>Ga0207421_10004832_pt1 | contig 15350 bp, 13 predicted proteins | sample SodLakKL_010_SED_4_FD_187542 | JGI IMG/M metagenome (GOLD analysis project Ga0207421, IMG submission 187542) | Alkaline sediment microbial communities from Lake Tanatar, Kulunda Steppe, Russia - 8KL_010_SED (SPAdes) (version 2) | ecosystem: Environmental > Aquatic > Non-marine Saline and...
ATTAGATTAATATATATATTGTTTTATGGTGCATACCAAACACCTGAATTACCTTCTTTCCAATTCGTTAATTGAATACCAGGTTTATTCCTTTTCCAACCTGAACTAATTCTATTTTGTATTATCTGCATATTTTTTATACCACCTGAAGCATCTTTGCCTTCAACACTACAAGCTCCAGTTGCAGCTGCTAAAGTGAGAGCGTTTTCTGGACTATTATTATTTATTATACTTGCAAGAAATCCTGCTACAGCTGAATCACCTGCACCATTTGTTCCAACTACATTAACATTAAAGTTTGGTGAATATAAATGTACATCTGACCAAGTATTTATGTTAATATAATTTGATAGCAATTGGTTCTCGTTTGATTTTAAACTTCTTGATTTTAAATAAATTCCTTTTTCCCCTAACTTAATTAAAACTATTTTAGCTCCCCAATTAAGTGCTTTTTCTGCAAATGTATTGATCATATTAATTGTTACATTTTTTTCATTATATATAAAAACTTTATCGTAAAGTCTTTTATCCATAATATATAAAAATTCATCAAAACTAGGCATAAATATATCAACATTATTCATAGTTTCAGATAATATTTTATTCCAATTAATTGATTCTACTTGTAATTTTTGGTCTGGCATAGCTAAATCTAAACTAGTAATTAAATCATAAGATTTTGCTTTTTTAAATATTGATATCAAATCTTTACCATTATTTAAATACATATTCTTCATTAATGGAGGATAACCAAAATGAAAAATATCACATTCTTTTAAATAATTATAATTAACATCATTTGAGTTGAATGTATCATTAGTACCAGAATAATGCAAAAAAATTCTATCAGTATCAGGAGGACTTAACACAATAGTATAAGAAGTTTTTTCGTCTGAACTAATAATTAACTGATTTGTTAGATTACTATCTTTTTCATTTAATATATCATATATAATTTCTCCGAACGAATCATTGCCTAATTTCCCAAATAAAGAAACAGGTATTCCCAATTTCTTTAAAGCGAGACCTGTATTAGGAACAACACCTCCAGCAGATAATTTAACTTTATCAACATCTATTGTGTGTCCAGGTATCAATAAATCAATACCTCCATTTGACCAACCAGGAATAATATCAAGGCAAGTATGCCCAGCAACTGCTATTTTCATATAACTCCTCCCACTTTAAGTTGCTTATTAAAATTATCTTCTGAACTGAGAAATAATATTCATTTCATCTTTATTGTTTAAATATAATTTCTTATATAATGGATAGATTTTTTTATAGTTATTAATCATTGCTTTTTCAGGTGATATTACTGTATAGTTTTGAAAATTTTGTTTTAGTATTTTTTCGAATTCAAACTTAGTATTATTTGTTTTTGCTGATATTATAGCTGCACCATAAGCTGCTCCATAATCTTTATTAGCTTGATAAACTTCATGATTTAATACTGAAGCAAAAATATTCAGCCATAATTTATTTTTAGAACCACCTCCAGTAAATATAATTTTATTAAATTTAGCTCCAATTTCTTTAATTAATTCTAAATTTGCTTTAATAGCAAATGCTACCCCTTCCATAATTGCTCTAATAAAGTGATTGCTATTGTGAATACTATTCATGCCAAAAAAGACACCCGTAGCATTAGGATCATTTATTGGAGATCTTTCACCCTGAATATAAGGCAAAAATATTAATCCGTCGGAACCAGGAAAAATATTCTTTATTTTATCATTATTTTTTATAAGATAATTATTTTCAGATTCTTTTATTTGCATAATATCTTTTAACCACCAACTCAAACTATATCCTGCTGATAATATCGCACCCATTAAATACCACAGATCTGACATTGGATAAACCATAGTATGTAGTTTGCCATCTTTTTGATAAAAATAATCTTTTATAGGTAAAATAATCTGTCCTGCTGTCCCTAGAGAAACACAAGCAGTTCCTGGTTCTATTACTCCATTTGCTATTGTTGATATAGGTGCATCTCCTCCACATGTGATTATGGAAGTTAAATATTCTAAACCAACTTCACTTGCAACCGAACTTTTTATTTCCCCTACTTTGCTGCCAGATGTTAATACTTCAGGAAGAATATCAATAGGAATATTTAATTTATTAATTACATTTTTGTTCCATTCTTTATTTTTTATATCATATAGCAAAGTTGCTGAAGCATCAGATTTCTCAGTATAAATTTCTCCAGTAAGCTTATAAACTATATAATCCTTTGGAAGCATGATCTTATGAATTTCTTTATTAAAATTTTTAATATTATTTTTTAACCACAATATTTTTGGTGCTGTAAAACTATTAGCTATAGGATTTGCTAGTTCATTTTTTTCTTTTTTCGATAATATATCATTAATTGTTTTTAATTCTTTATTAGTTCTATTATCAGCCCATATTATTGCTGGATATAAAATTTGATTAAACTTATCAATTGTAACTAAACCATGCATTTGTCCTGTAACACCAATAGATTTAATATTTATTGAGTTAGAATCATTATTTTTAAGTTTAACAATTATATTTTTTAATGCATCTTTCGTAGATTTCCACCAAATTTCTGGAGACTGTTCTGCCCAATCAGGACTGGGTTTATTAATTGAATATTTTACTTTTTCTTCTTGCAGTATCTTTCCATTAATATTAATTGCAGTAATTTTTACGCTAGAAGTTCCTAAATCTATTCCTATGAAACAATTCATTATTACACCTCATTATTTTATATTTAAGAAATTTTTTTCTTTTAATTTTAAAAATATTAAATAAAATGCAGGATTTTTATTTTTAATATAGAAGTATAAATATAAGAAATATTAAATTTAATAATATTATATTTATACAAGGAGGATAATTTATGAGCATTATTACTTTAGGAGAAATATTAATCGACTTTGTTCCTCAGCAAAAAGGTCTTAGCTTAAAAAATGTTAAAGGTTTTGATAAAAGATTTGGTGGAGCGCCAGCTAATGTTTCTATTGGTTTAGGTAAACTAGAAAATAATGTTTCTTTTGTTGGTCAGGTCGGCAATGATTCGTTTGGTGAATTTTTAATAGATAAATTAAAAGAAAATAAAGTTAACACCAAATATATAAAAAAGACCAAAGAAAACCCTACAACATTGGCATTTGTTTCACTTGAAGAGGACGGAGAAAGAGATTTCATTTTTTATAGACATCCTGGTGCAGATACCTTGCTTTCCCCTGATGATATAACAATAGACTTATTTAAAAACAAAAATATTTTACACACTGGTTCTGTTTCTTTAAGTAGTGAACCTTCAGCATCTGCAACTATAAAATCTATCAAGATGGCCAATAAAAAAGGTCTATTAAATAGTTTTGATGTTAATTTTAGACATTTTCTTTGGTCTGATTCTAATTTAGCTAAAAATAAAGTATTATCCTTATTAAAATATATAGACCTCTTAAAAGTAAATATTGAAGAACTAGAACTTCTAACTAATCAAAATTTAGCTAATTATGATTCAAAAGAAAAAATATTTTCATTAGCAAAATCATTATTAGAAAAAGGGCCTGGGATGATATTAATTACTGATGGTAAAATAGGTAGTTATTATATCACCCCTAACTATAAAGGTTTTGTTAAAACTAAAATAGTTAAAGCAGTAGATGCTACAGGTGCAGGTGATGCCTTTACAGCTACATTTTTGCATTTCCTAAACCAAGAACTTAATAAAGTTAATTCAATAAAAGATATTGAACAAGACTTTTTTATTAAATCATTAAGATTTGCTAATAAAGCAGGAAGTTTAGTAGTAACTAAAAGAGGAGCTATATCTGCTTTGCCAGAAAAAAAAGAGCTTTTTGAATAAATATTAAGTATGATATTCTTCTAAATTAAGCTCCTTAGCATAATGACATGCCACATAATGATTAGGTTTTGTTTCGATCAATTCAGGCTCTTCTTCTATGCATTTCTTTTTCATATAACTGCATCTTGTATGAAAATTACAACCTTCTGGGGGATTGGACGGGCTTGGAACTGATCCCTCGAGAGGTTGACGTACTTTTAGTGATCTAGGATCTGATACTGGTATAGCTTTTAACAAAGCTTCTGTATATGGATGAAGAGGGTTTCCATATAACTTATCAGATTCTGTCATTTCTACTATTTTACCTAAATACATAACAATAATTCTGTCACTAATATGTTCCACAACACTTAAATCATGTGCTATAAATAAATAGGTTAAATTAAATTCTTCTTGAAGATCTTCAAGTAAATTTAAAACCTGAGCTTGTACTGAAACATCTAAAGCAGAAACAGGTTCATCACAAACAATCAAATCTGGATTGAAAGCTAAAGACCTTGCAATGCCAATTCTTTGGCGCTGGCCACCACTAAATTCATGAGGTTTTCTTTTTAGTTGACTTTTACTAAGACCTACACTATCTAATAATTTTATTACCTTTTCTTTTCTTGACTGACGATTACCTATATTTTGAATTTTTAAAGGTTCAGAAACAATACTTTGAACCGACATTTTTGGATCTAAAGATGAATATGGGTCTTGAAAAATTATTTGCACCTGCCGTCTAATCTCTTTCATTTCAGATTTATTGGCTTTAGCAATATCAACTAATTTTCCATCTTTTTTAAATAAAACTTTTCCATCTGTAAGCTCTAATAACCTAACAATACACTTCCCTACTGTTGACTTTCCACAGCCACTTTCTCCTACAAGACCAACAGTTTCACCTTCTTTAATAAAAAAATCTATTCCATCAACTGCTTTAACATGTCCAACGACTCTTCTTAAGACACCTTTTTTTATTGGAAAATGTTTTTTTAAATTATCTACTTTTAGTATTAGATCATTACTACTCAAGTTTAAAGTCCTCCTTTCATTCATAGAGCCAACATTTAACTGTATGGCCTTCACTTATTTGAAAAACCTCCGGCTCTTTAATACATTTATCATGTCTTTCAGGACATCTAGGAGCAAAATAACATCCTTCAGGTAAATTATTCATTTCTGGAGGCGATCCTTCAATAGGGTTTAATCTTTTCTTTTCTCCTATTTTAGGGAGTGACTTAAGAAGTCCTTTAGTATATGGATGCTTTGCGTTATAAAATATTTCATCTGTGCTTGCTTTTTCTACTAAAGTCCCTGTATACATGACAACAACTCTATCAGCTACCTCTCCAATAACTCCTAAATCATGAGTTATCAGCTGAATTGCCATTCCCATTTCTTCTTGTAATTCTTTCATAAGTTGTAAAATTTGAGCCTCAATAGTTACATCTAAAGCAGTTGTTGGTTCATCTGCAATAAGAAATTTTGGATTACATGATAAAGCCATAGCAATCATAGCACGTTGCAACATTCCCCCACTGAATTGATGAGGATATTCATCAAAACGTTGTTTAGGAGACGATATTCCTACTCGATCTAACATATTTATTGCAAGCTCTTTCGCCTCTTTTTTATTAACCTTTTGATGCAATTTTATAACTTCAATAATTTGATTTCCAATAGTATATACAGGGTTTAAAGCTGTCATAGGATCCTGAAATATCATTGCTATCTCGTTTCCTCTTAATTTTCTCATCTCTTTACTTCTCGGCTTAAGAGAAGTAATATCTATTTCATTTCCATTTTGATAATATTTAATTTTACCTCCAACTATTGTGCCTACTGGTTGGGGGACTAACTGCATAATTGATAATGCAGTAACACTTTTCCCACTTCCACTTTCTCCTACAACACCGAGAATTTCTTTATTTCTAACATTGTAACTTATTCCATCAACAGCTTTCACTAATCCTTCATTAGTTTCAAAATATGTCTTAAGATCTTTTATATCAAGTATTAAGTCTTTTTCATTCAAGCTCAGATCCTCCTTTTATTAATCTTACTAATAAATTTTTTAATCAAAATTAACAACGAGTTTAATAATTTTATTAGCATTTTGATCGGCGTGGACAAAAGCTTTATCTACATCTTCAAAATTAAACCTATCTGTAATTAAAGTATCTACATCTATCATACCTGAGGATATTAAATTTATTGCTCTTTGATAAAGATTAGCATAACGGAATATACCTTCAACAGTCAATTCTTTATCTAAAATTTGATTAACCGGAAAAGAAAATGTCCCTTCAGGAGTTAATCCAACTAAAACAACTCTCCCACCTCTTTTAACCAATTTCAAAGCTTGTTGAGCCGTACTTTTAACTCCGGCTGTTTCAATAACAACATCATATGTTTCAGGCTCTGGAATTTCTTCGTTTTCAACATTAATTACAGTACTAGCACCAGTATTTATAGCTTTTCCCAGTCTTAATTCATTTAAATCAGTTACAGTAATATCAGCAGCTCCGGCAGCTTTAACAGCTTGCAAAGTTACTAAACCTATAGCCCCAGCTCCTAATATTAAAACCTTATCCCCTAATTTTATATTAGCTTTTTTTGCAGCATTCATACCGACAGCAAGTGGTTCAACCATAGCTCCTTCTTCAAATGAAACATTTTCAGGAAGTTTAAAGAGATATTCAGGTGGACTTGTAACAAATTCAGCAAAAGCTCCATCTATAGGAGGCGTTGCCATAAATATTACATCCGGACAAAGATTATATTTCCCAGTACGACAGTAATCGCATTTGCCACAAGGCACTCCAGGTTCAATTGCTACTCTATCGCCCTTTTTTAGCCCCTCTACCTTTTCACCAATTTTTTCAACTTCTCCAGCTGATTCATGCCCAAGAATTAAAGGATCTTCTACCACATAATCTCCTATTTTCCCATGTTTATAATAATGCATATCCGAACCACATAATCCTACTGATTTAACTTTTACTAAAACTTCATTCGGCCCTGGTTCTGGCTTATCAATATTTTTAAAAATAATATTCTCTTTTTCTTTTAAGTATGCTGCCTTCATTTTTTTACCCCCTCGTATAATATGATTAATGATCAAAAGTAATTTGAAGTTTTCCTGAAGCTCTTTTATTCTCTAAATCTGATAATGCAGTCTCCATTTCACTTAATTTATATTTCTTCCCTAGAACTGAACTAACATCTAAAATACCATTACTCAACATATTAACAGCTTTTTCTAAAGTTTTATTAAGAGCAAAAGCTCCTATAATTTGATAGTCATTACGATATAGAGTATATGGATTATAAGTTACTTTAGATTTTTGAGGAGCAACTCCAAAAATAAGCAATCTACCATTATAATTTAATAAATCAACACTCGCTTCAACCACTTTAGCTATACCAGTAGCCTCTATAACAACATCATATCCATAACGGGTAGACTCTAAAATCTTTTTAGTAGATTCAGTTCCACTTCCAACTTTAGCATTTATCACTTCAGCACCCAATTCTTCAGCTTTTTTAAGTCTATCTTTTTGAACATCTACCACTACAATTCTTTTTGCACCTGTATGTTTAGCTAACTGAAGATGTAATAATCCCATAGGTCCAGCCCCAATTATTAACAACTCATCTCCAAATTCTATATTACATCTTTCTTGCCCATATATAACAGTAGAAAGTGGTTCTGCTAAAGCTGCAGCGTCATAATCTATACCTTCAAATTTATGTACACTTGAAGCCGGTGCAGCCAAAAATTCGGCGAATCCACCATTAATATTAGTGCCTATAGTTCTAACATTTTGACAATAATGGTATTTTCTGTTTTTACAAAAGAAACATTCATTACAAGGAACAAAAGGATCTATTGCTATTTTATCACCTATTTTTAGTTCATGTACTTCATTACCCACTTTTTCAACTATTCCAGAAACTTCATGCCCTGGCACTAAAGGATAAGGGCTATCTCCTTCACTAACTGACTCTCCATAAAAACTATGCAAATCTGTTGTACATACTCCACTGCATTTGACTTTAATTAATACTTCATCTGGTTTTATACTTGGTTTGTCAATCTCCTTAATTTCTAAATTTCCTTTACCATCAAAAAATACTGATTTCATTTGCTTTCACCTCATATTTAGATTTTTTTAGCTTCATCAAACATAGCTATTATATTTTCAGGTGGAACATCATTTTGGATATTATGACATCCAGAAAAAATATATCCACCATTTAAAGAAAAAATCTCTATTATTCGCCTTACTTCTTTTCTAACTTCTTGGGGTGTTTTCTTTGGAAGAAGTTCCTGTGAATCTATTCCACCCCAAAATGCAATATCATTTCCATATTTTCTTTTCAACTCTATCGGGTCCATATTTTTAGCATTTATTTGAATCGGATTCAAGATATCAATTCCCATATCTATAAAATCCGGTATGAACCTCTGACAGGAACCACAGCTATGCCAACCAATTTTAGCATTTGTATTTTCTTTTGTGAATTGAATTAGTTTCTCTTCTCTAGGTCTTATTATTTCTTTATACATCTTTGGATCAATAAGTGGACCATTTTGGCTTCCAACATCTCCCCAAAATTGAACACAGTCAATATTATCTCCGAAATTATCAAAATAAATACTATAATTATGCAATAGAACTTCAAGAACATTATCTAAAATTTTCTCTGCAAATTTTTTATTAGCAGCTAAATCTAAAAAGAAATTTTCAAAACCCCTTAAATACCAGGCCTGTTCAAACACTCCTGACAAACTAGTAAATATAGCATAACCTTTTGATTTTTCGCTATTAATAATATTTTCTATTTCATCTTTATTATATAATTTATCGCTTTTAGGCCACTTATATTTTTGAAAATCATTAATGTTATCAAAGTCCTTAAAAGGATGAATAATCATATTATGGTAATTGCCATTGGGCTGCCTTTGCCATTTAATCCCCCAGGCATCTACAAAAGTATAATCGTCCTCCCAACATCTTTCAGGAAAAAAATCAGGGAAAATGTACCTTGTATCTACATTAAATTGATTTAAAATAGGCTCTTCAATTGCTGCCAGCATTTGAATAGGTTCAAGAATTTTTGTTTCTGTTTTTAAACCAATTTTATTTTTCAAAGAATTATAAGCTCTCCAACAGATACCTGATTGATATCCACCAAGATCAACAGGAGTTTTTGAAGTTTCTTTATGCTCTATTGCAGCTAAAATTCTTTCTTTAGAATTCATTTTTGGCCTCATTTCTTATAAGCTTTAAACCTTTTAATCATACTTTATTCGAGGGTCAAATACACCATAAAGTATATCTGTCAATAAACTTAATATAACAATTCCCATACCGACTATTAATAATGAACCCTGAATAACAGGATAATCTCTTCTGCCTATCGAATCAACAATCAGTCTACCAAAACCAGGCAAATTAAATACTGTTTCAATAACTACAATACCACCTATAATTGATACGATAGTTATTTGTATTGTACTTAGAACTTCAATCATTGTATTTTTCAATGCATGTTTAATTATTACAGACATTTCTCTAATACCTTTAGATCTAGCAGTTCTAATATAATCTAAACTTAATACTTCTAGCATACGTGATCTTACCATTCTAGCAATTAATGCAGCCCTAGGATAACCGAGAGCAATAGCCGGTAGAGCTAAATGCCTAAATGCTTCAATAATATTTTCAGTTGGCCTAACATATCCCTGGGCTGGAAACCATCCTAAACCTACTGATATGAAAAATATAAGTAATAAACCAAACCAAAAATCAGGCATCGAAATACCGAATAACACAAAAAAAGTTAAAACTTTATCTACTATTGAATTCTTTTTTATCTTTCTTTTTAATGCAGATATTACACCAATAGGAATTGCCAATATAACTGAGAAAAATGTCCCTAATAAAATAAGTGGTATTGAAACTAATGCACGTCTAAAAAATAATGTAGTAACTGGTCTATTACCCATATACATGCTTTGCCCTAAATCACCTCTTAATACTCCAGAAAACCAGATCCCAAATTGTTCCACAGGAGTTCTATCTAAACCTAATCTTTCCCTGACCTGTTCTATTTGAGCTTCTGTAGCTCTTTCAGATACAAAAAAATGAGCTGGATCACCTGGTGTAAGACGCATTAATGTAAATGCTATTATTCCAACCAATAAAAATGTAAGTATTCCTGTTAGTACTCTACGAATTATATAACTATACACTTAACTCATCTCCTCCTAGTTCTTTGGAGTAAATGGGGCTGCTTTGATTAGCAGCCCCTAACAGTCCAATTATATCATGTGATTACTCAACCCACACATTCCTTAAGAATATTGTTTTACTTGTAATATCAAATGGAGTTAAGCCTCTTACATGATCAGCTGTACCGACTATATACATTTCATCACCTATCCATATTTCACTATTTCCTTCATACATTAATCTAAACATATTGTCTACTGCATTTAAATATTCTTCATGATCAAGAGTGGTTTGTGTTTCATTAAACCAGTATTCAAACTCTGCATCTCTCCATGACCAAGGGTCTCCAGCTCTAGTTCTTGAACTTGCATCTAGATAAGCTACAGGAACTTCTGGCCCACCAGAGGAATGACTGATATCCCACTGATCTAATTCAAATTTAGTTTCAAACCAGGTTGAATGATCAGAAGATATACCTCTAACATTTAAACCAATATCTTGTAATGCCTCTATAAGCATGATAGTTACTCTATCATCCGTTGTATCACTAGCATATACCAGTCTTACTTCTTCTCCATCATAATCTGATTCTTCAACTAAATACTCTGCTAATTCAACATTCATAGGGAAATATCTATCTGTATAATCATCCCAATATTGTTGGAAGACTGTATATCTTGGTGTAGTATTTACTCTCCATGCCTCATCAGGACCTAAAACAGATAACATTTCTTCTGGATTAACAGCAGCTCTAACAGCTTTTCTTAATAATGGATCAGTAAATACTCCTTCATTTGGATTAAGCTTGAAATATACTCTTTCTCCAATTTCACTTATTACTACTTCAATATTTTCATCCTGTCTTAATCTTTCTAAATCATCAGAAGGAACAGGTCTAATAACATCTACTTCTCCAGCCAATAAAGCGGAAATTCTAGTTGCTGGATCTTCTATTGGACGATAAATAATTTCGTCTAAATATGCTTTTCTTTCTCCAGCATGTAAACCAGCTTCATATTCAGGACCTACATAATTTTCATTTCTAACAAAACGGGCTACTTCTCCTGGCTCCCATTCTTCTAAAGTATAAGGACCAGTCCCTGTTCCTGCAAGAAAGTTATCATACCCAATTTCTCCAGTTCCTACTTCATCCATTAGCCACTCAGGGTATACAGCAAGACCTCCTCCAGGGAGAGCAAATGATTCTGGCATTACAGCCCATGGTTCATTTAAATAAAATCTTACTGTATGATCGTCTATGGCTTCCCATGATTCTACTCTTTCAAACTCCCATGCTCGGCTCCCCATTTCCATAAAACGATCAAAAGAAGCTATTACATCATCTGCAGTCATTGGAGTGCCATCATGAAATTCAACGCCTTCACGAAGATAAAATGTCCAGGTCATTAAATCATCGCTGGCTTCCCAATCTGTTGCTAAATGAGGTCTTGCAACAAATTCTTCATCATAATATGTCAAACCTTCATAAACTAACATTAAAAGTTCTTCCAATCGCATTTCACTATGCAAGTCAAATGAAACAATAGGTTCTTGATCAGCAAATGTTAATGTTCCTCCATACTGTCCTTCTTCAGCCATTACTCCTAAACTAGTAATAGCCCCTCCTAATAAAAGTGCTGATATCAAAAATACTGTGAGAATTAAATTTCTTTTAGTTCTCATTTTTTACCCCTTTCTGTTTCTAGTTTTTTATTAAGCTACCAATCTAACCAACTAATTTAACTTCACTATATCCTTTGAGTACTTACCACCCCCCTTAATTATTAATGCTTTCTTGCAAAAGCTTTAAACTGACGTTACAATGTTAATTTAGTCAAGGGTATGCGGGTCTAAAATATCTCTTAAGCCATCACCGAGTAAATTTAATCCTAATACAGTAGTCATTATGAATAAACCCGGAATAATAATTAACCAAGGTGCTTGATGTATATATTGACGACCATCAAATATTATATTGCCCCAAGTTGGGTTTGGAGGTGGTGGTCCGGCACCAATATAACTCAAAGATGCTTCTGCAATAAATACCATAGCTATTAAAAAAGTTTGTTGGACAATTAATACAGATAGTAAATTAGGGATTACATGTCTAACAATAATCCATAAATCAGAGCCTCCAAAGCTTTTAGCAGCACTAATATAAGCATTTTCTTTTAATGATAAAACACTACCCCTAACAATTCTTGCTGTTCTAGGTATATAAACAATCGAAAGTGCAATGACAACTGTATAAGCACTAGGGTCTAAAATTACAACTAATGAAAGTGCTAACATTATTGCAGGGAATGACATCATTGCATCCATAACTCTCATTAATATTTCATCTAATTTAGTAAAATATCCTGCTATACAGCCTAGAATCAAGCCTCCAATACCAGTTAAAAAGAATACCCCTAAACCAATTGAAACAGAAACTCTTGCTCCCCATACTATTCTGCTGAATAAATCTCTACCATGACCATCAGTCCCAAAATAATTTTCACTACTTGGAGACTCTAATCTATTAATAACATTGGTTCTATTAGGATCATGAGTAGCTATGTAGGGAGCAAAAATCGTTATTAAAATTATTAAACTTATTAAAATACCTCCCAATATAATGTTAAAATTTAATCTGTGTAAAAAAGATATTAAATTATTTTTGAGTCTAGCACCTTCATCATTTGTGTTTGCCACTTTAATTATTCACCTCTCAATTTTTTAATAATTTAATTCAATTCCTCAATTTTAAATTTTATGATAATTTTTAATCGGTTACGTAATCGTTTAAATTAAGTAAAAAAAAATATTCAATGTTTACTAAGTGCATAAATTAAATATTGTGATAATTTTTAATCGGTTACGTAATCGTTTAAACAAAGCATAATAAATTATTTGGGGTTTGTCAAGTATATAGCCAAAATATTTTGATAATTTTCTATTTTAAATGTTTAAAAAAACAAAAGTTCTATTTATTTAAACTTTGATTGTTACCAATCATTTTAAATAATAATTAACAAGAGTCTCTGACAATAAAATTCGTCTCTAATTTTATATCATCATTTTCATTTCCCTTATAAGTACCATTAATATTTTGCAAAAGTATTTCGGCTATATTATTACCTATTTCTTCTATAGGTTGTTTTATTGCAGATAAAGAAGGTTTAGTTACTGAAGTCCATTTGTAATCATCAAAACCTATCAACGCAATCTCGTCTGGGATTTTTATATTTTCATCAATAAAATAATCCATTGCGCCAATACACATTAAATTATTCGCAACATACAAAGCCGTGATATCAGTTTCATTATATAATTTATTAGCCAATTCATATCCTGTTTTACATTTTGAATCGCCTATACAAATATATTTATCATTGATTTTTATATTATTATTCAATAGTGCTTTCTTATAACCTTTTAGTCTTTCTGTAGTTGTTGTGATTCCAGGTATACCAGCAATTATTCCGATTTTCTCATGCCCTTTTTTTATTAAATATTCAATAGCTTTATAGGACCCTTCATAGTTTTCAACCAAAATAGATATACCTTTAAAGCCGTTTGGTTTTCTGTCAAAGAAAATTATTGGATAATCATTGTTTTTTTGAACTTCATTTAAGTAAGTTTGTTTTCCACTAACTGGAGCAATAATCAAACCATCAATAGAATGAGAATTTAATAATTCTACTTGTTGTTTTTCATTTTCTATATTTTCATCAGAATTGCTAATTATTAAACTATATCCCTCTTTTTTTAACTTCTTTTCAATGTGATTTGCAATACCAGTAAAAAACATATTTAAATCGGGAACAATTATACCGATTATCTTACTTTTTTTATTCCGAAGACTTTGAGCCATTTTATTAGGCTTATAATTTAATTCTTTCATTGCTTCTATAACCTTATCTTTAGTTGGTTTAGTAACAAATCTAGTTTCATTAATTACATGTGAAACAGTAGCTGTAGATACACCTGCTTTTTCTGCTACATCATTTATAGTTGCCATAAACATTCTCCTTTATAAGTAAAAATAAATTTAAAAAATTTTAATCGATTACGTAATCGATTAAATAAAGCATAATAAATTATTTAATGTTTGTCAAGTATAATAACTAAATTTTTTGATAATTTCAAATTACAAAGAAACAAAAGTTCTATAATTATTTTAAAATTTTAATAAATAAAAATATATGCTTAACGGTTTTTCCCTTAATAAATCTTTGGATTTAAAGGTTCTCTAACAAATGTTGTGAAATCTAAATAAGGCTCATTGAATCAAATTATCTTTTTAAATTTTTAAGTTGCTCTTATATGCTCAGTAATGATAAAAATACCCAGCGTTTTAGGTTTTCAACTTTAGGAATACCATAACCAATTCTTTTAATCAGTTTGATTTTTTGTTTTACAGTTTTTTCTACACAACATTAATTATACTATCTAAATCTTTAATGAATTTATCTCTATACTTTTCTTCTACATGGTGTCTGGCAATCTTCCTTCTCTGATCAAGCCTGAGAACTGTTAAAGCATGGTCAATCGCAATTTTGTCATAGGAATCGCTAGAACTTTTAGAAACAGGTGATTCAGCTAGCAGAATAATAAGATAGCCAAAGATCTTTCCATCTATCTCCAGGCTAATATCTTAATAATTAATCAGGATTTTTTCTGTTGGTAGATTTTTAATCTTATTATACTCCTGTTCATTTTCAAAGGAATAATAGCGTTCATTGAATACTTTATCGATAAAAAGACAGTCTTTATTAATTATTTTAGAGAGGGTCGTAAGTATTTTATCTGTGCCTTCATTTCTTATAACCAGTTCAGTAAAGGCATTATGGATCTTTTCTGATCTAATCAATTTATCTGCCTGCTCATCGATGATTTTTGTTAGAACTGGATTGATAATATCTACATAGGGATATTTATTGGGGATATATATAATCGGAAAACCAAGTTCATCTGCTTTAGTTATTATATTTTCAGGAAGTTCTTTAAGATATCTATCCAGTTTAAGGCCGAACCCGGAGATACCTTTTTGATTGTAAATTTCTAATTTATCAGCAAATATTTTTGGATTATCTTTGAAAATATACCCTGTTGAGATAACAAATTCATTACCTCTAATCCAGTCCTCTATATCAGGGGCATCTATAACAGTTACAATATCAACTTTCCTATCAAGCCCATCTTCACCGGCAAGAACTTTAAAGTCTTTGAATTCTGGCATAGCTAAAATATCTTTTAATTTCATTTTAAATCACCTGTCTTAGTCT
>Ga0207421_10004834_pt1 | contig 15344 bp, 14 predicted proteins | sample SodLakKL_010_SED_4_FD_187542 | JGI IMG/M metagenome (GOLD analysis project Ga0207421, IMG submission 187542) | Alkaline sediment microbial communities from Lake Tanatar, Kulunda Steppe, Russia - 8KL_010_SED (SPAdes) (version 2) | ecosystem: Environmental > Aquatic > Non-marine Saline and...
TTCTTTCGGTGCATAAGCGTGCATTACGGCAGCATGCAGGGGTTTACGGCCCACCCTTGAATAAATAAGCTGGATTATCCGGTCAAGGCCCCGCTGGTGGTTTCGGGTCATGCCGGTAAATTGTATGGCTCCGGACGAAATGGTAAGAATAGGCTTAATACTCAGTGCTGCGCCTATATTGGAAGCAGGCTTTGGAATGCGGCCGGTGCGGTAAACGTGTTTGATGGTATCGAGTAAAATAAAAAAGGTGACCTGTTTTTTGACCTTTTCAGCGGCTTTAATAACGTCATACAAACTTTTACCTTGGGCGGCCGCCCGGGCTGCAGAAAGCACTACAAAACCCTGCGCGGCAGTCACATTTTCACAGTCAAAAACCTTTATGGTTGTTTCGGGCAGCTCTTCCTTTGCCCGTTCCATTGCCATACAGGCCATGGAATAGCAGGTACTGAGTTTCGATGAAAGGGTGAGGCACAAAATGTTATTCGCATGCCTGGCAGCTTTACGGTAGGCATCAAGGTAACTGCCGGCGGACGCAGGGGAGGTCTTAAATTCATCGGGATTGATAAGAAACATCTGGTAAGCTTCATCAGGGGTTAAATCAACACCATCCCGGTAGTTTTTGTCTCCAAAGTAAATGATGCTTGGCACAACGGTGATATCCAGCTCATCAAGCATTTTATTTGGAATGCAGGCGATGCTGTCTGTTATGACTTTGACACCATTCTTTTCAGCCATAAAAATCTCTTTAGATCCGAAGCAAAAAGTAGCGGGTACCTAGCCAGTCGATATACTCAAAGTATCACCCCGGTAGGCCGATGTCAAGATAAATTGCCAGGAAAAAAGCAGGTTATAAACTATAAATGGTTGAGGCACATGCTTTTTTACATAATAATTAAATCGTAAAGACGCATATTAGTATAAACCTATGCTAAAAGGGGCAGCTTTCACCGGGGCATCCTCCTGCGTACTCCGAGGTTACCGTATTATAGACAGGAGCTTCGGGCTCACCTTTGTACTGATGACGGGGAAAATATAGCACCTGTTGTTTTTTGCTGCCATACCGGTAGATGGTAATGCCTTTGCAGCCTTCATTATAAGCCATCAGGTAAGCCTGTTTTACCTGATCTATTCCTGTATGTGCGGGTAAATTTATAGTTTTCGATACGGAATTATCAACATATTTTTGAAAGGCCGCCTGCATTCTTATGTGCCATCTAAAGTCAATCTCCCAGTCGGTTACGAAAATACGCCGCACATCTTCGGGTATTTGCTCAACATCCCTCAAACTTCCTGTTGAGGCTATTTGCTGCATCATTTCCTGGGAAAAGAAATCGCGCTCCCTTGAAACCTGTTCGAACAAAGGGTTTATTTCCAGCATCTGCATGCCCTGCATTACGTTACGCATATATGAGATGCCGAAGAGGGGCTCGATGCCGCTGGAGCAACCGGCAAGGATGCTGATAGTGCCGGTAGGTGCAATGGAAAGAAGAGTGGCGTTGCGTAAACCGGGAGCGCCTGACCTGTCGTAAATGCTTCCCTTAAAGCCGGGAAAGGCACCACGCTCAGAGGCCAGCCGGGTAGAAGCTTGGTATGCCTGATTATATATAAACTTCATGAGTGCCCCGGCGGTATTCACAGCCTCCTCGGAGTTATACGGAATTCCCATTTTGATCAGGGCATCGGCAAACCCCATAATACCCAGGCCTATCTTGCGGTTTTGCCTGGTTGCTTCCTCTACCTGGGGAAGGGGCAGGCGATTAATTTCGATAACATTGTCCAGAAAACGTATTGATAACTGGATCACCTTTTTTAATTTTTCCCAATCAATTTGGCCTCCGGTAACCATCTTTGACATGTTGATCGAACCGAGGTTGCAACTTTCATATGGCAGCAATGGCAATTCTCCACAGGGATTGGTTGCTTCGATAGGTCCGAGTTGAGGTGTAGGGTTATGACGGTTGATTTCATCAGGGAATATTATGCCGGGGTCGCCGGTTCTCCATGCCTGGTTTACAATCGCATCAAAGAGCTCTCTGGCCTGGATGGATCCTGAAGAGGTACCTGTGCGGGGATTTATCAATGGCTGCAACTTATTTTGGGTAACTGCCTGCATGAACTCATCGGTAAGGGCAACAGATATGTTAAAATTGTCCAGAAAACCTTCATTGTTTTTGGAGAAGATAAAATCCCTGATGTCGGGGTGATCAATGCGCAAAATGCCCATGTTGGCACCCCGTCTTCTGCCTCCCTGTTTGATAACTTCCGTGGCCGTATTAAATATTTTCATAAAAGAAACCGGGCCGGAGGCAATGCCCCTGGTGGAGCACACCACATCTCCCATCGGCCTTAGACGGCTGAAAGAGAACCCCGTCCCTCCTCCAGACTGGTGGATTAGGGCCATATGTTTTAAGGATTCAAAAATTTCAATCATCGAGTCCTCCACCGGCAGGACAAAACAGGCAGAGAGCTGACCCAGCGGAGTGCCGGCATTCATCAGGGTAGGTGAATTGGGCAGGAATTCAAGGTTTTTCATAAGTTGAAAAAAATCTTCTTCCAGGCCGGAAATGTCAGCTTTTGGTTTAAACTCCTTTTCGGCAGAAGCCACGCATGATGCTACTCTTTGAAACATTTGGCCGGGGGTTTCCAGGATACGTCCGGAATCATCCTTTAAAAGATAGCGTTTCTCAAGCACCCGAATGGCGTTGATACCCAGTTTCAGGTCGTCATGAACCCCCAATTTGTTTTTGATCTGTCGGGACTGCTCTCTTTGTTTTCGGTAGAGGATATAAGCCCTGGCTGCCGAAACGTAGTTCCGGTAAATGAGCACCTCTTCAACAATATCCTGCACCTCCTCAACCGTGGGCATTCGTCCGGCAAATCGGGTCTTCGCCTTGTCGACCACTTCTCCGGACAGTTTTGCAGCTATACGCTCATCACCGGTAGCGGTAGCTGTCAGGGCTTTTTGAATGGCGATTTTGATTTTTTCCGGTTCGAAATTTGCCAGTGAGCCATCCCGTTTTTGGATTTGTGTTATTTTTTTGTTCTTCATAAATTGAAACTCTTTGCCTTTATTTTATTCGCTGCAAACATTTTGCCATTGCTTGATGGGCAACACAAGACTTATTGAAAATATGTCAGGTTTTGCTGTGAGGGGTTTTATTTGTCGTTGAAGGGGTCTGGCGGTAAAGGCGGAGGCGGCGTACAAGGCAAAAAACGGCAGTAATAAAAAATAAAACTGATATCAATTGTGCTTGAGTCAAATTCAATGCTACCTGCAGTTCCTGGTATTCTCCACGGGAAAAAAAGATTAGAAATCTGCTGGCTGAATGACCAATTATAAAAATAAGGAAAGTGATTCCTTCTATCGGCCTTAAGTATCTGGCGGTTAGAAAAAGAATGCTGCCGAGGGCCAGAAACCATATAGCTTCATATGCTTGAGCAGGGTGAAGGGCTTTGTTGAGTAACTCAGGTGCAACATGACTGTTCGGATTGGTATAGGTAAAACTCCAGGGAAGTCCGGTAGGATTACCGTAGCAGCAGCCATGAATCACGCAACCAATTCTGCCAAATGAAAGTCCGATTAACAGTGGCACCGCAATCAAATCCAGAAATTTCCAAACGGGCAGCTTTTTCAACCAGGAGAATAGTAATGCAAAGGAAAGCCCGCCAATTAACATGCCATATTGAGAAAAGCCACCTGTCCAGAAAAGCGGGATTAGGTGTAAGTTAACCGAGTAATAATCAAACTTGTCTATTACATGAAAAAGCCTGGCTCCAATAAGTCCACCGGGGATGGCCGTTAAAAGAGCGAAAAGTGTACTACGACCATCAAGGCCATACTTGCCCGAGAGTTTTATGGCAATAAAGAGGGAAATAAGCAGGCCGGCAAGTAATAATACCAGGTACCAGGTGATTGCAACAGGATAATCAACCAGGTAAGGGTTTAGTCCTATGGTTACCGTCATCTCATTAACCTTTAAGGTGCCATCCGTGCTGATTCAAACAAGGAGTTGCTTACTTAATCAGTCCGATTGCGTAAAAAAGCAAGTATCCCGCTCAGAAATACCACGCCTATCCCAAGGCCCATGGCTCCTTGCCACAACTTGAAATCATCAAAAGTGGCAAACCTGTAATAAACCCCCAGGGCAAGAGTTATCAGGCCTGCTAAAAAGAGTATCCAGCATGAAGCATTCATTAATAATTTAAGTTCTCGCATTTTGACCTCCTGTTTTTGAGAGCAGGTAAACAAGTATTCCACCAGCCGTAATAGACAGCGGGCCAAAACCTATACGGATTATCCAGCATGGATTGCCAGATAGCAGGGCAGCAATTCCATCAAAAAGGCAGAATAAACCAAAAATTAATAAAATCCAGGCCGCCAATTTGATAACTATTTTTTCCATATTGCGACTCCTAAAACATAAATTTCTAAATCAGATAAGGGCGTAAAGCCTTATGTTTTTCCCACCGGCATAATGTAAAGCGGCTCTTCATTTTGAGGTAGTTGCAAAATATCGCGTACCTGTTCGTCATAAAAAGCTCCGATGGTAACAGTGCCCAGTTGTAATGCTGTTGCCTGCAGGTACACGTTTTGTGATGCGTGGCCAGCTTCCATATGAACGTACCGTTCACCCCGGTCTCCATACCTTTGTGTGGTACGCTCATAGACAGCAGTAAAAACGATGTTGGCACCGGCTTCTCTTACCCAGCTCTGCCCCAGTGCTGCAGATGCCAGCTCTCCCATAACATCTTCTCCAAGCACCTTGATGAGCTCGTGTTCAACAGGGTCGTAACGGTAAACCCCGGAACTTAAATCCTCCACGTTTCCGGTTACCAGGTAAGTCTCCAGGGGATAGGTTGCACCGGCCGATGGTGCTGCTCTAAATTCACTGGAAGGCTCGGTTATTCCCTGGGCTGCCCATAATAATTGGGAGACTTCAGCCAGCGTCAGGGGTTCTTCTGTATAACTCCTGACCGACCTTCGTTCCTGTAGCGCTTGTTCCAGGGAGTAATCACTGTCGGTTTCCGGTTCGGGTAGAGTTAACCTGGCATTTTCCGGCAAAGCGTTGTTTGATGGTCCTTCAGGTGGCACGCATCCGGTTAAAATGAATGGTACTGCCAGCATGAAGACGATAGACGGCTTGAATAATTTTAGCCTCTTTTTACTTTTCATTATTCTCATTTTGACCCTCCTTTTTTGTTCTTATATGTGTATTTTACCAAACAAAAAGGTATTTTAAAGGCAATTTTTGGAAAATTTTTTCTAGCTGCTGGTTAAATCCTGGTGTTTTATTTTTTGTATACAATTACAGGATTAATGGAGGTACTTGCGAAACCGGGAGCATAACTGTTATAAGTGGGTAGGTTATTAAAATTTTCAAATGCGGGGGAAGTTGTCAATTGTCAAACGAAAAAAATGAAAAAAAGAATGTTTTAAAAGGTGAAACCTCCTCAAGCAAAAAAACCCAGGCCGAACAGGAAGGAGTAAAATTTACCTGTAAAATTTGTGGTGAGTCCAGAAGTATAAAGGATATGAAGAGTGCCACGACATTTTTTCCGCCCGTTACCATGTGTAGCCGGTGTTTTAAAAAGTTCCAGTAATAAAAGTAAGTGAGGCAGAAATTTGTACCCGGTTTTTTACGGGTTGTGGTTTTTGTTAAAAGTTTAAAAACTTTTTGGAGATAGGGCCATTAATTACTTTCAATTTAATCGAGGTGGCTCTTGATAAGCTGGCGTAATCCTGCTATGTTGTCTTCCTTTTCCTGGATAATTCTTTGCCAGAATATGCGGCACTGGTCGCAATTGGTCGCATCTGTCAGGTAGTTGTTATTTATGCGCCACAGGCTTTTGCTTTCTTCAGTGAGTTGCGCAAACAAATTATAGGCGTGGTTGTCCAGCATGATAACCACCTCCTTTCAATGCTGGTCCATATTCCGGGCAGGGCAGGACGCGGTATTTAATATATACCTGGTCTGGCCTCAGCCAGGTTACTTGAGATATATTTCATCAGGCCCGGCAGAAAAGCGATTACCGCAAGCAGGGCAGGAAAAAACCAGCCGGGTAATGGTGGTGCGGTTGCCCTCGGTATCACGGTCGTGGCTGGTTATAGAGCAGTCACACCCATCCTCCGGGCATACAGCGCAAATATTATAAATGTAACCTGTTTTGGGGTCTTTGAAGCTTAGTTTGCCATCCGAGAGCATTTCTGAAATTCTTGTTTTATCCTTGACCTTTTCCATGCCGCTACCTCCTGTGTACAATTTTAAACCTTACCCGTTCGATGGTTTCGGCAGTGTTTGTTAAGCAGGTGGCAGTAATTTCAGGATTGCCAGTTGCAGTTTGAGTATAGTTTATAAATTTCCACCTGTCAAAGGTTTTCAGGGCTTTTTTTACACTAATTAATTGCTTTGTTCACTACATCAACTGCCGGCAGACGGCGGTTGAGTGCATCCGGTAAACATGGCCCCGGCCACGCTTTAATTCTGCTTTTTAAAACATTTAAAGGTTCCTTGCCTGGCATAAAATTGAAATTGGCCTGGCATTTAAATATTATATTTTTAAACAGGTGAATCATAAAGGCTCAAGTTGAAAAGGCTGGAATTTATAACCGCTCCATAAATGGTTACAGGACGGTGTAGTTCCTGGTATTTTAAAAACGATTTACTCTTGATGGTTGATTGTTTCCTTGAGCCAGTCGTTTATAAATTCGGCTATCTGTTTCCAGCCCGGTTCACCTACCACCCAGTGGGCATTGCCAGGGAATACTCGGTAGGTCGATACTTTTTCGTACCTTTCAGCGACTTTATCTATAAGAGAAACAGGGGTAATCCGGTCCTTGCCTGCTCCGATAATAAGCACCGGAACCGTGACAAGATTATGGTCAACCCGGGAAGCACCTTTTTGATCCAGAAACCAGAAACCGATTTCGAATACTGCCTTTCCCGACTCATGAACAAAGCGGTCAAACAGGTTTCTCTGCTCTTTTTCCGGCAGAAGGTTCAGAGTGGAGAAGCTGGCTTCTTTGAAAGTCTGGCGCACCGGTTTTTTATAAAAACCTTTCATGGTAAGTATGCTCCAGAAGCTTTTTATAATCGAGGGTGAGAGGAAGAAAATGCCATTGGGTGGGGCCGGGGTAAGGAGAACCAGGGCCCTTGCCCGGCCTCTGGAGCCCAGTATCTGGGCAAGTAATGCTCCCATCGAATGTCCCATAATGATTGGTGGTTTATCCAGTTGGAGTATTTCTTTTTCCAGGTCAGCTGCATAGTCAAGCAAACTGGTGCCCCCCAAACGGGGATCAGGGCTTTTATCCGGGCTTACATGGTGATAGCGCAGCGTGGGTGTAATACAGTTATAACCCCGGGCTTCGAAGTACTCCTTGTAGTTATACCAGCACCAGCTGCCAACCCACATACCATGAATCATTAGCAAATTATTTGTCATTATATTTAAAAATATCTCCCTTGGCTATAAGGGATATTGAAATACCATTGTTAAATTATCCTGCTACCAAGGGGCTTTGGTCAAATGGTCAAAAATACATCAATGTCTCAAAGGTCGTGGGGTAAAAAATAACCCACACCCATTAAACCTGGTTGTATTAAGCCCTTAAAGGTACCAAGAAAACAGGGTAAGGCACAGAATTCCAGTAAAGATACTTCAGTGGAAAACCGTAAGTTACAGGCACCGGGATTATTTAAAAAAGATTTATTTGCTCCCCTCTTCCTCCTTTAACATCTTTAGTAGATTGATAGCCTCATCCACAGCAGTGCCGGCTGTTTTGGCATAGCCGTCGGCACCGTATTTTTCGGCAATCTCGGGGTTGATGGGTGCCCCGCCCAGCATGATGCGCACTTTGGGATTCTTGGCTCTTATGCGCTTGATTACCTCGGGCATGGCCAGCATGGAGGTGGTCATCAGGGCAGACAGGCCGACGACTTCCGAATCGGTTTTCAGCTGTTCTTCAACGAACCTGTCCAGGGGTACGTCCTTACCCAGGTCATACACCGTCCATCCGGCAACCTCAAACATCATCTTGACCAGGTTCTTGCCGATGTCGTGTACGTCACCCTCGACCACTCCCAGTACAATGGAGCCCTTCACTTCAGCCGAGCGCCCCGAGGCTTCGATGGCCGGCTTTAAAATATTCAGGCCGGCATACAGCGCATCAGCACACATGAGGAGTTCGGGTACAAAGTATTCCTTGCGGTTGTAGGCTTCGCCCGCCTCTATCATGCCGGTAGCCAGCCCGTCCAGGGTGGCTTTGAAAGGGTCCACCCCCTCTTCCAGTGCGGTATTGGCCCACTTGACGGCATCGTCTTCTTCGAAATCATACACTGCCTGCCTGAGCTTATCCAGGATTTCGGCGGTTCTTTCTTCACTTGCCATTGGTTATTCCTCCTTAAAAATACTTTAATTAATTTTGGAGCAAGGGGAGATAATCAAAGTGTGCGGCGGATAAAAATTCCAGAATCCATGGCCGGGCGGCCAGCAGGCCAGCCGGGGGGAAAACTGCAAACTTTTTCCATTAGCACCTCCCTGTTAATCTAAGGCAAGGGTGGTCACCGGCATAATAGTAAAGCCACAAACCAGGTCGGGATTATTGCCTGGCAACATTTGTATACTAGTTTGCCGGTAGACCGGTGTCAATAGGTTTTGAAGTATAACTTTTGTTTTTATCCTCGAATATTTCACGGGTAGCAGAATATTAAAAAGCTAACCGGCAAAAAGTTAATCATACCAGCCGAAATCGTTGATGGCTTTTCGCATGGTCCATATGTTGAAAGGCGGCGCCATAACAGGAACTTCGCATCCTGCCATTAAAACGTATCCATTTTTTATTTTTTTACCTTTTTCAATTGCAATGCGGCAAAGCTCATATACCTGCTCGTGTGTACCATTTTGTATCACAGAAGGCTCTATATTACCTGCAATAATATCATTGGGAAAGTATCTGGCTGCCGTTTCAAGGTCGACTTCATGTCCAAAACTGACAACGCCCGGATCCCCCATGGGGACCTGAGCCCAGTATTCGAGGTTGGCATTTTGCTCTCCGCAAATATGGCACAGTACATGTTTTATTCCATGGTTCATCATTTCCTGGTGAACATCTTTTAGATAGGGCATGGCAAACTCTTTAAACTGCTTTGGAGAAATCACCTGGTTGGCAGTTGTGGCCTCTCCGCTGAAGGCTAAAATGCTTTCCGGTGGAAACTGTTTAACCCAGAATTTGATTACATCAATTGAATGCTGCCGGCACAGGCCCAGAATATGGTGGGCTAATTCCGGCTTCTTCATCATCCAGCGGCACAATCGGTCTACTTCACAAATATTACCTGCCATGGTGAAAGGACCGGTGAGGGGAACAGTGACAGGCATGCCCATTTCGGCTTGAATTTTTGCAACTTTGAATGCAATCGGCAGGCAACCAGCCCCGGGCACCTCGGGAAGCTTCAGATTCCAGGCATCCTCCTCTGTTTCAACAGGAAAGCGGGTAACCACCGGCGCCTGTTCCCATTCACTGCGTGGCATTTTGATGTCCCCTCCGAACTCCCAGCCGCCATAGGAGGCATATGCGTATAATGGGCCGCCGTCATAATCGTACTGCATCGAAGACCAGAGCTGAGCCCAGAAGCTTTTTTCGGCATCTTCATAAATGGAAGCTACAGGGTAGCCTACATTTTTCGCACAATAACCGAAGATGAAAGGAATAAAAGGTACCCGGTCGGGCTGCTTGCGAGTAAGTAAAGCGCCCATTCTTTCCGGTGGTGACAGTTTGTCAGGTTTAAACTGCATTTCATTTCCCTCCATAAATTTTTTACCGGGTCGTATTTATCCAGTCCCGTTTGGATGCATTGCTGACAAGAAAGTGGCCTCTTTGCAAATAATCTGCCTAAAGGGAATAATTGTGCTTTACATGTTGCAAAGAAGCATCGCTTGCAACGTGATTGGGGAAATTTTAATCCTTTTCCATCAGCACCTCCTTTTTATCTGGAGCAGGGTGGATAAAGATTAAACTCTAAGAGAAAACGCCGGTCGTATTTTGCCGGTCAATTACTGTATACTAGTGCGCCCATAAGCCGGTGTCAATAGGTTTCGGGCTTTTAGGTGCAATTTTCCTCAAGTTTATTTCCTGGATAAAATTTTGTATAACAAAGGAATACAGTTTGTAGGGGATAAAAAGTCTTAAACGAAGCAAGTGTTTGTGTTATAATCTTCGGCAATACTTCTAAAACCTTTTTAAAGACACGCCCGGTTGACACTGTAAATCAGAAGGAGGTTTTACAAATTTGAGTCAAAAACACCTCCGGGCTTTTTTGGAACACCTCAGCCAAACTGCTCTCAAGATAGGGGCAAGCAGTGTGGCACACCTCCCGGCGGATCAGATTGTGGTTGATGAAAGAGTTCGATTCAAGTGCCTGGTGCCGCGATGTTCAAATTATGGGACTAACCTGATGTGCCCGCCCAATATCTTCACCGTAAAAGAATTCAAACGGATTCTCTCCGGCTATCAATCAGCACTTTTGCTGAAAATTGAAAGCCATCCCGAAAGTGCGCCTGCCGGCATAATTGAAAAGGATAATCTGGCTGAAGCATGGAAGACAGGTGACCAGGCCAGCGACCAAGATAAGGACCAGGGAGTGAATAATTACATTCAAGGCCTGAGAAACAGCCAGCGGCGAGTATACCAGATGCTTGGCCGGCTGGAAAGTATTTGTTTAAACAATGGATACCCCCTGGCAGCGGGCCTCGCAGGCGGCGGATGCCATCTTTGCTCCGAGTGTGCTGGTCCGGGTTCGGCATGTTTGCACCCGTTCGAGGCCAGGCCAGCCGCTGAAGGACTTGGCGTAGATGTGATTGCTACTGCAAAAAAGCAGGGCTTTGAAGCCGCCTTTTCTAATAATCAGCCACCATGCTGGTTTGCCATTTTACTGGTTGACTGATTAAACCAGCTTAAAAGACCCCCTTGCTTTCCGGGTGTATATAATTACTATAAAAGTTTACCGTGTTTACGCGCGTTATCCATTAAAGCTTTCATGTTTTCTGCCGGTACGTCCGGCCATATATCACAGCCCGGCCAGAGGGCGTTTACGCCGGCATCCAGGGCCTGCTTGACTGCCACTTCAACATCAGAATTATCACCCTCAACCAGAACTCCATAAGGGTCAATATCGCCAAAAATAAGGACTTCATCACCCAGTTTGCTCCGGGTTTCGGCAATCTGGTTTTTCTTTTCAAGGCTGAGAGCATCTGCCCCGCACTCGTTTAGAAGTTCAACGATGGCATTGGTATCGCCGCACATATGCAGCACTTTGGGAGATTGTATACTTTCAAATAACCGGATAAGATGCGGCTGAATAAGGTTTTTAAACATTCTGGGACTGAGGATATCCGGCCCGGCGCCCATTTCTCTGACTGTAATATAGTCTGCCCCCGCCTTACGGTACAGGTCTATAACGCTGATAAGGTATCCGGTCAGCGTTTCCAGAATCTGGTTTACCAGGTCGGTTCGCTTGAAGGCCGATTTGGAAAGGTCGGAAAGGTCCACGAGCTGTCCTGCAAGAGTGTACGGGCCAAGAACCCAGGAGCCGATCATAACTTCGTTGCCCAGGTCCTTTTTCATCATGCCCAGCGCTTCAGTGACCACCGGCAGACGACCTGCCTGCGCCAGGTTATCTGGAATGTTTATTTGAAGTTCGGTTGTTTTTTCAGCCGGGTGTTCCACTATAGTGGGGTAGAGTATACCGTCCTGATGTGTGTAGAAGTTGACTTTTGCACCCAGAACTTCGGCTTCAACTCCCATGTCAAATGGAGCTACAGAGCATTCGAATCCGAATAATTCATAGGTAGAGTTGGCCATTTTGGCCATTTTCACGGCATCTGTATGTATTTCAGGAAATTTCCACCCGTGTTTTTTCAAGCCATGTACGGTGATATTTCCATAGCCGCTGAAAACGGGTACATAATCCGGTTTTTGCCGGTTGAATAGTGCCTGTACTCTCTCCCTTGAATTCATTTACCCTTCTCCTTTTTGTTTTTTAAATTGTTCCAGTACGTCTGGAAACATGAGTGCCAGGGGATGGTTATCTGCTGGCATTAGCCCTTTTTCTTCAAAGGCCAGAGCGGTCATCATGCTGTGGGCAGCAGCTACAGCCGGGAATACCCGTTGAGTTCCCGAAAGCGGTCCGAAAAGCAGGAAATCAGAAAGCAGCGCTGATACTGCATGTACACCGGCGTCAACTGCCGGGAAATTGGCCATGCCCATCTCGCCAGCGGCTTTACGCCACATGTAGGTACCGTTTGAAGGGGCGAAACCTGCAGGAAAACCGAATTCTTGCTTGATGAGATGGTTGGCCATCAAAGAAAGAGACGTAGTCGGCAGATTCATAATGGAGGTATCTATCAGGATGCTTTCAAAGCCACCCTTTTCTATTGCCGGCAGAAGAGATTTGAGAGATTGAACTCTGCCATGCGGGCCTTTATCCTCTTCACTGAAAACCTGGACAACCACGTGTTTTATGCCAAGTTGCTTGATTTCAGCTATCTGGCCATCCAGATCTTTATCCCACGGAGTAATGCTGTTATAAAGCACGCGGTCCTGCAGGCCGAGTTCAGACACGTACTGTGCTGCACCCAGCCTGACTTTTTCCATCCATACATCAATTGCAAAAGGCATTTCGGTTATAGATACCAAAAAGTCTATGTACCTTTTTATTTCATCGACACTGTTGGCAACTATTGCTACCATTGCCGGCACGCCGGTTTCTCTTGAAACCCGTTCAAGGTTGTAAATTCGTTCAGCTGTTCCATGCCGGTTAAACCTGCCTTCTTTGCGGCTTTCAAGCATCACATCGCCTTTTTGAAATATGTTGCCCATTAAAACGGGTGGCTTTTCTCCAGGCTGGCCGCCGAACTCGATATTGCCTATGCGGCAGACTTTCTGCGGCTGCTGATAGCTAAACATGATCAATCCTCCTTAATTTTATTCACTTTTACCGGGCAGCAGATGCTTGAGGGAGGGAAAGCTGTCTTTCATATGGGGTATCCACATCGCCTGGGTGAATACTTTGTCAAAATCCGGGGCAAGTGTAAGCTCTATATACTCAACATTACGTGCCATACTGTCTGCTTCTTTGCGCTTGTCACTGTTTAGCAGAGCCATTCTGGCACCATCTCCGGCTGCGTTGCCGACTGCAATTACATTGCTCAATTCACAATCCGGGAACAGGCCAAGCAAGGCAGCCGATTCCCTGTCGATATAGCTGCCGAAAGCTCCTGCCAGGATTACCTTGTCCAGTTTTTCAACTCCCAGGTTGCGCATCATTATTTTTGCACCGGCATACATGGCGCCCTTGGCAAGCTGAATGGCCCGGATATCTTCCTGGCGGATGACTATATCCTGATTGATCGATGTTTCTCTGGCCCAGGCAATGACAAATTCCACGCTTTCATCTATTTCCCTAAGGCGTGGGGTTGAAATATCTTTGACAAAACGGCCGGTGCGGTCAATGATACCGGCCAGAAACAGTTGGGGCACTACATCTATTATGCCCGAGCCGCAGATACCCTTGGCGCCGATGTTTTCCACTTCGGTATTCCATTCTTCACAGTCGATTACTTTGAACTTGACTTCCCTGGTATCAGAGTCGATAACAATTTTTTCAATGGCGCCCGGCGCCGCCCGCATGCCATATCTTATTTCTGCACCTTCAAAGGCCGGTCCTGTGGCACAGGATGAAGAGATGAGCTTTTCACGATTGCCAAGTATAAGCTCACCATTGGTGCCGATGTCGATAATCAGCTCAACTTTATCCTGTTTGTAGGGCTCTTCGGCAATCAGCACTCCTACATTATCCGATCCTACGAAACCGGCTTCGATGGGTAGAACATGTATGTAGGCGCCGGGAGAAATGTGTATCCCGGTTCCGCGCACCATTTCTTCGCCGGGTTCCTTTGCACGGGCATAGATACCGCAATTCAAGCACCTCTTGCTTTCAGCGCTGGCGTCTTCCTGGTTCAAGCCGGCTTCCACTTCTTCGAAAAAGAGCCTTTTTTCCGGCTCAAGAACCGGTGACTGGAGGCGTGCCCTGGGCTCGACACCTTCTTTGGGGATGTCCTCTATCTTGACTGGATCAGGGGGGCGCCCCTGGGTCATGTCGGCTCCTTCCAGGTAGAGTTCTATGGATATTGCCGCCTGTTGAGCGTTGCTGACGGCAGTAATAACATCTGCAGGGCCGTTTATACAATCTCCACCGGCAAATACGCCTTCGATATTTGTCTGGAAAGTAACCGCATCCACCTGTATATAACCTGCTTCATTTAACTCGATGTTTGCGGGTAGCATCGAGATGTCAAGCGACTGGCCCGTAGCCATGACAACCATGCCGGTCGCAAAGGAAGATTGCTGGCCTTCAACCGGCACCGGTCTCTTGCGACCGCTTTCATCAGGTTCACCCAGTTCCATTTTATTCAGTTTTATTTCCTTTAAAAGTCCATTCTGATAAATTATTTCAGATGGAGCGGCCAGGAATTTGAACTCGATGCCTTCTCTTTCTGCTTCAGTAATCTCGGATTCGATTGCCGGCATTTCTTCCCGGCCGCGCCGGTAGATAACAGTAACTTTTCTGGCACCCAGGCGCAGAGCAGAGCGGGCGCTGTCTATGGCTGCATTGCCACCTCCGATAACGGCTACATTTGGGGGGACGGCAACTTCTTCTTCGCGGTTGACCATTTCTAAAAATTTAAGGGCATGCATGATGCCGTCGTGCTTTTCGCCTTTGATGCCGGCTGAGGGGCTCTTCCAGGCACCCTGTGCTATAAATACTGCGCGGTATCCCTGATTAAAAATCCAGTCAATATCTGTTACCGCCTGGCCGGTCTTGATCTCTGCTCCCAGTTCTCTGATATAGTCAATTTCGTTGTCGAGTACATTTTCAGGCAAGCGATAGGCCGGTATGCCATAACGGAGCATACCGCCGGCTTTTTCTCTGGCTTCAAAAATGGTAACGGGATATCCACGCCGTATTAATTCATAGGCACAGGTCAGCCCGGCAGGCCCGGAACCTATTACAGCCACCCTTTTATCATGTTGTGTTATTTCTACAGGAGATGCAGCAGGGCGCCCCTGTGAAATCTCATAATCTGCCAGAAAGCGGTGAACGTTGCGCAGGGATATGGGTTCGTCTACTTTACCCCTCTCGCATTCATTTTCGCATGGATGGGTACATACTCTGCCCAGTACTCCGGCGAAAGGTATAGACCGTCTGACCATCTCCAGCCCTTCGGCATATTTTTCTTGGGCTGCCAGGTATAGGAAGTCCTGGCCGTTTACTCCTGCGGGGCAGGTT
>Ga0207421_10004836_pt1 | contig 15342 bp, 13 predicted proteins | sample SodLakKL_010_SED_4_FD_187542 | JGI IMG/M metagenome (GOLD analysis project Ga0207421, IMG submission 187542) | Alkaline sediment microbial communities from Lake Tanatar, Kulunda Steppe, Russia - 8KL_010_SED (SPAdes) (version 2) | ecosystem: Environmental > Aquatic > Non-marine Saline and...
TTCAAACAGGGTCTCCTGGCGGTCACTGGTGCGGATCAGTACCGCATCGTTGTTTGGTCTGTCAGCAGCCCGCACATTCTCTGTTTCCTCAAAAGGAGGCACTTGCGTAAACATAGCCCATCCTCCGCCGTGAGAGAATTGGGGGCTTACCCCGCGGGGCACTTCATGTTCCCTTCTTCCATCTGCGGAAACCAAAACTCCATAACCGTCGCCACGATCAGGAGATGCGGCATAAGCCACCCAGCTTCCGTCATGGTTTATGGTTCGTGAGTCAATGTGATGGAAGCCCATTACGTCTTCCAGTGTCATTGCCCGCCGCTCTTGTGCAGAAGCAGTGACTACCGCCATCAAGAGAAAAACAACCGGCAAAAGATTTCGGGTCATTGATCGGGTAAAATGCATTTTTTGTTGGTTTTGATTAGTATTTAGGTAATTTGCGCATGCGCGGAAAGGATTCAAAATTAATGTTTTTTGGGAATTCATCGCTGCAATTAAAAAAGTCCGGGCTTGCGACAACCAGCATTCAAGCCTGCGAAACCGGCGTTCAGGGCCTGTGGCAACCAGAGCTTGGGCCCACGGCGACTGGAGCCATGGCCTGCGATGAGCCCCTTAAAAAGGGTAAATCCTGTTTTTTTGGGGTGCCTTGTTGTTTATGTCAGAAAAGATTGCTACAATTGCAAAACAATACGGAAACAATGACACAGTTTGCCTGCACATATTATATCAGCTATTATTACTTTTTTGTCAAACACAAAAGGGGCTGATGTGATTATGTGCTGAAAATAATATTCAATAACAATTCGGGCCCCGCCAACAGCGGGGCTTTTTTTTTGACATGACGAAAACCATCGCCATACGGAAAAGCAGGGGTTCTTTCCACATAGAAGCAGCCCGTCGCCATTTTGGAAAAGATGTCCGGCCGGAAGAGTGCCGTGATTTCAGGCAGCTGATCAAAACTGTGGAATCGAAAAGTCAAAAGATATCATTACTTCCTTCGGGAGTAAACAAAAAAATATATGGATAATGGGAATATACCCGGCAGCAGAAATAACATAAACGACATGGAACAATCAAAGACCATATGCATCATCGGACTCGGGCTGATCGGAGGATCGATGGCCATTGATCTGAAAAAACGGGGTTTTTCCGGCCACGTAATCGGAACCGACACCGATCACTCCCACCAGGAAACGGCTCTCAGTCTGGGACTCATCGATAAGGCACTGCCCCTCGAAGAGGCGGTGCATGAGGCCGAAGTCGTTATAATGTGCACCCCGGTGGGTGTAATCAGGCGCCTGCTGCCGAAAGTGCTTGCCCTTACAGAAGGAACAAACAAAGTGATCACTGATACGGGCTCAACCAAAGCAGCGATCACCTCGTGTGTACGCGATCACCCGAACAGAAAAGCTTTTGTTGCGGCACACCCCATGGCCGGCACAGAAAAATCAGGGCCGGAGGCCGCCTTCAGCGGGTTATTTGACAATCAATGTGTAATCATTTGCGAAAAAGAAAAAAGCGATCCTGAGGCATTGGCAGTTACAGAGGCATTATTTCGTGTGCTCGGGATGCGAATAGCCTATATGGATGCAAACCCCCACGATGTTAGTGCAGCATATGTCTCCCACATCTCCCACCTTGCTTCTTTTGCCCTGTCATTGTGCGTACAGGAAAAAGAAAAAGACCAGGGGAACATCTGCTGTCTTGCCGGAGGTGGATTTTCTTCTGCGGCGCGTCTGGCAAAAAGCTCCGGAGAAATGTGGGGGCCAATTTTTGAACAAAACAGCCGGAACATCATTGCAGTGCTTCAATCATATATCAACAAACTTGAGGTGTTCAAAAATCACCTGTCAGAAATGAACAACAATGAAATGCTCGAACTGATTCGGGAAGCGAACAAAATCCAGACAATCATCAAATAAAAACCTTCGAAATGGAAGTACAGGCAGCAAGTAAAAAAAGCAGGAAGAAGACAGTTGAAAAGAGACGACCATTGATCATCGCTGGGCCATGCAGCGCTGAATCTGAAGGCCAGCTTTTGCAAACAGCCAGAAAATTGGCCGCAGATAAACGAACAGACTTTTTCCGGGCCGGTATCTGGAAACCGCGGACACGACCGGGCAATTTTGAAGGCGTCGGAAATGTCGGGCTTCGCTGGCTGCAGCGGGTTAAAAAGGAAACAGGGCTAAAAACAGCCACAGAGGTCGCTACCACCACACATGTATACGAAGCACTTAAGTATGGAATTGACTGCCTTTGGATTGGAGCCAGAACAACGGCCAACCCTTTCGCCACGCAGGAAATTGCAGATGCCCTCCGGGGTGCAGATGTAATGGTTTGCCTCAAAAATCCGGTAAACCCTGATCCTGCCCTTTGGCTGGGGGCCATTGAACGAATCAGTGCCGCGGGCATTCAAAAAATCATTGCCATCCACCGGGGGTTTTCAAGTTATGGGAAGTCACGATACAGAAACATGCCTCAGTGGGCGATCCCGCTCTGGTTAAAAAAACAGGTTCCCGGCTTGCCCATACTTTGTGATCCCAGCCATATTGCCGGGAAACGTGAGCTGATTCCCCACATTGTCCGCCGCTCAGTGCTTTTGGGATTCGACGGCCTGATGATCGAAGTACATCATGAGCCGTCAAAAGCATTGAGCGACGCAGGCCAGCAGCTTACCCCCGAAACACTTGAAAGGCTTATGGCGGGAAAATTCAGAAATTCGTCCTATCTTTGAAATAAAACATCTTCATATGGAAACTTTATTTGTCAAAGGCCTTCACAGAAACAGCCGAATACTGGTGGGAGAACCACTTAACTTGTTAAGAGAACACTTACCGGGGCAGAACGTATTCATTATCACCGACAAAAACCTGCATCGACTCTACTGCAGATATATACCAAGCTTTCCGGTTTATGTGATGGATCCGGGCGAGGGCAATAAAAATGTCAACAATGCCAAAAAGATCTGCAAATGGCTCATGGATAAAGGAGCCGGACGTGATGCCTTCATCCTTGGCGTTGGTGGTGGCGTTGTTTGTGATATGGCAGGTTTTGTGGCTTCAATATTTTTGCGCGGCGTAGAGTTCGGGTTTGTGGGCACTTCCCTGATGGCTCAGATTGATGCCGCAATTGGAGGCAAAAATGGCGTAAACCTTAACGGGTACAAAAACATCATGGGTACCATCAGGCAACCGGCATTCGTCATGTGTGACACTACCATGCTAAGCAGCCTCCCACAGGAAGAGCTTAAAAACGGCCTCGCCGAAGCAGTTAAACACAGCCTGATTTCTGATCGCCAAACATTTGACCTCCTCAAAGAAAATGCCGGCTCTATGCTGGAAATGAATGAAGATGTCATATACAAGCTGGTAAAACGTTCTGTCAAAACCAAGATTGAAATTGTTAATAAGGACGAAGTCGAACAGGGGGAACGCAGGAAACTGAATCTGGGGCACACCTGGGGACATGCCGTGGAGAAAACCGATCAGATCCCCCATGGTCAGGCAATAAGCATCGGACTGGTTTTTGCGGCTAAATTGTCCGAGCACCTGGGGAAATTAAGCACTGCAGAACGCGCAGAGATTGTTAACCTGCTGATCAAGCTCGGATTGCCTGTGAAATCTGAAACCAAACCAAAAACCATTTTTAAAGCCCTTCTGAAGGATAAGAAAAAGGAAACCGACCACATCCACTTTGTGCTAATGGACGGCATCGGCAATGTGGTTGTAGAGCCCATTCCGATTGAAGAACTCAAAGCCTTCGTCAAGCTGCTTTAGCAATATGAATCACACTGTTTACGCCGTTTTCGGCAACCCCGTCTTGCACAGTAAAAGTCCGCAACTGTTCAGTCCGCTGATAGACAGACAGGATGACGCCTTCTACACCAGAATCCGCCCCCAATCAACGGAAGATCTGGCAAATATCGTGCGCAGCCTTGACATTAGAGGTGCCAGTATCACCTCCCCATTTAAAGAAAGTACCCTTTCGTTTATTGACAAAGTACATCCGGCAGCATTGGAAGTCGGTGCTGTCAACTGCATCCGGCAAAAAAACGGATACATTGAGGGAGACAACACAGATCATGCCGGGGTAACCGGCGCCCTCCGTGAGGCAGGTGCTGCTTTGCAGGGCCTGAAGGTGCTGGTGCTCGGGGCGGGAGGTGCGGCAAAAGCAGCCGTTTATGGACTGGTGCACGCCGGGGCAAAGGTCACCATCAGCAACCGGACGTTTGATAAAGCTGAAAGGCTGGCAGCTTCTTTTGATTGTGAAACAATCCGGTGGGAAAGCAGCCGCGGCCACCGGCACTTCCATGCCGTTGTATCAGCGCTGCTACCCGAGGCGATACCCCCTTTTATTGACTCTCTCGGTTATGATGTTTTGCTGGATGCGATTTACAAACCATCAGCCATTACTGCTTTCAGTAAAAACAAAGGCATTCCCGTGATCGGGGGAGAACAGTGGTTGATTCATCAGGGAACCGAGGCAGCTGCCTTCTACATCGGAAACAAGCCGGAACCAGCAATTTTGGCACAAAAACTACACGAAAAACCCGACAGGAATAAACTGCAGATATTTACACTTACCCGCTCCAGCATGCAACATTTTTGCCAAAGCACACACGACCTGGTGATTTCCGGCTTCGGACTGGACGAAACAACCATAACCCATCTGATCAATGAAGAAAAAGAGCTTGCCTTCGGAAGTTAACGGTATTATTCAGGCTCCCCCTTCCAAAAGCGCTGCACAAAGGGCCATTGCCATTGCGGGGCTTGCGACAGGTACTTCCTTGATTACCCAGCCAGGTGAAGGTGATGATGTGATGGCTGCCATAGACATATGCCGCACTTTGGGAGCAGTGATCCAGCAAGATGGAGAGGATCTGCACATTCGGGGAGGAGTTCAGCCGCCGGCAGAGGCATTGCATTGCGGGGAATCGGGTTTGAGCATCCGGATGTTTTCCGGGATTGCATCCATTTTTCCAGAAGAAGTGCAAATGACAGGAGAAGGGAGTCTGCTGAACCGCCCCATGGAAATAGTGGCAAGCTCCCTGCAGGCACTGGGCATTCATTGCAAAACCACTGATGGGAAACCGCCTATTGGTATTCGCGGCCCTCTCAGGGGTGGGAAAGTCAGCATTGATGGATCCCTGAGTTCACAGGTGCTGACAGGTATACTCATTGCCTCACCTTTTGCTGAAAAAGAACTCTGCCTCCATGTCAGCGGGTTGAAAAGCAGGCCGTATATCGACCTGACCACAGACATCATGAAATCCTTTGGTGTGGAAACAATCAATGAGGATTACCGGCGCTTCACCATCCCTTCCGGCCAGCGTTATAAAGCCTGCCATTTTACCACTGAAGGTGACTGGAGCGGAGCAGCCTTCCTGCTGGTTGCCGGAGCCATTGCCGGACAGGTTGTTGTTGAGAATTTAAACCCGGTTTCATTTCAGGGCGACAAAAGGATCCTGGATGCCTTAAGGGCTTCCGGGGCCAGCGTACAGGTAACCAACAGATATATCCGTGCATCGAAACAAAAACTGGAGGCTTTTTCTTTTGATGCCACTGACTGCCCCGACCTTTTCCCACCCCTGGCAACCCTGGCAGCACATTGCCAAGGTACAAGCCGGATCAGCGGGGTAAGCCGCCTGCGGGCAAAAGAAAGTGACCGCGCCGCCACCCTGACCGATATTTTTTCCAGGATGGGTATTTCAGTCCGCCTGGAACAGGACACCATGCTGGTAGAAGGAGGAAAGCCAAAAGCGGCCGTCGTGGAATCACATGGCGATCACCGCATCGCCATGGCCGCAGCGGTTGCTGCTTTGGGTGGCTCCGGACCGGTGACCATTAAAGGAGCGGAGGCCGTGAACAAATCTTACCCCGGGTTTTTCAACGACCTGAACAAAATCACATAGCGGAAATCATGCCGTTACACCCGGCGATTACACTTAAGCAGTTAAATGCAATAAATCAAACACACATGAACAGTTTCGGACGGCTTTTCAGGACACATATTTTCGGGGAGTCACACGGGCCATCCATTGGTGTGACCATCGACGGTTGCCCTCCTGGAATTGCTTTATCGGAAGATAACTTCCTGGAAGACCTTGATCGCCGCAAACCAAAGGCCAAAGGAACCACACCCCGCAAAGAAGCGGATCATCCGGAGATCCTTTCCGGACTTTTTAACGGGCATACCACGGGAGCACCTCTGACCATCATTTTTGCCAATAAAAATGTCCGTCCGGGCGATTACAGTCACCTTGCCGAAAAACCACGGCCCGGACATGCCGACCTGGTAGCGCGGAAGCGTTTCCGCGGATTCAATGATCCCCGTGGCAGTGGACATTTTTCAGGAAGGCTAACCCTGGCAATGGTGGCAGCCGGGGTGGTGGCAAAAAAAATGCTTGCAGAGATCTCTCTCTCTGCCCGGCTCATCGAGGCAGGCGGAAGAACGGACATTGAAGCGGCAGTCAATGAAGCCCTGGATGAAGGAGACAGCATTGGCGGACTGATTGAATGCCGGGCCAGAAACATTCCGCTGGGCTGGGGTGAACCTTTTTTTGATTCGGTGGAATCAGTAATAAGCCACCTGGTATTTGCGGTGCCGGCCATTAAAGGAATCGAGTTCGGGTCAGGCTTTTCGGCTGCAAAAATGATGGGCAGCCAGCACAATGACCCCCTTACCGGCAAATTTGGCAAAACATCCTCCAACCATGCAGGAGGGATCACCGGTGGACTGACCAACAGCAATGAACTGGTTTTCCGTGTTGCTGTCAAACCTGCCTCCAGCATCAGCAAACCGCAAAAAACACTCAACCTTAAAACCAACAGGGAAGATACACTGGAAGTGAAGGGCCGTCATGACGCATGCATTGCCCTTCGTGCCCCTGTCGTCATTGAGGCGGCTACTGCCATGGCCCTGGCAGACTTCAGCCTGCTGGCGAAAGCAGGGTGCATATAGATCAGCACTGGTTTGGCTAACCGATGGCTGCTGCAGACAATTAACCATATGCACACACAGTAATCATTTCCTTATCCGGACTTAGCGCCAAAAGGCTTTCCGGCAAACCTGCATGTTAATTACACCAATTTGTCACCCCCGGATATCCCGCAAATTATACAATTATGCCATCGAACAATACAAAATTTTTTCTGTTTTATTGTTTGAATAAAAAAATACTATATTTGCAGAGCAAAATACAAACAATGATTAATTCAATCCATCATCTGCATCATCATACAACCCCCTGCAAAGGGTGTTGAACGGTGCTGTAATGGATTAAACATAACCCCATTTTTCAGAAAGCCCCGGGAAACACCCGGGGCTTTTTTGTTTACTGCGAACCAGAACGACATAAAAGAAACAACAATGACATTGACCCATCATACCCATCATGTACACCATCTGCGCCACAGGCGGCGGACCGGGTCGGGTATGATCAGCATGTAATAAGCATACCAAAATAAGACCAACAGAAGGGGCCCGCCGATTCAGGCAGGTCCCTTTTTTTATTTCAAACACAAAAAAAACATGAAAAACGACACATTGACAATGGCCATCCAAAAAAGTGGCCGCCTGAGTGAAGAATCAGTCAAGCTGCTGAAACAATGCGGAATCCGCATTCAGAACGGAAGCAACAACCTGAAAGCCGTGGCAAATGGGTTTCCCATGGAGCTCATATTTCTCCGTGATGACGACATTCCCCAATATGTGGAAGACGGGGTGGCCGACGCCGGGATCCTCGGGCTCAATGAAGTACTGGAGAAAAACAGGGACGTGGAAGTTGTACAGCCACTCGGGTTTTCACGATGCAGGCTTTCAGTGGCCATCCCCCGGTCAATGGATTATCCGGGAAAAGAATTCCTGAACGGGAAGCGGATTGCCACTTCCTACCCTGTTTTACTAGAAAAATTCCTTCGGGACAACAATTTAAGTGCTGAGATACACCCCATCAGCGGATCGGTGGAGGTCACCCCCGGCCTTGGTCTGGCTGATGCCATCTTTGAAATCGTCAGCTCAGGCGGCACCCTGCTGAGCAACGGACTGAAGGAAACTGAAACCGTGCTGAAGAGCGAGGCAGTACTGATCTCGGGAAAAAACCTGTCAGAAAATGTGAACAAACTGCTGCAGCAGTTGCTGTTCCGGATCCGTACTGTGCAAAAAGCAGCCAACAACAAGTATATCCTGCTTAATGCTCCTGAACAACAGCTGGACAACATCATTTCGCTGATCCCGGGGATCAAGAGCCCCACCATCATGCCGCTGGCTGAAAAAGGCTGGTACTCCCTGCACTCCGTCATCAGCGAAGACGACTTCTGGGAAGTGATTGACAAATTGAAAGAAGCCGGTGCCCAGGGAATCCTGGTGGCCCCCATTGAAAAAATGGTCACCTGAGTAACATGTGACCCCTTCGGGGTCGAAGAAGCTTACATGCTAAACATATTGCCACGAATCTAATAACATTTGACCCCTGCGGGGTCAAACGTCACTAACCTTAGCCAACGACCTAAAAACCCTATGACCCCAAAGGGGTCAAACGTTACTAACCATGACCCAACAACCCAAAAACCCTATGACCCCTTCGGGGTCAAACGTTACTAACCCCAGCCAACAGCCACAGACCCCTATGACCCCAAAGGGGTCACATGTTACTATCCTCCCCGGTATCAACCCCAGGGACTATGAAAAAATACTCCGCCGTCCCTCGCAAGACACTGCGGGTCGCGAGGAAAAAGTAAGTACGATCATCCGCGAAGTAGAAGAAGGCGGGGACAATGCCCTGCGAAGGATATGCCTGAAAATTGACGGACAGGCGCCGCCTGATTTTGAAATTCCCCGCCAGGAACTGATCCAGGCAGGCAGGGATGTGGATCAGCACCTGAAAACTGCCATAAGGCAAGCCATGGTAAACATCAGGAGTTTTCATGAAGCACAGTTGCCAAAGGCGACCTCAATGGAAACCATGCCTGGGGTTAAATGCAGCATCCGCTACACACCCATCGAAAAGGCAGGTCTCTACATTCCGGGAGGAACGGCCCCCCTGCTCTCCACAGTCCTGATGACTGCCATACCAGCCACCATAGCCGGCTGCAAGGAGATCATTGCCTGCACCCCTCCCGGGGCTTCCCCGGAACTGCTGTTTACCTTAAGTCTTTTTGACATCCGCGTTTTCGCTGTAGGCGGAGCACAGGCCATAGCCGCAATGGCATTTGGTACAGAAAGCATCCCGAAAGCGGATAAGATATTTGGCCCTGGAAATGCCTGGGTGACCAGTGCCAAAATGCAGCTGGCCGGTCGCGGAATTGCCATCGATATGCCCGCAGGACCATCGGAGGTTCTGGTAATTGCCGACAGCACGGCCAACCCGGCCTTTGTGGCAGCCGATCTGCTGTCACAGGCGGAACATGGGGCCGACAGCCAGGTCATACTGCTGGCCGAAAGCATGGATCTTGTCCAACAAATAATCAAAGAAACAGAAACCCAGCTGGCAACGCTTTCCCGCAGAGAAACCGCGGCCGAAGCACTCAAACACGCTCTGGCCATCTGTGTGCAGGATATCAGTCAGGCGTTGGATATCAGCAACTATTACGGACCCGAACACCTCATCCTTTCTGTAAAAGATGCCGGGTCAGTGGAGAAAAAGGTGACCAATGCCGGGTCTGTGTTTTTGGGAAACTACAGTCCGGAGTCTGCCGGTGATTACGCCAGCGGAACCAACCACACCCTCCCAACAGGTGGTTCAAGCAGGGCCTGGAGCGGAATTACCACCGCATCATTCATGAAAAGCATTACCACCCAGGAGATCAGCAGGGATGGGTTAATGGGGCTTGCACCAACAGTGTTACAGCTGGCCCGGGCAGAGCAGCTGGATGCTCATGCAAACGCCATTCTTCAACGTATACAAACAGAAAAATGACCCTAAAATTTCATCATCATGCGCTTTAATCTGAAATCAATGATTCCGGAACACATTGCGGAATTAACACCCTATTCCTCAGCCAGGGATGAATACGAAGGAAGCGGCTCGGTATTTCTGGATGCCAATGAGTTGCCTCAAGCCTTTCCCGGAATGCCCGCGGAGGTAAATCGCTACCCCGGCAAGGAACCACAGGAGTTGATGGAAAAACTCTCCGTAGTTAAGGGCATTGATCCGGATCGTATTTTTTTGGGAAACGGCAGTGATGAGATTATTGACCTGCTCATGCGCTGTTTTTGCCGGCCCGGCAAAGATCAGATCATGGTTTTTCCTCCCACATTCGGCATGTATGCGGTCCGGGCCGGGGTAAACAACCTGGAGGTACTCAAGGTAAACCTTGACCGGAATTTTCAGATCGACCCGGAGAAGGCCTTACAAAGCACCACTCCCGCCACCAGAATGCTGTTTGTTTGTCATCCCAATAATCCGACGGGAAATACACAGACCAAAGAAACCATCCTCCGGTTACTGGAGAATTTCAATGGTATTGTGGTGGCCGACGAAGCCTACATCGACTTCTGTCCTGGCCAAAGCCTGCTTCCCTTGCTGAAAGATTACCCAAACCTGGTGGTGGTGCAAACCTTTTCCAAGGCCTTCGGACTGGCCGGGGCCCGGATCGGCACCGCCTATGCATCCCGGGAGATCATCGGGGTCATGCAGAAAATCAGTTTCCCATACAACCTGGGGACACCGGCTATCAATTTGGCGGAAAAAGCGCTCAACAGCAATGCCATATACAAAATGAACATCAAACGCATCATTGATTCCCGCGAGAAGCTTGTGGCTGCCATCAGGGGATTGCCGCTGACGGAAAAGGTTTACCGCTCCGATGCCAACTTCCTGCTGGTAAAAACCAAAGAGGCCGGTGCCATTTGCAGCCACCTTGCACAAAACGGAATCATTGTGCGCAACCGCAGCTGTGAACCAGGATGCGCAGGTTGCCTGCGAATCACGGTGGGAACCGAAGGAGAAAACAACCGACTGCTTGAGGTATGGGCTGCTTATGACCCGGCCGTTCAGGAGAAGAAAAACGTGGCTGAAGGCTCGATTCCGGGGCAAACAATGAGCTCCGGGCAACCGCACAAGGCAGTTACCCCCGGAAAAGCTGAAATCCGTCAGGCCACCTTCCGACGACAAACCTCCGAAACCGACATCACCATCAGAATATGCCTGGAAGGAAGTGGTTACGCAAACATTCGTACCGCCATCCCATTTTTTGACCACATGCTGGAACAAATTGCCAGACACGGGATGATGGATTTGGAGGTGGATGCCAACGGAGACCTGGAAGTAGACGCCCATCACACCATCGAAGATACGGCCATTTCGTTGGGTAAGGCCCTACGGAAGGCCCTGGGGGACAAAAAAGGGATCGAACGCTATGGGTTTGAATTGCCCATGGATGAAAGCCGGGCAAAGGTACTGGCAGATCTTGGGGGGCGCAGTTACCTGAAATGGGACGTACCCTTTTCAGGCCTGCAAATAGGCAATGTTCCTGCAACACTCTTTCAACATTTTTTCAGATCATTCTCCGAATCAGCCGCCTGCAACCTGCACATCGAAGCCTCAGGAGAAGATGACCACCACATGGTGGAAGCGGTTTTCAAAGCTTTTGCCAGAGTTCTGAAAGTGGCCGTTGCAAGGAATAACAACAATGCAATGCCCTCCACAAAGGGGATGTTGTAACGTTTAAAACAAGGCCGGGCGTAAAACAGGGCACCGATCAAAATGCCTTATAAATCAAGGGCACGGTACTGAAATTCAATCCATACCCGACACAGACAAGCAGAACCAAATAAGCTGTTATGAAGCAACAAATAAAAATCGTACACTACAAAGCCGGAAACATCGCATCGGTTCAAAATGCACTGCAACGGCTTGGAATTGAAGCCAGGCTGGCTGTATCACCAAAAGACATACAGGATGCAGACAAACTGATCTTCCCCGGGGTCGGACATGCCAGGCCTGCCATGGAAATACTCCGGCAACAGGGCCTGGACGATGCGATCAGGGAGTTTAACGGACCGGTACTTGGCATATGCCTTGGTATGCAGCTAATGACAGCCTCTTCTGAAGAAGGAAACATAAGGGGACTTGGGTTATTTTCCGGAAAAATCAAACGCTTCACAGGTAACCTTAAAGTTCCGCATATGGGCTGGAACAGCCTGTACGCACTTCGGGGGCCGTTATTCAAAAGTGTGCCTGAAAACAGCCATGTGTATTTTGTACACAGTTATTACCTGCCACGGGGTGACCAGGCCATTGCCCTGTGCTGCTATGATCAGCCATTTACGGCCGCCATCAGTCACAATCAATTTTTCGGCCTGCAGTTTCACCCGGAAAAAAGTGGGAAAGCAGGCATGCAAATCCTCCAAAACTTTATTGACCTATGATTGCCATACCAGCCATTGACATTATGAACGCTTCATGCGTCCGTCTCCTCAAAGGACGTTTTGACGAGCAGGTAACCTATCAAAAGAGCCCCCTTGAAACCGCCAAAACCTTTGAGGAAGCGGGGATCACTCATTTACACCTGGTAGATCTGGACGGAGCCCGGCAGGGTCAGCCTGTCAATTTGCCCGTACTGGAAAAACTCTCAAAAGAAACCTCCCTTCGGATAGACTACGGAGGAGGGATTCGGAGCATGGAGTCGATCCGGGAAATTCTGGAAGCAGGCGCCAATAAAGTCAACCTCGGCACTTTCCTCTTTTCTGACCCCAAAATCCCCCGGCAATGTATCGAAAGCTTCGGGGCAGAAAGACTGATTGCAGCGGTAGACATTGATAAAGGACATGTGGCCGTAAAGGGCTGGCAGCAATCAACCGAAACAGATACCCGCACAGCCATCGGATTACTGCTTGAAGCTGGTTGGCGCTACCTGTCAGTAACCGATATTAGCAGGGACGGTACCATGCAGGGCCCGGATCCAGACTTTTACCGTCCCCTGACAAACTTCTGGCCTGAAGCCTATTTCATCGGCGGAGGGGGTGTTGCATCCATGAAAGACCTGGAACTGCTCAGGTCATGCGGACTTTATGCAGCCGTAACCGGCAAAGCCATCTTTGAGGGAAAGATTACCCCGGAAGAACTCAGCCGGTTTAACCAACCCCCATAATCCCAAAACTCCCGGGCCCCGTGCTGCCCTGCCAGGGTCAGGCCACAAACCCCGGCATCCGGCTCCAATGTCAGTGCCTTAAAGGGTCAACGCCATTCAGGCATTGACAAGCCAACAACCAACAACCGCATGGCCCGTTTCCCTGAACATTGGCATCTTTCACAACCCATAGCCCATGCGAACCAACAACCAGAGGCGCTAAGCCTCCGACTAACCAACAACCAAGGGGGCTTTAGCCCCCGTCAACCGGAGTGGCGAAGCCACGACTAACCGGAGGCGCGCAGCGCCGACCAACCGGAGGGGCATCAGCCCCGACAAACCAACAACCAAGGCGCGAAGCGCCGTTAACCAACAACCAACTTATGCTTACAAAAAGAATCATCCCCTGCCTCGACATCAAAGAAGGACGCACCGTGAAAGGCGTCAGTTTTGGGAACCTCCGTGATGCCGGCGACCCGGTGGAGCTGGCCGCCAGGTATTCCGATGAAGGGGCTGACGAACTGACCCTGCTAGACATCACGGCCACCCTGGAAGGGCGTTCAACCTTCCTTCGCGTGGTAGAAGAGGTGGCTGCCGCCACATCCATTCCTTTCACCGTCGGAGGCGGAATCAGCAGCGAAGCAGAGGTCGGAAAGCTCCTGTCAAAAGGAGCTGACAAGGTGTCGGTCAACACGGCCGCCCTTCGCGATCCGGATCTTATCACCAGACTTTCCGATGCTTTTGGCAACCAATGCGTGGTGGTTGCCATTGATGCACGGCTCATCAATGATCAATGGCAAGTGGTAAGTCATGCCGGCACCAAACTGACGGGCACCGATGCCATAAGATGGGCCAAAGAGGTCTGTGAGCGGGGTGCCGGGGAGATTCTGCTTACCTCCTTTACTGCCGACGGCAGCCGTCAGGGATTTTCACTGGACATTACCAGTGCAGTGGCAGATGCGGTTCAGGTTCCGGTAATTGCTTCCGGCGGAGCAGGAATCCCGGAGCATTTTCTGGACGTATTCACCCGGGGCAAGGCAGATGCCGCCCTCGCCGCAGGCATTTTTCATTACGGTGTGATCAGCATCCCGGAAGTAAAAAGATTTCTAAAAACCTATCAAATACCAGTCCGATTATGATCCCAAAACTTCGAGCTTCTTCCTTCGAGCCTCTTCCTTCGAGCTTCCAGCTTCTTCCTTCCAGCTTCTTCCTTCGAGCTTCTTCCTTCGAGCTTCCGGCTTCGAACTTCCACCTTCTAACATCCAACCTCTAACATCTAACATCCAACCTCTAATCTCCAACTTCCAATGAAAATCAACAACCTGAATTTCGAAAAAAGCGGCGGGTTGCTTCCCGTCATTGTACAGGACGCCTCCACCAACCGGGTACTGATGCAGGCCTGGATGAACAGGGAAGCCCTTGAAAAAACCTTTGACAGCGGCAAGCTGACCTTTTTCAGCAGGAGCAAAAACCGGCTGTGGACCAAAGGCGAAAGTTCGGGCAACTTTCTCTATTTGGAAGAACTGCTGCCCGACTGCGACAACGACTGCATCCTGGCGAAAGCCCGGCCTGCCGGTCCGGCTTGCCACACCGGGCAAGACACATGTTTCGGGGAGAAAAACCAGGCGGTCAATGAGCGGCAGACAGCCGCACAAAGCGCACCAGGCAAACCGGAATTCCTTGAAGAACTCGAGCAGTTGCTGAAAACCCGCAAAGACTCCGATCCTTCAAAAAGTTATACAGCGAAACTTTTCGAAGCAGGGCCAAAGCGGATTGCAAAAAAAATGGGCGAAGAAGCCGTAGAGCTGGCCCTTGAATCGGAAAGCGGAAACCCGCAACGCTTCATTGAAGAGGCCGCCGACCTGATCTATCACCTGAATGTTTTATTGATTGCCAGGGACACAGGTTGGGAAGCAGTGATCAGGGAGTTGCAGGAAAGATACCGTCCGGGCAGGTAATGCCCGGACTGCCGGGTCAGGCAGAAAGCATGCAGCTATTCCCGCATCTGCTCCAGGGCGGATAGAACATCCTCCACCGGAGCCTTGCAATAACCCATCCCACAGATATAGATCAGGGTATTGCCGGGAACAAACCGCTCAGCAAAAACCGGCGGCAATTCCGGTACTTCAGTGCTTCGGGCAGCCAGCAATGCATCAGGCAAAAAATGTTGAAGGAATTTTTCCGACTTATCCGGGGCTTCCTCACCGGTAATTACAATGGTATGAAAGGGGGCGGTATGATGCAGCAGCAAAATGCCCCAGTTGGTCATGCTGTG
>Ga0207421_10004838_pt1 | contig 15337 bp, 19 predicted proteins | sample SodLakKL_010_SED_4_FD_187542 | JGI IMG/M metagenome (GOLD analysis project Ga0207421, IMG submission 187542) | Alkaline sediment microbial communities from Lake Tanatar, Kulunda Steppe, Russia - 8KL_010_SED (SPAdes) (version 2) | ecosystem: Environmental > Aquatic > Non-marine Saline and...
ATTGAGTTAAGAAGAACCAATAGTTTTCTGTTTTAAAGGAATAATGAGCACTGTTCAAGATGAATCATAAGGAGGGGGAAACATGAAGTCAACAAAGACGATGAAAATCGCCATTGGCGGTGACCACGGAGGATTCGAACTGAAAAAAACCGTCATCGAATATTTGGAGTCCGAGGGATTCGAAGTGGAGGACTTCGGCACCTATGAAAAAAACTCCTGCGATTATCCTGATTTTGCCTATCCTGTGGCCCAGGCTGTGGCAGAGCACAAGTATGACCGGGGAATCGTGATCTGCGGAACGGGGATCGGTGTCTCCATTGTGGCCAACAAAGTAAAGGGCGTCCGCTGCGGACTGGTTCACGACTGCTTCAGTGCAAAGGCCACACGCCAGCACAATGATACCAACGTCCTTGCCATGGGCGAGAGGGTCATCGGAAAGGGTCTTGCCCTGGAGATCGTCAGGATCTGGCTGGAGACAGAATTTGAAGGCGGACGGCATAAAGGCCGCGTCGATAAAATCAAGGAAGTGGAACAGGAAGGCCGTTAATCAAAGATCAATCAAATAAAGAAATTAAAAAACAAACTGGAGGGACGTTAATGAGCAGAGTAGTAATTATTGATCACCCATTAATTCAACACAAGCTGACCTATTTGAGAGACATCAACTCGGGACCCAAGGATTTTCGGGATCTGGTACGGGAAATGTCCATGCTGATGGCCTATGAGGTCACCCGGGATCTTCAACTGGAAGATATGGAAGTGGAAACTCCTATGGGCAAGACCATCGGAAAAACCATCGCCGGAAGAAAGCTTGGGATTGTACCGATTCTCAGAGCAGGTCTCGGTATGGTGGACGGAATCCTTCAACTGATTCCCGCAGCAAAAGTGGGTCATATCGGTCTTTACCGGGATCCCGAAACCCTGCAGCCCGTGGAATACTACTGTAAGCTTCCAACGGACGTGGAGGATAGGGAATTAATCGTGTTGGATCCCATGCTGGCAACGGGTGGATCTGCCAAGGCAGCCATAGGATTTTTGAAGGACCGGGGTGCAGTCAACATTAAACTGATGTGCCTGATTGCTTCTCCCGAGGGGATTGAAGTCATAAAGAGAGACCATCCCGACGTGGATATTTTCGTCGCTTCGGTGGATGAGAAGCTGGATGAAAAAGCCTATATCGTTCCAGGTCTTGGAGATGCGGGAGACCGGCTCTTCGGAACGAAATAAACCCGGACGGAAGGTTTGGCGAAGGCAATGAGGATCAGCAGAAGGAGGCCGCTATGGCAAAAAGTGAGGGAACAATGGCAAAAGTTGAGGAAACCATGACAAAAGCAGATGCCGGGATGGAGAAAAGTGAAAGCGTGACGGCAAAAAAAGAAGCCGGAAAGGTAAAAAGGCCGGGATGGAATGAGTATTACATGGAGATTGCCGAGACGGTGAAAAAGCGGTCCACATGCATGCGTCGACAGGTGGGAGCCCTGGTCGTAATGGACAAAAAGATTCTTGCCACGGGCTACAACGGTTCTCCCAAAGGTCTGCGTCACTGCAGCGATATCGGATGTCTCAGAAATGATCTTCAAGTTCCTTCCGGAGAGCGCCACGAGCTTTGCCGGGGTCTTCATGCGGAGCAAAACGCCATTATACAGGCAGCCCTCCACGGAGTGAAAATCGAAGGGGCACAGCTTTACGTGACCCACAAGCCCTGCGTGGTCTGCGCCAAGATGATCATCAATGCGGGAATTGACAAAGTGGTTTATAAAGGAAAATATCCCGATGCTTTGGCGGACAATCTTCTGAGGGAAGCGGGCATTGAAATGGAGCATTTTGAAGCGGAAGAGACGTAACGCGAAAGTGAAGTGAAAGCATTCTGAAAACCGGGCCCCTTTATTTGGGGCTTTTTTCATTCTAAAACGAACAGGGTGACAAAATGCAGTGAACGTGAAGTAATAAGTGGGAACGGATCAATGATTGAACCGGAGCTGACAAGGAAATCACAATATCCCCGGTTTTCGGTGAATTACCGGGGGAATCACCATATAAATTTATTTATATATAAGGAATTTGAAAATATCTTGCAATTTATAAGTAAAGATTATACAATAGTCAGTAAATTCACAAACATATTTATTTTATAATCACGGTTACGCAACGGGGTGGACGGATCCTGAACACACCGTCAACAAGCTGAACATATCAGAATGTTTATCTATAAAAATTTTTTTTAATTTATAAAAATGACAAAATTTTAACGCACATGACTTAAAAAACCCCCGTATTCTGTGTTATAATAGAGTGGATGTTTTGAAGAGACGAAGGAGCGGATGCATCAATATCCAATCCTGTATAAGGAAAGCGGGAGATCCTCATGAGTAACGATCAGGACCGGAAAAACCGGGAAGCACGGAAGGGAATTCTTGAAAATCTGTCACTGATCTCTTACCTTGGAATCAGTATGATCATTCCCATCTTTTTATGTATTTTAGCCGGCCGATGGCTGGATGAGCGATTCGGCACCGGCCCTCTTTTTCTGTTTATCTTTATCATCCTGGGAGCCCTGACCTCCTTTCGGAACCTTTTCAAAATCGGAACCCGGGGATATAAAAAGCCTAAAGGACGTGACTGACCCATGGATTCCCATCAGCAAATTCAGCAGGACTTTAAGAAAATCATCAAGGGAATGATCATCGGAAATCTTCTTTTTCTCCCTGTGGGTTTTTTCCTGATTGAGGAGGGGGCAGCCTATATCACGGGGCTTCTTTTCGGAAGCATTATCGCAGTGCTGAATCTCAGACTGCTGTATCTGACCCTGAAAAAAGCGGTGACAATGCCTTACCGGCAGGCCCAGGTCTTTACGGTGATCCGTTACATATTACGCTATATAATTGTAGGAATTGTGGTCTACGGCTCTATCATCGCCGATCACATTCATCCGCTGGGGACCATTATCGGATTGCTTCTGATGAAGCCGGTTGTTCTGATCACCCAGCTGGGGGAGGACAGGGAGTTTCTCCGGAAGATCTTTAGAAGATAGTTGGAAAGTTGGAAAGTTGGAAAGCTGGAAAGCTGGAAAACCGGAAAGCAGAGAAGTTGAAGTTAACGCCGAAAGGCGCTATCTTATAGATGTAAGGAAATAATGGAATTATTGATGTGGAAGTATGAGTTTTCAGCGCAGAACACTCTTTAAAGAAAGGAGGTACACCATGGATTTTGGTTCGAAAATTATTGGGGAAATTCCTGTATTCGGTGGAATTCTGTTGACGGAGACGGTTGTGATCACATGGTTTCTCGGAGCATTTCTCGTCGCTCTTGCCATCATTTTCACCAGAAAGTTTGAGGAAGTACCCAAAGGAGCACAGAATGTGATTGAGATGACCGTGGAAGCCATCAACAATCTGACCGCCCAAACCATGGGAAAGGATAAGATGGGCTTTGCCCCTTACATGGGAAGCTTGTTTATCTTCCTGGCAGTGGCAAACATCCTTGGGTTAATCGGGGTCCGACCTCCGACGGCAGATCTTAATATGACCTTTGCCCTGGCCGCCCTCACCTTTGTGATGACCCATTATTTCGGTTTTAAGCGAAAGGGACTGGGAGGCTATCTGAAAAGCTTTGCGGAGCCGATTCCGATCATGCTGCCGATGAACATTGTCGGAGAGCTGGCGAATCCGGTTTCACTGTCCTTCCGTCTATTCGGAAACATTATTGGAGGGGTGGTTATTATGTCCCTGACCTATGCCGGACTGGCAGCGGTCAGCGGAATGATCGGACTGGATGCATTGCCGGTTTTCCAGCTCGGGGTCCCCATCTTTCTCCATGCCTATTTCGACATTTTCGCGGGACTTTTGCAGAGTTTTATTTTCGTGATGCTATCAATGGTATTTATATCAATGGCTATGGATTAGGTTTCACAGCTTTTGAGGAGGTGAAAAATTGGAAAACGGTAATTTCATCATCGATTTTTTGGAATGGCTCATGTCCTTTGAAAGGAACGCCGTCATTCTTGCAGGTTCAGCCATTGGAGCCGGCTTTGCCATGATTGCGGGGATTGGTCCCGGAATCGGACAGGGTCTTGCAGCGGGAAGAGGGGCGGAAGCCGCCGGAGTGAATCAAAGCAATGCCAAAAAATCAACACTTGTTATGCTGCTGGGATCGGCGGTAGCGGAAACCTCCGGAATCCTTGCCCTGGTTGTGGCCCTGATCTTACTCTTTATGAACCCCTTGGTGGGTGTGGAGGGCAGTGCACTGATTTTAGGAGCCTCGGCCATCGGAGCCGGACTTTCCATGATCGCAGGGATCGGAGCAGGAATCGGACAGGGTTATGCGGCCTCCAAGGGAACGGAAGCTGTGGGAAAACGACCGAAGCTGCAGCCGGCCATCGTGCGAACCATGTTTTTGGGTCAGGCGGTTGCCCAGACCACCGGGATTTATGCCCTGATTGTGGCTCTGGTGTTACTGTTTATCAATCCTTTTGTGTAAGGAATCAATAAGGATCTATAAGGATCAATAAGGATCATAAACAATCAATGATCAATAACAATCAATCATCAATAGAGGACTGATCATAAAAGCAATTCTCAAAAAAGCAATAATGAAAAAAGCGATAGAGAAATCAGCACTATTCGTATCAACAGGAATCATCGATTAAGAAGGCAATAGACAGGCAATTGAAAAGCAATAGAAAGGCAATAGAAAGGCAAGAACATGAAAAAACAAAGAAACCGGTAAACGGTAAATTAAAGGAGGAAAAACACATGGAAGGAATCACTAGTGAAGCGTTAGTATTGGCAGCATCAGCAATTGGAGCAGGACTTGCAATGATCGCAGGAATCGGAGCAGGAATCGGTCAAGGTTACGCAGCAGGTAAAGGTGCAGAGAGCGTCGGACGTCAGCCGGAAGCACAGGCGGATATCGTTCGAACCATGTTACTGGGTTCTGCGGTAGCGGAGACAACAGGAATCTACGGTTTGATTATTGCCCTCGTTCTACTATTTGTAAATCCACTGGTAGGAATGCTTTAATCGTCATGGGCAGGGGGCTGGTCCCCCTGACACTTCAGTAGAAAGGAGGCATTTTTGATGCAAGGATTAGTGGAATTTAATTCAAGTTTCTTTTTAAATCTCTTAAACTTTCTGGTCATCTTCCTATTGCTCCGTCACTTTCTTTTTCAGCCCGTCACCAAGCACATGGAGCAGCGGAGAACCAAGATTCAGAATACCCTTACGGAAGCCGATGAAACCAAGGATCAGGCCTATGATCTGAAGGAGAAGTATGAGGAGAAGATGGCAAAGATCAAGGATGAGCGGAATGAGATCATTCAAAAGGCTAACCGGGATGCGGAAAACAGAAAATCCGAGATCCTGAGGGAAGCCCGGGCGGAAGCGGAAAAAATCAAGGACCGTGCCGAACGGGAAATGATCAGGGAAAAGCAGAAGATCATCAACGAGCTGAAGGATCAAACATCAAGCATCGCCATGCTGGCAGCGTCCAAGGTGCTGGGAAGGGAATTGGATGAAAAATCCCATCAGGACCACATTCAACAATTTATTGAAGAGGTAGGGGATGTCAAATGGCGGAATTAATTGCAAAAAGATACTCCAACGCCCTCTTTGAAGTCGCCTTGGAAATGGATAATCTGGATCAGACGGGAGAGGAGCTCTCCTTTATTACCGGCTCTCTGGAGGAGCACGAAGATCTGTTTAAGGCCCTGAAGTCTCCCCTCATCAAATCCGATGAGAAAAAGGAGATGTTAAAGGCCATCTTTCAGGAGCATGTGTCAAAGGAACTGATGAATTTTCTTTCAATTATTATTGACAAGCACCGGGGAGGGGAGCTGGTGGAGATCGGCCGGGAGTACAAAAAGCTTGTGGCTCTTCATCAAAACACCATTGAAGCTGTTGCCACCACTGCGGTGGAAATGTCACAGGAACAGATGGATGCCCTCTCGAAAAAGCTCAGTGAAACCTCGGGTAAAACCGTAACCCTTCAAAATCTTGTGGATCCCACAATCATTGGAGGCGTCTTCGTGAAAATGGGAGACAAGATTATCGACGGTACCATGAAACGTCGACTGACGGAAATCGAAGAACAATTAAAGGAAATAATCATATAGGATAGGGGTGATTGAAACATGAGTCTCAGACCGGAAGAGATCAGTTCAGTCATTAAAGAGCAGATTAAACGTTATGAGGACAAGCTCGAAACCAAAGACGTTGGAACCGTTATCCAAGTAGGGGACGGAATCGCTCGGATCCATGGACTGGAGAAATGTATGGCGGGAGAGCTTTTGGCTTTTCCCAACGAAGTCTATGGGATGACACTGAACTTAGAAGAAGATAATGTAGGTTGTGTACTGTTAGGATCAGATGAACATATTAAAGAAGGTGACACCGTAAAGAGTACCGGACGGATTGTTGAGGTGCCCGTGGGTGAAGCCATGCTGGGAAGAGTTGTAAACTCTCTCGGACAGCCCTTGGACGGAAAAGGTCCCATCAAAACCGATAAGTTTCGGGATGTTGAGCGGGTGGCACCGGGAATTATTGCACGAAAGTCCGTGGACGAGCCCCTTCAAACGGGTCTGAAGTCCATCGACTCCATGATTCCAATCGGACGGGGACAGCGGGAGCTGATTATCGGTGACCGTCAGACAGGAAAGACCGCCATCGGAATCGATACCATTATTAATCAAAAGAATACGGACGTCATCTGTATCTATGTGGCCATCGGACAGAAGAAGTCCACGGTTGCACAGATTCAGGACATTCTGGAAAAGCACGGTGCCATGGAGTATACCACCATCGTATCGGCAAGTGCCAGTGAAATGCCTCCGCTTCAATACTTGGCACCCTATGCAGGCTGTACCATGGGTGAAGAGTTTATGGAAAACGGAAAGCACGTACTGGTGATTTATGATGATTTATCCAAGCATGCGGTTGCCTACCGTGCCATGTCGCTCTTGCTGCGACGACCACCGGGACGGGAAGCTTATCCGGGAGACGTTTTCTACTTACATAGTAGACTCCTCGAACGGGCTGCAAAGCTCAGTGACGACTTAGGCGGAGGATCCTTAACGGCTCTTCCCATTATTGAAACCCAGGCGGGGGACGTATCGGCATACATCCCCACAAACGTGATCTCCATTACCGACGGTCAGATTTTCCTCGAGTCGGAGCTTTTCTACTCGGGAGTGCGTCCGGCGGTTAACCCGGGAATTTCAGTATCACGGGTAGGTGGAGCGGCACAAATCAAGGGAATGAAGAAGGTGGCCGGAAAGCTACGATTAGAGCTTGCCCAGTATCGTGAGCTTGCGGCATTCGCCCAGTTCGGCTCGGAGCTTGACCAGGAGACCCAGAATCGACTGGCTCAGGGAGAGCGGATCATGGAAGTGTTAAAGCAGGGTCAGTATCAGCCGATGGTTGTTGAAGAGCAGGTTCTGATGATCTATGCCGTAACCAATAAGTATCTTGCGGATATCGAGGTCGAGCAGGTAAGGGACTTCGAAGAGGGATTCCTGAAGTTTATGCGGGAAACCTATCCCGAGGTTGGAAAAGAAATCAAGGAAAAAGGTGCGATGTCCGAAGGAATTGAAGAAAAATTGAAGGACGCCATCGAGGAATATAAAAAGGAGTTCAAATCCCGATAATCCCGGTCTTTGTAACAGGAGGTGAATCAATTTGGCTGGAGCAGGAATGCAGGATATTAAACGAAGGATAAGAAGTGTCGACAGTACCAAGCAGATTACAAAGGCCATGGAGCTGGTTTCCACTGCAAAGCTTCGGAAAGCACGACAGCGGGTGGAGGAAAACCGACCCTATTTCCAGAAGATCGAGGAGATCATCCGGGGGATTATTCCCCATACGAAGGAGCTTCACAGTCCTTTTATCGAGGGACGGGAAATAAAAAAGGCGGGATATATCGTCATCACCGGAGACCGGGGTCTCTGCGGAGGATACAATACCAATGCCATTAAAAAAGCCCTCTCCGATATGACGGAGAAAGAGGTTTCGGTGATCGCCGTGGGACAGAAAGGGGTCAATTTCTTTCGAAAGAGGGGATACGACCTGGACGGGGAGTACACATCCATCTCCGAAAATCCCCAGTTCTCCGACGCAAAAAGCATCGGGCGGCTGGCGATGGAGCTCTTTGAAAACGAGATGATCGATGAGGTGAATCTCGTCTACACCACCTTCATCTCCACCATCAATCATAAGCCCACTCTGGTGAAGCTTCTTCCCTTAGAGGAAAAGGAAGTGGACACGGAAGAGGAAGCGGAAAAGGAAGCGGAAAAGGAAGCAGCGGAGAAAAAGAGCGGGAATCAGGGTGAAGAGGAGCAGGAGCAGGAAGAAATTATGACCTATGAACCCTCAGCGGAAGAGGTTCTCAGCTATCTCGTTCCCCAATATGTGGAAAGCATGATCTTCGGTGCACTGATTGAGGCCTCTGCCAGTGAGCAGGGAGCCCGTCGGGTTGCCATGGAAAGTGCAACGGATAACGCGGAAGAGATGATTGACGATCTGAACCTGAAATATAACCGTGCAAGACAGGCATCCATCACACAGGAGATCTCAGAAATTGTGGGCGGAGCCGAAGCACTGAAATAACAAATACCAGTTCGAGAAGATAGAAGGAGGGATCCATCAATGGCCGAAGAAAACATTGGTGTTCTGACCCAGGTCATCGGGCCCGTAGTGGATATTCGCTTTGAGAGTGATAAGCTACCGGAATTATTGACAGCGGTGATCATTCAAGGGAATGATCGTATCGTTACCGCGGAAGTGGCCCAGCACATTGGGAACGACACTGTAAGAGCCGTTGCGATGACAGCGACGGAAGGATTAGTTCGAGGAATGGAAGTAAAGAATACAGGAAAGCCCATCAGCGTCCCCGTGGGGAAGGAAACATTGGGACGGATTTTCAACGTACTGGGTGAGCCTGTTGATGAAAAAGAACCGGTGAAGGCGAAGAAGACATCGTCCATCCACCGGCAGGCCCCGGCATTTGAAGATCAGGACACATCCACGGAGATCTTCGAGACGGGAATTAAGGTTGTTGACCTGATCGCCCCCTATTCAAAGGGTGGTAAGGTTGGACTCTTCGGTGGTGCGGGAGTAGGAAAAACCGTACTGATCATGGAGCTCATCAACAACATTGCAACAGAGCATGGCGGTCTTTCCGTATTCGCAGGAGTAGGAGAGCGGACCCGTGAAGGAAACGACCTGTACTATGAGATGATCGAGTCCGGTGTAATCGACAAGACCACACTGGTGTACGGTCAGATGAATGAACCGCCGGGAGCGAGAATGCGTGTGGGTCTTACGGGACTGACGATGGCGGAGCACTTTCGGGATGAGGAAGGACAGGACGTTCTTCTCTTTATCGATAATATTTTCCGGTTCACCCAGGCGGGAATGGAAGTATCCGCACTGCTTGGACGTATGCCAAGTGCGGTAGGATATCAGCCCACCCTTGCAACAGAGATGGGTGAGCTTCAGGAGCGGATTACATCCACAAAGAAGGGATCCATCACATCGGTACAGGCAATCTACGTACCTGCCGATGACCTGACGGACCCGGCACCGGCAACGACCTTTGCCCACCTGGATGCAACGACGGTTTTATCCCGTCAAATCTCGGAGCTTGGAATTTATCCGGCAGTAGACCCGCTGGACTCCAACTCGCGAATCCTTGACCCGGCCATTGTCGGCCAGGAGCACTATGACGTTGCCCGTCAGGTGCAGGAGATTCTACAGCGATATAAGGAATTACAGGATATTATTGCGATCCTCGGAATGGATGAATTATCCGATGAGGACAAGGTGATTGTTGCCCGGGCAAGAAGAATCCAGCGATTCCTCTCTCAGCCCTTCCATGTTGCCGAGCAGTTTACGGGAATGGGAGGAAAGTATGTGCCCCTGAAGGAAACCATCCGTGGTTTCAGAGAAATTCTTGACGGGAAGCATGACGAGCTGCCGGAGTCGGCATTCCTTTTCGTGGGAAGCATCGATGAAGCAGTGGAGAAGGCGAAGGAAGTGTAGGTGAGAAAATGGCGAAGAAATTTCATATTGAAATCGTAACGCCCAATGGTGTGTTTTTCGACGGAGAAGTGGAAAAACTGGTGATTCGGACAACGACGGGAGACATTGCCATTTTACACGATCATACCCCGCTTGTCACCCCGGTGGAAATCGGGAGGGCAAGGCTCCTGTTCGGAGACGAAGAGGAGCGGGAGGCCTCCATCTCCCCGGGAATTCTAACCGTGGAGGATTCCCGCGTCATTCTCTTAACCGACGCTGCAGAGTGGCCGGAGCAGATTGACGTGGACCGGGCCGAACAGGCGAAACGCCGGGCCGAGGAGCGTCTTGAAGAAGCGAAACAGCGGGACGTTGACGCCACCCGGGCCAGTACGGCCTTACGGAAGGCAACCAACCGGCTGGAGGTTGCCAACAAGAGAAAAAAGTAAACAAAAAACAAGGGCAAGGTTAAAACCAACCACGGGGACGGTTCTCGTGGTTGGTTTTTCCATTTTGTAGGAGAAAAATCAGCATCATTTCAACTTTCATTTCTGCAAAACCCGGATCAAAACCCATCCCTCTCCGGGATGAGGCTTCTCTTCATTGACGACTACATTTTGGCGACTACATTTTGGCGACTACATTTTGGCGGCTACACTTTCTCCCGTTTCGAGCTCCCGGCACTCACAACAATGTATTTTCCGATGGCGGTTACTCTTGAAATCTGCCGTGTGGTAACTCCCTCGTTGTCTTTGATTTGGCTGAGACAGCGATCCCGATCAGCCCTCGGAAGTTTTTTCAGATCATAGACCGATGAGAGATTGCAGACTGAGCAGATCAGCTCACGGAGCTGAACGTCTGTGTATTTGATCTTCGACGGAACATCGAGAACCGATGCTTCAGATTCCCGGGCCTGATGGAAATCGACAAAGGATGGAAGGGATTTCGGATCATACTCATGAAAGATTCCAAGGATAAAGGAGGTGTCGACGCTAACATAAGGGGACTGCCTGGACTCCACATAGGAGGCATAACTGCTCCAGGGATAAGAATGACAATCCTCTGCAATTCCTGCTTTTATGGGATTTTGATGGATATAGCGGATTAACGTCAGCAAATAGCGGTCATTTTCCACATTCTCACTTTTATAGCGATCCTGAAAAAGATGGCCGATGCGATCATATTTTTGATTATACCACCGTACATAGCTGGTTCCGATCCTTCTCATATGATGGCTGATTCCTTCGTCACCTTCTTTTATCAAGAGGTGAACATGGTTCTTCATCAGACAGTATCCATAGAGGACATAGCCTGAAGTCTCTTTGAATTTCTCCACCGTTTCAAGAAATCGGACATGATCAATATAATCCTTAAAGATGACATCCTTGTTGTTTCCCCGCAGAATGATATGATAAATTCCTGTGCTGCTTTTTGTTCTTGCATACCTTGGCACATCATCACCTCCTGGTTTTTTGACCGGATTCAGTCTCTGTTGGGTTTAATTATATCACTTAATGAATGGTATTATCATGTGAAAAATAAAGAAAGATCAGAAATTTCCCGGGGGATCCGATAAAAATTGAGGAGGCAAATCGGGCAGTAAACTAAAAAGCAGGCAAAATAATTTCCAAAAAATGCAAAAACCAACCACGAGAACCGTCCCCGTGGTTGGTTTTTGTGGCTGGTTTTTGCTACTGCACAATAAAGTCGACGCCGTCGTCCCGATCATCGGGCTCCGCCGCCTCGATGGTCACCGTCATCTGGATGGGCAGCGCCACAATCACTTCGTAGCTGTGGCGTATCCAGCCCATATCATGATGGATGGGCAGGGGGAGAATCTCCCTGGGCAGTCGCTGCAACCGCACCGCTCCGTCCCGCATCTCCAGCACGCCGGTGTAGGTCTCCCCGTCCACGACAAAGTCGAAGGGGATCTCCTCCTCGGCGGAAGGGTCAATGGGGAAACGATAAATGTCTTCCCCGCGGAGGGTCACCACCGCCTCCCGCTCTCCGTTCCCGTCGGCTAAAAGGATGGGAATCGACAGTGTTGCCACAATACTGAGCACCACAATCGCTCCGATCATTATTTTATCCCATAGGGTTAAAAACTTCATAAGCTTTGAAACCTGCTCGATCAATGCCTTCATTCTGTTTCCTCCATATTTCTTCAGTGCTTCAATTATACAGGAGAAAAGAAGGATTGACAACCGACCAAAAATCTGTAAAAATAAGGAACGCAGGTATGTCCTCTGAAGGAAAGGAAAGGTGATTTCAATGCGGGAAAAACATGAAAAATCAGAGCTTGAACGAACAGTGGAAAGAGGGATCCATGGAGTCCCCAAACTCCGACCCGAAGAAAAACGGGTCTATCTCGGAGAATTCCGGGAGAGGGTGATTATTGCATTGACACCGGAGGAAATCCATTATGAGGAAGCTTTGGAAGTGGTGGAAAAGGCCATAAAGGAAGAGGAGGCATTCCGCCTCATTGTGAACAGCAAAAAAGTCTCCACGGAATATAATCGTAAATACATGCATCTTGCCAGAGACAACGGACGGGAGTACAAATCCTATAATCCCGAATCGAAGGATGCCATGGGTCTCGTGGTGGTCAGTCAAAAGGCTGTCAACCGTGAGAAAATAAGGGTTGAGCTTCATCTGCTTCCGGACAAGTTCCAAAGAGCGGATCATAAAAGGCTCTGCAAAGACCATTACGAAGAATTAAAGGGGATTGCACCGGACCGCATTGAGGAATTTCAAAAGCTGAATTCTTTGGATAAACTTCTGGGAAGGCAATGTGGCGTGGGGCACTGAATCTTTGGAAAAGATGGGGATTTTTCCTTGAATTTCAAGGGTTTCTGCTATGAAAAAAAACTTGCAAAATCAGCAGATACTGATAGAATGGTAGAAGAGGAAGTATGCAATGAAAGACGTTGAGAAGGCAGGACAGACTTAGCGAGGAAAGCGAGGAAGATCATTGGAGAAAATTGTTGTTAAAAAAAGCCCTCCTTTAACGGGACGGGTTCGAATCAGCGGAGCAAAAAATGCGGTGCTGCCGATTTTAGCCGCATCTTTATTAAATAGTGAATCATCCATTATTGAGGATGTACCACCCCTTCGGGACGTGGGTGTGATCTCTCAGGTGCTGGAGGCTCTTGGAGCCACAGTGGAGGATCTGGGAGAAGGACGTTTGAAAATAGAAGCGAAGAATCTGACCGGGGTGGAAGCCCCCTACGATCTGGTCCGGAAAATGAGGGCCTCCTTTTTAGTGATGGGCCCTCTGCTGGCCCGTTTCGGGCATGCGAAAATCTCCATGCCGGGAGGCTGTGCCATCGGAAGCCGCCCGATCGATCTTCACCTGAAGGGATTTAAAGCCCTTGGTGCGAAAGTGATCACGGGTCACGGCTTTGTGGAAGCGAAAGCGGAGAGACTGATCGGCGCAAAGGTGTATCTTGACTTTCCCAGTGTTGGAGCAACGGAAAATATCATGATGGCAGCAGTTCTTGCAAAAGGGGACACCATCATCGAAAATGCTGCGGAGGAGCCGGAAATCACGGATCTTGCCAACTTCCTGAACAAAATGGGAGCCAAGGTGCGGGGTGCCGGTACGGATACGATTAAAATCAAAGGTGTGGATGCACTCCATGCCATGACCCACAAGATCATTCCCGATCGTGTGGAAGCCGGAACCTTTATGGTGGCGGCGGCCATTACAGGAGGAGATATTCGTATCGAGAATGTGATTGCAGACCATCTGCGGCCTGTAATTGCAAAGCTGGAGGAAAGCGGAGTCACGATTATCGAGGAGGAGGACTGCCTCCGGGTGATTGCAGGAAAGAATCCCTGCCCTGTGGACATAAAAACCATGCCCTACCCCGGTTTTCCCACAGATATGCAGTCCCAGTTCATGACCTATCTCTGCACGATTCCCGGAACCTCACTGGTGACGGAAACGGTGTTTGAAAATCGGTTTATGCATGTCAACGAGCTGAAGCGCATGGGAGCACGAATCAAAATTGAAAGCCGCAGTGCCGTGATTGAAGGGGGAAATCCTCTGGAAGGTGCTCCGGTGAAAGCCACAGATCTTCGGGCAGGAGCCGCGCTGATTCTGGCGGGCCTGGTTTCCGAAGGGGACACCGAAATCTACAATACTTATCATGTGGATCGGGGATATGTGGAAATCGAAGAGAAACTGCGGAGTCTCGGTGCCCTTATTGAACGGGTGGTTGATGATCTGCCGGAAACTGAAGAAAATAAAATCAAGGGTGGAACCCTGTAAATAAGGAGGCTATGATTCATGTTTGGATCTGATATCGGAATTGATTTGGGAACAGCCAGTGTACTGGTGTTTGTAAAAGGAAAGGGAATTGTATTACAGGAACCGTCGGTGGTTGCCATCGATAAATACAGCAACAAAGTTCTTGCCGTGGGGGAAGAGGCAAGAAGAATGCTTGGGAGAACCCCCGGAAATATTGTGGCGATCCGGCCCTTAAAGGACGGAGTCATCTCCGACTATGAAATTACTGAAAAGATGCTGAAATACTTTATTCAAAAGACCATCGGGAAGCGATGGTTCTTCAAGCCGCGGATTATTGTGTGTGTGCCCAGCGGGGTCACCGGTGTGGAAAAGCGGGCGGTAATCGACGCAACCAATGAAGCGGGAGGACGAATGACCTACTTAATCGAGGAGCCCATTGCGGCGGCCATCGGTGCAGGACTGGATATTTCAAAGCCCAACGGACATATGATCGTTGATATCGGCGGAGGAACAACGGATATCGCTGTGATCTCCCTGGGTGGAATCGTTACAAGCACATCCATCAAGATTGCAGGGGATGTTCTTGACGATGCCATTATTCGATACATGAGAAAGAAACACAATGTGATGATCGGTGAGCGGACTGCTGAGGAGATGAAAATCGAAATCGGCGGAGCATTTCCCCGACCGAAGGAAAAGGTGATGGATGTACGGGGAAGAAACCTTGTGACAGGACTCCCCATTACTCTTAAAATCAGCTCCGAGGAAATGATTAAAGCCTTGGAGGAACCGGTGCTCAATATGGCTGATGCCGTACATTCCGTACTGGAGAAAACTCCACCGGAGCTTGCGTCGGATATTGCCAGCCAGGGAATTGTCATGACCGGAGGAGGGGCTCTTCTTTGGGGTCTTGACAAACTGATTTCCGAACGTACGGGAATCCCTGTAAGAATTTCCGAAGAACCCATCTCCGCTGTTGCAAAGGGAACGGGGAAAGCCCTGAACTCAATCCATCTGCTGGAAGACAGCATGGAGCAGAGCAAGCACAGCCATCGGCGATAATCGAAGATCACTGAAG
>Ga0207421_10004839_pt1 | contig 15336 bp, 11 predicted proteins | sample SodLakKL_010_SED_4_FD_187542 | JGI IMG/M metagenome (GOLD analysis project Ga0207421, IMG submission 187542) | Alkaline sediment microbial communities from Lake Tanatar, Kulunda Steppe, Russia - 8KL_010_SED (SPAdes) (version 2) | ecosystem: Environmental > Aquatic > Non-marine Saline and...
GCTGCTCTGATTTCCTCTTGTTCTGCTTTCAGCAAGTTTTGCAGATACCTGATGGTAAGATGGTACAACAACAGGTTTTTCCCTGAATGCATGTTCCCGCCACTATATTCTTCCCTGAAACGTTTTTCTGTTGCTGCTTCAAGCTTCCCGCCCATGGCTTCAAGATCCTCAGGCCTGATGATGTTGCCGGTAACCGGGCGGTACAGGTCTTCCAGTACTCCATGCATCACCGTCCCCAACGTCCGTGCCTCAAGGGTTTCTTCGACCTCTTCTGTCTCTTCTATGCCAGCCACCTTTTCAAAATAAAAGCGAAGCGGACACTGAATGTAGCGCGACAGGGCTGAGGGGGAAAACCCCTTACCGGAAATATGCCCGAGCCTTTCCATGATGTCTGTGCTCTTTGGGATGCTGATTGTTGCATCTGCCTTGTCGACAGGCGGAGGCAGTGATACCGTTTCTTCTGTGATGATCACAGACGGATTATATGCGGGCAGTTCATGCTGAAGCTGTGTGATATACCGGCTTTTTTCATTGCTCCCCAGGTCCTTGGCCTGGGTGTTATAGATCAGGGAAATATTTTCTGCCCTTTGGAGCAACCTGTAAAAATGATAGGCGTATATGGCATCCTGTTCATGGTAAAGGCGCAAGCCGAATATTTTCTTTATGTCATAAGGTATGAGTGAATGGCTTGGCTTAGGCTTTGGCAAAATGCCCTCATTTAAAGAGAGGATAAGGATGTTTTTGAAGTCCAGACTTCTTGTTTCCAGCATGCCCATCACCTGCAGGCCTTCCAGCGGCTCACCGGTAAAGGAGAGGCGCACCTCAGATGCGGACTGCCGGATCAGCCGGTAAAACGTTTTGAGTTTGGTTAAAAAAGGGTAGTTAGATGCCATTTCATCCATTTGCCTGAACATCCTGGCAAAGTGAATTAGTGATTCAAAATCAGCGAAATACGGGGTTTTTACTATGTCACGGCCTTGTTTTGCTGCCTTTTCCCTTAATAGCTTGTCAAAACCTATGGTCAGCTCCGTGCAGAAGTGAAAAATCTTTGATGTGTCCGCATTCCAGTTGTGACGTAGAAAGGCAAAGGCCTTCCTGAAGCCCGCCTGGTCTTCGGTAAGCTTACAAAGGTCTTCCCAATGGCAAAAGCTCAGGTTTGCTGCTTTCATCTTGCCAAGCAGGTTTATGCATTTCTCGCGGCCGTTTTCCGGATCCCAGTTCAAAGCGCTGATGCTATGCGAAAAGAAGCGGTGCAGGTCTTTATGGTGAAAAACAGGGGTCTGACTTTCAGATGATGATGTCAGGGCGTGCAGGTACAACTTGAAGAGGCTGTCAAAAAACGCATACATGTTGGTTTTTGACAGGGGGTATCCCATGGTTACATTGATACCGCCTGCCTGTTCCGGCAGTGCGTTGAGCACCGGTATCAAGAGGTTTTCATCGGCCAGCACCACGGCAGTAGACTCATTCGGGGTCAGCTCAGGCTGATTTTTCAGCAGGTTACCGGCGAGCCTCGCCTGGTTTGCCTGTTTAGCCACGCCATATATCCTTATGTTTTTCGCTGACTTACGGTAATGGCTTTCGCTTTTTTCCGGCTTTGGAAGGTTGAATTTCCGGCGGTACTTCCGGATGAATCGTCCTGCCTCATGCTCCGGGTCTTCGGCATAGAACGCGTCAGCATCGATATGGTAGCTTGCCTGCCCCTTTTTTATGAGGGTGTGTATGATGGTTTCCTCTGCCGGGGTGAGGGCATTAAACCCGGTAAAGATGACTTTGCTCCATGGCAGGTCAGCCTCATCCGAGCTGAGGAGCTCTGCTGCCCTGCGCGATGACAGTCCCTGCCATGCCATGCCTTTGGCAGTGAGCCGTGCAGAAAGCCGGTCATGATAGGTCTTCAGCTTTTCCAGGAAAGCCAGGTAGCTTTTCTGAAAAGCAGTAAGTTCGCTTCCGTCAGGGTTCCAGGTGTCAATGTAACGGGCACTTACCAGGTGTTCATACAGCGTATTACGTTCGGCCAGGGCGTGGTCGATATCATCAAAATCGCGCAATACCGCCGGAGCCCAGGAGAAAAAAGTGTCCGCATCACCGGCACGTTCCTTTTCAATGTCCTGGTAAACCTCAAAAAACTCCAGCATGAGTTGAAGCCGGTCACAAATGGCATATCCGGTAATGTGGTTTATGAAATCTTCAATGCTATACATGTCGGGAGCCCACATGGGCTTGTCAACCCTTTCGGAAAGGTACTTTCTCAGGAAAAGTCCTGCACGCTGGTTTGGCGTCACAATACATAACTCTCCAGTCTGACCGGGGTATTTCTCAAGGATTTGTTCGATAATATCTTCCAAAAATGTAGACATATACAAGGCTGCTATGTTACTATGATGCGAAAATCATGCTGTTTCCCATATTTTTGACATCTTTTGATGTTTTTGCGTGCACGTGCCCTGGCATGCTATTTCATAAGGCTTGCAAGGAACCTCGCCTTCCTGAGTTTTTCAGGTGTTCCGATATCCATCCATCCTTCAGGGTCATGGTCATAGCCTGTGATCTTGTGATGGGCAGCTATGCGAAGGTAAAGGTCTTTTATCGAAAAGGAGCCGGTTTCTTCAATCAGTCCGAAAATTTCAGGTGATACCAGGTGAATGCCGCTGAACGCCAATTTGCTTGTTTTGTCAGCATCAATATTGGTAACCACTATCTGTTTTTTATCTCTTTCGTTTTGCCAGCCGGCCAGCCGATCATCTTCAAATAAAAAGTAACGGGAGCTTTTTCGTTTGCTGACTGCCAGGGTGGCGACGGCATTTTGGCGATGATGATAATCCCACATGTCGTCAAGGTCGATGTTGCTCAGCACATCAGCATTGTAGAGAAAAAAGGCTTCACCACCATCAAGTACAGGCATGGCTTTTTTTAGTCCGCCGCCCGTATCCAGCAACAGGTCTGTTTCATCGGAGAGATGGAACCTGACCCCTTTGAAGTCAAGTTTGTTAACATATTGACGGATCTTCTCCGCATGATGATGGATGTTGACTACGATATCTTTAACCCCTGCGGCCATCAGTTTTTCGGCCACCCATAGCAGCAAGGGTTTGCCACCAACCTCCACCAGCGCCTTGGGTGTGTTCCTGGTGACCGGATCAAGACGGGTTCCCAGACCCGCGGCAAATATCATGGCCTTTCGTTGCATTTGATGAGTATGTGTATATATGTGCTTTTTTATCCTTTTTATTAAAAAGCAGTAATAAGGCTTCAAATTATCGGCCCATCAGCACAATAGCCTATCAGCACATGAATAATATTAAATTATGCCCCATTGATCTTCTTCAAAATGTTGTACAACCACATGAATATCCTGAATGTGGCGCAGTTTCTTTGCCAGCTGTTCGGCACAAAAGACCGACCGGTGTTGCCCTCCGGTGCATCCGAAACATACAGCCAGGCTGGTAAAGCCCCGCTCCAGGTATTTTTTTACTGTCTGATCGGCCAGTTTGCCTGCTGATTCAAGGAACCTGAGCACTTCATCATTTTCTCTGAGGTAATGGATCACCTCGGGGTCTTTCCCTGAAAGGTTTTTATAGGCTTTCTCGCGTCCGGGGTTTGGTAACGCGCGGCAATCGAAGACAAACCCGCCGCCGTTGCCACTGTTATCGGCAGGCATCCCTTTTTTATATGAGAAGCTGCAAATTCTCACCGTGAGCCTGTCATCGGGGGGAGGGAGTATCTCCTGCTGTTCTTCGTTATCGCCGGGTATCGGGCGTATCTTTACCATCTTTTCTATCAGGCTGGTAAGATGGGGAAGGTTGTCCGGAAGCAATGCATGCTCCTGCAGCCACGACAGATTGTTATACGCGAAGGGCACGCTTGTCAGGAAAAGGCTTTTCCTCTCAAAACCACCCCTGAAGCCATAAGTCCCCAATGCCTGAAGGATACGCATCAGCACAAATGCATAAAATGTGTTTTTGAATGTCTCTCTTTGAAGCCCCACTTTTTTTTCCATGATGTCCAGATAATAATTCAGGAGCTCTTCCCTCTGATGGAATGGGATATTGGCCTTGGCATCAAAAAGCAGGGAGGCCATGTCGTAGGCCAGGGGCCCTTTGCGCCCGCCCTGGTAGTCAATGAAGAAGGGTTCGTTTCCCACGACCATGATGTTTCTCGACTGGAAATCACGGTACATGAAATAGTCGGATGGTGCGGCCGTCAGGACCGATGTGAAGGTCTGAAAGTCATCTTCCAACAGCTGTTCATCAAAAGGTATGCCGCTGGTTTTGAGGAAGTAGTATTTAAAATAGTTCAGATCCCACATCATGGACTGATGGTCGAAAGCATGTCGTGGATAGCATATAGAGAAATCGATACGGGGGGCAGCATCCACCTGGAATCTGGTGAGCTGTGTGATGGCTTTTTTGTACAGGGCCATGATGCGGGCGTCGAAAACCGTTTTCTGCTGGTCGTGCGGCAGCAAGGAAAACAATGGCGAATCGCCCAGGTCGGTAAGCAGGTAACATTTCTCATCGTCGGATACGGCCAGTAGTTCCGGGACGGGTAATCCCGCAGCCATAAAAGTCCTGGTTAGTTCTATGAAGGCTTTGTTTTCGCGCACGTCCGGGTTATATGCCCCGATAATAGTGGTTGCTCCGTCCGTTAACCTGAAATATATGCGATTAGATCCGGATAACGGTAACGCATGCATTTCATCCGGCAATTTTCCCTGCCAGGAGTAAAAGCATTCAACAACTTGCTGTTTCGGGTTGTTTTTCATGTGGTGTAGCCTTTGCTGACAAAAATACGTTTAATTGAAGGAAAATCCCTATTTTTGTTATGGTTATGATCGCTATTATTTTATGGAATTACTCATTAAAAAACAAGTAAGATGGCACAAGAAGGCGTAAAAGATATTCTCAAACAGGCAATTATCATGGAGCACCGCGGCAAATCCCTGTATGAGCAGGTTGCCACTCAGACAGAAAACGAAGATGTGCGTAAGATTTTCAATGTGATGGCAGAAGAGGAGCAGACACATATTGATTTTTTGCAGAAGCAGCTCAAGTACTACAGCCAGGAAGGCAGTTTCGACAACAATCAGTTGGAAAAGGCGCCCGGGCATGATGCCATCGCCAACACCATATTGACCAGGGAGATGGTACAGGACATATCCGGATCCGGCTTTGAGGCTGCTGCGATATCTGCTGCCATTGACATGGAGAACAAGTCGGTTGAAGTTTATTCAAACAGGGCTAAAGAGACAGATGATCCCAATGAAAGGGAGCTGTTTGAATGGCTCGCCAACTGGGAAAAGGGACATCACAAGCTCCTGATTGACCTGAACGAGCAGCTGACAGAGAAAGTCTGGTACGATAATAATTTCTGGCCGTTTTAAAGGTGTCGGTTCTGTTTTTTTCATTTAAATTGCCATACCCATGAAGGCTTCAAAAGCAACTAAGGTTACCACGCATGTTTTGCAGGAGATGAAGTTGCGGCAGGAGAAGATCTCCATGCTGACTGCATATGATTATTCCATGGCCCGCATCGTAGATGGTGCCGGAACGGATGTTATCCTGGTGGGCGATTCGGCTGCCAATGTGATGGCCGGCTACAAGACCACGCTGCCCATTACGCTTAATGAGATGATTTATCATGCCGGTTCGGTGATGCGCGCTGTAAAGCGTGCCCTGGTGGTTGTAGACATGCCTTTTGGTACTTACCAGGGCAACAGTCGCGAAGCCTTGCTGTCGGCCATTCGTATCATGAAGGAGTCAAACGCTAATGCCGTGAAGCTGGAGGGAGGCAAGGAGATCATTGAATCTGTAGACCGTATCTTGTCTGCCGGCATTCCTGTGATGGGCCATTTGGGACTGACACCGCAGTCGATCAACAAGTTTGGCACCTACGTGGTTCGCGCCACGCAGGAAGAGGAGGCCAGCAAGCTGGTAGAGGATGCTCATTTACTTGCTGAGGCCGGATGTTTTGCGCTCGTCCTGGAGAAGATCCCGGCGGTGCTTGCTGAAAAGGTAACCCGCGAGATCAGCATCCCTACTATCGGAATCGGCGCAGGGAGCCAGGTCGACGGGCAGGTGCTGGTGCTGCACGACATGCTCGGCATCAACCAGGAATTCTCTCCCCGGTTCCTTCGACGCTATCACAACCTCTATGAAGAGATCAACAAGGCCGTGGAGTCTTATATCGCCGATGTAAAAAAACAACGCTTCCCCAACGACAAGGAACAATATTAACTTTCCGGTTATGACGTTAGAGGCTTTGACTTTTGCTGAGAGGGTGCTGTTTGAGGATAATCACCTGCTCATCGTCAACAAGTTGCCGTCAGAGATCGTGCAGGGAGATAAAACCGGCGACGTGCCGCTTGTTGAAGAGGCCAAAGCTTACATAAAGGACAGGTATGGTAAGCCGGGAGATGTATTCCTGGGTGTGGTTCATCGCATCGACAGACCTGTGAGTGGTGTAGTCCTTTTTGCCAGGACCTCTAAAGCATTATCAAGGTTAAATGCCATGCTTAAGGAGAAGCAAATCCGGAAGAGGTATCTTGCCGTTGTAAAACAGAAGCCCCCGAGGCCGGGGGAGCATCTGACCCATCATCTTAAGAAAAATGAAAAGCAAAACAAATCTTATCTGGTCGGTGCCGGAACGTCCGGGGCCAAAGAAGCGGAATTGATATACAGCCTTGCGAGCCAAAGCGACCGGTATTATCTGCTTGAGGTTGAATTGCTTACCGGTCGTCATCACCAGGTGAGGGCCCAGCTGGCTTCCATTGGCTGTCCGATAAAGGGAGATGTGAAGTATGGTTATGACAGGCCTAACCGGGATGGCAGCATCCATCTGCATGCATGGTCTGTTGAGTTTGAGCACCCGGTGCGCAAACAGCCCATAAAAGTCGTTGCACCTTTTCCGCCAGGTTGTCCTTTGTGGAGTTACTTTTCACGTCTGCAACATCAGTAAGCCTATGACTGGCAGTGGTTTTTATGGTCTAATGGTTGATGGCCGGGGATCCAGCAAGGACAGCAGTTGTATGCCTGTAAGTTTTTGCCTGGCAAATCTTTTTTTGATCTTTTTTTTGCTGATTTCTTCAGGCGATGTGTCGGGCCAGTATTACATCCGTGGTCAGGATCCTGCCAGTGTGGACTGGAAGCAGATCGAGACCAGGCATTTCCTTGTGATCTTTCCTGAGGAGTTTAGTGAGCAGGCTTCTTATGTGGCCGACATTCTTGAGTTCAGCTATGAGCCTGTAGCATCTTCACTGGGTCATCGTCCGCGCCGGGTGCCTGTCATCCTGCATAACCAGACAGTGGTCCCTAACGGGTTTGTGAGCTGGGCCCCGTCACGAATAGAAATGTTCTCTAATCCACCGCCGGATAACGATGCGCATGGATGGCTTGAAAGGCTTGCCGTGCATGAGTTCCGGCATGTTGTGCAGGTTGACAAGCTCAACCAGGGTGTCACGGGGGTTGCTGCCCGTATCTTTGGCGAACATGTCACCGGTCTGGCACTGGGTGTGTTCGTGCCCCAGTGGTTTCTTGAAGGCGATGCCGTGGCTGCCGAAACGGCTTTCACACATGGGGGCCGCGGTCGCTTGCCTGCCTTCGAAAGAGGTTTGCGCGCCCAGGTGCTGGAAAAAGAGATATACTCTTATGATAAGGCCACCCTGGGGTCCTATAAAAATCATGTACCGAACCATTATGAGCTGGGCTATCAGCTGACAGCCGCTGCCAGGGCATTATACGGCATAGGGGTATGGGATGATGTCCTGAATTACGTTACCCACCGCCCGCATACCATTATTCCTTTCTCTCTGGGCCTGAGAGAACATGCAGGCGTGTCGGTGAGAGCACATTATGACTCTACCTTCTCTATGCTGGAAGCTGCATGGAAGCATCAAAAAGAACAGCACACATATACTTCCTTTGATGTCATCAACAGAAAAAAAGACATATATACCCATTACCGTCCCCTGGCTATCCTTGATGACACAAGCCTGCTTGTATTAAAAAGCGGCTTTGAGGATATCCCGAAAATTATCAGGCTGTCTCTGCATGGCGAAGAGGAAGATTTGTTTACACCCGGCCCGGGTCACAGAGAAATGTTTTCGCTGGGAGACTCTCTTCTGGCCTGGACGGAGATCCGGCATGATGCCCGCTGGGAACACCGCAGCTGGTCAGAAGTGCATACCTGGTGTTTAAGGAAAGAGCGTGTCAGGCGTATTACCCGGGGTACACGATATTTTGCGGCTTCTGTTTCGCCATGTGATTCATTGATTGCCGTGTCAGAGGTGAGCCCTGTCAACGAATACTCACTCGTGGTCATTGACGCCAGTAGCGGAGAGGAGGTGTTCCGTGTCAGCGACCCTGGCAATGCTTACCTGATGCAGCCTTCATGGCACCCTGAAAAAAATTCGCTGACGGCCGTCGCCCAGGACGATGAAGGCAAACGCATCGTCCTGGTCAACCTGGATGACCATAGCATGAAAACTCTGTTTGATGCCGGTTATACTGACATATCAAGACCCCGATACCTGGGCGCGGAAACCATAGTGTTTCATGGAGCTTTTTCAGGAATTGATAACATTTACCATCTGGATGTTGAGAATGGCCGTGTCAGCAAGGTTATTTCATCACACTATGGTGCCTATGACCTTTTATTTCATGAAGGAGAAAACCTGTATGCCTGGTCGGATTATACCGCCAAAGGTTTTCAGGCTGTTATGCGTAAAGAAAAACCTGACAAGGTGACACCGTTGCAGGACGTAGAAAACCATGCCGTTAATTTTTACCGTCATATAGTGGAGCAGGAGCCTGGGGATGTTGTTTCAGGAACAAATATTACGAGGCATGATCATGAGATCAGGAATTACAGCAGGCTGGCAAACCTGTTTCGCTTTCACAGCTGGGGGCCTTTCACTGTTGACGTGGATGCTCAGGACGTGGACCCGGGTGTTTCGGTCTTTTCACAGAATAACCTGAGCACATCTTTGTTTTCTGCGGGGTATGCTTTTGATATCAATGACAGGCTCGGTAAATACTATATCGATTACAGATACATGGGCTGGTATCCTATGGTGGATCTCAGGGGTGAGACAGGCTTACGTCGCTCTTACTACCTGGATCAGAGTGGCAGTGATGACTTCATTCCGTTTTTGTTCAGGGAAAGGTCTGTGAAAGTGGGCTTAAACCTGCCTATGAGATTCCAGCGCGGCGCAATACATTATGGGGTTACTCCTTCAGCTGCATTCAGAATGATCGGTGTGCGTCCTGATGATGACTCCCCTGACTTTTTCAGAGGTAATGATATTTATCCCTTTGAATACCGTCTGACGGCTTACTGGCAGCGGCGCATGGTACAGCGCGACATACGTCCGCGCTGGGGTCATGTACTCGATCTGCAATACCGTCACACACTCCTCCAGGGTGGCGACATGGGGGCTGTGTTGGCAGGCAGGTTCACGGCTTTTTTCCCCGGACTGGCCAGGCATCATAGCCTGCGCTTATCTGCTGCCTGGCAGGAACATGAGCCTGGTGCGACCAGGGAGTTTACCATTAATTATCGGTTTCCGAATCTGATAAACTATCCCAGAGGCTATACCGCACGTTATGATGAAAGGCTTTGGGTGCTTTCTGCTGATTATGCTTTGCCCGTGATGTACCCGGAATGGAAGATTCCTTATGCCTTCTATATAAAGCGGGTATACCTCAATCTTTTTGGCGATTATGCCGGAGCACGCAGGCCGGCACTGACAGATGACGGAGACCGCTACCTGCGCGATGTGAGCATGTATTCAATGGGTGCGGATGTGTTGGCAAACATGCACTTTTTGGGAATCTTTACACCTGTACAGCTGGGCTTGCGTACGGCATGGATGCCCGACGAGGCTGAGGTGGCCTTTCGCTTACTGTTTAACATAACCCTTTAAAAAGGATCTTATCAAAAAGGGCTTTTGAAATCCCTGAATAACATGGCATGCTGATCTTTCCCTGAGAGAACGGGTTTATCCGTCCCCCAGTCAATTAAAAGGTCAGGGTCGTTCCACTGGATCGTACGCTCGGATTCCTTGTTATAGTAACGTGTGCATTTGTAAAAAAACACGGTGTCGTCTTGCAGCGTTCTGAAACCATGTGCAAAGCCCTCCGGGATATACAACATGTGGTGGTTTTCTGCTGTAAGGCGTGTGGAAAAATGCTGTCCAAAGGTAGGCTCATCCCTGCGGAGGTCAACCACCACATCCAGCACGGCTCCCCTGATAACCCTGACAAGTTTCCCCTGGGCATGCGGCGGAACCTGGAAGTGCAGGCCACGAACCACATTAGCCATGGAGCCAGACTGATTATCCTGCACATAATCGGAAGGGATGCCGGCGTCAGTGAATTGTTGCCTGTTCCAGGCTTCAAAGAAATAGCCTCTTTCGTCAGCAAAAACCTTTGGCCTGATGAGGTAAAGGCCTGAGAAAGGGGTGGGGGTGAGGTACATGGGGTGTGTTTTGTTGTTATTGTTTGATTCAGGGGTTCGTAGTAGTATGTAGTAAGTAGTAAGATTTGTGTGGTGCTTTCTTACATGTGAATCACTTCCCCATAGGCTGCTGCGGCGGCTTCCATGATGGCTTCCGACATGGTGGGGTGGGGGTGTACGGCTTTGATCATCTCGTGGCCTGTGGTTTCCAGCTTGCGTGCCACGACAGCCTCAGCGATCATTTCGGTTACATTGGCACCGATCATGTGGGCTCCCAGCAGCTCACCGTATTTAGCATCAAAGATCAGCTTCACAAAGCCCTCTTTAGCACCTGCTGCGCTGGCTTTACCGGAAGCCGAAAACGGGAATTTCCCTATCTTCAGGTCATAACCGGCCTCCTTTGCAGCTTTTTCAGTATATCCCACAGAGGCTACTTCGGGAGAGCAATAGGTGCATCCGGGAACATTGTTGTAATCCATGGGTTCCGGGTTCCCGCCGGCGATTTTTTCCACACAGATAATCCCTTCAGCAGATGCTACATGCGCCAGGGCGGGCCCGGGGGTAACATCACCGATGGCATACACGCCCTCCACATTTGTACGATAAAACTCATCTACCTTGATCTGGCCTTTCTCTGTTTTGATGCCGGTTTCCTCCAACCCGATCTCCTCAGTGTTTGGGGCAATGCCCACTGCGGAGAGTACCACATCAGCCTCGATGGTTTCTTCACCCTTCTTTGTCTTTACCTTCACCTTGCACTTTTTCCCTTTGGTGTCGACAGACTCCACGGAGCTGTTGGTCATGACCTTGATCTTCGACTTCTTAAAAGTGCGCTCCAGTTGTTTGGACACCTCTTCATCCTCCACGGGTATGATGTTGGGCATAAACTCTACAAGGGTAACTTTTGTGCCTATGGCATTGTAAAAATAGGCAAACTCGGTACCGATAGCGCCGGAGCCGACTACTACCATAGATTCCGGCTGTTTTTCAAGAACCATGGCATCACGGTAGCCTAGTATCTTCTTGCCATCCTGCCTGAGGTTATCGAGTTGACGGCTTCGGGCTCCCGTAGCAATTATGATGTGACTGGCTTCATAGTCTTTGGTTTTGCCATCATCACCAGTGACAGCCACTTTTTTTCCCGGCTTTACCTTGCCATGACCCTCTATGTGGTCGATCTTGTTCTTCTTGAACAGAAACTGGATGCCCTTGCTCATGCCGGCGGCCACATCACGACTGCGCTTCACCATATCGGACAGGTTGGCTTTGGCTTCTCCGTCAAAGCTTACACCATAGTCAGCGGCATGCTGTAAATACTCAAATACCTGGGCGCTTTTCAAAAGTGCCTTGGTAGGGATACAGCCCCAGTTAAGGCATATTCCCCCCAATTCTGCTTTTTCTACGACGCCCACCTTCATACCCAGTTGCGACGCCCTGATGGCAGCCACATAGCCGCCCGGACCACTGCCCAAAACAATTAAATCGTACTTCATCGTGATATTTTTTTATGTGATTAAAAATGTCAAAACGTCAAATCGAAAGGTTGAAAAGTCCGGGCTTGCTGTTGGTTATTGTCCGTTGGCGTTTAGCTGTTGGCATGAATCAGACCCGGACAGGCTCCGTTCAACACGTAAACAAGCACCATTCCCTACACAAATATACAAAGCAGGAGCGGATAATGATCAGTTGCTTATAAAAAATTGTCTTCCTGATGACAAATGCTCCTATCTCAACTTAACACTCCAGCATCGTGGCTTGTTCACGCCGGTCGGTGATTGATGCAACCAATTCACTTACTGGGCTTACTGGGTTACTGGCGTTTTTCCTTCTTCCTTCTTCCTCTTACTACTTACTGCTTACTGCTTACTGCTTACTACCTACTCCCTGCTCCATACTCCCAACGTCCCATTCATGGACGCTCAACGGTATATACCAGCAGATAGTCTTCGATGGTTTCGTAAAACAATTCCATCACCCGGTGTGTTTCTCCCTGGCGGACATGTCCTTTGACCCTGCCGTTTCCGGTATATGCGAAAGGTTCTATTTCGAGGTGTTTTCTGAACTGCAGGCCGCTTTGGCCCTGTTGTTTGTACAGGGCTTCTTTGGCGCACCAGATCACAAACAGGCTCTCTTTTACTGCTGTGGGAAAACGGTATTCCTGCTCTTTGTCTGACAAGAATTTATGGCTCAGGGACAGGATCTTATTTTGGATTTTTTCGATATCGATCCCTGTCGGGTAATGTTCGCTGATGATAAGGGTGGCAAACTTGCCTGAGTGAGCTACGGATATGTGACCTGCGCCATTGTCGAGAAGGGGTTTTCCGAAGTTGTCGTAGGAGATGCCGGAAACAGCGTGGGCAGGCAAAAGTTTTGGCAGCAGGAGGCGGTAGCTCAGCCAGTGTTTTTTCCTGGTATCTGATTTCAGCCTTGCATAAAAAGCTTTCTCGTGGGAAGAAAGCCTGGCCATCCGATAGAGCTCACCAGATGTTTCGGTGATTTCCCAGATGCCAAGGCGGGCATGCCGCAGGTTTTTTTTCAGGTAAACAGGCATGAATGCATTATTTTTCCTGGTGTTTCTGTCTTTGAAATAGCTTTAGGCACCTTTGACCGGCATGGGAAACAGCCATTATTTATATTAATATTACCTTTGCAAAAATAACAATTAAGACGACAGATAATGGAAAACACGATGACAAAGACAAAAGCTGATTATAAGATACGGGATATCTCTCTGGCGGACTTTGGCCGTAAGGAGATAGCAGTAGCGGAAAAGGAGATGCCAGGCCTGATGGCGATCCGTGAAAAGTATGCTAAGCAGAAGCCGTTAGCGGGGGCCAGGGTAACCGGGTCGTTGCATATGACGGTTCAGACCGCTGTGCTCATAGAGACACTTGTAGCGCTTGGTGCGGATGTGCGCTGGGCAAGCTGTAACATTTTTTCTACCCAGGATCATGCGGCGGCTGCGATGGTGGATGCCGGCGTGCCGGTATTTGCCTGGAAAGGTGAGACGCTGGAGGAGTACTGGTGGTGTACGAACCAGGCACTTACATTTCCCGAAGGAGAAGGCCCTCACCTGATTGTAGATGATGGTGGTGATGCCACCCTGCTTATTCATCAGGGATACCAGGCGGAGAAAGACCCTTCGCTGCTAAGCAAAAAACCTTCAAACAAAGAAGAGGCCATCATCCAGGAGCTTATCAGAAACATCCATTCCAGGGACCCTAAGAAATGGCAACGTGTGTCTGAAGGTCTCCGTGGAATATCGGAAGAGACTACCACAGGCGTGCACAGGCTTTACCAGATGATGGAAAAGGGTGAGTTGCTCGTTCCTGCCATAAACGTAAACGACTCTGTTACTAAATCGAAGTTTGACAACCTTTATGGCTGCCGTGAGTCGCTCGCGGATGGCATTAAGCGGGCTACTGATGTGATGATCGCCGGCAAGGTGGTTGTTGTTGCCGGCTATGGTGATGTGGGCAAAGGCTGCGCCCATTCCATGCGTAGCTATGGTGCCCGTGTAATCGTAACAGAGATAGACCCCATCTGTGCGCTTCAGGCTGCCATGGAAGGCTTTGAAGTGAAGCCGATGGAGGAAGCGCTGGACGAAGGAAATATATTTGTGACAGCCACCGGAAACAAGGATGTGATCACCGCTGAACATATGGCAGGAATGAAAGACCAGGCCATTGTCTGCAATATCGGTCATTTTGATAATGAAATACAGGTAGAGCAACTGGAAGCCTGGGAGGATATAGAGAAGGTTAACATAAAACCACAGGTAGATAAATTTATTTTCCCCGATGGCCATGAGATCTTCCTGCTTGCTGAGGGCCGGCTGGTAAACCTGGGCTGTGCCACAGGGCATCCGTCGTTTGTGATGAGCAACAGCTTCACTAACCAGGTGCTGGCACAAATGGACCTTTGGCAAAAGGATTATGAACTGGGTGTATACACCTTGCCCAAGCATCTGGATGAAGAGGTTGCGCGTCTGCACCTGGAAAAAATTGGCATCCGGCTGACCACACTTACCGAAGAGCAGGCAGCCTACATTGGTGTTAAAAAAGAAGGACCATTCAAACCCGACTATTACCGTTATTAATCATTTAATTGGTGATCCGCAGGCGGTTAGTAGCGGGATTAAAGGATGCCCGGTATTCTCTGAGCGGAAACCTGGCGTCACCTTCCACGATAGTGCCGTCAAGCAACAAAAAAGTGGATCCGCAACACGGGTCTGTGGCAAGAAGGGGATTCTCCGGGTCTATGCTTACCATGCAGTTATTCGGGTCGCAAGGGCATGCCCGGTCGTAGGCCCGGAATTCGTCCATGGTGAGTCTGTGCACGATAATGCCTCTGTAGCCTCCCGACTCGTCGACGGAAAACTGGTGTGAGGATCCGGGGCCGCTCAGGTTGTAGTGAATGACGTTAAACTCAAAATTCACATGGACATAGGGCACCGGGTGTTCCCGATCTTCATCGCAGGAGGCCATAGCAAAGAGCAGAACAATTATCAGGATTAGCTTGTTGTATCTCAGATGGCTCATATGCTTTGATTTATTTCCCTGTTTCACATGCGCGACTATATTTGCACATGTATGTAAAGTTATCATTTTTTTGGTAAATTTGTTTTTTGAACTGAATGAGAACGTTATAAATGGAAGATTTTGTATATATCATATTGATAGTGATCTGGCTTCTTGTCAGTTTTCTAAAGCGTAAGCCCAAAGCTGACAAGCAGGCTGAAGCACCATCTGCGGGTCAGGGTGAAACAGATTCCGGAGAAAGCAGGGAGGTGACAGTGGATGACATGCTGGAAGAATATTTTGGTAGCGGTGAGAAGAAGGAGAAGCCTGAAAAGCAGGAGCCGGTTTTTAATGCTTCCGAGCG
>Ga0207421_10004840_pt1 | contig 15331 bp, 14 predicted proteins | sample SodLakKL_010_SED_4_FD_187542 | JGI IMG/M metagenome (GOLD analysis project Ga0207421, IMG submission 187542) | Alkaline sediment microbial communities from Lake Tanatar, Kulunda Steppe, Russia - 8KL_010_SED (SPAdes) (version 2) | ecosystem: Environmental > Aquatic > Non-marine Saline and...
GTTGAACACCACCATCCCGGTACACCCGCAGATACCCGAGGAATACTGGGGTCGAGAGGTGAGCAGATACATAGGACCGGTGACCATACCGGTGCGCACCGGCGAGGACTCCATGCGAATATTCATCGACAGTGACGGTGATAGAGAAACTGGATTCACCGCACCATGGCTTAACAACATCGGTGCTGAGTACATGATCACCGTGACCGGGAGGAACATGGAGGTACTCAGCGCCAACTACAGCAGATACGTTGGTAACGGGAACGACTGGGAATGGGAGCACGTGGATGATGTGGATGTGGCCTTAAACCACACATCACTGGAGACCGAGATCGACCTGGAGCTGAGCGATGATGCAAGGGTGACCTTCGTCAGTACCGATTGGTCCGAGGTCATGGACGTGGCTTCACCGATCAACGGACGGACTCGATCTAAAGAGGCGACTTCATCCTCGGTTTCATACGCTTTCTATCTAAGAGAAGATGATGCTCTGTCAACGGAGATGGGAGACAACGAGCTCATAGAAACGCTTGAAAACAGAGATGGTATGAGGTCGCACCAGTGGCACTCTTCGCCCACTGCAGAACGGATAAACATAACGGGAAACCTTAATTCGATATTGTACCTTGATCCCACACCCCGTGGTGACAATCAACCTGGCCTGAATGTGAGCCTATACGATGAAGGAGAGTTGATTGCACATGGTGAGTTAGACGGTATCTCCACCCACGGTTGGCGAACTATTTCCATGGAACCTTACAGGGAGTACATCCCAAAGGGGGCGGTGTTGACCCTTGAAACGAAGTTAACGGGTGATCCAGATACTGAAGCACTCGAGATGGAAGTTCATTATAACTCAGGGAGCCGGAACTCTAGAGTTTCCATACCGACGAACAGTACCATCAACATAGACTACATACATACCTACGATGAGGATGGTAACGAAACAGAAACTTTCCAAGAAGGAGACATGATCGAGGTTCGAACATTGGTGGAACACCCGATATGTGCAAGTGAGATCCAAACGGTGAAGCTGGACATAGATCATCCGGACGGAACCCCTTTGATAGAAGATGTAGAGATGAACATGGTCGAAGAAGACGGATCTGATCCACCGAACTGGAGGATATACGATCATACCTTCCAGTTAGATGAGATGGCACCAGGCGGTAGATATTCCATCGATGTCGATGCCGAAGATAAACAGGGTAATTCTCATGGAAAAGGCTCGTCGTTTATAATCCCACAGGATCCTGGTGTATCGGTACATCCACATGGAGAAAAAATTGGTGATCCTGGAGAAGATGTAGAATATTCCGTTGAAATAAAGAATATCGGAAATGTTGAGGACGAATACGAGATAACGGCTGGATTATCATCACGAAGATGGTCTACGAGTATATATCATGACGAAGAGATGATAGCCGAGGATGCGAACGGTGACGGTGTTTGGGATTGGGTCGATCCTTCTTGGGACAGTGATAACAGCGGTAATCCAAACGTGTATCTCGTACAGGAGGAGAGTCTGGATCTAACGGTCATAAAATCCATACCTGAAGATGCCGTCGGAGAGAGGGATGATACAAGGATCACCGCTAGCTCGATTATCTTCAGTGAGGTTCATGATCATGCTGAACTGAGAACCAGCACGCCTTACCCTGTAGAGCTAAAGACGCTGTACCTACATGCGGACGATACATTGGATACCGATATGGGTGACGAAACTTCGTCTATGGAGTTAGAAGATGGGCAGAGTAATCTATGGACACAAACTCCTCCCATGGCCGGGGAGTTCAGTATAGAAGAAAGTGTTACGGTCTTTTTATATATAGAGCCAAGAACCGCAGGAGCAAACTTACCAGAAGTCACCACCACTCTCATGAAGGACGACGGTGTGATAAACTCCCATACGATAACAAACATCGATGAAACGGATTGGTACGAATTTTCGATCCCGGCGGATACTACGTTCGCTAGAGGTGAGCAGCTTCAACTGTTGGTCTCTGTAGGTGGTAACGACGTAACACTAGAATACAATTCTGAAGAGTTCGATGCCCGATTAGAGATGAACACAGATACGTATGTGCATGTCGAATCGATAAAGACGTATTCAGAAGGAGAGGAAAGTGATGAATTCAGTGCAGGAGATACAGTGACGGTAGATGCTACGATCACAGATCCTCTAGGGAGTTATGATATAGAGGGTGCTAATATATCTCTCCTGTACCCCGACGGCAGCGAAATGATACCCGAAGAGCCCATGGACCATATCGAAACCGATCCTGAGGAACCTTCTTACTGGAAAAAATTTTCTACCGAATTCACGATCCCCGATGATGCTACAGTTGGTATCTACGAGATAATCGTCACAGGTATCGAGTCGAACGGTGTCACATCGAATGGGTACCAAATATTCTTCGTTCCAGCAAATGTAACGATATCTCCAGACCATAACTCCACCGCCGATCCTGGGACTACGGTGTCCTACGAACATGAAGTAGTCAACCACGGGGGTGGGTATGAATTCTTTGAGATAAATATCGATTCCAGCATGGGATTGAATGTGACCCTATACGGACCGGATGATACCGTGATGGGAGAATACCACGGTAGCGATGATACATGGACATACGTGAATCCGGATTGGGACACGGATGGCGACGGAAACCCGGACACGGGATGGCTGGGGCCTGGAGATTCCATAGATATCAGGGTAGAGATCGAGATACCTTTAGAAGCGGATGGAGAAGAAACTACAGTCATAACTGCCAGATCGAACATCTTCTCTCATCAAAGAGATCAGGCGATAGATATAACTGTGATACCGGAATTTCAATATTTCCTTGTAACGGTTATCGTGATCATGGTCGTGAATATGATCTACATTCGTTTAAGTAAACCTGGAAAAAGTATTAATAGTTGAACCTGGGATATATTACCATATGGTCCCGCATACCAGTGAGGTACGTGGACGGCTTATCAACAGTTATCTCCAGTTCATAAAGAGAAGATGGGGGTTGAGAGGAGTAGAAACTTGTAAGAAAGAGTTGGGAATATTCGGTAAAATAAAAAGCGGTCATTTTTATCCTATCTCCGTTCAAGAGGACATCCTGGGATGGGTACGTGAAAAAAAGGGTGACAACTATGTGATATATGCGGGTAGATACACTATATCAAAAATAACTTGGCTCCGAGATTCGATCGACTTGAATAAACTTATACATAAGATGGTGGATATGTACCATGAACTCTACGATCATGGTGATATTGAGTACCATGCTGATGATGAAGGGATCATGCTGGCGATAAATGGTATATGCGGGTGTAAAACTTGTCAGCTGCTCTGGACTGGTTTCTGCCAGGAGTTACTAAGAAAATCCAATTCTTCAGGAAAAGTGATCCTTGAGGACCATGATAACGGTTTGAAATTTTATTTTGAATACGATCGTGGTGAATTATTTTAATCAAAATACTCCTCATACTCTTCTAACAACTTCTTTTTCTTGAAAGGTGGTAAGATCAGGTAACCAGGATGCCGTTGAAGTTCGATCACCGAAAACTCCATCTCTTCCTTATCGAGAAAACCATTGGAGAGAAAGAATTTTCTTGCCTGATTGTTGATAGGTTTAGTTATCAGATAACCCGGCGTTTCTTTGGCTACTATCATGAGAAGTCTGTAGCCGATTTTTTTGCCCCTCAGCTCCTCAGCGGTTTCGATGGATCGCAGTACATAAACTGGAGAGCCGTCTTTAGCTGATCTCTCCCATTCTTCCACATATATCCAAGCCAGGATGTTTTTATTCTCAACGCATAGTATAAATATGGGCCTAGGAAATTTTCTGAGCCAGACTTTAAAGGCTTCTTTATAATTGAGTATCCCCAATTCCTTTAAAAATGAGAAACGTACCCTCCCTACCTCGTTTATTTTATAGCTGTCGACCTCCTTAGGGTCGGTAAGCTGGATGTACTCCTGGTCTAGATGGGTCTCTAAGATTTCCAATTTTAACAACCATCACTTTACTCGGTGTAGAGGATCCAGACACAATCGTTGTTCCGCATTGTCATGTTGAGTTCGGTTTCGGTGACCCCAGCTTTATCCAACAAGATAGGCAACCATTCATCAGGAGCCCTCTTGTCATCGGCGTTGGGTGTTACCGCTTCTATCTGAGCATAGCGAACCCTCTTTCCACCAACGGTAATTCGTTCTGAAGCTGCCTTGCGGAATGTCTGATGTATTATACACTGAGAATCTACAGCTCCAGGTTTAACCGTTGCGTTGTAGTACTCCGCTACCTCACGATGGATGTTTGCGAATTCACCGATTCTCTTTGTATACTCCTGCCAACCTCTCGTAAATGGACAGGTTTCCGTAACTACGCAGTAATCGGTAGGACACTTAACAGTTTCAAAAGAAGACATGATAGATTCTCCTTTTTGAAGGCTGTCTAAGAAATCATCCCAACTCGAGTATTCTTCCTTTGGCATACTCTTTGCCAGAGAAGTTGCCAAACTCATCAGATAGTTGTTCATGCCTGCGGCACCCTGTTTATCACCGATATCTTCTAAAAACAGATATGCCGCTACATCTACGAACGGATTGTGGTTACTCAAATTTGCCTTTCTAGCGTCTTGCATGTTCAATCGACCTCCTCTTTACCTTTTAACCTAGCACCTTTCATAAGGATCCCGTATACACAAGCGTAATTCCTCAAAAGACTTCGCACATATTCTGGGTTTATCCCTATCTTTTCCAGGCTCCTAGTGGCGATCTTCGTATCGCCTCTAAAGCCTCTGTTCGCCAACTGGACACATTCTAGAGGTTGGTTTTCAACCGTGATGTTCTTCGATACCTCGGCTCTGAATTTTTGGTGGATAACACAGAAATTACACACCGCTGTGTTCTGAACTGTGTTGTTGTACTCCTCGGCTACCGCTCTATCCGCTTCCGGTATCTCGCCAACACTGTACCTTATCCTTTCGATAGTGGGCGTGAAAACACACTCTTCCAAAGCGTATATGTAACCAACTACATCACCATCTACATCCGTGATGGCCAGATCGGTCAATGCGGTCACATTACCTTCGATAGAATACGCGGTACGACCTTCTTTCAACGCAACGTTGAACGAAGGCCATCCCATATATGCTTCCTCGCCTATCCTCTTAGCCAGGTTTTCGCCAACTCTAGACCAGTATTGTATGGCACCTTCTATTCCTGCTTTTTCGCTCATATTTTTTATTAGAGAGACTAATGCTACATCCAGCACTTTACGTCACCTCCTTGGGTTCTTTTCCTTTCATATAAATCGTCCACCTGTTTCTTTTAACGGTGAATACTTGATCTTCATCAATCAATATTTGGAGAACTTCTTCGATCTCATCTTCATCCATCTCCTCTATTTCCCTATTCAATCTAGCCAAGGTACAACCGTCCTCAGGGATCTTCGAGAGGACTAAATCCGCCTCATCGACCTCTACCTCCGGTTCCTCCTCAGCTTCCAACTCAGATGTCTCTACTGAAAAGCCCTCGTCCTTCCTTGCATACACTTCCCATCTACCCCTCTGTTCCTTTGCCACTATCCCCTTATCTACCAATGACTCTAATCTCTTTTCCACATCTGAAACGACATCGCCTATCAATCCCTCGATCTTACTTATTGTTCCACCATCTGCAGGTAGTGAATAATAAACAAACCGTTCTTCTTCATCCATTTTGTCTGTTACGGTCTTTTCCTCAGGGATCTCGTCTTTCAATCGTTCGATCTCATTTTCCAACGTCGTAACCTTCATCTCATAAGACGCTGAGAGCTCATTGAATCTTTGCTCTAATGATTCGTGTTTTTCAGCACCCTCCTTGAGTTCTTCTACATCATCCCACACTTTTTCTATTTCGGTAAAACGGGACTCGAATGCGTCAAGCTTCCGTTCCAACACTTCGCTTTTTTCTTCAAGGTTTTGGGTAACTTTCTCTTCAACATTTGTCATACGTCCATCAATCTGGTCTACTGCGCTGTTTACCCGATTCATGAGCGACTGAAGCATCTGAGAATTGCTGCTAAGACTATCTTCTAATTTGTTAACCCTTCTTAAAAGGGAAGTGGTCTTGTCGATGGCGAATTCTAGGCTCTTAGATTTCATCATGGCTCTAAAATTCTTCGGTTGATAGCCCGGTATATTTTCTACCATCTTGTTGAGGAGCTCTGTATAAGTACTATGAACCTGTTTGGCGGATATCAATTTTTGTTCGATGCTGTTTACCAAATTCCTGACCTTGATCCTCCGCCCATCGAACTGGAACAATTCACTTCCACTGGTCCTACTCCTCATCATCTCCAAGGTCTCAGATACGATACGGTGTGTATCATGGTCGCCAAGGTTGTGCCTCATCGTCTTTACGACATCATCAAGGGTGCTCTCATAAACGCTCTCCAGTATACCTGGAGGTATCTTCGAAACGTCCAGACTCTCCCCGTAACCAATCTCGTCCATCACGTCGTGTACCTTATGATCGATGTCTGTGATCTTGCCTTTAACACTTTTTACCTTTTTTTCTACCTGATCCTGATCTACCTTTTTTCTAGTCTCTTCTTTCATCCTCGAAAGACTTTCTTCGGTATTCTCCACAAATCCTTTAAGATTCTCCCTAAGAGATTCCATGTTGCTCTTGAATTGTCCGTAGTCCGATTCGATGCTCTGAAGCGTGTCGAACAGCTTGTTCTCCCACTCTGCAGGTACGGATTTATCTGCAGGTTGAGGTTCTTTCTCCTTTGCATCATCGGACATGATCTACTTCTCCTCAATACTTCTTCAGTTTCCTTTCCAGCTCCATCTTCCATAATTTCTTGTATTCCTGTGCCTGGATATCTCCGATAAGGGTACGAACGTGTTCGTCCACGATCTTATCCAAGAACTTATGCCAGGTATCGTCGTCCATATATGGAGCTGATGTACCTAGTTCATTGAATGCTACGGATATTATCTGATCGACCTGACCTAAACCAACCGTTTTCTCCAGTTTTTTCTTGAAAAACTCGAGTATCTTCATGTTCTTCTTGTATGAGCGGGTATGAGTGAAACGTTCTACGAACATCTGTCTAGAGAGCTGAGCTAATTCTTCACGTACGTCCTCAGGATACTGTTCCAATACATCGCCATCCCACGACTTCTGTTCAAATATGTGGTCTAGTACCTGAGTAGCAGTTACGATATCTTCGAGCAGGGAACTCATTTCGTTCATCCCAGCTTGTTTTGAGAGAAGACATGCTAAGAAAGAATTCTCACCGACTGCGGCAACTACAGCCATACCTCCTTTCCATCGCTCCAAGGATAGTTCGAGGTCCTCTATCTTCAATTTTCCACATAGGTAAGGTAGATTAGATTTAAAGGTGCTCAGGAGCCGGAACTGATCAGAATCCATCTCTTTCGGTACAGATGAGGCAAAAATACGTCCGTCCACACCGATGAGCAGATTGATATCGATGTCCGTCCTTTGACAAAGACGCTCAAGTTCCATCTCGAGCATGTATTTTACTTGGGAGACGTTTTCTGCCTCCATCCGTCGATCCAATTCCTTTTTCTTCACAGATGTTATGCTCAATTTCAACACACCTTAATCTCTATATGGGGACAATATTATCTCGAGTAGTTCATCCGGCGGATAATCGTAACTCCATTCTTTCCTCATGGTTTCAAGTTTACCGATGATATTTTCAGGAACATCCATTGCCTCAGCGGTTTCCAAAGCCTCGACGAAAGATTTGTCGTACTTCTGTTTCTCCTCTTTCTTCACCTCTACCGGGGTTGACCGGACTACTACACCTACACCTCTGGCAAATATGTAGGGATACAACCCTTCCCCATGGCTGGTACCTCTCATTTTTATTATCTTGAACGTTCTATTGAAGGCACCACCGACCGGGAAGTATTCGAGATGAAATACTCCATCCGAGAGATATATGGGTAGAAGTACATCTTCCCCAACTATTTCACCGGGCTTCGAATGCTCTTCAACTGTAGCCATCACTGTACCCAGTTCCTTGAGTGGAGTGAATAGATTCTCTATCAACTCTCTTTGGGAAAGTCTATCCTTAGTTGACCATATGACAGGAGTCAGAGGATCTATAGCGACCCTGGTCTTGATGTCGTAGTCCTTTCTCGCTTTGACCAGCTTTGGTAACTGCTCCTCTATCATCTCTTTGAAATTTTGTCCACTAAGGTGGATGAAGAAGAGGGATTTTTCATGATACTTTTTCATGTCCCATCCCATCATCTCAGCCTCTTTCATTATCTGCTTCGGTGATTCCTCAAGAGTCACGAAAAGCGCTTGTTCTCCGTTCTCGATCCCCTTCATGATGAACTGTATAGCAAATGTCGTTTTACCAGTACCACTGGCACCAACCACGGTGATTGCTGAATTCTCAAGCAGCCCCCCTTCGATTATGGGGTCAACACCGTATATTCCGGTTTCTATCCTATCAACCATTTTATCACCTATTCATTTTTTTTCTTATCCTTGAACGTTTTAGATACTAATTGGGCGAAACTCATACTCTTCTCCGCCTCATTGGCGAGATTTACAACCTCACCACTTTCTATCTCCTCTTCAGAAGTTTCCTGCTCATAACTCTTACTCAGCGCTTCAGCGAAAGAACTAGAGTCAGCTATCTTACGAGAGATGACGGACATAGTTTTCCACGGAGGAGAAAAATCCTCTTCTTCCTCATCGATGAAGCTCTTACCGTATTTATAGTATGTTTGTCCGATCTTTGTCAATGAAAGATCGTCCCGCAATATATGGTAGTTTTTCAGGATATCCAATCTATAATCCAGTTCTTCTTCCATTATCCCGATAGACGATGGAACTTCAGTTTTGTCCGATCCGTCTTTCATTTTTTCGATGATCTTTTCATCAGTTTGGTCTAGGGCTATCCTATATACTGCGAGGGGCTGCATCTCAACCCTGAATACACACTTTTCATCACCCGAATTCACACATTTTATCTCTGTCGCCTCTGAAGGAATGTTAAGATCTTCTACGAAGAAATCAGCCAACGCATCAGAGATGATGTAACATGTTTTCTTACCCTCTATGTCTTGATATAGATTGCTGACTGGATTATCCTCGGAAGTAAATACTATGTAAAAATTTTCTTTTTTTGATATCTCTAACCTACCTAAACCTATCTCATCGAAAAGGTTGCACATGAATTGATAAACCGCCGTGTTCTTCGCTTGACTCGAACTGGTTGATTTCAATAACTTCCTAGTTTCCAGAGGAGGTACTTTAGATGATTCTATCGCAGTCCTAAGAGCAGATTCTATTTTTGTGAGCTTTCCAAGTGCGGCGAATTTCTTTGCGAGTCCTGCATTGTCCTTCTCATTTCCATCCATTAATCATTCCCCCCTACAGATTTCGAGTTTTTCAATTAGCTTTTTGCCTTCGTCAGTCAGGCCAGCCTCGTCTTTTAATCCTTCTTTCTCAGACCGATCTAACAATTCCTCTACCTCATCCTCAGATGTTTTTAACAGATCGGCGATAGCTTTGGTTTCTGCTATTCCCATACTCCATAGCCTAAGCACCGCCACCATTGGCTCGATCTCATCCTCATTGTATTTCTTTATGTAAGGCAGTAGCAGATATCTTAGAGCCAGCAGTTTCTCGGCATATTCCCCTTCAACCTTAACTTTCAACGAGGGTATCTTGAATTCAAGCTCTGGAGGATCTTTATTTACAACATTGATGTACTCAAGCTTTTTCAAGGGGATCTCATACCACTTATCCCCATCTCTAAAATAGATGTCGGATATCGACAGATACAGTTCGCCCTCTCTCAAGCAGATATTTACCTTTACATCCTTAACATCCTGCAATATCGCGAACTTTATATCATCCACTTTATGAGCCTTCAAAGGACTAACACCTATTGGGTTTTAATAGTTACTTCATTTAAAAACATTTCGCTCGATTATCATCTATATTTACCTATGGTATAATTAATAAATGTGTTGTCCAGTGTTGAAAAAAGTTACTTATGGCATAAAACATAAACGTTATGACACATCAACCAAATTCTACGACTATCTTACTAGCGATCAATATAGGTTTTCTACATCTGCCGTCTTTCTTTAGGTTGATCAAACCGGACTTCGAAAGAGCTATCAAGTCATCATATACGTTCTTATAATCCCTATTTAGATCTTCAGCAAGATCCATGATTGAGGATACGTTCTTCGAATGAATATAATTCATTATCTCAACCCTCTTGGGTGTTAGACAAGCTGCAACATTTGGCTCTTGTTTAACCGATTCGTAGTAAAACTCAGCCCCTTTTTGCAGTGCTTCGAGTACTTTGAAATCATCCACCATATCGGGATCCCTACAACCATTTCGAGCAGCACGCTGTTTTAGCCGATCCACACCCCCATACCTAGATTCTATATCCCCCAATAATCCCTCGACTTCAACAGAAGAATACTTCTTTATCAGTCTTATATTCATATCTCACACCCTCGAAATATCCATGGATATCAAATTTTTTCCAAATATATCTACCAACTCGAGTACTTCTTTCAGACTCTTGTCCCTACTCTGCTCGCTGGTAACCAGATTCCCGGTTTCATCATATCTATCGACGTGAGGCTGTTTCTGAAAGTTATCCCACCGTATGTACCGTTTCCACTTTTCATCGACCTTGACCATGTAATTGTAGCTATAATAACTCAGATCTTTATCCCTATATATCTCGATGGCCTCCAACTTTTCATTTTCTTTGATCGCTATCTCTTTTTTTTCTACTATCATCTCAGAACACATCTCCTAAAGGATAATCTTTCAATACCGTTTTTAATTCCTTTATACTGTCCTCGGTTTGCTTCCTCACGCTACCTTTTTGTAAGATCGAACCTGACAGATCTATTTCCACATCTTTATACGGATTATCTCTGGCCATCATACCCGATAGGATAGTATGTAATAGCTTACCGTTGAACTTCTCATATCCACCCTCCATGATCACTGCTAACTTACGAGGGTACCGATGTGCTAGCTCATGAGCTATAAAATGATAGCTCTCTGAAGTGAGCTTGAGACCTACTACGTTATCTGAATAGTGTGAATCGAAGCCGTTACAACCTATGACAAAATCGGGTGAGAATCTCTTGGCCAAGGGGAAAACTATCTCCTCACATGCCCTTTTGAATTCTTTATCCCCCGCACCGGCTGGTAAAGGTACGTTCACTGTATATCCCCTTCCTTCACCACTGCCGACCTGGTGTGAAAAACCATCGTGTGGATAAAAACCCTGAGGATCTCTGTGTAAAGATATGGTCAAAACCGAAGGATCATCGAAGAAAGCTCTCATGGTACCATTGGCAGCGTGACCGTCCCAATCTACTATCATCACCCTGAAACGTCGTGCGGTCTGAGCCTGAAGCCATCTGGCAGCCACTGCACCGTTGTTGTAGATGCAGTATCCACCGTAGTTATCCGGTAGTGCATGATGTCCCGGTGGTCGAACCAGGGCGAAACCAGCCCTGTAGCCGTTTTTGATCCTTCTGCACGCCTCGATGGCACCTCCGGCAGAATATCGTGCTGCCATACAAGTGCCTTTTTGGACGTAAGTGCTGTCTCCCAAAAAACCCCCTCCCCTGCTGCAGTACCCTTCCATAAAGTCTATGTAGCTCCGTTCATGAACTCGTTCCAGATCTTCATCAGCAGCTGGTTCAAAATCCTCTATAAGGTCGTATGTTTTCAGAATATCCGTACGGTTCTTGATATATTTATATCCGCTCTCTAATCTCTCGGGATTCTCTCTGCTGACCACCGAAGCTCGATGCATCTTGTGTTTTGGGGTATAGATCAAGGTTCCTCTTTCTGTCACCATGGATATCTCCGCCTTTGGTCCGAGCTCTTTTCTGTAATCATATCACCGTTCCTGTCAAATAAAAGGAGATGCATACAGTGGAGGATATCATAGTTTTCTTATATATTCTTTATCCATGGATAACAAGTTTTTCCCAAAATTTGTACCGCAGATTTAAAAATATACCACCCTTTTATCCCAAACGATGACAGTCATATTAGATGGAAGATCGCTTACGATAGAAGATGTTCAACGGGTCGCGAGAGACATGGAGCCTGTAGAACTGAGTTCCGAGTCTTTGGAAAAGGTTACAAGGTCCCGACAGGTTGTAGAGAACGTTTTAAAAAGAGGAGAAACCGTTTATGGGATAAACACGGGATTCGGTGAACTAGCTAACGTACGGATCGAAGAGAGGAAGACCAGAGATCTACAGAGAAACCTTGTACTGAGTCATGCTAGTGGCGTTGGCGAGCCTTTGGAGGAGGATATTGTAAGAGGGACCATGCTTCTTAGGGCTAACACCCTGGCGAAAGGATATAGCGGTGTGAGACCGATACTGCTGGAAACACTGGTAACTATGCTCAATAAAGGCGTACATCCGGTCATCCCCTCAAAGGGAAGTGTCGGCGCATCCGGTGACCTTGCACCATTGGCACACATGTCCCTGGTGATCATCGGTGAAGGTGAGGCTTGGTACAAAGGAAAAAAGATGTCTGGAGGGGACGCGATGAAGGAAGCAGGCATCGAGCCAGTAGTCCTTGATGCCAAGGAGGGTTTGGCGTTGCTCAACGGTACACAGGTCATGACCAGTATTGGTGCACTGGTGATCCACGACGCCGAGATACTCCTTAGATCCGCACTTGCAGCAGGTGCCATGAGTTTGGAAGCTTTGAAAGGCACTTCCACAGCATTCGATGAGCGGATACATTCCATACGTCCACATGAGGGACAGATCAAGTGTGCCGAGATCCTGAGAAGATTGGTAGAGGGAAGCGAAATAATAGATTCACATACGGACTGCGACAAAGTGCAGGATCCTTATACGTTGAGGTGTATGCCCCAGGTTTATGGGACCGCCTACGATGCCATCCAGCATGCGAAGAAAGTGGTGGAGATAGAGATGAACTCCGCCAATGACAACCCTCTGGTATTCCCAAACGGTGATGTGCTTTCCGGAGGAAACTTCCACGGCCAACCGATAGCCCTCGTCATGGATATGATCTCCGCAGCCATCGCAGAGATCGGAAACATATCGGAAAGGACCACCGATAAACTGATGTACAAGGGGGAGAGCGGTCTTCCACCATTTTTAGCTAAGGAACCCGGGTTGAACTCCGGTTTCATGATAGCTCAATACACCGCTGCATCTCTGGTATCTGAAAACAAGGTACTGGCACATCCCGCATCCATCGATTCTATACCTACTTCAGCGGGTCAGGAGGACCATGTCAGCATGGGAACTATAGCCGCTCGGCAAGCACGGGAGATATTGGATAACGTTAGGTATGCCGTTTCCATAGAACTACTGGCTGCTGCCCAGGGGTTGGAGTTCCATGAACTAGATCCCGGGTTCGGTGTGAAGAAAACGTATGAGTCCATAAGGAGATCGGTGGAACCTTTGGAAAAGGATCGTCCGCTAGCTCCAGACATCGAAAAGATATATCGAATGATCGAAGATGGCAGCCTAGCTGGGAACACACACCGATAAAAGTTAAATCCATCCACTCTATTCGAAGAAAATATGTCCTATGAACTCAGCCGTTTCGAGAAGATGACTTTGCTCGCGCTGCAGGAGCTTGAGGGAGAGGGTGCTCCTGAGGAGATCGCTGAAACTGGGGATTTCGAACAGACCGCACAGGTGATGAACGCGGTATCATGGTTAAATTCTAAAGGATTGGTGGAAGTCGAAGACGATGAAACAAGATATTTTTCCTTACTCCGGAAAAGTATAGCATCCAAGGATCTACCTGAGCGTACAGCCCTGAAATATCTTAAGAAAGCAGGTGGAAGATGCTCAGTTGAGGAACTAAGGGAGGAGAGTGGACTTGATAAGAAGATGAGTGGTATAGCCCTTGGATGGTTAAAAAAGAAAAATTGGGCTAGGATCACCAAGGAAGACGGAGAAACATACGTGGAGATGACTCGGGAAGGAAAAAAGGCTTTGAGGCAGAAGGGTAAGGACGAGGAACTGATAGTCGAGCTAGGTAAAAAAGGGGAGATGTCCGAGAAGGATCTTGATATATACACCGCGAAAAAATTGCTTTCCCGACAGGACATACTCAAGGAGGATACGACGGTCAAAAGGACGGTTCGATTGACCGAAGAGGGGAGAGTAGTGTTAGAAGATGGGATAGAACTAAAACCAGAGATAACACAGCTTACACCTGAGATCATCCGAACCGGGGCTTGGAAGGAAGCGCACATACGTCCCTATGATGTTAAGTCGTTCGCTCCAACGGAGTACGGAGGTAAAAAACATCCGTTGAGAAGAGAGCTCGATATAGTAAGACGTGTGTTCCTGGAGATGGGGTTCACCGAGATAAAATACGACTTCATCCAACCTACCTTCTGGAACATGGATGCGCTCTTCATACCACAAGATCACCCTGCAAGAGACCTTCAGGACACATACTATCTTGAACGACCGGCCAGGAGCGAAATAGAGGGGGATGTTGTAGATAAGATAAAATCAGTGCATGAAGATGGAGGAGAGACAAGATCGTCCGGGTGGGGATACGACTGGTCACAAGACGAAGCAAGCCGTAATGTGTTGAGAACCCACACAACGGTCACAACCATAAGGGCTCTTTCGGAGAATCCTGAACCACCTCAGAAGTTCTTCGCTGTAGATAGGAACTTCAGATGTGAGGCAACCGATGCCACCCACCTTTCGGAATTCATCCAGATCGAAGGTGTTGTGATGGAGGAAGATGCAAATCTAGATATGTTGATAGGACTGATGAAAGAGTTCTACAGCAAGATGGGTTTCGACGATATCAAGGTAAGGCCTAGTTACTTCCCATTCACAGAACCCAGTTTAGAGGTCTTCGCTAAATACGGTGATGATTATCTCGAGATGGGTGGTGCCGGCATATTCCGGGAAGAAGTAACTGCACCTCATGGGATCGAGCAACCGGTGTTAGCATGGGGGTTAGGATTGGAGAGGCTTGTCATGCTTCGACTGGGTATCGATGATATCAGAGAACCGTACAAGAACGATCTCTCGCTATTAAAGAGCTATTCTTTGCTGTAGTTCAATGATCTATTATAGCAACACCATTAAAACAGTCTGAAGATTGAAAGGGACCGATAAAGAATAAAAAGAAGGAAAGGGGTTGGATGAGTCCCTTCAGAACTCATCTTCTGGAGGTGGAGGCTGTTCAAACTCATCAACCGGTTCCTGCGGCGGTCCCGGATATGGTTCCTGATACTGCTGTTGTTCCATGGGCTCTTCTTGATACTGCTCATCG
>Ga0207421_10004841_pt1 | contig 15329 bp, 14 predicted proteins | sample SodLakKL_010_SED_4_FD_187542 | JGI IMG/M metagenome (GOLD analysis project Ga0207421, IMG submission 187542) | Alkaline sediment microbial communities from Lake Tanatar, Kulunda Steppe, Russia - 8KL_010_SED (SPAdes) (version 2) | ecosystem: Environmental > Aquatic > Non-marine Saline and...
GTGTTGCCATCTGCACACCGTCTGCTCCCAGGGCAAGCATTTTGCTGATATCGTCTTTATCAGTAATTCCTCCGGCTGCAATGACAGGTATGCTTACAGTGCCTTTTATTTCAGTAATAATATCCGCTGTTGATCTATCGGTGCCTAAATGTCCCCCCGCTTCGGAACCTTCGGCAATTACTGCTGCGGCTCCGTATTTTTCAGCTATTTTTGCCAGCCGCGGAGTCGATACTATAGTAAAAATAGGTATGCCTGCTTCTCTTCCCCAACCGAATATATCCCTGGAAAAACCGGCACCGGTAATGACCAGGTCTACTTTTTCTTGCAGGGCGGTTTTAACCAGTTCGGTGAAGTTTTTAATCGCATACATTACATTGATGCCGATGGCCCCGTCTTTTGCCAGCTGCCTTGCTTTACGTATTTCGTTACGCAGTTCATCGGGGCCCATGCCTGTTGCAGCGATTACCCCAACTCCCCCCGCACAGGCTACTGCGCCTGCCAGCGGGGCAGTGGATACACGCACTGCCATTCCACCCTGTATAATCGGGTAGCGAAAACCGGCTTTATTTAAAATGCTGAACATAATATACTCCTTTGTTATGACTGACTTTTTCTCGCTGAGTATTCATTGCATTAAACAGCTGCTCTTAAAGGAGCTGATAATTTGCCTTAGCGACACTATGTCGAACTATAGCATTTTCAGTTCGTAATATCAAGAGGTGTTTATGTCTTAAGCATTGACCATAATTTTTTTGCAGAGAGTAACTTTTAAGCTTGCAGCTGTTTGCTTAACTTTTTAAAAAAAGCCTCGCCGGTTTGTGGCGAGGCTTTCCTCTCTTTTTTCTGGTAATAAGTTGATTATTTTGCGTTAGCATATCTATCTTTTTTATCAACGACTATCATTTTAGTTTTAGTGATATGCTACCAGTTTTCAATTCCACCTGTGCCCGCATCATCGAACCAATGCCCAGCATTTCCTTCTTGTCCATCTTCACCCTCTCGTTCTTTTATTTCTCTTCTTACCCATTCTTCTGGAGTTTCACCTTGTTTTCTTTTTTGCAAGTATTCGTTATACTCGCGAGTGCCTGGAACAATTCTATCAACGATATCTTTAACAGGATCGCCACTTGGTGCTGGTTCTTGCTGTTGTGAAGTTTGATGCTGTGTGCCTTCGGTTTGTCTGGATTCAGCAGCCTGGGCAACCTCAGAAGTAGTCTGTTCTGTCTGACTGGAATCGGCTGTGACGTCTTCATCTTCATCCACCCCGTTTACAGCTTCACCTGTTTCTTCGTCTTCATCAATGTCATTTTCTTCACTGGCTATACTGCGATGTGAGAGAAGTAGCCATTCGGGAACTTGGCCACCCGTTTCTACTACCTCATCAGTGCTAGCGGTGCGAGAGGTTACCAGGCCGCAGCCTAATAAAGAAAAACTAAATGTGATTACAAGCAAAATTACAAACAAGGTCTTAACTTTAGGCATATGTTTTCCTCCTTTAAAGACCCTTTAGATAAGTTAAGCCCGCCTGTCAATTTATTTTCAACAACGGGCTTGCTGTCAGCATTATAACTTAAAGTGGATGGTAATGCAATAGATGGTTGACTGTCGCTTTTATGTGGTATAATATTAGCTACACTTGGTGAAATTGAGTGTTATTTTTGTGTGGAAGTGTTGAGATTACCAGGTTTAGGAGGTTTTAAAATGGCTGATATGAAAACCTGCCCGTTTTGCAGGGAAGAGATACCGAGCAGGGCTATTAAATGCCGTTATTGTGAATCAATGGTTGATGAAGTAAGTTCTGACAAAGGTAAAACAGCCGGCCAAGCTGTTTCTCCTGCAGAGAGAAAAGAAAAGCAGGCCGATGTACCCCAGCAGGGGAAATATTATAAGCCGGCTTCAGTCAGTAAAAGTAAAACAAACATCATGGTGCCACTTTTGATAGTGCTGGCAGTATTAATTTTTATAGGTGCCGGTGGAGCAGGATACTGGTTTTTCTTCCAGGGTAACGGTGCTGCTGCTCCCGAAATTGTATCAGAAGAAGATGTTGTTGGTTCCTGGGGGGCAATAAATGATGGCAATTCCCTATATTTCCAGTTCCTGCCCAATGAAATGGTTAATGTTGCTGTACCCCAGGAAGGTTACTGGTTCAGAACTCAGTACCGGGTCGTTGAATCTGATGAGGACAGCTATCTAGAGCTGTACCACCGTGGGCTTTCTGAATGGGAAAGAACGGCTGAACTGTCCTTTGTTGACAGCGATCAGCTCAGAATGGAAGACCAGTGGGATGGAATAGTTTTCAGCCTGCAGCGTATTCCCGATTCGCAGTTTAGGGATGAAATTAATGAATTACGTTTTGAGCGTTAAAGCATTCTCAGTTTTTATTGCTTCTGAAAGTTAAGCCCCCGCTTAGGGGGCTTTGTTATAAGATAAAAATAACAATTCAGGGTTGGTTTTTATGCAGGATAACTATAACCAAAATGATTTTAAATATATGGAAATGGCCTTGAGGCAGGCTGCCGAGGCCGCCAGTTGCGGAGAAGTGCCAATTGGTGCTGTCCTGGTGAAAGATGGAAAAGTATTGGCTGTCGACCGTAACCGGCGCGAGGGAAACAAAGATGCAACTGCACATGCAGAAATGCTGGTGCTGCGCCGGGCCGGACAGCTGCTGGGTGGATGGCGCCTGAGTGGATGCACCCTTTATGTAACCCTGGAGCCATGCCCGATGTGTGCCGGGGCTATGGTCCAGGCCCGTCTTGATCGGCTTGTTTTCGGGGCAGCAGATCCAAAGGGCGGCGCTGCCGGTACCCTCTATGATATTACCCGTGACGAAAGGCTTAATCATCGGCTAACTGTCACCAGCGGTGTAAAGGAAGAGGAATGTGCCGGCCTGCTGCAGCAGTTCTTTCGCAGCAGGCGTTAATTACAGCGAGCTTTAATCGGGCCTATTTAAAGCTGTGCTTGGAATGGTGATCGTTGCAAATCAGGTAAAGCTGTTGTAATATATTACGTGAACATGGAGAGATGGCCGAGTCCGGCTGAAGGCGCACGACTCGAAATCGTGTAACGGGTGAAACCGTTCGTGGGTTCGAATCCCACTCTCTCCGCCATAAGTGTAATACAAATAAAGGGGTTGCGTACTAGTTGCGCAAGCCCTTTATTCATGTTATCAGCAACTTTAAGCTGTTAGGGTTTATTTAAGCTGTAAGGAATTAAGTTTCTACCGGTTAGCCAGCCTGAATTCAGGTTCCATCATCACCTGGGATGTCACGACCTGTATGTAAAAATGTCATAGAGCATTGTTTCGTGGTAAAGATTGACGATTTAACGCGAATGAATTAAGATAGAATTAAAAGTCCGGACATTCGGATGTAAGGGCGGAGTTAATTATGCCTGCTGAATTAAGAACAGTTAAAAAAGCTCTTGCTGCGGCAAGTTTAGCCGAAGTAGAGGTCATGGAAAGGCAGGGTGCTGTGATCCTGGAAGGCCGGGTTAAGAACTGGCAGCAGTACCTTGAAGCTGGCTATGCAGCAGTCGGTCGCGGTTTCCGTGGTGTTGTAAATGATCTGGAAGTTGAAGGGCTTGAAAGCACAAAGCAGCAAGGCGAAAGTAGTCATGATGATTTTAGTCTTGAGAAATATTCCTTTGATGTAGTTATTATCGGCGGGGGAGTAATTGGCTGTGCCATTGCCCGGGAACTGACCCGTTATAATATTTCAGTAGCCCTGCTGGAAAAAGAAAGCGATCTGGCCAGGCACACATCTAGCCGGAACAACGGAATGATTCACCCGGCTATGGCAGTTAAATATGGAACGAAAAAGCATTATTACAATCTGCACGGAAACAGGATGTACGACCAGGTTGCAGAAGAACTGGGTTTTGATCTGAGCTGGCCCGGACAGCTGGCCCTGCTTGAAAAAAGCTGGCATCTGCTTTTGACGCCCCTGATTAAAAGCAATGCAGACAAAAAGGAAGTCCGTGGGGTGCGAGTTCTCAACCGTCGTCAGGTTAAGGACTATGAACAGAACGTTGGAGATGGGCAGCGTGGGTCAATTTATATGCCTGAAAGTGGTGTGGTTTCACCATACCAGGTAACTGTATGCTATGCAGAAAATGCTATCCAGAATGGAGCATCTGTTTATGTAAATACCAGGGTAACCGGTTTTCAGCGTGAGCACAGCCGGGTAACAGGAGTTTGTACTAACCGCGGTGTTTTGCGAGCCGGGGTAGTAATAAACGCAGCCGGAGTTTGGGCCGATAGAATTGCCGAAATGGCTGGCGACCGCTTTTATACCATTCATCCCCGTAAAGGGGTTATAGCGATCCTGGATAAAAAAACTGGAGCCAGCCAGAGGATGGTCCTGGGGCGGGCGCCACTTAGCAGTAAAGCACTTACCAAGGGTGGGGGGTTGACACCGCTTTTGCACGGCAATATCCTGGCAGGTCCGACAGCTGATGAAGTTTACGGAAGAGAAGATTATACCACCAGTCCCGAAGAACTGCAGTTTATAAAGGAGCGCCACTTACCGCTTAATAAAACTCTTGATTCAGATAATATCATAACCTATTTTGCCGGAACCAGGGCCTGCACCTTTGAAGAAGACTTTATTGTTGAAGCCTCCAAGTATGTTGATAACCTGGTGCACGTAGCTGGAATCCAGTCACCAGGCCTGGCATCAGCCCCGGCCATTGCAGTTGATGTTTATCAGATAACCGGGAAGATCTTAAGTAAGCAGATGGACTTAAAAGCCAACCCGGATTACAACCCGGTTAGGAAAAGTGCTCCGGAACCTGGAAAGTTGAGCCTGGGTGAACGAAACAGACTGATTGCAAATAATCCGGCTTACGGGAAGATCGTCTGCCGCTGTGAACTGGTCTCAGAGGGTGAAATTGTTGATACCATAAATGCACCCCTGCCTGCGAAAACAGTAGATGCTGTTAAATGGCGCACCCGTGCCGGCATGGGACGCTGTCAGGGTGGTTTTTGCACGCCGGCCGTTTTAAATATTCTGGCCCGGGAAACCGGTCGCAAGGTTACAGAAGTCTGCAAGCATGAACCGGGCTCGGAGTTGATCCTCGGTAAAACCAGGGATAAGGGATGTGAACAAAGTGCAAACTGATGTCCTTGTCATAGGGGCGGGTCCGGCGGGCCTGGCCGCAGCTCTGGCTGCCGCTGAACATGGGGCGGAAGTGCTGCTTGTTGATCGGGAAAGTCGGCCTGGTGGGATTTTGAAACAGTGCATCCATGATGGTTTCGGTGTTATTCGCTATGAAGAAAAGTTAACCGGCCCGGAGTATGCGTTTCGTGACATTGAAGCGATTCGTGCTGCCGGTCTTGAGGTTTTAAATAATACATTTGTCCTGGATTTGAAGCAATCGGTGGATGGTTTTTCCCTGCTTCTGCAAAACCCAATAAATGGTGCATTCAGAGTCGATACAAAGGCACTGGTGGCGGCAACCGGTTGCCGGGAAAGGACTTCCAGACAGGTATTTATTCATGGTGACCGGCCGGCCGGTATTTACAGTGCCGGAACAGCCCAGAATTTAATTAACTTACACGGCTACTTACCAGGCAGAAGGGTTGCAATTCTCGGTTCCGGCGATATTGGTATGATCATGGCCCGGCGTCTATCCCTGGAAGGTGCTGAGGTTGTCGGGGTCTATGAAATAAAAAGTGAACCTTCCGGTTTAACACGTAACCGGGTGCAGTGCCTTGAGGATTATAATATTCCGCTGCATTTAAATACCACGGTAACGAGAGTACACGGAACTAAACGGGTAACCGGGGTATCGGTTGCGGCTGTTGGTGCGGATCTAAAAGCGCTACATGACAGTGAAAAATTTGTGCCCTGTGATACCCTTTTGTTATCGGTAGGCCTGATTCCTGAAAATGATATACTGGAGCCGCTGGATCCTGAGTTTGATGCGAAAACCGGCGGACCGTTGGTGGATCAGCGCATGTTGACATCAGTTCCCGGTTTGTTCAGCTGTGGCAATGCAACTCACGTCAATGATATGGTCGATTATGTATCTGAAAGTGGGTTTATTGCCGGCAAGTCTGCAGCGGAATATGTTCAATGCGGCTGGAAGCGGGGTAATATAGAGGTGAGCCCCGGTGAAAATTTGCTTTATATTGTGCCACAGCGCCTTGTTTCCGGTAAGGAAGCGGTAATCTACTTTCGCTCTGTTAAAACTATGGATAGGGTTACACTGGTAGCGCAGGCAGCAGGCAAAGAATTATTCAGGAAAAAATACCTGAGGATTCGCCCTCCTGAAATGCAAAAAATAGTTTTACAGGCGCTGCCTCCTGAAACGGAATCAGTTGAAATCAGCCTGGGGGAGGTTACATAGAATGGGAATAAGAGAGTTAACCTGTATCCAGTGTCCTCTAAGCTGCCGGATAACAGTTACCGGCGATGGGGATCAACTAACATTTAGCGGGAACCAGTGTAAACAAGGGATAGAATATGCCAGGCAGGAAATTATCAACCCGACCCGAACCCTGACCACTACCGTAGCAACAGCATTTTCAGATTTTCCAGTACTGCCCGTTCGTACTGCCGGCGAGGTGCCTTTTGGTAAAATATTTGAGATAATGAATTTGATTAGAGCAGTTCAGGTTGAACAGAGATTAAAACCTGGTGATGTTATCCTGGAAAACATAGCGGGAACTGATGCAGCCCTTATCGCCACTGCAGACATGTATGAGGGGTAAGTTCTGAGGTTGTATAATAATTGCTTAGCGGGGTTCAAGCCTGGTTTTGATCGTGTAAAGGTCGCCCCGGTAACTGAAGGTAAGCCAGAAAAAGGGGATATGTTCCGGTGTGTAAATTAAGCGGCTGAGCTGTAGGATAGGGTGACCTGCTTTTACTTCGAGCAGGTTGGACGTATCTTCATCGGCAACCAGGGAGCTAATTTCCTGGGTGATCCGGCCCAGCTGAACTTTCTTGTCGTAAACGAGATAATTATAAAAAGAACCTGTCAGTTTTTCTTTATCAACTTCTCCCACAACAGAGCGATTCAGGAAAGATTTTTCCAGAGCTACAGGGAGCTTGTTTGCCGTTCGCAGGCGCTTCATATAAATTATTGGCTCATGGTCGGGTAAATTTAAAATATCCTGCACCTCTTGATCCGGCAGTCGAGTATCCAGCTCTAAAAGAATAGCCCCGGGCTTGTAGCCGCGGGAAATCATTTCTGAGGAGAATGATACCAGCTGTTCCATCCCGTCCTCGGTCCGGTTGCGGCAGACATAAGTACCTTTGCCTCTTTGACGGTAAAGAAATCCTTCGCTCACCAGCTTTAGAATGGCCCGGCGCACGGTTTCCCTGCCTACACCGTAAGAAGACATCAATTCAGATTCGGTCGGGACCAGGGTATCAAGCTGCCACTCCCCTCCGGTAATCTTTTTTTTAAGATCTTCGTAGAGCTGCAGGTATAAAGGGATGCCGCTGTTCTCAAGTTTCATTTATCTTCCCCTTTTATCAGGAACCAATTATAGTTGCTAACACAGTTTAAACTTGAAATATCCTGTTTGCCTTACTAATTTTATCACAGCTCAATTTTCCAAACAATTGTTACGGCAGGAGGCTTGCTCCTATGAATATATTTCCCTGGCAGCTTTACTGGCAGCAAGGGTTGCTTTGCGCAAGAAGTCCTGGGCTATGTGCAGCCGGGATTGCTTAAGGGCATAGCGCTTTGCTTTATCCGATTCCATCGGTTCGTACATATAGGTGTCCATGGTTACCTCAATCTGGATTACGTGAACATCGTTTTTCGGATCATGATGCATCCTGGTAATAAAGCCGCCCGAATAGGGCTCGTTTTTGGCCAGGGTTAGCCCCAGGTTGTAAGGTTTAATGCCCTGCTTCAAAGATTTTACAAAGGCCGAGATGATATCAGGGTGAGCAGAGGTATCGTCCAGCGTTCCAACGACGATATTTTTACGTTCTTCCCCTTCGTCATGGACCCTGCCGAGGCCTACTGAAGTCATGGAATGACCGTCAATTACCAGCGCATAGCCCTGTTCCCTTTTCATGCTTTCAATCAATGAGCTGATGATATTATGATAGAGGTCATAGTACCTGAGAATTTTTTCTTCCTGCTTAGGATCATATTCTTTTTGCAGGACCAGCTCATCCTCAATGCTATAATATTCTGTTGGTGGGTTAGTCAGATGTTTAGGTAACTTTTTACATTCTGAGCCATTTCTGCTGCGGTTCATATCAACAAAAAACGGAGCCAGCCTGGAAATTACCTGCAGTCCACCGATTGCTTCAAAAAGGATGTCGCTGAAAAGGTCAATTTCTAATAGCGACTTAGCGTCTATATCAAAATGTTCCTTATATTTTGATGGAACAAGAACTCCCGCATGTGGAATGGATAGAATAAAGTCGTGATTTTGCGGCCGGAATTCTATTAAATCCCTGGTTGATAGGGAGTATTTTTCGTCACTGAAAACATCAAGCACTTCAACCGGTTCCGTGTAACCGTTGTAAAGATAGTAAATGTCGTCCCACCGGTCTGCCGGCTCCGCTACTAACACTTGAGGTCCCGGCGCAACAGCAATTTCTGTGCCCAGGATTTCCCGCTCCAGCCGATCCATCACAATGGTGCCAAGTGATATTCCGTACAGATCCAGCAGACCTCTTCCACCGGGGAAGGCGTTTACTTCCAAAACTTTGCCTGACTGCAGCATATCCACCGATAATAAGCGGCACTCCGGGTAAGCTGCTTGTGCTTCCCGGGCTATCTCTTCCTGTTTCTCGGACAGGGTATAGGGCAGCTGTGTTGCTCCAAGGCTAAAGTTGGTTTTCCATTCCCCGGGCGCTGATTCCCGCAGCATTGGAGCGATCAATTCACCATCAAAAAAAGTTATGACCAGGTCACCCTTGCCAACTTCTGGGCAGTATTCCTGCAGGAGGATATGATCGTAGTTGCTGATATACATTTTTAAAACTTCATGCAGTTCGGGATCATTAAAGTCAATCCGGTGCACTCCTTCTCCGCAGCCATAGCCGAAGCGATCTTTTAAGACGAATACTCCTTCATTATTGGGTAATTTTTTTAATGAATCCAGGGCTTCATCCAGCGAACCGGCAGCAAAAGTTACCGGTTGTGGCAGATCAGGTGCTCTCCTGGTTAGTTCATACTTGTCTGTTGTTGCTAAGGTTGATTCCAGGGTTTCGATCAGCACACCGCGCTTTTCCAATACATCAATAATATCAAGATTTGGAGTTTCCCGGTTTCTAACATCATCAGCCCTGAAGAAACATAGATCAACGTCGCTTAACGCCACGGGGCGTTCATCAACCTTGCTTAGCAGGGTGTAACATTCAAGCGGGTCTGTGTACCAGCTTTCAGGTAAGGCTAAAACGGAGGCCTTCGCATAAGCTTCACCATCGTAATAAAAGAGGTCCTGCATGGTGAAGTGATACAGGTTGTGGCCCCTTGCGGCACAAACACTTAAAATCTGGTTTACTCCTGAATTGTACAGGTCTACTTCCAGGTTGCTGTAGCTGAGTCTTTCACTTTCAAATGCAATGGTTAGTTTGTGCTCATTATTATTCATTTTTCTCTCCTGCCTGATCTTTAGTTTTTGAAATAGGGTTTTTTCCCGTGGCTGCAACAATATTAACAGTCCGACATTCCTGCTGTCAACAAAAATATTGTTTATATAGAAACAATATGATACTATTACTATATAATAAGTATAAATATATAATTTTATCACTGTATTGGTTCGAAAATATTCTAGCAGGGGGGATATATGCATGTTGATTCAGAGATGCTTACTGTTGATGCTGTTATTAGCTTCAATAGTTTTGTTTAGCGCTGGCTGTTCTGATGGGGGGCCGGCGGAAGAAGCGGTAGTGCCGGAGGATGAAGAACTACAGGCAGAAGATGACAGAGATGATGAGAATCGGGTTTTTGGTGAAGTTAGCGATACTGCAGCTGCCATGAACGGTGAGCTGGATATAGAAAATGTTGGGACATTTACCTTTAATCCGGAAAATGTAGAAACAGTTCGTGATGATATCTTTAAGGATGGCTATTTCTCGATTTTTGATGTTCTCGTTCACCTCGAGCAAAGCGGCCAGATCGAGATGGATTATTACTTTGATCTAGAAATGAAGACTTACGTGATAGACAACCTGGGTGGCCAAGAAAACTGGTGGTATGACGCCTATTATGACGGAGGCTGGCGGGAAAGATCTGTTTTCCGCATGGATCTTTATCCTTACAAGGACGAAATGACCCTGAGATTTGTCAGGGCATCTGAAGAGCACCTTGAATCAGTTTATGAAACTTATCGAAATGAAGTCAGTCGCTTAAATGAAAATGAGGGAAAAATAGTTGTTCCTGAAGTAATCATCGAAGGAAAAGATGAAACCCTGACTTTTGAAAATGTAGAAATTAAGGCTCATAATTTACGGGATGATATATTCCAGCCAGGGGTTGTAACAGCTATTGATACGATATTAAGCCTGGCCGATGCCGGTTACATTAGCTACGATTTGCAGTGGTACGAATCACTTGGTACAGCCGGGGTAGTAAAAAGCTACTGGGTCAACAGGATTAATGATGATGTCAGCGAGGGCAGGTGTGGCTTCGTTTACGAAGCCGGTGATGAAGCTTTCTATTTTTTCCGTGGTAACCATAATCATATACCATCGGATGCCAGGATAATTACGTCGCCCCAGTATGTAAAATATTTTTGGATCTGCATTTAGTTAAAGCTGTTTTTTGGATTTTGTCCATAAAGGCAGATCTGCCGGACAGTCGATATCTGCAAGTTTCTCCAACTCTGCTGTTTGAAGGTCGACTTGTTCGGCGGCCTTAACGGTTTGCCGGTAAACAAGGCTGCTGCTCCATGTAATGTCTTGGAAGAGCTCCTTGACAAGCTTATTTAAACCTATCAGGTAGTAACCGCCATCGTAAGCAGGACCTAAAACCAAATCTGATTGATCAAGCAGGTAAAAGGCCTGCTCAATGTGCCTTAATGTTAAGCCAGGGCAGTCAGTGCCGATGATAACTACTTTTTTCTTGTTTTCGTTAAAAGCTTCTGCCACGCTGTTGTGCAGCCTTTCTCCCAGGCACCCTCCCATTTGTCTCCGGTATCGGAACTGATCGCCCAGCCAGCCCTTCGTCAGATCATGGCTGCCGCCAGTAAAATGTACCTCAACTTCCCCTTTAAAAGAGCTCACCCGGGTCATGGTGTGTTCGACCATTTTACGGTGGAGCAGTTCTGCCCCTTTTTCCCCCAGGGCCGGTATAAGGCGGGTTTTGACTTTACCCGCTTCAGGGTAACGGGTGAAAATAATCAGCCGCAATTTACTATGCACCTGCTTCCAGTGAACCGCTGCAGGAAGAACCTGCGCCGGCAGTGCAGCCAAAGCAGTGGTTCCCGGTGACAATAGTTCTGTTAATGAGCTTTTCCTCATCAAAGCAGGTAATATGAGCTTTTTCCACATCTGCCGGGCAACCCAGGGCCAGGTTGAAATCGCAATCGTAAATAATACCGTCCCAGCCAACAGATATTTGACTGCGGCACATTAAATCTGCCAATGTTGCCTGGTTATAGGTAGATTGTAAAAGGGCAAGATATTCATTTAGCTGCCCACCGTCAGACAGCATTTCTTTAAAGCGGCCGATCGGCATGTTGGTAAGGACAAGCAGCCGGTTGAATATTATTTCGTGCTGCAGCTTCAGCTCTCTGTGGTAAATAGTTTCCAGTTCTTCTTGTGACCCGGGCAGGAAGGGTCCGCCAGGGTTATAAACCAGGTCCAATTCCGGTCCTTCATCTTTTCCGTAACCCATGCTGTTAAGCTTTTTTAAAGCGACAATGCTCTTGGTAAAGGTTTCGTCTCCCCGCTGTTTGTTCACGTTTATTTCCATGTAGCAGGGTAGTGAAGCAACAATCTTAACATTTTTCTCTTTTAAGTATTCTGCCAGTCCTGCCCGCTCCGGCTCTTCTAAAGCGACCAGGTTTGAACGCAGCATAATATTAAGCTCCGGCCTGTGAAGACCGTCAATAAAGCGTTTTAGGTTGGGATTTAATTCAGGGGCGCCGCCGGTAATATCTACAGTATTAATCATTGTATTATCAATAACTTTAATAATTTCCTCCATTATACTCCAGGGCATTACTTCTGTTGAATCCGGTGAAGCACTAAGGTGGCAGTGGTTGCAGTTTAAATTGCACAGTCGCCCAAGATTTGCCTGCAGGGTGGTCAACCGGTGACTGCTTAAAGGACCTGCCTGTTTTTCAAAGTTGTTTTTTGCCTGGTTTATCATTAGCTGGCTGCCTCCGACATTGCTATATTTTTTGTATATTTCATATATTCATTATATAATAATTATATCCTGTAAGGAAGGGTGCGCGAAATGGAAAATGTTAATTATGACCTTGCCGTGATCGGTGGTGGCGCTGCAGGCCTGGTTGCCGGGGTGGCTGCAGGTGCTGTGGGAGCACGCACTGTAATGGTAGAAAAAGAAGAACGCCTGGGCGGAGAGTGTTCCTGGACAGGCTGCGTGCCTTCAAAAGCCCTGATTCACCAGGCGCATCTTGCTTCCCGGAGTGGCAGCAGTCCGGAAGAAAATATAATGAAAAAAGTGCGGGAAATTGCTTTAAAGGCCAGTAAAGCCTCGAAAGCTAGAGGGCTGCTGGACAGCTATGGAGTAGATATTTATCATGGCAGTCCACAGTTTAAAGACAATCATACCCTGGTACTTGATGACGATACGGTTATCAGGGCAAAAAAATTTATCCTGTGTACCGGTTCTTCAGCCCGGCTTCCGAAAATTGAAGGATTAAAAGAAGGTTATCTGACAAACAGCAATGTTTGGGATCTTCCAGCTCTGCCTGAATCGCTCTTAATAATTGGGGGCGGGCCAATCGGGACAGAGATGGCCCAGGCTTTTCACCGCCTGGGAACAAAAGTTGTTCTTTTCCATTCAAGAGAGAGGCTTTTGCCCCGGGATGACCGGGAGCTGGCCGGTGAGCTGACAGATTTGCTGCTCAGGGAAGGGGTTGATATCAGGCTTAATACCCGGATTAATAAAGTGGTTAAAAAAGATCAGTCCTGGGAGATAGAAACCGGCGGTGAAAAACTTTCCGGCCGGTATTTACTAGTAGCTCTTGGCCGGCAGGCTAACACGGAAGGTTTAAACCTGGCGGCAGCCGGGGTTGATTATAGTGAGGAAAAAGTAGTTGTCAACAAGCATATGCGCACTACTGCTCGTAATATCTGGGCAGCAGGTGACTGCACGGGCAGCCCACGGTTTTCGCATATAGCGGAAATAGAAGCAAAGGCTGCGGTACGCAATGCTCTTTTCCCGTTAAATAGCAAGGTTGATTACCAGGGTATACCCTGGGCCACATTTACCGACCCGGAAATGGCTCACCTGGGCCTGACCGAAGAAGAATGCAAAGAGCGAGGTTATCGCTACAGGGTTTACAGACAGGAGTTTTCCGGTGATGATCGGGCCATAACCGATGATGTGGCAAAAGGCCAGGTTAAAATCATTGCCTCACCTTACGGAAAGCTGCTTGGCGTTCATATTCTCGGACCAAGGGCTGGAGAACTGCTTACCGAGTTTACTTTAGCGCGGCGCAGGGGACTCAGGCTGCATGAAATTGGTTTGACCGTGCATGTTTATCCTACCCTGGGCATGGCTGCTCAAAGAGCAACTGACGACTGGTTTTCAGAAATAGTGGATAAGCCGTTATTAAAGCCAATAATAAAAATACTGAGAAGGTAAACGATGATTTCAGTTATTGTTCCTGCAAATAACGAAGAAGAGCTTTTACCGGCCTGCCTGGAAAGTATTTTTACCCAGCAGGAAGACGTGGAAGTAATCGTAGTTGATGGGGCCAGTGTAGATAATACGGCACAGGTTGCCAAAAACTTCGCAGATAAAGTTATTGTTATGGATAAAGCCGACCTGGCTGCCCAGCTAAATTCCGGTGCGGCAAGGGCGAGGGGTGAGATACTCCTGTTTTTGCATGCAGATTGCCGTCTTACCCCGGGCTGCCTGAAACGAATTAAATCAATTTCTTCCCGGGTTGACGGCGGTGCATTTACCATGCAGCTTGATGGGTCAGGGCTTCAATACCGGCTTTTAAGTATGGGCGGCAATATTTACTGCCGTATTACGGGCACTTACTTTGGCGATCGCGGGATATTTGTTCGTGCCGATTATTTCCGTGAACTGGGTGGCTTTGCATCCATGCCCATCATGGCTGATGTCGAGTTCAGCCGCCGCATGAAAAGATCTGGCAACTGCGTGCTGCTAAAGGGGCCGGTAATAAGCAGCAGCCGAAAGTTTGACCGGGAAGGACCTTTACGAAACCTGTACCTGATATTTTATGCCTTGCTTGCCTACAGGCTTGGGGTTAATCCAGGAAAAATTAAAGAAAAATACTATCATCGATAAACTAAAAGAAAGGATGATCATTGTGACTAAGAATGTTCTCAACCAGAAGCAGGAAGAACTGTGTAAGACCAGCAGGTGGGATTTTTCTGATTTAAAAGCTCTTTTTATTAACTGCACACTGAAAAAAAGTCCCGAGTTGTCTCACACCGAAGGGTTAATTAGGATTTCCCAGGCAATCATGGAAAAAAACAATGTTTCGGTGGAAGTGATTAGGGCTGTTGACTATGATATAGCTAACGGAGTGTACGCTGACATGACTGAACACGGCTGGGAGAAAGACGACTGGCCGCAGATTTACAAGAAAGTGCTGGAGGCAGATATACTGGTTTTAGGTACGGCAATATGGCTCGGTGAAAAAACTTCCGTTTGCCAGAAAATAATCGAGAGGCTATACGGGCATTCCGGCGATGTTAATGATGAAGGGCAATATGTTTTTTACGGGCGCGTTGGAGGATGCCTGGTAACCGGAAATGAAGACGGTGTAAAACACTGCGGCATGGGCATACTTTATTCGCTGCAGCATGTAGGCTACGTGATACCGCCCCAGGCAGATGCCGGCTGGCTTGGTCCGATCGGGCCGGGGCCATCATACCTGGATTCTGATTCAGGCGGACCGGAAAACGATTTTACAAACCGTAACACCACATTTATGACCTGGAATTTGCTGCACCTGGCGCGGATGCTTAAAGACAAAGGCGGTATACCGGCACACGGTAACCAGCGCACAAAATGGGCAGCCGGCTGCCGGTTTGACCACCCCAATCCCGAATACCGCTAAACCATAACCTGATGGCAATATTGTTGCCCTGGTCTGTGCCCATCCGGTGGGAGCATTTACTATGGATAAGTTTGAAAAAGCAAAAATGAAGGCAGCGGAAGCAGCACTAAGCTATATC
>Ga0207421_10004842_pt1 | contig 15326 bp, 12 predicted proteins | sample SodLakKL_010_SED_4_FD_187542 | JGI IMG/M metagenome (GOLD analysis project Ga0207421, IMG submission 187542) | Alkaline sediment microbial communities from Lake Tanatar, Kulunda Steppe, Russia - 8KL_010_SED (SPAdes) (version 2) | ecosystem: Environmental > Aquatic > Non-marine Saline and...
CATTTGACGACCACCTTTGTTTATTAAAGGTCAAAGATGTTGAATACTAATCATACTGATGATAAAATCATATTAATAATTTTCTAACCCAGAATTAATATTTCAAAGACCCCAAAAATCTTTTTCTTTCTGTTTTATATCTTTTATCTCATCAAGGATCCTCTCTTCATCAAAGGTCAGATCCAGATCTCTCAATTCTCTAGCATCACCTTCGGGTATATCCAAGTAAAGTTCCTCCCCAACTTCGATCTGTCTTCCAACAGTTACACCGGATATCGCTATCGCAACTTCCTCGCCCTGTTCAGCGTAATCTAAAGATTGCTCCCCGCTCCTTATACTTTGGATCTCTCCAAGGACTCTTCCCTCTTTGTTCAACAGCCTTCTTTCTGGTCTTATAGTTCCGGCTAGTACTCTGACTCCAACGATAGCCGGTTTAGACATCCTGAACACGTGATCCTCTAGGATACGGAATTTAGCGGGATGCACTATTTTCTCCCTTCTTTTCTTCTCTAGTTCTTCTTTTTTCTTTTCCTTCCACTCATCATATTCCTCAACCAATCTATATACAACGTCGTGCTGAAATACCCTCACATCTTCTTCCTTAATTTTTTTTCTCGCATCAGGAAGAATATCTACGTTGAAAGCGAGGATAACTTTTTGAAGAGGTTCATCTATGGCAACGGCATCGGTTACATCCTTTTTGGAAACATCACCTACCCCTGCTTTCAATATCGGTATATCTTCATCTTTAAGCTCGAAAGCTAGACCTTCAAGAGAGCCAATCGCATCAGCTTTGATTATAACGCCTTCGTCAGATGTCTCTATGTTGGCTTCGCTCTCTTTTCTGACCAAATTTTTGACATCTTCTAAATTTTTATCTCCAACTACCATCAGAGGAGCTCCGGCCAACACGCCCTCACATTCAGGTGTCACGAGTTTGATTCCCGCCGCTGCTCCTACTTCATCGACCTCTTCAAATTTTTCACTAGGGTCTCTTATCTCATCCATAGCTTTAGGTCTCATCAATGCTTTGACTTTCGTGTGTATCGGTTCGCTCCTAGTACCTATAACTACTTCGTCGTTCTTCCTTATTATGCCGTTGTGTATGATCGTATCTAGAGTTGTTCCCAGACCAACTTCCTCTTTTACTTCTAAGATCGTTCCTTCTCCAGGACCTTCTTCAACCTGTATTTGTTTTTCTAGATAAGTTTGGGCAAGACCTATCAAAGTCATCAAAATGTCTTCAATTCCTTCACCTGTTTCAGCACTCATGGGCACGATCGCTATATTCTTTGAAAAGTCATCTACCTTATCATATCTGTCAGCAGAGAAACCCTTATCGTACAAATCTCCAATCATCTTATACAGGGCGTCAGTCATCCTACTCTTCGCCTCTTCAGACTGTGTTTGAAGATTCTTAACGAACGGTTTATCCTCAGATCTCCATCCGGGTATCTTATCTAGTTTATTAGCTCCAACAACAAAAGGCGTTTTTTCCCTCTTGAGTATGTCTAGAGATTCAAGAGATTGGGGCATGAAACCGTCATTTATATCTACGATCAAAACCGCTAGATCAGCAAGGGCACCTCCTCTTGAGCGGAGATTGATGAAAGAATGATGACCTGGAGTATCGATAAACAACAGACCAGGTAATCTAAAATCGATATTACATCCCAATTCGGAACAAGCTTCTTTCAATGCTTCTATCGGAACTTCTGTAGCTCCTATATGCTGGGTTATTGCTCCCGCCTCTCTTTTCTGAACAGCAGTTCCTCTGATCTTATCCAAAAAAGTAGTTTTACCGTGGTCGACATGACCTAGAACGCTGACTATAGGCTGACTGGTCCGCATATACCATGCTTAAAGATTGATGTTATATATTTCTTTTTTTACTGCTCACAGGTTCATATTTTCCAATTCACTCTTCTTTAACACCATTAAACCAGTGATGATCTGCTCTTATCTCGAATCCTAGGTCTGAAGCGAGAGAAAGAGAAGGTTCGTTATCCTTGAATATCTGTACCGCAGGAGTGAGATCTTCTTCTTCTGCCTTCAAACAAAATTTCTCTGTAATATCCTTGGCGAAGCCTCTTCTTCTCCACCCTTCTTTGATATGAAGCATACCTAAGACCATGGTTTTTTCCGTGATAAAATGGGTGAGTGACCAACCGACAAGCTCTCCTTCCTTTCTTATACCGAAGGCGGGGCCCTTTTCGATACGCTCCTTTATGTAGTCGGTTGAGTCGCTACTAGATAGTCCCCAGTATTCATTTATCACTAGTGAATCTTCTTCTTTCAGGTCTTCTACTTCAGTATTAGGTTCTCTAGGTTTTTCATATTCCCGTCTGAGCAGCCAAGTGGGTCTATCGTCTTCGACTTCGAGGACTTCCTGCACAGCTCTAAAAGAATTGGGGTCTACAGCGTGAAAACGGTACTCCTCTCCCACTTTTATATGTTCAGCTAAGAGGTCCTTCATAGATTCGAAGCTACCTCTCATGGTGATCGTGCCTTCTTTCCGAAGTAAGATGCCTGATATTTCCTCTTCATCTTTCAAAAATATTTCGGTCTCCTCTTCGTTCAATCTCGCTATTTGATAGGAATTAACTACTGGTTCTCTTGAAAGATAATCCTTCGCGGCAGATCTGCGATCTTCCGAATTCATGATAATTGGGAATTGAAAAGTGTTATTTGATTCTTGTCGGGCGAAAGTAAAAAATAATCAGTATTCACTCATAGATAACATGGAAATCGGCACTATCGATCTTGTCTTCGCGTTGCATGTCCTTCTAGCTATAGGTATGGGCGGCTTGATAGGACTCGAAAGAGAACATGAAAAAAGGAAACCACAGGTGATAGCAGGAGTGAGGACTTTTCCACTCACATCTATGTCTGGAGTTTTGTTCTCTTTTCTCTCCGCTTCTATCGGTCTAAGATTCATAGAGGTGGGAGTTATTATATTCGGAGGGTTTTCGATTTTACTAGCTTATCTCAAATACGAGATAAAAACTATCGGTATCACGACTCCCGTGGCCCTTTTCATCACTTTCCTGATAGGTGTTTTCATACAGCAGGGTTTCATATTAGAAGCGGGCTTTGTAACGGTGGTCGTAACTGTCCTATTGATAACTAAGGAAAGGCTACACAGAATAGCACGAGATTTGGGTCGATAGTAAGTTCTAGCTTTTGCATATCATGAAAAATAAAACGGTAAATCTAAATATACCGAGTTGTAACCATGACCGTGAATAGATCATTAGAAAAAATTGAGAAAGCCTTAGAAAAAAATCTTTGCGATCACTGCTTGGGTAGACTATTTGCACAGCTCGGCACAGGGATCTCCAATAAAGAAAGAGGTAAAAGCCTTCGAATATCTTACGCGATGTTTTCCCAAGATGAAGAAAGAAAAGAGGTGCCGGAAGAAGCAGAGAGTTGTGACCTCTGCAATAATCTTTTCAAGGAAGCCGAGAAGTTTGCAGATCTGATTTCTGAAGATCTAGAGGATTACGAGTTCGAGGATTTTCTCGTGGGATCTAGGATAGATCCAGAGATAGAAGAGAACGAAGAAAAGATATGGGCAGACCTCAACCTGAATACAGGAGAACCGATCAAATCAGAAGTGAATAGAGAAGTTGGAAAACTCGTCCAGGATAAGATAGAAAAAGAAGTCGATTTGGAAGCACCAGATATCAAGGCAATAATAGATACTAGATTTGACAGCATCGATATCGAGATATCTCCTCTTTTCATATACGGAAGATACAAGAAGCTTAGCCGAGAAATACCACAAACCAAATGGATATGCAAGAGATGCAGAGGTAAAGGTTGTGATAAATGCGGCGGGACAGGAAAGATGTATGAAACTAGCGTCGAAGAGATAATAGGAAAAATTCTTGTAGAATTGACCTCAGGAGAAGACTTCACACTTCACGGGATGGGCAGAGAAGACATCGACGCAAAGATGTTAGGAAATGGAAGACCTTTTGTCATGGAGATCAAAGAACCGATCAAAAGAAAAATAGATCTAGAAGAGTTTAAGCAAAGGGTAAACCAGAGTGACAAAGTACAGATCAATTCGTTGAAATTTACAGAGAAAGAAAAAGTCGTAGAACTTAAGCAGGCGAAAGCGGTAAAGACTTATAGGGTTAAGGTATCTCTAGAAGAGGCGATAGAAAGGGCAAAACTTAAAAAGGTCAAGGAGGAATTGGTGGGGCAAGAGATATCGCAGAGGACACCTCGGCGAGTTAGCCATCGAAGATCCGATAAAATCAGAAAACGCACGATTAGGGATCTAAAATTGGTCTCTATGGATGGTTCAAGTATCACTCTCGATATCATATGTGATGCGGGAACATACGTTAAGGAGTTCATCCATGGAGATGAAGGGAGAACTCAGCCGAGTCTAGCCGAACTGCTTGAAGCAAGATGCGAAGTAGATAAATTGGATGTGATGAAAATCCATTATCCTGAAGGTGAATAAATATGAAAAGATCCAAAGGTACCCGTCAGGGCACGCGCAAGATACTCAGAAAAAAGCCTAGCAAGAGAGGGCTCATCCCTATAAACAAAGCTCTCCGTGAGTTCGAAGAAGGAGAAAAAGTGAAGATAAAGATAGAACCTAGTGTTCATAAAGCCCAACCACATAGAAGATTTCAGGGCAAGATAGGGGTGGTCCAAGGCAAACAGGGAAATGCCTTCGTTGTAGAAGTCAAAGACGGTGGAAAGAAAAAGAAAGTGATAACCAGATCAGAACATCTGGAAGGGTTAGAATAGGAGAGTTATTCCATGTCAGAGGAGGAACCTAGATACGTCTCATTGGCCGAGGTCAAAGAACTGCTCACTAAAGAGTCTGAAGAAAGAGAATTGAGATACGAGCAAAGTTTGGCTTTGAGCCATGCCGAGACTTTTGTAGAATTATCAGTCGAAGATACTAAGGACTTGATAGAAGATCTGATGGAAGAGTTCGATTTTGTTAAAGAAGAATCAGCATACAAGATCGCAGACATATTACCTGAGGATGAAGACGGTGTAAGAGCCGTCTTTCAGCAGGATAGATATACTCCGTCGGATGATGAATCGGAAAAAATAATAAATACTATTAAAAAATATCTTTGAGGGAGGAACTATGGAGGATTATGCTTACGTGTTAGATTATATGCCAGAGGGGAGACCTGATTCGAAAGACTACCAACACGAGAGTCTGGTCCTCGCTCTAGGGAAGGACGAGTTCAAACTTTTTGAACTCATACCAAAAGAGGGAAAGAATTTTTTGGTGGGAGACAAGGTTTACATAGGAAAAGATATGGACAAAAGAGAAAAGATAAAACACGTGAAGAACAGAATAAGCTGGGATAAGCTGACTAACGCGGCTAAGAGCGAAGTTCCGTATATAGTAGATGATATAATAGACAACGAGGAAGATCGTTTCCTAGAATTTTATAATAAAGCTCACCCGATAACAAAAAAGTATCACATGCTAGAACTTCTTCCAGGGCTGGGAAAGAAAAAGATGAATGCTATATTAGATGATAGAAAAAAGAATGGAAATTTTGAGTCCTTTGAAGAACTGACCGAGAGAGTGCCCATGGTTCACAAACCTAAAAAGATGATAAAAGACAGGATAATGGAAGAGCTGAAAAATAAGGACATCAAATACCGAGTTTGGGTAGCTGAATGATAAAAAGAAGATGGTTAAAAAATGATAGAAGATATTTCAGAAACTGAGATGGAGATTCAAACGATCGATGAGTCTGACGAGTACACCACTGTGTTCTTCGTATTCGACTCTGTCCTGAAGAACAGCGGAATGGAATCTCAGGCGGCTGTAGAGCTTTTCAAGAACATTCAGAGCCAAAGCTTACAATGAGAGTTTCGGGAAGATCCATCGACGTTTATAACCCCAAGACTTTTATACTATCAACTACATCCTATTTTCTGTCCGACGTTTGTCGTATAAATGTCGGACAATATTTCCCATGGGATGGGAATCTATATGCACTCTAATCATATGGTGGAAATTCCACCTCGAGACAGTAGCTTGGAGGAAGATAAATTTGCACCTCAAAAAGGTCAGGATGAAGAATTTTAAGTCGTTCGGTAAAAAAATGGAGATACCTTTCAAAGAGGGTTATACAAACATAACAGGACCGAACGGCTCTGGAAAATCGAATATCGCGGACGCTATTTTGTTCGTATTAGGCCCAAAAAGTTCAAAAGAGATAAGAGCAGGCCGTCTGACAGATCTTATCTTCAACGGCGGAAAGAATGGTAAACAAGCAGATAAATGCAAAGTCAGTTTGATATTCGAAAACGAAGACAGAACGATACCTTTAGACGAGGATGAAGTGACATTCACAAGAAAAATAAAAAGATCCGACAACGAGCAGGGATATAATTCCTATTTTTACGTGAACGGTAGATCATCTACATTGACAGAATTTCAAGACCTATTAGCCCATGCTAGGATTTCCCCTGGAGGTTACAATATAGTCCAGCAAGGGGACATATCGAAGATAGTTGAGATGAGTTCGACCGAGAGAAGAAAGATATTGGATGATATATCGGGCATAAGTTCCTACGATGAAGAGATAGAAGAGGCTGAGGAGAAAAAGGAGGAAGTCATCGATGATCTTGACAGGATAAACATACTTTTAGACGAGATATCTAACCACGTCGAAGAACTAGAAGGAGATAGAGAAAAGGCTCTACAGTATCAGGAGCTCTCGGATAAGGCTTCAGAAGCAGAAGAAAAAAAGACTTGGAAGATGATCCAAAACACAGAACGAAATATAGCCTCTATCCAAAATGATATAGAAGATAACAAAGAACAGATCGAAAAGAAGAAGAATAAAAAACAAGAATTGAGAGACGAGATAGAAAATCTTACAAACGATATTGAAGAGTTGAAAAAGGAGTTAGAAGAAAAGGGAGACGAAAAAAGTAAAGAACTTCAGAAAAAAATCAACGAGCTAAAACTCGCGATAGGAAGAGCAGATGATAAAAAAGAAGATGCGAAATACACCATCGAGAAAAATAAAGAAAAAAGAGAAACACTACAAGAAAAATTAAAGGATAAAAAACAGGAACTTGCGGACTTAAATGAAGAAAGAAGGGAGATAGAGGATGAGAAGGATCAGATCGAAGAGGATCTCAAAGAGTTAAGAGAAGATATAGAAGAGATCGAAGAAAAACAATCAGATTCCGACGACAGGATAAAAGAACTGAAAAAGGAAGCTCTTGAATTGGAGAAAAAAGCTGAGGAGAAAAGAGAAAAATTATCGGACAAAAAGATCGATCTTGAAACCATAAAAGATAAGATAGAAAGGACTCGAGAAGAGATAGCTGAAGTGGAAGAAGAGAAGGAAGACATAGAATTCGAGAAAAAAGAGAAGGAGATGGAACTTGAAGACCTCAGTGAGAAGAATGAAGAACACGACGATAGGTTGGAAGAACTGAAAGAAAAATTCCACAAAAAGAAAAGCAAAGAAAAAAGTTTGAGAGAGGATAAAGAGGACCTAGAACAAAGAGTAAACAGGCTCAAAAGAAAGTATGAACAGTTAAAAGCTGAAGAAAAGGCAGCGAAGTCAGTCAAAAAGGGTTATAACAGAGCTGTTTCCACTATCCTCGAGGCTAGAGATAAGGGCGAGCTTGAAGGAATACACGGAACGATCGCGGAACTCGCTGATGTTGACGAAAAATACGAGACCGCGCTGAAAGTCGCTGCAGGAGGAAGGATGCAGTGTATAGTGGTAGACAATGATGCTGTAGCTTCTAGAGCGATAAAGCACTTAAAGAAGAACGATGCGGGAAGAGCAAGTTTTTTACCTCTGAACAAGATGCGCACTGGGAGACCGAGAGGAAAAGCACTGAGGACCGTTAAAGATGAAAAATCAGTGGATTTTGCTATCGAGCTCGTCGATTACGATGATGAATATGACAACGTATTTTGGTATGTTTTCCACGATACGGTAGTGATGGAAGATATTGAATCCGCAAGGGAACAGATGGGCGGCGTAAGAATAGTTACTCTAGATGGAGAGAAGATAGAAAAAAGCGGTGCGATGACTGGAGGAACACTGAAGAAAAACATGATCGGGTTCAGCGCTCCGGATAGAGGAAAACTGGAAAAAGTGAGCAGTGACCTCAAGAACAGTCGAGAGAACCTTAAGAAAGTCAGCAGTTCACTAAAGGAGTTACAAAAAGAGATACAGGATATACAAGATGAGATGCAAGAATTGAAAAACAAAAGTGATAAACAGGTGCAATCTGAACTCGAAGCTCATATAAATAGATTAAAATCCAAGATAAAAAAGAAAGAATCAATACTAGAAGAAAAAAGAGAAAAGGAGAAAGAATTTGAAGAGAATAAGAAAAAATTAGAAAGATCTATTGAACATCTTCAAGAGGAGACGGATAATCTAAAAAGTGAGAAAAAAGAGATAAGAGAGGAAATTAGAGAGATAAGTCCTCAAGAATTGTCCAAGAAATTACGAGAGTTGAAGGACCAAGAAGTCGAGCTCAACAAAAGATTAAACAAGCTAGAATCCGAGCTTGATAAAAAAGAGAATCGGGAAGAGAACCTAGAAGATAAGATAGATGAAATCAAAGATCTAAGAAAAGAAATGAAAAATGAAATACAGGAGAAAGAAAGCCAGATAAAAAAGTCAGAATCCATAATAAAGGAGAAAAATGAAAAACTCGAGGAACTAGAAGATAAAGAGTCAGAAGTAGGAGAAGAACTCGACGATCTTAGGAGTGAATTAGAAGATAAAAAAGAAAAACGGATGGAGAAAAAACACCGGATCGATCAGATCGATACTGAGATAGAATCGAAACAGGAATTCATCATTAGCTCAAAAAGAAAATTGAGCACTGAAAGAGAAAAGCTTGAGGACCTGAAAGAAGATATAGATGAAGAAGTCGACTATTCTGATGAAGAACTACCCTCCATGAAAGAGCTGAAAAATACCATACGACGCTGTAAAAATAAGATGGAAAACATGCAGCCAGTCAATATGAGAGCTTTAGATGATTACAAGAAGAAAAAAGAGAGAAAAGAAGAATTACAAGAAGAATATACTGAGCTCGAGAAACGTAAAGAGGAACTTGACAATTTGATCGACGAACTCGATGAAAAGAAGAAAGAAGGGCTTTTGAAAGTGAAAGACGAGATCAATAAAAATTTCGGAAAAGTATACGAAAGTCTATCTGAAGGAGGCGAAGCACATCTTGAACTAGAAGATCCGGAAGATCCCTTCGAAGGTGGACTTGTGATAAAAGCTAGACCTCCTGGGAAAAAAGTACACTTGATCAATGCTTTATCCGGAGGAGAAAAGAGTTTGGTTTCCATGGCATTTATATTCTCTATCCAGATGTACGACCCATCTCCGTTTTATCTTCTCGATGAGATAGATCAGAACCTAGACGGTGTGAATGCTGAAAATGTGGCAGAAATGATCAAAGATAATTCAAAAAACGCCCAATTCATACAGATTTCGTTAAGAAAAGTAACCCTCAAAAAATCAGATCATATCATAGGGGTCACTATAAACGACAAGGGGATCTCAGATGTAATAATGAAAGTCAACATCGGTAAGGAAGAAGAAAAAGATATTCCAGAATTTTCAGAAGTCAGTAAGTTGAAGACGGAGGTGCAATGATGGTCTCCGAGATGAAAGAACCTTCAATTCATTTAGACAATTCACCAGAAGAGGTCATACAGCACTTAACATTCCATAAATCTCTGATCGACGAAGAAAGAAACGGAGAAAGGATAGATGACTATATTCAGATGGTAGAGAATATGGACGAAGACGGAAAAGAATTCTCTGACGATCCTTTTGATAATGCGATAGCCTCCATATTCAAGTTAGTGATCGATGAAAGGATGGACCCCTGGGAGATCGACCTGGTTTCTTTCACCGAGATGTACTTGGAACAGGCAAAGAACAAAGAGAACTTGAATTTTATCGTCACTGGACAATTGATCAACATGGCATGGTCTATCCTAAAGATGCAGTGCGAACAGGTACTGTCTTCGGCCGAGGAGGAAGAAAAAGAAGAGCCTGTTGAGGAAGAAGGATTCTTTGATGAATGGCAGATATGGGATCAAGGTTTATACGAAGATCCTGAAGATATCGACTATGAAGAAGAAGTGCTTGATGATGAGGGAATTCCGTTGGAAAAAGCAGTTAGAAGAGAGGAAAAGAAACCAGTCTCTTTGATACAATTAGTAGATGCTTTCGAAGATGCAAAACAGGAAGCAAAGTACAGGGAAAAGATGGATAAGATCAGGAGGGAAAAGAAAAGGGAAAGAGAGCGAGAGTTAAAGGAACGTGAAGAAAACTATGATACTCGTTCTCACGAGGAAGATATCCAGAGTGAGATATCGAAAATATGGAAACGCATATGCTGTTACGAGCAGAAAGTGATCACCATGAGCATGATCCATGATGATAGAAAAAAAGATATTGTCACAACTTTAATGTCTATCTTATTTCTAAACAAGCAGAAAAAAATCAAGGTGAAACAGATAGGTTATCCTGACGGCCAGATCCTTCTCGAAAATCTTGTTGCAAATGAAGAAAGGCAGAACGGTCTAATGGAATTGACCACAGAAAGTCAGGAAGAAGGGTTAACGATAGGTAGTATCAACGTTTATTGAATTTATACTTTGTCTATATAATAATACTCCCCTTCAGATTTTTGTTTTCTATCCAATCGTGAGTTCAGTTTATTAACTCTCGGTCGATATGTATCTGCGTCTCTTCTAAAAGTTATATTCACTTCTTTCAGAAATTTGTTCATACCTTTTCTCATCTCGTAAGGTCCTTCTCCCTTCCCTCTTATACCGGGTTTTCCTGAAAAATTCATTATCAAGTCAGAAACATAATCTATAAAATATACGTCGTGGTCAACGATCATTCCACCCTTATCACTCTTTTCCATGAACCTCCGTATAACCTTTGCTGCTGTCATTCTTCTGCCTGCGTCGAGGTAAGCGCTAGGTTCATCGATCAAATAAAGGTCAGCATTTCTTCCCAAAGAGAGAGCTAGAACAACTCTTTGAAGCTCTCCACCGCTGAGATTTGGGACTTCCCTTTCGTACAGATCAGGCAGATCGAGAGGATTCAAAACATTAGATCGGAAAAAGCCTTCGTCAAGACGTTCTCCTATCTCGGTTCTATAGAGATCGATAACCCTTCCTTCATACTCTGGTTTGATATACTGCGGTTTGTAGCTGACAGTGATGTCCTTTCTTATTTCTCCTTCTGTAGGCTCTATAGCATCAGCAAGCATCTTTACGAATGTAGTTTTACCAGTGGCGTTGGGGCCTACAACTCCTATGACCTCACCTTCCGGTATCTCTCCTGCTTCAGTCTCCAACCTGAAAGAATCCCATTCTTTTACGAGTCTATCATACTCGACGATAGGTTTAGAATGCCAATCAGATTTTGGAGCTCTTTGTTCGAAAGTTATTTCAGTATCTCTGAATCGGATGTTTTCTTCATCGAGGAATCCTTTCAAGTAAGAGTTTATCGCTACTCTAACACCTTTAGGATGTGAAACAACACCATAAGCTCCCCTTGAACCATAAAGCAGATGAACGTTATCAGCTAAAAAATCTAAAACCGCTAGATCATGCTCGATCACTATGACTCTGTTGTCTTCACTCTTTTCTTTTATAGCCTCCGCCACATTCAATCTTTGTCTTATATCCAAATAAGAGGAAGGTTCGTCGTAAAAATAAACGTCTGCTTCCTTAGAAGAAGTTGCAGCTATAGCCACTCTCTGAAGTTCCCCACCAGAAAGATTTGTGACTTTAGAGTCCAATGTATTTTCAATTTCAAGAGCTTTTACCCACTTCTCGTAATCATCGCCGACTTTAGCTAGGAGGTTTTCAACTTTCCCGGAGTAATGAGCCGGTATCCTATCCACATATTGTGGCTTCAGAGCAGTCTCGATTTCACCATCTGCTAAAGATTTGAAATAAGCACCTAGAGCTGTTCCTGAGTACTTTTCTATCACACGCTCCCAGGAGGCTTCTTCTTCATAATTTCCCAGGTTCGGAATTATCTCACCAGATAGCATCCTGATAGCAGTAGTCTTTCCGATACCATTAGCTCCTAAAAGACCGGTCACTAATCCCTCCTCAGGAAGAGGAAGCCTGTAAAGTCTGAAGCTGTTATCCCCAAACTGATGTATTAAATCCGTATCTAGCTCTTCTGGAAGATTGACCATCTTTATCGCATCGAAGGGACACTTGTCAACACATATACCGCACCCTTCGCACAATTCTTCAGAAATCTTCACAGCATCTTCAGTTTTCACTATGGTATCATGACCTGTTCTAACCACAGGACAGTAGTTTATACACTCATAACTACAACGGTCGGATTGACATTTCTCCTCTATCAATACAGCTATCCGCATTAAAACACCTCATATTGTCGGTGTTATTTTAGATTGGTGTATCTTTGCTGCGCTCGAAGCCAGTTCTGACGGCTGCAGCAACACCTTTATCGAATGACATAACTTCCTCTTCTGTAAGGAAAACTCTAGCTATCGCGACCAGATCGTCTTTTTCAGTTACCACTATAGATTCGTCTCCGTGTCTAAGGTTTGAAGACATTTCGGTCACGAACTTCGAAAAAACGCTTTTTCCATCTCTGTTGAATTCAGCGCTTTCCTCCGTCACGTTTATTCTCAGTTCAGGTGGTGAAAATTCATCTAGAAGTATTCTCGCTCCAGATTCCTTGAGAGTAAAAAAACCGTCGTAATGCCTGATAGAAAGTATATGGTCTCGATCCAATTTCACGTTTTTGATTCTACCTTTGTTGTTCTTGATATATGACAATGTACCGTTTGTCAATGCTTCTCCAGCTCCTTTACCGAATTGATAATCTGCCGTAGCCCTGATCTTCATCTCATCGAAATCCGGTCCTTTAGATTTAGATAGAGTGGTCAAAGTCTTTTCTCCTTCCCATCGGATCAGTTCATCTATTTTCTTTTTCCGTTTATAGTGTTCCAAAGATATTATCTGGACGGGATGTGAAGGAAATACGGACTGAGCTATAGGATACACTTCGTCCATCTCAAGTGGAACAGGACCCATTTGAGTAGAAACTAAAAAATTTACATCGTAACTCTCCAACATTTCAATCTCTTCCCGGAGATATCTGCTGTAAGGTTTTTGTGACTGATCGAGTTCAAAATAGACGGTTGGTCCATCTTTTGGAAGTCGATAATTTTTGAGTATCCAATTTTTTATCCTCTTGAAGGTCGGTCTATAGATAGATTCTTGACCAGTATAAAGCGAAGCCCTATCCCTGCTACGAGGTTCAAACCTTTCAAGAAACTGATATTCTTGATTCAAGACTTGTAAAGATTCTAAAAGCTTTGGATGACTCCTAGCCCTTCTTTCCACCAACTCCCAAAGACTACCTTCTTTTATCGACTGCTTTATCTTGTTTATCTCTCTGAAACAAACCCATAGATTATGTTCAGCTATGAGCCTCACGTTTTCCTTCTTATTGATCTCTTTTAAATCTTTTAGATCATTAGAAGTACAAACAGGGCACTCACATCCAAGATATTCGATCTGCTCGATATTCCTAGTACCTTCAGGATACATCATATCTCCTCTTTTGGCATATTTAGCATAGGAACTAGAATCGAAGAGATCACAACCGATCAATACAGCTAGTGAGTAGAGCATGGGATGTCCTGCACCGAAAAGGTGTACTGGGCCCCTTGGACCCAATCCTTTTTTGGCCGCTATTATCACTTCAACGAGTTCCTGAAATCTGTAATCCTCCATCAAAGGGACCACGCCTCCGATGGGATACACGTCTCCATTCATATCTCCCATTGACTCACCACATCTCTCCCTGATGTCAAGATAAACAGAACCTTGGACAGGCAATGCATTGAGACTCTTTCCATCTTTTTTAGATTTTTGAGCGTATTCTGCTCGCTCAATAGTCTTTTGAACTTTCTTTCTAGCAGTTTCTCGAGAATCATCTGGCTCTGTAAATTCATCCAAGATGGTTATTACATCGGAACCTATCCTTCTTTGAAAATCAAGTATCTCTTCTGGTTCCACGTCGATATCACCGTAAACATGGGCCTGAAACGTACCTGAATCTGTCATTATCGGACCCGAAAAACCTAAGAGATCATGAACTCCTTTACTCAAACTTTTATCTCTCAAGTTTTGGTCTTTGTACAATATGTAGGAGTTAGTGATCAATATCTGGGTATCGAATTCTTGTTCGAGTTTCTTTACGGAGACGAGTTCTCGATTCGGATTTATGACTGGCATGATCGTCGGAGTTTCTATAGTACCATGTGGTGTAGTAAATTCACCTAATCTTGCTAGACCATCCTTATCCTTAATCTCGAACATCTTGTCACTTTTTATAGAATTAAGCATGAGTTATAAGCTTATTTGGTCTTTCAAAATAGAAGATAAATGAAATCTAAAAAACAAATAAGGAGTTAAAGGGTTTTGTGTGGGTTTGTTATCTCACTCTTCCTTTTCATCGGATTTTTTGACCACTTTCTTTTTGACTGTCTTCGGCTGCTTTTTTACTTTCTTCTTGACTTTCTTTGACCCACTGTCTTCTTCCTCAGACCCTTCTTTATCTTCGGTCTCATCAGTTTCTTCTTCTCTTTCAATGGTTTCTTCTTCTAGTGTTTCCTCATCCTCTTGAGGTCCCTGTATGTCTTCTTCCAACTCTTCTTCAAGGTCTTCTTCAAAGCTATCCTCTTCTTCAGGTGTTTCTTCCTCTAGGAAAAGACCTTCATCTTCTTCTTCAGGTTCTCCTAAATCGATCAGGCTGGTTCCACACTTCTGACAGATCGCATCGTCAACACTGTTGAGGGTTCCGCATTCTGGACATTCTTTGCTTCCTTCTCTGCGCTGCTTTTCTTTTCTTTCCAGCCATTCATCAAAAGTTACGAATGAAGGCTTGTCTTTCCACCAATCCATGAATTCCTTCTGGGAGAGATCTTTATCCAGTTCTTCTTGAGCCTCTCTTTTCTTTTTCCTGATGAATTTCTTGTATTGTTTCCTCATCCTCTCTGTGTAATCCTCAACTTCCTTTCCCGTCTTCACGAACTCTGCACCACATTCTGGACATATATCCAAATCAGCGGGTATCCATTCGCTGCACTCGCTGCATTTCACCGTATCCATATCGAATTCCACTCCGCATTTAGGACAGCTAGTGGCATCGGCAGAAATAGTTGCACCACAATTTCCACATTCGACCAACTCGCCCACACCGATGAACTTGAAATAAGCGAGAGCTGATCCGGCACCACCT
>Ga0207421_10004843_pt1 | contig 15326 bp, 10 predicted proteins | sample SodLakKL_010_SED_4_FD_187542 | JGI IMG/M metagenome (GOLD analysis project Ga0207421, IMG submission 187542) | Alkaline sediment microbial communities from Lake Tanatar, Kulunda Steppe, Russia - 8KL_010_SED (SPAdes) (version 2) | ecosystem: Environmental > Aquatic > Non-marine Saline and...
TTTGCCTGTGGTGGGGGAAGCGGAAGACCGCGAGGGGCGTGCAGGGCGGAGCGCGAGCGGAGCCCGATAAGCACGCCCCGGTGCCCGGAGGGCACGCGGGCTGGAGCGTGGGGGATACTTCCCCCAACAATCCCGGCCTCACGCCCGAAGAGAGAAGGAGTGATCGAGATGAAGCACGGAGGAGAACGACAGGGCGAGCCGCGCATCGGGCTCGAGATTCACGTCCAGCTTGCCACGCGGAGCAAGATATTCTGCGGCTGTCCGGTTGCCTTTGGGCGGGAGCCGAATGCCAATGTCTGCCCGATTTGTCTGGGCCACCCGGGGACCCTGCCGGCACTGAACGGCGCGGCGCTCTCGATGGCGTACCGCGTGGCGATGGCACTGGGGTGCGAGCCGGCGCGGCGGCCGCGGTTTGCCCGGAAGAACTACTTCTACCCGGATCTTGCCAAGAATTACCAGATCAGTCAGTTCGGAACTCCGGTGGGAACGGCCGGGCATCTGAGGTTCCACACTCACGGGGAGGAAGCCCGCGGGCAACACGCTCAGGGAACGCGTTCCCGGGAACGGCACGCCCAGGGGAACGGTTCCCAGCGACAGCACGGCCATGGGCGGCTCCGCCGGGTGCGGGTCAGGGAGTGTCACCTGGAAGAGGATGCGGGCAAGATGATCCACGCGGGCGATATCTCGCTTCTGGACTACAACCGGGCGGGCGTGCCGCTTCTGGAGATCGTGACGGAGCCGGATCTGCGGCGGGGCGAAGAGGCGGAGTCACTTCTCCACGCGCTGCGACGAACGGTCCGCTACCTCGGCGTAAGCGACGCCAACATGGAGGAAGGGAGCCTGCGGTGCGACGCCAACGTATCGCTCACCGGACCGAACGGCGAGCTCGGAGCGAAGGTCGAGATCAAGAACCTCAACAGCTCGCGCTTCGTTCGCCACGCGCTCGACTACGAGATCGAGCGGCAGCGTGACGTTGTCGAGCGTGGCGGCGAGGTTGCCGTCGAGACTCGCCTGTGGAACGAGAACCGCGACCAGTCGGAGCCGATGCGGACGAAGGAGGCGGCCCAGGACTATCGCTACTTCCCCGAGCCGGACCTCCCGGTGATCGAGGTCGACGGCGCGTTTCTGAGGGGAGTGGCCGCCGAGCTCGTGGAGCTGCCGGTGGACCGGATCGAGCGGCTCATGGCGCAGTACGGGCTCGAGCAGTCCGCGGCGGAGCTCATCTGCCGCGAGCGCACCGACGCCGACTGGTTCGAGGAGTGCGTAGCCGCCGGAGCCGACCCTGCTCAAGCGGCCACGTGGCTGGGCTCCGAGGTACGCAAGCAGCTCAACCGGCGAGGGCTCTCCCTGGCCCGCTGCCCGCTCACGCCGGAGCGCTGCGCGTCGCTTCTGTCGTTGGTCGCAGCGGGACGCATCCACGGCCGGATCGCCAAGCAGGCTTTGGAGGCGATTTTCGACGAAGATCGCGACCCGGAAGAGATCGTCGCCGACCGGGGTTGGGAGCAGATCACCGATCCGGGCGAGCTCCGGACGCTGGCGCGCGAGGTGCTCGCCGCGCATCCGGATGCTGCCGGTCAGTTACGGCGGGGGGCGGCCAAGCCGCTCGATTTCCTGATCGGACGGGCGATGCAGGCGAGCGGAGGCCGCCCGCACCCTGAAGCGCTTCGGGCGCTCTTGCGCGAGGAGGCGGGCGGACCGGCAGCCGGGCGGTCGGGCGGAAAGGCGGCGGGAGCCATGGCCAGAGACGGGGCGGGAGACGCGGGCCAAGGGAGGGGCGGACTGGACGGCCGGGCGGGCCAGACCGGGCGGGCAGCGGGTGACGCGTCGCAACGGAGGGCCGGAGAGACACCCGTGCAGGCCGCCGAGCAGCCGGCCCAGACCGGCCGGGCGGACGAAAAGGCGGCGGGAGACGAGGCGGGACACGCGACGGGAGACGCGGCCCAAGAGAGGACTGAAAAGCGTAAGGAGGGAACGTGATGATGGAGGGAACCACCAGAGGAGAGCGCATGGCGAGCCGCGTGGTCGCGGCCGAGGTCGCCGGGTACGTCGGCCGGGAGATCACCGTTGCGGGCTGGGTTCACCGGGTTCGGGAGCTCGGCAAGGTGAGCTTCGTCGTGCTCCGGGACCGGAGCGGACTACTCCAGATTGTCTATGAGGGAGCCGCGCCGGCGAGCGTTGAGACGGTCATCTCCGTGCGTGGGACCGTTGCGGAGAACTCCAAGGCGGCCGGCGGATTCGAGCTGCGCGCCGGCGGGACGGAGATGCTTGGGCCAGCCGACAGCGACCTCCCGATAGCCGTGAACGGCGACCCGGGCTCGATCGCGCTCGAGACGCTCCTCGACAACCGCATGCTGAGCCTCCGTATGCCGGAGGTCCGAGCGATCTTCGAGCTCCAGTCCGAGATCGTCGCGCTCTTCTCCGAAGCGCTGCGGAAGCGCGGGTTTACCGAGATCAAAACCAGCAAGCTTGTCGGCTCGGGAACCGAGGGCGGCACCGGGCTCTTCCAAGTCGACTACTTCGGCGAGCCGGCATACCTCGCGCAGAGCCCGCAGCTCTACAAGCAGGCGATGGTAGCAAGCGGCTTGGAGCGCGTTTTCGAGATCGGCGCCGCCTACCGCGCCGAGAAGCACGACACCCCGCGCCACCTCAACGAGTACGTGAGCCTCGACGTCGAGCTCGCATTCATCGACGGGATCGACGACCTGATCGACCTGGAGATCGAGATACTCACCCACATCTGCGAAGGCCTCGCCCAGAGCTCGCGGAGCCGGTCCACGCTCGCCCGGCGGAGCTCCGAGCTCCCGAGCGCCGACGCCCTGCGGCGCACTCCGCGCATCGACCACGAGACCGCCAAGCGGATCGCCTCGGATCGTACCGGCACCCGGTTGTTCGAGCTCAATCCTCGCGCCGAGCGAGCGCTCTGTGACTGGGCAGCCGAGGAGCACGGGATCGATGCGGTGTTCGTGACCGGCTTCCCCAGGAAGAAGCGCCCCTTCTACACACGCCCCGAGGCGCCACCCGCGGAGCAGGGCCCGGAGGCCGATTCGGAGGCCAACCCGGACTCTCCCACGGCGGCGGCCGCGGGAGCGTCCTCCGCAGGCGACTCCGCGGGTGGCTCCGCCGCAGGGGCGGGCGCGCCGGGCTCCGCAGGGGAATCCGGGGCCGGCTCCGCCTCCGGCACGACGCCCGCCGCCTTCCGCTCGGGCCCGGAGGCCACGGCCGGCGGCACCTCCACGCCCGCCGCCCCGGCCGGGACGCCGGCCTCCGGAACCGCGTCCGACCGCGGCCCCGCCACGGGGGCGCCGCCCACGACGGGCTTCGCGGGCCACTCCGGTCCCGGAAAGCGGCGAGCGCGGGCCACGGCGAGTTTCGACCTCCTCTTTCGCGGACTCGAAATTACGACCGGCGGCATGCGCATCCACGAGCACAACGCCCTCCTGGAGGCACTCCGCGCGTTTGGGATGCAACCCGAGGCCCTCAGCGACTATCTGAACGTATTCCGCTACGGATGTCCGCCGCACGGCGGCTTTGCGATCGGCCTCGAGCGGCTCACCCAGAAGCTCCTCGGCCTCGAAAACGTCAAAGAAGCGAGCGCCTTTCCACGCGACCGGAAACGGCTCCGGCCGTAGCCGGCGGGCAAGGCGAACGGCTCCGGCGGCCGGCGGGCCTGCCTAGCGGCGTGGCTCTCTGCATGGCTGCCTACCGTCCTGGCGGCGGAGTGCCCAGCCGGCGGCCCCCTCCGGCGGCCGGCGGGTCGCGGACCGGCGGGCCATAGGGCGGCCGGCCGCACATCGCCGCTTGACAGCACGGCCGCCAGGGCGCATTATATCGAAGTACTAGTGATCTGGGACACTAACAGATATGACAAGACAACCCCGCCGGCCGGCACGGCTGGCCACGCTCGCACTGAGGAATCTCTCGCGGTACCGGAAACGGACGATCATTACGGCGTCCGCCATTGCCCTAGGGGTGACGATGTTTGTGGGGTTTGACTCGATCTTCCAAGGGTTCTTCGCTGATTCCGACCGCAACTACGCGCGCTACGAGACCGGGAGCGCGGCCGTGGTCCCCCAGGGCTACTGGGAGGAACGGCAGGAGTATCCCCTCGACATCGCAATCGAACGCCCGGACGAGCTCCTGGGAATCCTGGACGCGGCTGGGATCGCAGCTGCTCCGCGGCTTGATTTCTCGGGACAGCTCATCACCCGCTACGATCCGTTCCCGGAGGACGGTTCCGCGCAGGTGATCCTCCACGGAATGGACACGACCAGAGACCCGGAGGTCTTCCGCCTCAAGGAGTCGATCGAGGATGGACGCTTTCCGGAACCCGGCCAGGATGAGGTGATCATCGGCGGATGGCTCGCGGACCGGCTCGGCGCGGAGGTTGGCTTCCCCGTCACGGTAACCACCCGTACGCGGGACGGCTTCCACCAGATCATGGATCTGGAGATCGTCGGGATCTTTCGCACGTCCAACCCGACGGTGGACCGGAGCTCGCTCTTTCTCCCCCTCGGCACGGCGGATCGCTACCTGGAGATGCAGGGAGCGGTCACGCGGGTTGCGGTGTCACTTCCGGAGTCCGCGCCCGGCCGGGCAGACCTGACGCCGCTGGGCGAGGCAGTATCGCGCCACTCGGCGTCCGATCGGCTCGAGGTCCTGAGCTTCGACCGCCTCACCGAGGAGTTCGCCGAGGTCGTGGAGATGACCGACGGCTTTGCGTTTCTCCTTCTGGCCTTGCTCGCCGCCATCGCCATCGTCGGGATCTCCAACACGATGCTCATGGCGGTCATGGAGCGCGAGCAGGAAGTAGCCATGATGCGGGCCATGGGATTTCGCGACCGGGAGATCAAGGGGATGTTCGCATTCGAGGCGGCAGGAATCGGCCTTCTGGGGGCGACCGGCGGGATCGTGCTCTCGCTCCTGGTCGTCTGGTTCTTTGTGGAGCATGGCGTAGACTACGGACCGATCATGGGCGAGATCGAGCTGGACTACCGGTGGGACGGCGTCCTCCGCGGCGTCTGGAATCCGGGGACAATGTTCCTCGCCGCTCTGTTCGCCACGATCGTGGCAGGTATCGTTTCACTCTTCCCCAGCCGGCGGATGCTGAAACGCCGGGTGGCCGACAGCATGCGTCGCTCGAAATGAGCCGCTCGGAACGGAACGGCGGAGATAACGTGGGCAAGACAGGATGGTTGGAGTGTCGCGGTCGAGCTGCGACGTTTAGAAGGGGACGGTTGCCATGAGACAAGCGAGACGAACCGACCGAAACGGGACGGTCGATGTGGGACGGTCAAGATGAGTCGATCGGGATGAACGGAACGAAAGGGGCCGGAACGGGCACACGGCCCGCAACGGGTGCGGGGTCTGGAGCGCGTACGGGGCCGGGAAGAGCGCGGGGCCCCGGACGGACATGACCGGTAAGGACGGGTACCGATATGAGTAAAGGCACGGGGAGGACGACAGCGAGGGGCGCCCGGCGGACGACCGGACTTGCCCGCATCGCGGCTCGGAATGTTCTCCGCAACGGACGCCGGAGTATACTCTCGATTCTGGCGGTGGCGGTGGCTGCGTTGGCCATTACGCTCGTCTTCTCGATACTCGAAGGCATGAAAGAGGACATGACCCGGAACGAGCAGAACTACTATACGGGCGAGGTCCGAATCCGCCACCGCGATTTCGACCGATACGAGCACCTGCAACCGGTCCACTATGTCGTCTCGGACTACTCGTCCCTCATGGAAGAGCTTCGAGAGCTTCCGGAGTTCGGCACGGCAAGCCCGCGGATCACCGTACCGGCGGTCGCCTTCCGCGGCGAGCGCCGCATCGTTGCGCGCGGGCTCGGAGTGGACATGGCGCTCGAACGGGAGTTCATGGACTTGGACGCCGTCGTTGCCGCCGGCAGACTCCCCGAGCCCGGAACCTCGGAAGCACTGGTGGGGGTGGGGCTGGCGGAGCGGCTGGGGGTCGATATCGGTGACACCGCCACTTTTCTTACGCAGACCCGTCGTCGCGCCTCCAACGCGTTCACGGTCGATGTCGTCGGCATTGCCGGGTTCGCCGCGGGCGGGCTCGATCGGAACACCTTCCTGCTCCCGCTCGAGGCGGCGGCGCGGTACATGCGAATGGGCGACGCGGTGAGCACGATACTCCTCAAAAGCGGCGGCGGGGAGTCTCGCGCGCTCGCGGAGTCGGTCGACGCGCTCCTTGCGCGGCGGGGGAGAGGCGAGGTTTCGGCCGCACACTGGACGGATGTCAGCGAAGGCTACGCGTATGTACAGTTCGCCGACTTCGCCTACAACTTCATGGCGCTGTTCTTCTTTGCTCTCGGCGCCACGGTCGTCGTCAACACGACGATGATGACGGTCCACGAGCGCACGCACGAGATCGGCACCCTTGCCGCACTCGGAATGAGACCCCGTGAGATCACCCGCCTCTTCTTCACCGAGGCAGCCTACCTCGGATTCGCCGGCTCGCTCGCCGGCGTCCTGCTGGGAATCGGCCTCGTGATCCCGCTCCAGTCGATCGGAATCGATTTCGGCTCGACCACGGAGATGATGGAGGGTATCACGATCTCCTCGGTACTCTATCCGGTTCTCAACGTCCGCTCCACCGTGGGAACGTTTGTGTTCTCCTTCGCGGTTGCGGCGCTCGCGGGCTACATTCCCGCTCGGCGCGCAGCCAAGCTCAAGCCGGTCGACGCTCTCAGAGAATAGCTGAAACGCTGCGCCGGGCGCCGGGCCTGGGGCCCGCCGCCCGGGGCGGGGCCGTACGCGCTGCAAGATCTCCCCGGAGGAGGCCCATGGGGCCCCGCCGCCCGGGGCGGTGCCCGTCAGGCGGCCCGGCCGGCGCCGGCGCTCGCACCCTTTGGTCTCTCATGCCCAACGCGTCCGGCCACCCAGCCCGGCCGGTGCCGGCGCTCCGAGCCCATCCCGAAACGCCTCCTCGAGCTCCGTCACCTGCTCGAACGCCATCCCGGGAAGCCGGGCGTGAACCGTGGGAGTTACGGCCAAAATCTTGGTCGTCGCCAAACCAAGGCTCGTATCGAGGGGCGACCGCGCCCGCTCAAACGCCTGCACGTGCCGGCGCCCCACGAGAAAGGTCCGCCGTGCCCCGATCCTTCGGCGTACCGCGAAGAGCTCCGGCGTTACGCAGGCCGCCCCCTCTCTCCGGCAGAACAGAAGCCACACCGGCCCCGCAAGCGCCAGCGCTCCGAGAAGCGGCAGGGAAAGCAGAACCGCTGCCACGATGGCCGGCGGCGCCGTCCACACGAGACCTCGTAGGGCATAGGGCAGCCGGGCCCGGCTCGGGACTCGGTGCTCGGCGCGCTCGAGCTCGTCCAGAGGATACGTGTACTCGGGAAGGACCGTCGCCAAGACCTGAGGGACGTCGGCCGCACGGACGATCGGAAGCAGCTTGGTCCCGTGCGCCCCCTCGGTCGTGCTCTGACCGGCCACCCCGACCTTTACGGTAGCCCGCCCCAGAAGTCCGCGCACGATCCCCTCGTTCACTACCACCGAATGGACGCGATGGACCTCGAGCTCGGCCGTTCGCCTGGCCATGAGCCCGCGCGTGGTCAACAGCCGGTCCCCGTCCCGGCGAACGGTGAACCGCCAGAACGCTTCCACGTGCCCCGCCGTGGAGACAATCCACCCCAGAACGAGAAGCATGCCGAAAAGCCCCGCATATGCCGCAACTCCGCCACCAAACAGCGCGAACAGCCAGTGGACGAGCTCCTCTATCCAGGGGCCCACCTGCTGTGCCTCGTAGTAGAGACCGAAGACAAGCGCCATCGCGCCGAGGACCCCGCCGGAGGTCATGCCTGCCACCAGCAGCTCCCGGAAGCCCAACACAAACGCGCGTGGCGCCTTGCCCCGGGTGGCCTCCGGCGGGGTGCCCCGGGGGCCCGCCGCGGCCGTGCCCTGGGACGGCCGGCCGGCCGCAAACTCGCCGGCCCCTGGGGCCGCACCGTGTTGGCCGGTGCCCGCCGCGGTGGCGCCCGAAGGGGCTCCCGCCGTCGCGCCGGCGCCCGCGCCGGCGGTCCTCTCAGCCTCGAGCCGGCGCCGGATGTCCGCGGCGGCGGCCTCCGTGATCGCCGGGAGATCGACCTCCGGCTCGCCGCTCCCGCCCGCCGTCTCGATATGCAAGGTCACAACGCCAAGGGCCCGCATCACCGGCCCGGCCTTGGTAGCAATCCGCTGCACGCGCACAGGCGAGAGAAAGCGCTCCTTCCTGACGAAGATCCCCCACCGGAGAAAGAGCCCTTCGCCGCTCAACTGGTAGGTGAACCGCCGCCACCAGACGTAGCTTCCGGCGAGCCCGAGGACAAACAACCCTACCGCGATACCAACCACGATGAGCACGACCAACTCGCGCCGCTCGGCTCCCCAGGTCCCGACGAGTATCAGCACTATCGGGAAGGCGGCATGCCGCACGACGTCGAACGCCCGGCGCACGACCGTATAGAAATGGAGCCGGGCGCCCGAGCTGACGCCGTCACCGGAGTGATCAGACATCTTCTCCGCTCCCCCCGGCAAACTCGATGATGTGTCGGCGAAGCGCCTCTGCCCGGTCTCTCGCTACCGCCGGAATCACGTGGTCGCTCGCCGCCGTATAGATGTGGACCTCCGACAGATCGAAGTGACGAAGAAGCGGGCCTTGCTTGGTGTCCGCATGCTGAATTCGCACCATCGGGACCATCGTCCGTTTTCTGATGAGAATGCCGCGCACGATCTCGACGTACTCCGGGGTTAAAACGTACCGCCAGATCCTTAGGCGTACCGCCGGCACCACTCCGCACAGCACGACGCTCCACACCACCAAAACCGCAACCGCCCCGGCCAGAGCTATACCGACCCCGACCGCCGCTAAGAAGAGCACCGCGGCCACGCCGCCCGCAACCACGATCCCGAGGCCAAGCATCGCCGAGCGCAGTGCCCAGACCGTCCGCGCAGCGGGATCCAGCGTGTGCTCCCTCGGCCCGTCGTCCCCCGTTGCCTCATGGGCCACCTGTCCGCCGGACGAGCGCTGACCCGTCGGGTCATGACCGGCTCCCGTGTCGTGTGCTCCTCCGCGGATACCGGCGGAGTCCGGTGGACTCGTGTGATCGCCGGCGGCGGCAGAAGAGGAGGGAGATTCTCCCAAGCCGTTGTCGTTCTTATCCATAGATCTCCTCACTTCCCGCACCTGTTGTTGCGGTCCAGCATTTGGTCCGGTATCCAGACGAACACTCCGGCTCTGCGTCCGCGCGAGGCACCCGGGGTCAGCGCCAGCGTCGATCCCGCCGGCGGCAGCGCAAGGCGAAGGAGCCGGCACTCACTCACCGGTTCCCGGGAGATCGCTCTCCCCGGTAGATATTTCGCATAAACCTCGCCTATCGAACGGAGGCGCAAGCCTGGTTTGAACCCAGATATTGCCGCACACATCCGTATCTCGCAAGTGCTTCCGCGCAAACCTCACTCAGCTCTTGCCGCCGCAAGCGCTCACCGGCCGGAGCCCATGCGTGTGAGGCTTACCGCATGCGGCCAACCGACCCGACCATCCCTCGCCGGTGCTCGTCCAACAGTGCTCGTCCAGGAAACGTCGTCAAGAGCAAACCTCTTGAAATTCTTCACCACCATCCGAGGATCCGTGGTAGGATTGCACGCGCCATGAGCCTTTCAACCTCAGATTCGGCACCGGCATGGCGCCGATCCATCAAGATACGGGTTTTCTGGATCATCAGCTTTTTCGGCTGCATTCTGACCGTTGCGTTCGCCACCATCGCTGCCATGGTGGTGCTCAGAACTACAACCGCCCAAGCAGAGCAGGCGCTCAATCTGGAAACCTCGCAGACGAACGTGCGGATGGACGAGTACTTCCGCAAGGCGTTTCAAGTCCTCGAGCTCGGCGCGGACCTCCCGGCGCTCAACGAGATGACAGCCCGGATGGCAGCGAATGGGCCCGACTCCGCGCACGCCGCTTCCGACACGGCCGAAGCCGCATCGCCGTCCCGGCCCTCGGAGCACGCAAGAGCGGAACTCGCGACGGAGCTGGAGCAGCTGCGTGCGACCTTCGACTTCCTCTACATGTACTACGGCCTCGAAGCAGACGGATCGCTCGTCGTCTACGACTATGACGAGCCGGAGGGCTTCGATACCCGCGTTCGTCCGTGGTACGAGCTCGCGCGCGAAAGCGGAGAGCTTTCGGTGACCGAGCCGTACCTGGATGCCGCCACCGATGTCTGGGTCGCCTCGGTCTCGCGGCCGGTCCGTCATACCCCTGATGATTCGGATCACACCGGAGAGCTCGCAGGCGTGCTCGGTATAGATGTCTCGCTAGAAGCCATAGCCGGCATGGTTTTCTCCGGAAGTAAGCACTTCCCCACCCTCCGCAATCTGATCGTATCGGACCAAGGGGAAGTGCTCATCGCCGCGGAGGAGCAGCTCCTCGGCAAGCCGTTTCCCCTGGATGACATCCCGTTTGCCGGCTCAGCGGTTTCGCTGAGCAGCAATGGCTCCGCCGAGGCAACTCGAGCCGACGGCGAGGCCGGCTCGGCTTCTCCCGCCGGCTCTGCGTCCCGTAGCGCGGGCTCGGCTCCTGCTACCGGCTCTGTCGCCGCCTCTCCTGCTGACGCGTCTCCGAGCTCGGCTCTCCGGTCTGCTGGAAGCTCCATCCCCGGCCTTTCCGACCTCCGGGCCGCCGTTGGATCGATCGGCAGGGGCGGTTCGACGGAGATGAGCCGAATCGTCTTCGACGGGGACGAGCAGTTGGCGTTTGCTCAGCTGAACGAGAGTACCGACTTCGTCCTGGTCTCGATTATCGATCCCGCCGAGATATCCGCTCCGGCCGTCAGGATGCTTCTCCTCGTTCTCGGCCTCATCGCCGCCGTCCTCGCGCTCTATATCTTCGTCATGAACCGGATTGTCGCGCGGATGATCACGATGCCGATCATGGAGATCGCCGAAGACATGGGACGGATCGAGTCACTCGAGCTCGACGGCTCCATCGAGCCCGCAAGCCGCACCTACGAGATTCACCTTATGCAGGCGGGCATCGAGATGATGAAGCGAAGCCTCCGCTCGTTCCGCCGCTACGTCCCGTCGGACGTCGTGAGCTTGCTCGTGAAACGGCATGCGGAAGCGACACTGGGCGCCGAAAAGCGGGAGCTGAGCCTCTTCTTCTCCGACATCGCCGGGTTCACCACGCTCTCCGAGTCACTCGACCCCGACACCCTGGCGGAGTACCTCGGGCACTACTTCGAGGGCGTTACCGCGGTGCTCCAGAACCACAGAGGCACGGTGGACAAGTTCATTGGGGATGCGATCATGGCGTTCTGGGGCGCCCCGCTCGACGTGCCGAACCACGCTCAGCTCGCTTGTCGCGCGGCCCTCGAGTGCCAGGAGTTTCTGGAACGGGCGCGTGCCGACGGGCTTCTGCCTGGTTTCCATACCCGCATCGGAATCAACACCGGGGAAGCGGTCGTGGGGAATATGGGCTACGCCGAGCGCATGTCCTATACGGCCATTGGAGACAGCGTGAACGTTGCATCGCGCTTCGAGGGCCTGAACAAGTACTACGGAACCGGAATCGTCACGACGGACTCGACCCGCGGCCAAGCCGGAGACGAGTTCCTATTCCGCAAGCTGGATACGGTAGTGGTAAAGGGCAAGCACACCGGCCACACCGTCTACGAGCTCCTCGGATTCCGCGAGCGCATGACCGCCGAGCAACTCGACTACTACGAGCGCTTTACTCAAGCCGTCGACGCCTACGATGCACGCGACTGGAAGCGAACCGCAACGCTTCTCCGCTCGATCCGTACTCCGGACCGCCGCGACAAGCCTCTCGAGATCCTTCTCAAGCGGGCACTCCGGTTCCTCAAGGAACCACCCCCGAAGCACTGGAAAGGCGAGGTGTACCTGCGAGAGAAGTAGACCGGCACGGCCGGGGGCGACTCAGGCGGCCGCGACAGCCGGCACGGCCCGGGGCGACCGGGGCGGCTAGGCCGGCCGGGACAGCCAGCACGGCCCAGGCGACTGGGGCGACCGCGCCAGCCGGGGCGGCCCGGGGCGGCCCGGGGCGACTCAGACGAGCGGGGCAGCCGGCACGCCCGGGGCGGCCTCCTCAGTCAAGCCGCTCGAGCGGACTGATGACCCCACGCCGCCGCGTAGTAGCGACATGCGTGTAGACCATCGTCGTCTGTATGTTGGCATGCCCGAGAAGCTCCTGCACGGTCCGGATGTCGTAGCCCGCCTCGACAAGGTGAGTGGCAAACGAGTGGCGAAACGTGTGCACGGTAGCCGGCTTCCCGATCCCGGCTCGTTCTACTCCCTTCCCCACTGCCTTCTGGAGCGTGGTAGGGTGGACGTGAAATCGATACGGCCGGCCGCTCCGCGAATCCGCTGAGACCCGAGGGGACGGGAAGAGCCAGAACCACTCCCACCTGAAGCGGTCGCCCGGCTTCTTCCGTTCGAGCGCTCCCGGCAAAGGCACCCCGGGGCGATCCAACCGCCGATCGTCGGCGTACAGCCGTTTCGCTCGATCCATCTGTTTGCGAACGGGCTCGTGCAGCACGGACGGGAAAATCGCCATGCGATCTTTGTCCCGTTTCGCCCCGCGGATCGTGAGCTCTTCTTGTTCGAAGTCGAGGTCATGAATCCGCAGGTTTACGCACTCCCGCAAGCGCAATCCCGCGCCATAGATGATCCGGCACATCAATTGATACGGCTCGTCGATCCGGCACATGAGCCGCCGCACCTCGTCCAGCGTCAGTACAACGGGCAGCCGCTTAGGCCCGCGCGCCCGGATCGTCTCGGCGAGGCTGTCGATCGGCGTATCGAGTATATAGCGATAGAGAAAGACGAGCGCGTTGAAGCACTGCGTCTGAGTCGAGTACGCGACCCGCCGCTCGACAGCCAAGTGCGTGAGATACGTACGCACGTCCGCAGCAGTGAGCAGCGAAGGCTCCCGCTTCCCTGTGTACTCCAGAAACCTCCCGATCCACCCCAGATAACTCCGCTCCGTTTCCATCGACCGCCGCTTCACCCTCAGCAGGTCCCGCGTCCGCCGCAAGAGCTTCGCCGACTGCGTGTCGCACGGACCGGGGGTTTCGGGAAGATCGGGGGCGGCGTTCGGCCGGCGTCTCGGCGGCGGTGAGCCCGGGGCGTAGTCCGGCCGGCTTGGGGGAGGTGACCAACCCGAAAGGTGATCCGGCCGGGGTGGTGAAGAGGGCGATGCGCCGGCGTCATCCGGGTGCCCTTCCCGAGACGGCGGCGCCGGCCGATCGGGTGAAGTGGGCGAAGACGGTGACCCCTGGCCGTTATCAGGCTCGCCTGGCGAGCACGCTGATACGCCGGCGCCGTCGGGTTGTCCTTTTGGGGACGGCGACGCTGACTGGTTGAATGGAGAGGGCGGGGGTGCCGACTCGGGACTAGATCGGCATTCTGTCCCGGACGATTCCCGTCGATCCAAGAAAAAGTAGTAGTGCCGAACTGCATTTACTGCAACACGTACTCGGACGTCATCATGGAGCCTGCCCAAGTCGCGTTCGAAATGTGCGAGCTTATCGCTTCTCGGCGTCGACGAAGACACACCTCGTTGAAAAAACGCCCTCACCCACCCAACCGCGGCATCGATTCCCTCCTGTCCAAACCCGGCGACGTCCTCGAGATAGCTCCGAAAGCTCCGTTCTGTTTCATTCATGTGTTCCTCCAGTCTTCTTGAAGTGCTCTCTACTGTTAAACACGGGGTTAAATCCACAAAAGCTTGGTTTCCGGGTAACGCAGTCCTCTGCCATCTTACGCAGACCCGGCTGAAAAACTGGCGGTTGTTGTGGGGGGTGGGGGGAGGTAATATGTTATGAAGCCTGACCAGCGGCAGCGGACTTCGTGTCGGAATACGCTGTTGCAGTGGCAGGCAATGGACTTTAAGCTGGATACTGTGCTAACGATTTATCGAGATTGAGAGTCTGATTATGATGCTTGTGAAACGAAACGGACATACGGTCGCACGTCGACTCCCCCGTCTGGTCATGCTGACCATTGGATTCCTACTTGTATGTGTAATGCCAGTGTCAGGGGAGGAATTGTTGCCTATCCAGGACGCCTTCACTGGAGAATACGGATACATGGACGGCGACGGTGATGTGGTAATCGAACCTCGATTTCGGAAGGCTTATGAGTTTCACCAAGGTGCTGCGATAGTAGAGCAGGATCTCCCCCATGACTTCAGGTATATTGACATTGACGGTGAGCCGTTACACATCCCCAGGATTCCCGAGAGAGCTTTCCCTCAGCCATTTTCCGAGGGACTTGCGTTGGTCGAGACAGATGAGGGAGCGTACTATATCGACCGAACGGGGGACATCGTCAGCCCGATGTTTGACGCAGGTGAGTCCTTCTCGGAAGGCATCGCAATAGTTTGGAAGAATGGGAAAGTCTACGCCATAGATACGTCGTTTGAGAGATTGTTCGAGATCCGAGTGGATCCGTACGACACTGGAGAGTATTTCGGCAGATTTGCCAGCGGGCGGATGCCGATCAAGGATATCAATGGGAACTGGGGTTATATCGACGATGAAGGGAATATCGCTATTCGCCCTCAATACCAGGAGGTAAGTGAATTTGACGGCGACTACGCGTACGCCAATGTTGGCAATGATGACTGGGTGGCGTTGGATCGAACGGGCGAGGAGGTATACGAGTTTAGAGTGTCACAAGGGCACATGGAGCGCAGAGTATTCCTAAGTGGAGACACGCTAATCCTGTATCCAGATGAAGGCGAGATCAGATTGTACGTTCTACCTACTGGCGAAGAATCCGTAGTTGAGGTTCCTGCCGCGGAACACCCTGGGCCGTCCCATCTACACTCTCCGCCTGTACTCCTTGATCAATACGTGTTTTATCAGGGCGCTTTTATTGACCTGTCCGGGACGATCGTTAACGAAGTCGACGATTTCATGAGAACGGAAGATGTGTTCTATGACTATTTCGTGTTAGTGTCTGTTGATTACGACACACAGAAGTTCATCGCGCCGGATGGGAGGGTCATGGATACGACCATTTACCAGTAGGAACATGTGAGCATCTTCATTCGGCAGAAATCCGAAGAGTCAAACGTGGTTCGCTTTTTTCATTCCGAGGCACCAACCACTGGTCGCTATGCGGCTTCATAACATGACGCTCCAGCAGTATTAGCGCAGGGTAGGTCCTCGGTTCGGTTCGCTCGCCCAGCGTTGCAGAGCTGTTCGCGGTTCGTGCCGTTCGCCCCTGTGCGCTAATCAGCTGAGCTTATTGTTATACGTCCTGACAGGGAATTGACGTGCTGAGAATACTTGCAATCGCCCATTT
>Ga0207421_10004844_pt1 | contig 15326 bp, 12 predicted proteins | sample SodLakKL_010_SED_4_FD_187542 | JGI IMG/M metagenome (GOLD analysis project Ga0207421, IMG submission 187542) | Alkaline sediment microbial communities from Lake Tanatar, Kulunda Steppe, Russia - 8KL_010_SED (SPAdes) (version 2) | ecosystem: Environmental > Aquatic > Non-marine Saline and...
CCGTCAACGCCGCCGTCAGCGTCGTCTTCCCGTGGTCCACGTGACCAATCGTTCCCACATTCACATGCGGCTTCTTACGCTCGAATTTTGCCTTGGACACAGCTTGAACCTCTTGAACTGGATTTCGGGGAACCGACGACGGTCAGGACGCCTTCTTGATCACGGCTTCGGCTACGTTGGACGGGGCCTCGGAGTACTTCAGGAATTCCATGGAGTAGGTCGCGCGGCCCTGGGACATCGAACGCAGCGACGTGGAATAGCCGAACATTTCCGAGAGCGGCACATCGGCGCGCAGCAGCTTCTGCCCGGCGACGTCTTCCATGCCCTGGATCAGCCCGCGGCGTCGGTTCAGGTCGCCCATCACGTCGCCCATGTACTCTTCCGGCGTCTCGACCTCGACCTTCATCATCGGCTCGAGCAAGACCGCACCGGCCTTGATCGCGCCTTCCTTGAAGGCCATCGAACCGGCAATCTTGAAGGCCATTTCCGAGGAGTCGACATCGTGGTAGGAACCGTCGAACAGCGTGATCTTCAGATCCACCACCGGGAAGCCGGCCAGCACGCCGTTCGCCATCTGCTCGCGGATGCCCTTGTCGACCGCCGGAATGTATTCCTTCGGCACCGTACCACCGACAATCCCGTTCTCGAAGACATAGCCGTCGCCCGGTTCCTGCGGCGTGAGGCGGATCCACACGTGGCCGTACTGGCCGCGGCCGCCGGACTGACGTACGAACTTGCCTTCCTGCTCGACCTGCTTGCGGATGGTTTCGCGGTAGGCCACCTGCGGCTGACCGATGTTCGCCTCGACCTTGAATTCACGGCGCATGCGATCGACGATGATCTCAAGGTGCAACTCGCCCATGCCGGAGATGATGGTCTGACCCGACTCCTCGTCGGTGTGCACGCGGAAGGACGGATCCTCCTGCGCGAGCTTGTTCAACGCCAGGCCCATCTTCTCCTGATCGCTCTTGGTCTTGGGCTCCACGGCGATCGAAATCACCGGCTCCGGGAACTCCATCCGCTCGAGCTCGACCGGGTGGTTCACGGCCGAAAGCGTGGTACCGGTGTAGATGTCCTTCAGGCCCACGCAGGCGCCGATGTCGCCGGCGACCAGTTCCTTGATCTCTTCGCGGTTGTTCGCGTGCATCTGCAGAATCCGGCCGATGCGTTCGCGATTGCCGTTCTGCGTGTTCAGGACGGTGTCGCCCGCCGCCAGCACACCGGAGTACACGCGCACGAAGGTCAGGCTGCCGACGAAGGGATCGGTCATGATCTTGAAGGCCAGCGCCGCAAAGGGCTCTTTATCGTCGGCATGGCGCTCGACCGGTTCGTCGGTGCCCGCCTTCACGCCCTTGATCGCCGGCACTTCCTCCGGCGAGGGCAGGTATTCGATCACGGCGTCGAGCATGGCCTGCACGCCCTTGTTCTTGAAGGCGGTGCCGCAAAGCATCGGGAAGATCTCGAGCGCGATGGTGCGCTGGCGCAGACCCGCCTTGATCTCTTCCTCGCTCAGCGCGCCGCCCTCGAGGTATTTCTCCATCAGCTCTTCGTTGGCCTCGGCCGCGGCCTCGACCATGTTCTCGCGCCACGTGTCCGCCTCGGCCCGCAACTCGTCGGGTATCTCGCGGTACTCAAAGGTCACGCCCTTGTCTTCTTCGTTCCAGTAGACGGCCTTCATCTTGACCAGATCGATCACGCCCTTGAAGCCCTCTTCGGCCCCGATCGGCAACTGGATCGGCACCGGATTCGCCTTCAGTCGCTCGCGCATCTGGTCGTGCACACGCAGAAAGTTGGCCCCGGCGCGGTCCATCTTGTTCACGAAGGCCAGACGCGGCACGTTGTACTTGGTCGCCTGACGCCACACCGTCTCCGACTGCGGCTGCACCCCGCCGACCGCACAGTAGACCATGCAGGCGCCGTCGAGCACGCGCATCGAGCGCTCGACCTCGATGGTGAAGTCGACGTGCCCGGGGGTGTCGATGATGTTGATCCGGTGCTCGGCGAACTGCTTGGCCATGCCCGACCAGAAACAGGTGGTCGCCGCGGATGTGATGGTGATCCCGCGCTCCTGTTCCTGTTCCATCCAGTCCATCGTCGCGGCACCGTCGTGCACCTCGCCGATCTTGTGCGAGATCCCGGTGTAAAAGAGAACGCGCTCGGTCGTGGTGGTCTTGCCTGCGTCGATGTGCGCGCTGATCCCGATGTTCCGGTAGCGCTTGATGGTTGTCTTGCGTGCCACTGTCAGCCTCTCCTGGTTACTTACCAGCGAAAATGCGCGAACGCCTTGTTCGCTTCCGCCATACGGTGGGTGTCTTCGCGCTTCTTCACGGCGGAACCCTTGCTCTCGGCTGCGTCCATCAGCTCACCCGCCAACTGCAGCGGCATGGACCGCTCGCCGCGCTTGCGCGAGGCATCGACCAGCCAGCGCATCGCCAGCGCGTCCTGCCGTACCGTACGCACCTCGACCGGCACCTGGTAGGTGGAACCGCCGACACGCCGGGACTTCACCTCGACCCGGGGCCGGACGTTTTCGAGGGCCTTGTCGAGCACGTCGATGCAATCGCCGCGCTTGGTCTCGATCTGCTCCAGCGCGCCGTAGACGACGCCTTCGGCGACGGACTTCTTGCCGTCGCGCATCACGATATTGATGAACTTCGCCAGGCGCTCACTTCCGAACTTGGGGTCGGGAAGGATGTGACGCTTGGGGGCCTCTGATCTTCTGGACATGGTTGTTTTCCTGAACCGACGGAATTAGCCTTTCGGGCGCTTGGTGCCGTACTTGGAACGGGCCTGCGTGCGCTTTTGCACACCCTGGGTATCCAGGCTGCCGCGCACCGTGTGATACCGCACACCGGGCAGATCCTTGACGCGGCCTCCGCGGATCAGCACCACCGAGTGCTCCTGCAGATTGTGGCCCTCGCCGCCGATGTAGCTGGTGACTTCATAGCCGTTGGTCAGTCGCACACGCGCAACCTTGCGCAACGCCGAGTTCGGCTTCTTCGGGGTGGTGGTGTACACACGGGTACAGACGCCTCGCTTCTGCGGGGAGCCTTGAAGCGCGGGTACCGCACTCTTCTCGACCTTGCGTTTGCGCGGCTTGCGCACCAGCTGGTTAATCGTGGCCATGAAACTCTTTCTCCGAGCCGAAAAATAACGACAGGCCGATACCCAGATCGGCCTGCCGAGGGAGCGGAAGTTTAAGGACCGCCCCCATCCATGTCAAGGTGGTGATCGCGCTATTGTGCGCCATCTCCACTCTCGGTGTCGTTGCCTGGGGCCGTCGCCGGCTCCGATACGGGGCTTGCCGGACTGCTGACCATATCGAAATCCGGAAGCTCGATCTGCCGCTTGCGCCGGCGCTCCCGATGATAGGCCAGGCCGCTGCCGGCCGGAATCAGTCGCCCGACGATCACGTTTTCCTTCAAACCGCGCAGATCGTCGCGGGCGCCGCGCGTCGAGGCCTCGGTCAGCACCCGTGTGGTCTCCTGGAAGGAGGCCGCCGAGATGAACGATTCGGTCACCAGCGAGGCCTTGGTGATTCCGAGCAATACGCGCTCGTAGGTGGCCGGCCGGTGGTCCTGGTCCAGCTTGTCGTTCTCCTCGATCACCCGGGCCCGGTCGATCTGATCCCCGGCCAGCAAACGGGTGTCGCCCGGATCGCTGATCACGACCTTGCGGATCATCTGACGTAGGATCGTCTCGATGTGCTTGTCGTTGATCTTCACGCCCTGCAGCCGGTAGACGTTCTGGATTTCCTGGACGTGATACTCGGCCAGCACGGTGGCTCCCCGCAGCCGCAGGATGTCGTGAGGATCGAGTTCGCCCTCGACGATGACCTCGCCGCGCTCCACCCGTTCGCCCTCGAACACCGACACATTGCGGTATTTCGGGATCAGGGTTTCCTGCGGATCGCCCTTGTCCGGGGTGATCACGACCCGCTGCTTGCCCTTGGTTTCCTTGCCGAAGGCGATGGTCCCGGAAATCTCCGCGAGCACCGCCGGATCCTTGGGCTTGCGCGCCTCGAACAGATCCGCCACCCGGGGCAGACCACCGGTGATATCGCGGGTCTTGGAAGAGGCCTGCGGCAGGCGTGCGATGACGTCGCCAACCTCGACCCGGGTGTTGTCCTCGAGGTTGAAGATCGCACCCGCCGGCAGCATGTACTGCGCCGGCATGTCGGTACCGGGAATGAACAGGTCCTCCCCCTCTTCATCGACCAGACGAACGGTGGGGCGCAGATCGCGGCCCACCGCACTGCGGCTCTTCACGTCCATCACCACGTTGGACGACAGCCCGGTGTATTCGTCGGTCTCCTTGCTGACGGTGACGTTCTCGGTGAAGTCGGCCAACTGCACCCGGCCCGCCACCTCGGTGATGATCGGGTGGGTATGGGGATCCCAGAGTGCAACCTCCTGGCCGGCCGCCACGGTTTCGCCGTCGCCCACGCTAATGGTCGCGCCGTAGGGCACCTTGTAGCGCTCGCGTTCGCGACCGGCCTCGTCGATCACGCCGAGTTCGCCGGAACGCGAGACCGCGACCAGGTTCCCGTTCTTATTGATCACGGTCTTGATGTTGTGCAGCCGGATCTGTCCGGCATTCTTGACCTGGATGGCACTGATGGTCACCGACCGGCTGGCCGCACCCCCGATGTGGAAGGTCCGCATGGTCAGCTGGGTTCCCGGCTCCCCGATCGACTGGGCCGCGATGACGCCGACGGCCTCGCCCAGGTTCACCAGGTGCCCGCGGGCCAGATCACGCCCGTAGCAGGTGCCACAGATCCCCTGGCGGGTCTCGCAGGTGATTGCCGAGCGCACCCACACCTCATCGACACCGTTGGCGTCCAGCAGGTCGACACCGGCCTCGTCGATCAATTGGCCGGCCGCGACCAGGATCTCGTCACCCCCCGGGCGCAGCACGTCCTGCGCCGCGGTCCGGCCGAGCACGCGATCGCGCAGCGGCTCGACCACATCGCCACCCTCGATGATCGGCTTCATCAGCAGGCCCTTGCGGGTCCCGCAATCCGCCTCGGTAACGACCACGTCCTGGGAGACGTCGACCAGGCGCCGGGTCAGATACCCGGAGTTCGCCGTCTTCAACGCGGTGTCGGCCAGGCCCTTGCGCGCGCCATGGGTCGAGATGAAGTACTGCAGCACGTTCAAGCCTTCACGGAAGTTGGCCGTGATCGGCGTTTCGATGATCGAGCCGTCCGGCTTCGCCATCAGGCCGCGCATGCCGGCCAGCTGACGGATCTGCGCGGCGGAACCGCGCGCCCCGGAGTCGGCCATCATGAAGATCGAGTTGAACGAGGACTGGGTCGTGACTTCGCCCTCGCGGGTCGTCACCGCCTCGACGCCCAGGTGATCCATCATCGCCTTGGCGACCTGGTCATTGCAGTGCGACCAGATGTCGACGACCTTGTTGTAGCGCTCGCCCTTGGTGACCAGGCCCGAGGAGTACTGTTCCTCGATCTCCTTCACCTGACCCTCGGCCCGGGCCAGGATTTCGACCTTCTCGGCCGGGATCACCATATCGTCTGCGCAGAACGACACCCCCGAACGCGTCGAGAACCGAAAGCCCATGTACATCAGCTGGTCCGCGAAGACCACCGTGTCCTTCAGGCCCAGCGTGCGGTAGCAGGCATTGATCAGCTGCGAGATGGCCTTCTTGCTCAGCTCGCGGTCGATCATCTTGAACGGGAGCCCGCGCGGCAGGATACCGGACAGGATCGCCCGGCCCACCGTGGTTTCCCGGCGTCGTGGCAGCTCTTCGGTGCCCGACTCCTGATCGAACTCGGCGATCCGCACGCTGACCCGCGCATGCAGGTCGACGAAGCCGTTCTCGTAGGCCCGGTGCACCTCGTCGACATCCGCAAAGCGCATGCCTTCGCCCTTGGCGTTCACACGTGTCCGCGACAGGTAGTACAGGCCGAGCACGATGTCCTGCGACGGTACGATGATTGGCTCGCCGTTGGCCGGCGACAGCACGTTGTTCGACGACATCATCAGCGTGCGCGCCTCGATCTGCGCCTCCAGCGACAGCGGCACGTGCACCGCCATCTGGTCGCCGTCGAAGTCGGCGTTGAACGCGGCACAGACCAGCGGGTGCAGCTGGATCGCCTTGCCCTCGATCAACACCGGCTCGAAGGCCTGGATCCCCAGGCGGTGCAGCGTCGGCGCGCGGTTCAGCAGCACCGGGTGCTCGCGGATCACCTCTTCCAGGATATCCCAGACCTCCGGACCTTCCTTCTCCACCGCCTTCTTGGCGGCCTTGATGGTGGTCGCGAGGCCACGGCGCTGCAGCTTGCCGAAAATGAAGGGTTTGAACAGCTCCAGCGCCATGCGCTTGGGCAGGCCGCACTGGTGCAGGCGCAACGTCGGACCGACGACGATCACCGATCGGCCGGAATAATCGACGCGCTTGCCGAGCAGGTTCTGGCGGAAGCGGCCCTGCTTGCCCTTGATCATGTCGGCGAGCGACTTCAGCGGGCGCTTGTTGGTGCCGGTGATCGCTCGACCGCGGCGACCGTTGTCGAGCAGCGCGTCGACGGACTCCTGCAGCATGCGCTTCTCGTTGCGCACGATGATGTCCGGGGCATTCAGCTCCAGCAGGCGGCGCAGGCGATTGTTGCGGTTGATCACGCGGCGGTACAGGTCGTTCAGGTCGGAGGTCGCGAAGCGGCCGCCGTCCAGCGGCACCAGCGGGCGCAGATCCGGCGGCAGCACCGGCAGCACCGACATGATCATCCATTCCGGCCGGTTGCCGGATTCGAGGAAGGCCTCGGCGAGCTTCAGCCGCTTGCCCAGACGCTTGATCTTGGTCTCGGAACCCGTTTCGGTCAGCTCGGTGCGCAGGCGCACGGTCTCCACTTGCAGGTCGATGCCCTTCAGCAGACCCAGCACCGCCTCGGCGCCCATCAGGGCAACGAAGTCATCGCCATGCTCCTCGAGCGCGTCGAGGTATTCCTCGTCGCTCAAGAGCTGACCGCGCTCCAGCGTGGTGAAGCCCGGATCGACGACGATGAAGGATTCGAAGTACAGCACCTTCTCGATGTCCTTCAGCGTCATGTCGAGCAGCAGGCCGATCCGCGACGGCAGGCTCTTCAGGAACCAGATGTGCGCGACCGGCGAGGCCAGGTCGATGTGACCCATGCGCTCGCGGCGCACCTTGGTCTGGGTCACCTCGACGCCGCACTTTTCGCAGACGACGCCACGATGCTTCAGGCGTTTGTACTTGCCGCACAGGCACTCGTAGTCCTTGACCGGCCCGAAGATCTTGGCGCAGAAGAGGCCGTCGCGTTCCGGCTTGAAGGTCCGGTAGTTGATGGTCTCGGGTTTCTTCACCTCACCGAAAGACCAGGCCCGGATCTGATCCGGGGACGCCAGACCGATACGGATGGCGTCGAATTCTTCCGGTTGTGTCTGTTGCTTGAACAGATTGAGGAGGTCTTTCATTCGCTTGCCTCGTTACTTGAATTCGTGGGGGCACCCCGCGGCGCCCCCGAGGGGGCGCCGAAAACGGCGGCGGCTCAGTCCTGTTCCAGCTCGATATTGATGCCGAGGGCCCGGATTTCCTTCATCAACACGTTGAAGGATTCGGGCACGTTCGCCTCCATGAAGTGCTCGCCGTCGACGATGTTCTTGTACATCTTGTTGCGGCCCTGAACGTCGTCGGCCTTCACCGTCAGCATCTCCTGCAGGGTGTAGGCGGCGCCGTAGGCCTCGAGGGCCCAGACCTCCATTTCCCCGAAGCGCTGCCCGCCGAACTGGGCCTTGCCGCCCAACGGCTGCTGCGTCACCAACGAGTACGGGCCGGTCGAGCGGGCATGCATCTTGTCGTCGACCAGGTGGTTGAGCTTCAGCATGTGCATGTAGCCGACGGTCACCGGCCGGTCGAAGGCATCGCCGGTGCGGCCGTCGAAGAGCATCGTCTGACCGCTCTCGGGCAGATCCGCCAAGCGCAACATGGTCTTGATCTCCTCCTCGTTGGCGCCATCGAAGACCGGGGTGGCCATTGGCACGCCAGCACGCAGGTTGCGACAGAGGTTCAGCACTTCCACATCGGTCAGCGCCGGGATGTCGACCTTCTGCCCATCGTGGTTGTAGATCTGCTCCAGGAAATCGCGCAACCGGGTCAGTTCGACCTGCGCGTCGAGCATGCGCGCGATCTTGTGCCCCAACCCCTTGGCGGCCCAGCCCAGATGGACCTCGAGCACCTGCCCGACGTTCATCCGCGAGGGCACGCCCAACGGGTTCAGCACGATATCCACCGGCGTCCCGTCGTCCAGGAACGGCATGTCCTCTTCGGGCACGATCATCGAGATCACGCCCTTGTTACCATGGCGGCCGGCCATCTTGTCACCCGGCTGCATGCGCCGCTTCACCGCCACATAGACCTTGACCATCTTCTGCACGCCCGGCGGCAGGTCGTCGCCTGCAGCGAGCTTCGCCTTCTGGTGCTCGAAGCGCTTCTCGAAGATTTCGGCCTGTTCGGTCAACTGCCGCCCGAGTTCCTCGAGCTGGGCATTGACCGCGTCGTCCTGCAGGCGCACCTCGAACCAGTGGTTGCGCGACACCCCGGTCAGGTATTTGCGGGTGATCTTGGTGCCGTCGCTCAGGCCCTCGGGACCGCCGGCGGCGATCTTGTTGACCAGCAGGCGCTCGACCCGACCGAAGATGTCCTCCTCGTAGATGCGCTGCTGGTCGCGCAGGTCCTTGCGCACCCCGGCCAGATCGGATTCCTCGATCGACCGCGCGCGGCTGTCCTTCTCGACCCCGTCCCGGGTGAACACCCGCACGTCGATCACGGTCCCCTCGATGCCCGTCGGCACGCGCAGCGAGGTGTCCTTCACGTCGGAGGCCTTCTCGCCGAAGATCGCCCGCAGCAGCTTCTCTTCCGGCGTCAGCTGGGTCTCGCCCTTGGGCGTGACCTTGCCGACCAGGATGTCGCCGGTGCGCACCTCGGCCCCGACGTACACGATCCCGGCCTCGTCGAGCTTCGCGAGCAAAGATTCGGACACGTTCGGGATGTCGGCGGTGATCTCTTCCTGGCCCAGCTTGGTGTCGCGGGCCACGCAGTTGAGTTCCTCGATGTGGATGGTCGTGAAGCGATCCTCCTGCACCACCCGCTCCGAGATCAGGATCGAGTCCTCGAAGTTGTAGCCGTTCCAGGGCATGAACGCGATCATCATGTTCTGCCCGAGCGCCAGCTCACCCATATCGGTCGACGAGCCGTCCGCGAGCACGTCGCCGCGGGCGATGACGTCGCCCACATTCACCAGCGGACGCTGGTTGATGCAGGTGTTCTGGTTGGAGCGGGCGTATTTGGTCAGGTTGTAGATGTCGACGCCGGGTTCGCCAGCGGCGGTCTCCTCGTCGTTCACCCGCACCACGATCCGCGCCGCATCGACCGAATCGACCGTGCCGCCGCGCCGGGAGACGATCGAGGCCCCCGAGTCGATCGCCACCGTTCGCTCGATGCCGGTGCCGACCAGCGGCTTCTCGGCGCGCAGCGTCGGGACCGCCTGGCGCTGCATGTTCGAGCCCATCAACGCGCGGTTGGCGTCGTCGTGCTCGAGGAAGGGCACCAGCGCGGCCGCGACCGACACGATCTGCTTCGGCGACACGTCCATGAACTGGATCTTGTCCGGCGTCGAGATGGTGAACTCGTTCTGGTGCCGGCACGACACCAGATCGTCGACCAGGCGGCCGTCGTCGGCGAGCCCCGCGTTCGCCTGAGCAATCACGTACTGGCTCTCCTCGATCGCCGACAGGTAGATGATGGTGTCGGTCACCCGGCCGTCCTCGACCTTGCGGTACGGCGTCTCCAGGAAGCCGTAGCGGTTGGTGCGGGCATAGACCGCCAGCGAGTTGATCAGGCCGATGTTCGGTCCTTCCGGGGTCTCGATCGGGCAGACGCGACCGTAGTGGGTCGGGTGCACGTCGCGCACCTCGAAGCCGGCGCGCTCGCGGGTCAGACCGCCTGGGCCCAGCGCCGAAATCCGGCGCTTGTGGGTCACCTCGGACAGCGGGTTGTTCTGGTCCATGAACTGCGAAAGCTGCGAGGAACCGAAGAATTCCTTCACCGCGGCCGCGACCGGCTTGGCGTTGATCAGCTCCTGCGGCATCAGGCCCTCGCTCTCGGCCACCGTCAGGCGCTCCTTCACCGCGCGCTCGACGCGCACCAGACCCAGGCGGAACTGGTTCTCGGCCATCTCGCCGACGCTGCGGATGCGCCGATTGCCGAGGTGGTCGATGTCGTCGGTGCTGCCGACGCCGTTGCGCAGGTCGATCAGGACCTTCAGCACGTCGAGGATGTCGCCCGGCGACAGCACGCCCGGACCCTCGTCGACCTCGCGCCCGACCCGGCGGTTGAACTTCATCCGGCCGACCGCAGACAGGTCGTAGCGATCCTCGGAGAAGAACAGGTTGCCGAACAGGTTCTCGGCGGCGTCCTTGGTCGGCGGCTCACCCGGGCGCATCACCCGGTAGATCTCGACCTGCGCCTCGAGCTGGCTGCGGGTCTGATCCTGACGCAGGGTATCGGAGATGAAGGGTCCGCGGTCGTAGTCGTTGGTGTAGATGATCTCGAAAGCGCGCACGCCCTGCTCGCGCAAGGTGCCGAGCAGCGCCTCGGTGATCGGGCTGTTGGCCTCGCCGATGACCTCACCGGTCTCCTCGTTGACCAGGTTGCGCGCCAGCACGCGGCCGACGATGTGCTCGTCGGGCACCTTCAGGCTGCGCAGGCCGGCCTTCTCGATCTCGCGGATGTGTCGCGGCGTGATCCGGCGCCCGGCCTCTACGATCACCCGATCGCCGTCTATGATATCGATCACCGCGCTTTCACCGCGCAGGCGATCGGGGATAATCTCGAGCTCGGTGCCCTGCTCAAGCACGTGTACGGTATTGAACTCGAAGAAGGTGCTCAGAATCTCCTCGGTATCCATGCCGAGGGCGCGCAGCAGCACGGTCGCCGGCAACTTGCGTCGACGGTCGATGCGCACGAACACCAGGTCCTTGGCATCGAACTCGAAGTCGAGCCAGGAACCGCGATAGGGAATGATTCGGGCGTTGAACAGCAGCTTCTGCGAACTGTGGGTCTTGCCCTTGTCGTGATCGAAGAAGACCCCGGGGGACCGGTGCAGCTGCGACACGATCACGCGCTCGGTGCCGTTGATCACGAAGGTGCCGTTGTCGGTCATCAGGGGCAACTCGCCCATGTAGACCTCCTGTTCCTTGACCTCCTTCACGACCATCGAACCCGCCGGGGCCTCCTTGTCGTGGATCACCAGGCGCAGCATCACGCGCAGCGGTGCGGCGAAAGTCACGCCCCGGATCTGGCACTCCTTCACGTCGAACAGCGGCTCACCCAGTCGATAGCTGACGTACTCCAGTTGGACATAGCCAGAGTAGCTGACGATGGAGAAGACCGATTGGAAGGCCGCATGCAGGCCCATGGCCTGCCGCGATCCAGGGACGATGTCGGCCTGCAGGAAATCCCGATAGGAGGCCAACTGCGTCTCCAGCAGGTAGGGAACCTCCAGGATCTGCGGCCGTTTGCCGAAATCCTTGCGGATGCGCTTTTTTTCTGTATAACTGAGGGCCATGGGATACCTCGACAGCTGGGGGTCATCGGGTGACGCGGCGTCGCCACCACGGGACAAGGCTGGCGGACTTGCGACCGCCAGCCTTGGAGTTTCGTGCTAGATCACGAAACAACTGACTGAAACGCCTTACTTCAGTTCAACCGTCGCGCCGGCCTCTTCGAGTTCCTTCTTCATCTTCTCGGCCTCTTCCTTGTTCGCGTCTTCCTTCACGGTCGCGGGCACGCCTTCGACCATGTCCTTCGCTTCCTTCAGGCCCAGACCGGTCAGTGCACGCACGACCTTGATCACGCCGACCTTGTTGGCACCGAAGCTGGTCATCACGACGTTGAACTCGTCCTTGACCTCTTCCGCAGCGGCTTCACCGCCGGCGGCTGCCGGAGCGGCGGCCACGGCGGCGGCGGCGGACACGCCAAATTTCTCTTCCATCGCGCTGATCAGGTCAACGATCTCCAGGACCGTCATGTTGCCGATCGTTTCCAGCATCTCTTCTTTCGAAACTGCCATCTTGATTCTCCTAATGGGCGAGCGCCCGGCTATTCAGAAATGATTCAGGCGGCTGCCTGCTTTTGATCACGGATCGCTGCCATTGTGCGCACCAGCTTGCCGGGCACCTCGTTGAGGGTGCGGGCAAACTTGTCGAGCGGCGCCTTCATCACCGCCATCAGCAGACTGATGGCCTGGTCACGGGTGGGCAGATTCGCCAGGCGGTCGATATCGTCCGCGTGGAGCATCTGGCCGCCAAAGGACACCAGCTTGACTTGCAGCTTGTCGTTGGTCTTGGCAAAGCCCTTCATCAGGCGGGCGGCGGCGCCCGGATCGTCCTGACTGAATGCCAGCACCAGCGGGCCGACAAGCCCCGGTTGCATGCATTCGTACTCGGTACCCTCTACCGCCCGCCGGGCCAGGGAGTTCTTCACCACCCGCAGGTAGACACCAGATGACCGCGCCTGCTTGCGCAGCTCGGTCATCTGGCCCACCGACAGACCACGGTATTCCGCTGCAATGACGGAATGCGCCGAGGCAGCCACCGCGGCCAGTTCCGAGACAATCACCTTCTTGTCGTCGAGATTCAAAGCCACGTGGACCTTCCTCTGTTGGGATCACCGAAACCGATGATCGTGACAAACCGGAGCACATGCTCCGGGGTTCTGGTGTTTCCCGCCACAGGAGATTCCTGAATCGGGTGGACACCATCTGCGCAGGCTGGGGGTTTAAGCGGCGAACCGCGCCTACGGTCTTGGACGGTCCGTCACCCGAGGAAATCATCCCGGGTGGCGTCCAACCCAAACTACAAATTCAGCGTGCGGGCACGCCTCAACCCACCACGACACTCAGGGTGGCCGGATCGACCGGCACACCGGGACCCATCGTCGAGGACACGGTCACCCGCTTCACGTACACCCCCTTGGAGGTGGACGGCTTCAGCTTGCGCAGATCCGCAAGCAGGGCATCGAGGTTCTCGAGCAGCGCCTGGCTCTCGAAGTCCACCGCGCCGATCGAACAATGGATGATACCGCCCTTGTCGGTGCGGTAGCGCACCTGGCCACCCTTGGCATTCTTCACCGCCGTCGCCACATCCGCGGTCACGGTCCCGACCTTCGGGTTCGGCATCAGGCCGCGCGGACCCAGGATCTGGCCGAGCTGTCCGACCACGCGCATCGCATCCGGGGAGGCGATCACCACGTCGAAATCGAGTTGGCCGGCGCGCACCTGCTCGGCGAGGTCATCCATGCCGACCACGTCGGCTCCGGCCTCGCGGGCGGCGTCGGCATTGGCGCCCTGGGTGAACACCGCGACGCGCACCGTCTTGCCGATGCCGTTGGGCAGTACGGTCGATCCGCGAACGACCTGATCAGACTTGCGCGGATCGACACCCAGATTCACCGACACATCGACCGATTCACGAAACTTCACATTGGACAGTTCCCGCAACAAATCGAAGGCCGCGGTGGCCGCATAGGCCTGACCCGGCTGGATCTTCTTGCGGATTTCCTGCATACGCTTGGACAGCTTGGCCATCTCAGATCCCCTCCACGTCAAGACCCATACTGCGGGCGCTACCTGCGATCGTGCGCACGGCCGCTTCCAGTCCGGAGGCGGTCAGATCCGGCTCCTTGGTGCGCGCAATCTCTTCGAGCTGCTCGCGCGTCACCGTACCGACCTTCTTGGTGTTGGGAGTCGCGGAACCGCTGGCGATGCCAGCCGCCTTCTTCAGCAGGATCGCCGCCGGAGGGGTTTTGGTCACAAAGGTGAAGCTGCGGTCGGCGTAGACGGTGATCACCACCGGAATCGGCAGTCCGGGTTCGACACCCTGGGTCGCGGCGTTGAAGGCCTTGCAGAATTCCATGATGTTCACGCCGCGCTGACCCAGCGCCGGGCCCACGGGCGGACTGGGGTTCGCCTTGCCGGCCGGAACCTGCAGCTTGATGTATGCCGTTATCTTCTTGGCCATTGTCTTCTCCTTCGGGTGCAGGCGCCTTGCGGCTCCCCGAAATGGGTTAACGCACGCCCCGAGGGCGTGTCAGGATTTCTCGACTTGATGGAACTCGAGTTCGACGGGCGTCGAGCGCCCGAAGATCTGCACCGCCACCAGCAGGCGGCTCTTGTCGTAATTGACTTCCTCGACGACGCCGCTGAAGTCCTTGAACGGGCCTTCGACGACCCGCACCATCTCGCCGACCTCGAACAGCACCTTCGGCCGCGGCTTCTCGGCGCCCTCCTGCATGCGATGCAGGATCGCCTCCGCCTCACGCTCGCTGATCGGCGCCGGCCGGTCCGCGGAGCCGCCGATGAAGCCGAGCACGCGCGGCACACCCTTCACCAGGTGCCAGGCTTCGTCGTTGAGTTCCATCTGCACCAACACATAGCCGGGAAAGAACTTGCGCTCGCTCTTGCGCTTCTGGCCGTCCTTCATTTCGACGACCTCCTCGGTCGGCACGAGGATCTGACCGAAGTGATCCTCCATGCCGAAACGCGCAATGCGTTCCTCCAGGGAGCGCTTCACCTGGCCCTCGAAACCGGAAAAGGCCTGAACTACGTACCAGCGTAATGCCATGCTCGGTTCCCCTGGCTAACCAATGAACTGCCGGATGATCCAGCCCAGCAACGAGTCCAGTAACCAGAGAAAGATCCCGATGAGGATCACGACACCGAGCACGATCAGGGTGGTCTGCGTGGTCTCGACTCGCGTCGGCCAGACCATCTTGCGAACCTCGGTACGCGAATTGCCCATGAAGCCGGACAGTTGGCGGCCCTTGGCTGTGGTAGAACTGATGAAGACTGCGACGCCGACGACGGCAAGCAGGCCGACGACCCGGATCAGCATGGATTCGGCCGCAAAATAGTAGAAGCCCATCACACCGGCGATCAGTAACGCCACCGCCGCGGCCAGCTTGACCGTGTCGAGCCCGCCTCCTGCCTGTTCCATCTGCTCACTCATTACTTGATCACCTGAGGCCCGTTGCCACCCAATGGATGGCAGGCCAGGAGGGACTCGAACCCCCAACCTGCGGTTTTGGAGACCGCTGCTCTGCCAATTGAGCTACTGGCCTGTTGCTGACTGCTACTGAAAAAAATGCGGGAGGCGGCAGCTGCCGCCCCCCGTGACCCCGGCCCTACGAGTGTATCACTCAATGATCTTGGCGACGACGCCGGCACCGACGGTGCGGCCACCTTCGCGAATCGCAAAACGCAGACCGTCTTCCATCGCGATCGGACTGATCAG
>Ga0207421_10004846_pt1 | contig 15323 bp, 12 predicted proteins | sample SodLakKL_010_SED_4_FD_187542 | JGI IMG/M metagenome (GOLD analysis project Ga0207421, IMG submission 187542) | Alkaline sediment microbial communities from Lake Tanatar, Kulunda Steppe, Russia - 8KL_010_SED (SPAdes) (version 2) | ecosystem: Environmental > Aquatic > Non-marine Saline and...
ATCATCTCCATCTGTGCTTCGGTCTGAATCTGTTGTGCTTTTATGGATGCATCAACAAATACCTGAAGTTCCTGATCAGATACTTCCGGGATATCCTGTGCTGGTTGCTGGGGTTGCTCAAACTGCGCTTGCGCCGACACGGCCATGAAAACAAAAAGAAGTGCCGCTGTACATCTGGCAATCCATGGATAATTCATATGTTCCTCTGGGATTTGGTAATTAAATATATTTACAAAAGCATATAACAGATTAAACATAAAATTATTTTTTGAAAATCCCGAATTTAACCTCAAATTTTGATTTACCGAAGTAAAACCAACAATATGAGTATCATTCAGCACATTTCCGGTATATTTATCTTAAAATGATACTCGAAAAATAGTTACAGCAAAATCTGAAATTATTTTCGTTTTTCAATTCCCGATTATGTTGTAAAATAATACCGGCAATCGGAACCCACTATCCCTGCGAATGAACAAACGAAAAAAGAAAAACCGGCCATTTCTGCTCCTTGTACTCTTGCTTATTGTGATTGCCGGAGGCGCCTGGCTGGCTTATCAATTCTATTCGGAACGTACCGGCCCGCTGACCCATACCGGGGAGATCACTCCGGATGATGCGTTCATATACGAAGGCCAGCCGGTCATTCAAACTGTTACCCGATGGTATCAAAATGAGAATCTGGACCAGGAAGCCATCAACAGCAGATTACCCGATCATTTTCGTCTGCTTATCCTTGACAGGGATATCAATGCTAATTCCGCTCCCAATTTTGTACTCATTACCACAGACCCCGGTCTGCCGGAACTCGACCGTTCCCTCTCCGATTTCGGGTTCGCCCATGTCTTTCGCAACCTGGTGGTATACGAAACCCGCGACCGCTCGCTCTACCCGATTTTAACCATTGGGCGCGAATCCATTCAGGACGAGTACGGTGCGGGCCTCATTCACCAGATTCCAGCCGAAAACGGTTATGCCCTTGTTATGGAGGAGTACGAGCATGACGCACTATATGAAAAACCGGTGCAGCTGATCGAAATCGTTATGCTTGATGAAAATGGTATGGGTGCCAGTGACGATATTGTCATCTATTGGGATCCGTCCGAGGCGGCATACAAAGCTACCAACACATTCGGTGCGCCCTGATCTTCCCGGAACATGTGATTCCCATAACGCGGCCGGAACACGGGATTAACTTTTTTATCTGGCATCATTAATCCCTATTTTGTGCTTCTGTTAAAGCGTGGACGTAGCTGTGACTTTTTTTGGCTTGCAGCTACTCACAGCCTCTCTTCGTAGTTTTTTATTAATTTCCGAAACCAGATTCTAAAATCATGCAGATTATGAACAAGCATCGGATAATCGCCCTTACGATACTGATACTTGCAGCCATCGCACTGCGCTTCCTGCCCCAACCCCCTAACTTCACACCCGTAGCTGCTTTGGCGCTTTTTTCAGGTGTGTTTTTCAGGGATCGCTTTTGGGCATTAGTTATGCCACTTTTTGTCCTGGTTGTCACCGACCTGTTTTTAGGCTGGCATAATACCATCCTCTTTGTGTACGGATCATTTGCGCTGATTGTGCTCATCGGCCAGGCGATAAAATCGCATGTATCCGTCGGCCTTGTTGCCGGTGGAGGAATCACCGGAGCCATGCTGTTTTTCATCATCACCAACTTCGGTGTTTGGCTAACCGGCTCCATGTACCCAAAAACATGGGAAGGCCTCGCCGCGGCATATATTGCAGCAATTCCTTTTCTGCACTATATGATCATCAGCACCTTGTTCTACAGTGCGGTCTTTTTTGGCGTATTTCTGCTTGCGGAACGATTCCTTCCATCCATTCGCGACGAGAACGCTCCTTATCAGGCCTGAATCATAGCAAGCATTGAAAGCAGAAAAAAGCCCGTTTAAAAGAGCCATCATCATTGGCGCCAGCTCCGGTATCGGTGCATCCCTTGCCGTCGAACTATCCAAACGAGGATATACGCTGGGGCTTACCGCCCGCAGATTGACCATGATGGAGGAGGAACTGCAGCCCGAACTCTCCTCCCCATCTTTTCTGGCGCATATGGATGTTGCCGATATTGATGCCTCTGTACAGGTATTACGCGATTTAATCAAACAAATGGGCGGGGTCGATCTGATCATCATCAATGCAGGGGTATCCGGAAGTTCCGCCCGAATGGAATGGGTACCCACCGGCCAGCTGATACGCATCAATGTACTCGGTTTTGCCGGCATGCTTCATGAAGCATACCGTATTTTTCAGAGGCAGGGCCATGGACATATTGTGGGTATATCGTCCATAGCATCGCTCCTGCCCCATCCCAACGGGTCCGCTTATAATGCATCAAAAGCCTTTGTATCCAACTATCTGGACAGCATTCGCCTGAGAATCAAACGCAGGGGGGAGAACATAACCGTAACGGATGTCCTCCCGGGTTACGTCCTGACGCCCATGACCGAAGAAAACAAGCGTATGTTCTGGGTTGCTACAGTCGAAAAGGCGACCCGGCAAATCGCTAAAGACATCGAGAACAAACGGTCGGTCAGTTATGTCTCCCGCCGGTGGCGGCTTGTTGCCTATCTTCTCTCACTCATGCCACGCGCTGTCCTGAATAGAATACTTTAGGCATCCGGTTGATTCTGTTTATTGTTTACAATACCGGCTCTTTTCTTATTTTCACATAGTCCGCGTATACGATAACAGACCCGGATCAGACAGGCTGCAAAAAAGCATCCGGCATGTCTGATGGGTATTCCTGTCATTACGGTATGACCCTCTTTTTTTACTGGCACTAACCCTGAGAATCCCACATGTTCAATAAAGAGCTGATAAAACCGGAAATCTCCGAATTGATCAAACAGAAGCAATGGTCTGAACTGAGGGAGTCCGTAGAAGACTGGCCAATTCCTGAGGTCGTTGATCTCCTTTTAAGTCTTGACAAAAAGGATCGGGTAGTATTCTTTCGCATCCTGCCACGCGAACTGAGTGCGGCTACTTTTGCCCATTTTGAACCGGAACAGCAGAATGCACTGCTGCTTGAGATGACGGACGATGAGACCCGCCAGCTGCTTTCCAACCTGGCGCCGGATGACCGGACTGCCCTGCTGGATGAGCTTCCGGGACAGGTCACACAGCAGATGCTGAATTTGCTCAGCCCGCAGGATCTCAAGGAGGCCCGGTTCCTTCTCGGATACCCCGAAGAGAGTGTCGGCCGGTTGATGACCCCGGATTATCTGGCCGTACGCCCTCACTGGACCATCGGACAGGCCCTTGACCACATCCGGAAAATGGGGCGTCAAAGTGAGACCATCAACGTGATTTATGTTACCGATCCGGCATGGAAACTGCTTGATGCACTCGAACTCCAGCTCTTCATTTTATCCGACCCCGACAAGAAAGTCGAGGATATCATGGATGATACCTTTGTTTCGGTTACAGCTTTTGAGGACCGGGAAGCGGCCGTCCAGCTGGTTCAGAAATATGACAAAACCGTACTGCCCGTCCTCGATTCGGACGGTATCCTGCTTGGCATTGTCACTATTGATGACCTTCTCGACGTTGCGGAAGAAGAGGCCACAGAGGATTTCCATAAAGGTGCGGCGGTTGCCCCGCTGCGGACAAGCTACCGTGAAGCCACAATCTGGTCGCTTTTCAGCAAGCGAATTCCCTGGCTTGTTATCCTGGTTTTCGTCAACCTGGTCTCATCAGGGGTTATCGAGGCTTTTGAAGATGTCCTCGCTTCAGCGCTTGCACTGGCGTTTTTTATCCCCCTTCTCATTGACAGTGGCGGGAATGCCGGTGCACAGTCGGCTACATTGATGGTTCGTGCGATCGCGATCGGGGATATACAGTTGCGGCAATGGCTGCGAACAGTCAGCAAAGAGGTGCTGGTCGGAATCGCTCTTGGATTAGCGATGGGTTTCGCAAGCTGGGCTTTGGGATTTTACCGGGGCGGTGCCGAAATCGGTATTGTGGTCGGACTCTCCATGGTACTTATCGTATTGGTAGCCAATATTATCGGAACCCTGCTCCCCTTCCTGCTTACCCGGTTCAACATTGACCCCGCGGTAGCAAGCAGTCCGCTTATCACCACTATCGTCGATGCGGCCGGCCTGATGATCTACTTTACCATAGCCAGTTTTGTGCTTGGAGTCACGTTATAACTGAGTGATTACCGTTTCTTCAGTAACTTTCCGACAACCGAGAGGAGTTCGTCCTTTTTAAATGGTTTGGCCAGATATTCAGAGAAACCCTGCTCCAGATAAAATTCGGCATCACCGCCCAGAGCATGGGCTGTAAGGGCGATAACCGGTATCTCCACCCATCTTCTGTTGGACCGGATGGCCTTCAGCGTCGCAACCCCATCCATACCGGCACCAAGGCTGATATCGAGTATCACCATCTGATACTTCTCCTCCTGCATTTTTTCAAGAGCCTTTTCCCCGGAATCAACCGTGTCCACATCATACTCCTGGCCCAGATAAAATTTCACAATTACGGAGCTGTCAAAATCATCTTCTACCACCAGAATGTGAGGTTTTTGGGGCAATGCCTGCTCGAAGTATGGTTTGCTCCCGGAAGTTTGAGGATGGGCATGTTCGTCCCTGACTGGAAGTTGGATTGTAAATATGGAGCCCTCTCCTTTTTTGCTGTTAGCGGTAATGTTGCCTTCCAACACATCCACCAGCTTCCGGGTTATGGTTAGCCCCAGGCCACTACCTTCAAATTTACGGGATAAACCGGTACTCTCCTGCTGAAACTCCTCAAAAACCCGTGGAAGAAAATCGGCCGATATTCCCACTCCGGTATCCTGGACATCGATCTGTACCCACGGCTGATTCTTTTTTTTAATTTTCGAGACATAAACTACTACTTCCCCCTGTTCGGTATATTTGAAGGCATTGGATAGCAGATTAAACATGATCCGGTTGAAAAGCTGCCGGTCAATATCCATAAAAAGATCCGTCACATCCGTCTGCAGGCTAAAGGCCAATCCTTTGTGCCTTGCCGAGCGTTTATGCACCTCCATGGCCCGATGGAGTTCATCGATGAGATTCACGTTTTCAACCTGAATATCAACTCTATCCGATTCCAGTTTGGCCAGATCGAGAATGGATTCGATGGTTTCAAGAAGTCGCCGGCCACTAACGTGTATCCGTACGGCCATATCGCGAGCCTCTCCGTCTGAAAGATCCGATTCCAAAATACTTGCAAAACCCATGATCCCGGTTAATGGCGTCCTCATTTCATGACTAATATTGGCAAGCAGGGCCGTCTTCACCCGGTTCATCTCTTCGGCTGTATCCCGGGCCCTGATTAACTCTTTTTCAACCCGCTTCCGATCGGTGATATCCCGGGAATTCACAACCACACCGCCAACATCCGGATCGTTTAACAAATTGGTACCCACCGATTCCAGATATACCCAATGACCCTGCTTGTGTAAAAACCGGTGTTCGAATACCATATCCTCCTTGGGATGTTCCAGGATTTTCAGGAACACCTCTTCTATCCCGGGAAGGTCTTCGCGGTGGATCAACTGAAATGCATTTTTTCCTATTAATTCTTCGGGTTCATAGCCAAGAATTTTTGTTGCTGACGGACTGAGAAAAAGAAAATTGCGGTCCGGACTTAAAACGACAATAACATCCGAGCTATTCTGAATTAATGCTCTGAAGCGCCCCTCACTGCTCCTCACCATCTCCTCGGCTTTGACCCGGACGATATTGGATGCAATGATCTCCGATAATATGGTAAGCATTCTGACTTCCGTTTCAGAACAGGTATACCCCTCCCCAATCCACTCAAGACCGATAAAATCGAAATTTCCGGATTTTTTCGAACGAAACGGAAAAGCGGCAACAGACTTGACACCATACTCCCGGAAATGAGCCTTCTCGGGCTGAGCTTCATCCGGCATTTCCCCGATATCGGCATAGGAAATTTTTCTACCTGCTGCAATTTGCCTCTTCCACCAATCCCCAAACATATCCTCAACGGAATTCAGGACATTGCCCGATTTTTCGGCTTGTTCACCGCTCCAAACGACCGTTTCCCATTTGCTGATCTCCATAGAATTTTCGGCCGGAAAAAGACAGATATAGGCCCGGTCTGCACCTACCGCTCCCGCAAACAGACCGAGAATCTCTTTAAAATCGGGTTTTGACTCCTTCAGCAGACGGACCCGGATCTTATCCCTGATCCCCCCCAAATGTTCCCGAAGCCTGGATTTTTCCGCTTCTTTCCGCTTGCGAGTAACATCCCGCAAAACGATCACCACTCCGGAATTATATCCGTTCGGATCTGCAACCGCCGAAAATGTGCCAATCACCGGAGTATACTCCCCTTGTGCATTCTTCAGGAGCGAATCATCCGGAAGATATTGACGTTCCCCGGTATCAAGCAGAGCCTGATAGTCGGGTTTCAGTTCTCCGGTGTCGTTTTCTCTGTAAAAGCGGAAAACAGATTCAATGCTTTTCCCAAGAATATCTGATGCCGGGATGCCTAAAATTTTTTCTGTAACCGGATTGACATAGGTTATACGCATTTCAGAATCTGCCGACACAACAGAATGCTCAATGCTATTCAATGTCGTTGCAAGCAGGCGTTCGTTCCGGTTGAGCTCAAGCTGCATTTTATGCCTGTCCAGAGCCAGTTCAATGCAGACAATGGTCTCATTCTCCCCGATTGGCTTGTATATAAACCCGTATGGCTTGGTTTTCCTGGCCCTCATAATGGTCTCAGAATCCGTCTGAGCTGTGATATAAATCACCGGGACATCAAGATGCGTATTGATTTCAATGGCCGCCTGAATCCCGTCCAGTTCGTCATCCAGATTTATATCCATCAGGATAAGGTCTGGCTGGTGCTTATTGGCCATTGCAATCGCATCTGCACTGCGGCTAACCGGCCCGAGCACAACATACCCCTCTTTTTCAAGACAGGTGCAGATACTCCGGGCGATGATTACATCATCCTCTACTACCAATATGTCAGCGTTACCTCGATTCAACTTTTAGCTCTTATAATAGTTTCTGACCCATACGATTTTCACCATTCATTGGCAATATACGTGCAAATACCGAAGACGAACAACCCGAGATTGAAACATATCCGCAATTACCGCCGTATGCTGTTAACAGCAATTAAATGGGGCGTTCTCGCTTCTACCTTACTTTGTATTTATCTATTTTACGGAGCGAAAATCTAATACCTCTCTTTTGAAATCTGTTTCGAAAAGTTATAAATGGCTGATTATCCCCGGTCTGATTGGCCTGGGTGTTTTCCTTTTTCTGATGCCCCATTCGCATCCCCCCGCACACTTTACAGATTTTTCCAGCAAAGAGGATGTTTCTGACCGTTCCCGTCAATTCCTGGAAGAGAACGAGTACCTGCTCCATGACCTTGAACCTTTTGTGATCTTTCAGACCAACGATGACCTCATCAACCGTCAGATTGCACATTTTGGCAAAAAACAGCTCAATGAATTTATTAAAAACGGGTTTCTGAGATTTGTTCCCTCGTATTACTGGCAAGTGTTGTGGATTGATACGGCCGAGCCGGACGAGCACCTTGACGAACTGGACATTACTGTTAACAGTTACAAACACCCATTCGGAAGAATGGTATTTAAAACCATACATGCACCGGACGGTGCTATCCAGGCATTTGGTATAGAGCATCCAGTAGCGGAAGAGTTTACTGCCCGAACCCGCACACGTCCCGATACGCTGGATCTGAGTGCCATCATTCCGGAAGAACCGGTATCCGGGAACGAGGCTTACCGGCACATAAAAAAATCCGTCAAAGGCACGGTTTGGGATAATTACCTGATGCAGGTTGATTCCACCTATCATTCGGAGCATCACGGACAGCCTGTAACATCCATTCGCATACATCCCGAAAATGACATATTCGGGCACTCACCGGTTGTTACACTCAAGCGGGGTCATGACGGCACACTTCGGGGTATAAGTCACGTCGTGAACATTCGTAACAGCGAGGCACCGGAAACACCCGGCTTTATCGGTATCACAAGAGCTCTCTTTTATGTGTTCGCCATGCTGATACTGCTGGTGCTCTTCTTTCGTCGCCTGTTCCACCGCCTTATTGACCTGCGCAGTGCATCCATTTACGGGATCGTGGCTGTTGGCATCTGCTTTATACAAATCGCACATCTGCTCATACAGTACTCTGCATTTGTACAGATGGATATCCAGATCATGCAGATTCTTGCCATGATTGTCACCGTGATGCTGTTATCAGGGATTGTCGGCATATTGGTATTCATCTTCTCCGGATTGGGGGAATCCCTGACCCGGGAAATATGGCCGGAAAAAATTACCACCCTGTCGCTCATCCGTCTTGGCTATTTCCGGAGCAAATCCGTTGGGCGATCTCTCGTCGCCGGTGTCATGGCTGCACTGATTTACCTTGGTATTATTGCGGTAGTCTACACCATCAGCGACAACAGCTATCTCAATCCGCTTGATGATCAGTTTTTCTACATCGAAAGCTATCTTTTTTCTCCCTGGCAGATTTTTATTCGAAGTTTCTTCTGGATGTTTCTGATTTCCATAGGGCTGTACGCCGGTCTGATATCATGGATCGCCATCAACAACAACAAAACGATCTTCCTGATACCGATCGGGGCTCTGGCATTTGCCCTGATCTCTTCGTTCCAGATTGACACACCCGGCTCTGCACAGATTTTGCCGATGATCTTCATTCCCGGCCTTGCGGTCACCTGGATCTATCTGAAATATGACCTGCTCACCATATTCGTCTCCCTCTTTTTCTTCATTGCCGCATGGGCTACGGTAGACGGGTGGGTCGTCCGTAATTCTCCCGATGCCTATACGGCTGTTGCGATTTTTATGGTGCTGGCGCTCATACTGTTGACGGGACTTTACCTCGTCAGGTATGGAAAGGAGTATGAGCACATTCCGGAGCTGACACCCGACTACATCCGGGAAATCGCCCGCGAACAGCGTGTGGAGCGGGAACTTGAAATCGCCCATCAGGTTCATCAGTCATTTCTTCCGGTCGATCTGCCTCAGTTTGAAGGGTTGGATATCGCGGCCAACTGCCGGGCAGCATTTGATGTCGGGGGAGACTATTACGACTTCATTCCTGTCGACAACCGCCAGATGGCCTTCGTGATCGGTGATGTTAGTGGAAAAGGTATCCAGGCAGCGTTTTATATGACGATGGTCAAGGGCATTTTCCAAAGTCTGGTCAAAGAGATACCCGACCCCGCTGCCCTTTTGACCCGGATGAACCGCCTGTTCTATAACAATGCCCGGCGCGGCAGTTTTATCTCTCTCTGCTACGGTCTGATTGATGTGCGCACCGGCTTGCTGCAATACGCACGTGCCGGTCACAACCCGGCCATTTTGATACCGGCGGGAGATGAAGATGCGTTTATGCTGCGTTCCTCTGGTTTGGCCCTGGGACTAACCAGAGGAGATGAGTTTAGTGACACCCTCAAAAAAGAGCGCATTTCAATGAAGCCCGGAGACACCCTTGTTTTCTATACGGACGGCCTTACCGAAGCCACCAACCCAAATGGTGAAATGTATGGGGACGACCGGCTGCTTCGTGATATTCAGAGCGTGAAATATCTCGCTCCCGATGAGTTGATATCGCAATTACAACGGACTATAGATTCGTTTACAGCCGGAACACCTGTGGGCGATGACATGACCATGGTGGTGGTTCGCTATAAAAAAAGGGTATTGCAGTCATAACAGCCGCAATACCCGGAAAGTACTTCTTAAACGCGTCCGTAAACAGACCTGTAACTCATTCGTCCAGATCTGCGGCACATTCGGTATGTCATAATGCATCGGTGTGCATTACGGAACCGGAGTAATTTAAGGCATCAGTACCTTGTCAATAGCATGAATCACGCCATTCGTTGCAACGATATCGGCGGCAACCATTAAGGCCCCATCAACCGAAATGCCTCGTTCATGATGGCTTACATCAAATTCAGCTCCCTGGAGGGTAGTCACATCATCCCGGTTACCAAAATCCCCCGCTTTCAACGCTTCCGGAATAATATGGGCGCGAAGCACTTCACGCAATGCATCCGGATCTTCCAGCAACGCCTGCAACTCCGCTTCCGGAATATCCTCGAAAGCCTGATCGGTTGGTGCCAACAGGGTAAACGGACCCTCCTCGTTCAATTCTTCATCCAATCCGGTTTCCTCCAAAAGGGTGCGGAAATACTGTATTTGTCCGAATTGTGATGCCGATACCATTACATTCTCGCCCGTTTCGATTTGTGCGTGGGTGTAGCTGCTGAAACCAAAGAGCAGTACGGTCGCCAGGGCAAGGGTTTGCATCATACGGGTCAGGTTTTTCATAATATTAAATCTCCTTTTTTTCATGAATATGCTACTATTAATAACAAAATGAGGTATAATTAGTTCAAATCATGGATTTTTTTAATGCGTATCCCAAAAATAAACTTTCTGGAACGCGAACATAATGAGATGAAGTGATTGTTTATAATTACTATTATTCTGCAAAGCAGTTTTTTGAATCTCACATACTCACTGGGTAACGTAATGCACAATATTGTATTGATCGAAGGCGACGGAATCGGATCAGAAATCTCAAGTTCGGTACTCCGCATACTGGATGCCGCCGGAGCTGCGAATATCAACTGGATACCGGCATCCGCCGGCATGGAAGCGTATGAAAAACAGGGAAACCCCCTGCCGGACGAAACGGTCAGCCTGATCGAAGAGCACAAAGTTGCGCTGAAAGGGCCCCTTACAACGCCGGTCGGAAGTGGGTTCCGTTCCATTAATGTGGCTCTGAGACAGAAATTCGACCTGTACAGTAATATCCGTCCCGCAAAAACATTACCCGGTGTGCCCAGCCGGTTTGGCAACGTGGATCTGGTGACGTTCCGTGAAAATACCCAGGGTATGTATACCGGCATAGAACGATATGTAAACGACGATGAAAACAACGCGGAGTCCATCGCTGTTATCACCCGCTATGCCAGTGAACGGATTATCAGAGCCGCATTCGATTATGCCCAGAAGCATGGACGAAATCGTGTGGCCCTCATCCACAAAGCGAATATCATGAAATACACCTCCGGCTTGTTTTTGAAAGTCGGACGCGAGATCGCTGAAGAGTATCCCGAAATCGCGTTCAGTGACATGATTGTCGATAACACCGCCATGCAACTGGTGATGCGGCCCGAGATTTTTGATGTGATTGTCACCACCAACCTGTTTGGTGACATCCTTTCCGATCTGGCATCCGGACTGGTCGGCGGACTCGGAGTAACCGGATCTGCCAATATGGGTGAGAATCATGCCATATTTGAAGCAGTTCACGGATCCGCGCCCGACATTGCCGGCCAGGGTAAAGCCAACCCCACAGCCCTGCTGCTTTCCGCGCTCATGATGCTTGAGCATCTGGAAGAACACGATATCGCAGAAAAAATCCGCATGGGACTGTACAAAACGCTCCCTGATCTGGAAGTGGTCACCGGAGATCTCGGAGGCAAGGGCAGCACGGAAATATTTACCGACGCCATCATCAAAAATATGTAACCATACGGACCTGACGGATTGCCGCCTCAGTGGGTACAGGACTCCATCCGGCCGCCGTCGGGTGTTACAGTTCCAGGATTTCCGGCTCCCGGGTTTCCGTGTCAAACAGTGCAATCGTGGCTTTGGCATCAAACCCGTGGGCAGAGCCGGGGTTCAGCATACGGGTTCCGCCCACCATCTTATTCACAACCTGATGGGTATGTCCGCTGATAACCAGGTCATAGGAGCCGCATTTCCCAAGCGCTTCGGTGATGGCCGGCTGGGTTCCGTGATAGAGGGCAATCCGGCACCCTTCGATTTCGGTTTCAAAAAACTCGTTGTGGATGTTCAGGTTGTTCTCCTTCATTTTTCCGATGAGACGGAAGTGATCTCCATCATTATTGCCGAATACAGCATCCATACCATACCCACGGAACAGCGGGATGGTGAACGGACTGCAAAAATCACCGGCATGGAGAATGTGGCCAATATCATTACTGCGAAACAGTGCAACTGCTCTGGTGATATGTTTTACATGATCGTGAGTGTCGGAAATTATTCCCAATTTCATAATAAATCTTCCGTTTTTTAAGTCCGTATAATTACAGCGAAATAGCTGTCTGTTTGAGGTGATATCTCCGGTTAAAGGGGTTTACTCCGTTTACTGATGGACTCAGATATTGGAACCCGATGATTCCGGTAACATTCTGTAAAGCGCATACAGGGTACGGTTTGCCGGGGTGCTCAGCTCAAATATTTCAGCCTTCCTGGTAATATATCCGCAGAAGGCATCAAACTCCAGAGGCTTTCCACGCTGACGATCCTGGTATGTTGATGTGCGGAATGCCCCCAGATCCTGAGCCTCATCAATGATCACGGCACCTTCATCATCCGTTATCGAAACCCCCGAAGCACTTGCTACGGACTGCATTTCATAAAAAAGTTGCCAGGCGGTGGCATAAGCGTGCTCCTCCTCAAATAAACGGTCGATGGTCACATTGGCCAGCCCGGTCAACATGTTAAAAACCCCATTCCAGATAAATTTTAGCCATGCTTCTTTTTTGATATTGGGGCTGACATTGCAGGCTAAACCGTGGTATTGAAATATTTTTTGCAACTGCAAGACCCGGTTCGACGAAGCGCCATTCTCCTCGCCGAAACAGACTTCAGAAAAGCCGCGGTAATCGATTGTGCCGGGTTCGGTGATCTCAACCCCGATTCTGCAGAATCCGCGAATGACTTTACTGCTGCCAAAGGCATCCGCCAGCCACTCATAATTTTCCAGACCGTTTTGCAGGGTCAGGATCTGCGTATTGTTTTTGATGACAGGCCGGAGACGTCTGATCGCTTCGCGGGTGTCAAAAGACTTGACGGTTACAATTACAAGGTCAGGCGGTTCGGGCGCGTCCGACGGATCCCCGACAACATTAAGGTTGTCCAAATGAAGCTCCATCTCTCCCGTTATCCGAAGTCCGTTTTTCTGCATGATGTCACGATGTGTTCCTCGTGCCACAAAGGTAACCATCAACTCCTCACTCTGCGCAAGATGGGCACCATAGAATCCACCAACGGCACCGCTGCCCATGATCAAAATATGTTTCATTATGAATTTTTTATTGCCGCTTTAGTATCTTTCATTATTATGATATTGGATGGGTTGCCTGAACAGTATCATCAACCGGAATATCATCTACTTTAAAAATAGCAGGCTGATCGCGCAATGCCAATGGGATCTGGTTCCTCCCGGCCTTTTTAATACTCTTACAATATGCCGGACTATAACATTTCAATTGCTGCAACGCTTATATTTGTCCTTTCCGCCGGATTACCGGCCGAAGCGTTCCATACCCATCAGGATGCCCGGCCAGCCCGGAATGGCACATCAACCCCGGATGACACATCAGCCCGGGATAAACGAGGAGTCCGGGATGATACGCTGCTCATCCGGGCCCTGCCAGATACCGTTGCAGAAGAGCTTTTTGAAGGGACCCTCTATTATGAGATGAATATCAATGGCATGCATCAGGAATTCCGGTACTTTATCAAACGCGGCTTGGTGCGACTTGAAATAGATGATCCCCATATGGGTGGTTCGATGACGCTGCTGATTTCGCCGGATGAGCTTCGCATGGTTGTAATCATTGATGAAATCCACGCCTATGCAGATCTTCAATTTGAGGATATTGCTAATCGGGGGGAGTCGCTTGTGGACCAAATGATGGAGGCTTCTGCTTCCGGAAAACGGACGATGATCGCCGGGGTCGAAAATGAAGAGTTCCTGCTTATCACAGAAGCCGGAAACGAGATTCGGTTCTGGTCACCGGTGGATTCGAAGCGTTACGGTCATTTTCATTTTCCTGATTTCGGCAACCGGTTATTGGCCCGTATTTTGAACTATGACGTACCACCTGGTTTTTTCCCGTTTGCATTGTCCTATGAGGATGAGAACAACAGCATTGAGATCACCCTGGTTGAAATCCATGATGAAATTCCGGATTTGGATCTGTTTGCCGTTCCGGCGACTTACCGGAATATTACCTTGACCATTCCGGATTACTGACCACGTATCTCTGATCCGCACGTCCTGTCCCAGTTTATGGACATTCCGGAAATGAAACTGCCATAACCAAATGACTGTTCATTTTCTGCGGATTTATCCCCATATTTTTTCAAGCGATACCATAACACCATTTTATGCCCATCAGCTTTAACAGTCCATTACATGAGATCCGCTATGAATAAAACGGTAACAGCCGGTTTTAGCCAGGTTTTGAGTATTCCGGCATCCTCCATCAGGTTCCTCCTTTCCATACTTTTTCTGGTTATGCTTTTCGGCGCGATAACTGTTCCGCTTGCATATGCGGATGCTACCGGTACAGCATCTGCCGGAAATGATGAGACCCTGGAACGGGCATTTCAGTTGAAAGATGAGTTTCGTGACGAGGAAGCACTAGAAGCATTTAAAGAGGTGCTTGAACGCGATGAAACGCATTATGAAGCGTTATGGAATATCGTAATGCTCCATACTTCCATCGGATACCGGCAGGACCGGAGCCGTGATGAAGAGGCTCATTATGATCAGGCGTATCAATACGGGCAGCGGTTACTGGAAGCACATCCCGACAGTGCCGGTACCCACTTCGCCTATGCGGCGGCAGCCGGTCGCAAAGCGTTACATGCGGGAGCGCGCGATCGAATCCGCATGTCCACCGAAATTCGGGAACATGCCGAAAAAGCGGTAGAACTGGATCCCGGATATTCACGGGCATGGAACGTGCTGGGCAACTGGCATCACCGGGCAGCCAACCTGTCTCGCATGGAACGCCTTGCCGCCAATGCCCTCTTCGGCGGAGCTCCGGAGGGTGCCAGTAATGAAGCGGCTCGCGAAGCGTTTCAAAAAGCGATTGAACTGGACCCGCAATTCATTCTTTATTACCATGACAAGGCCGAATTCTACCTGACCATCGGCGAAGATGACCATGCCCGACGCATTCTTGAAGAAGGCCTCGAAAAAGAGATTACCACAAGTGACGACGAGCGATGGATTGAAAATATGCGGGAAATGCTGGACGATTTGTGATTTGCGGTTCGGTTACATGGTCCGCAAAGTGGAGCCGCAATTCAGCATCCGCTCACCATGGTAAGGGTTCAGAATCCGTTCTTCGGTACTGAGCCAGTCCCCGTTACCTCCGTTGACCATCGGACACCGCTGGTGGTACAAGGTCCCTTTCTGATGGCCAAGATGCTCGACCATAG
>Ga0207421_10004847_pt1 | contig 15322 bp, 16 predicted proteins | sample SodLakKL_010_SED_4_FD_187542 | JGI IMG/M metagenome (GOLD analysis project Ga0207421, IMG submission 187542) | Alkaline sediment microbial communities from Lake Tanatar, Kulunda Steppe, Russia - 8KL_010_SED (SPAdes) (version 2) | ecosystem: Environmental > Aquatic > Non-marine Saline and...
TTGATCTGAAGCTGCCGGTCTTTGGCGGCTTGCTGACGGTCTTCGCTCATCTGGCGTTCAGCTTGTGTCAGCCGGCGTTGTTCCATACCCATCTGGGCTTGATGCTGCTGCTGCTGCTGCTGCATGTACTGCTGCTGCTGCTGGGATTCGACCTGGTGTTGCCGTGCGCCTTCGCGTTGCGCCATTTCCTGCTGATACCATTCCGGTCCCATGGCAAATGCTGTCTCGGGGGACGGGGGCGCCCCCATCGGGTGCTGTTCGCCTCCCACCAGTTGATTGGCGGCTTGGCCCAGCGGACCGAGAACCGCTTGCGCCTGAGCAACTTGACGCACCTGGTTCATGGCCCGCTGGGCCTCCTCGGGCGGCGTGCCTTCGGGAAACTCGTATTCGTTGTTGAGTTCTGGATCAAATTGGGTAGGCATGGCCTGCCCTCCATGTGTCGTTGTAGGGGTCGTACTGCATCGGCACTCTCGTTCGCACATTAGGGTCTGTCAGGGACGGAGTGATGCCCATCTGTTGGCCGAGCATCTGGCCCTGCATCCAGTTCTGGAATTGTGGCCCGAGCTGGTCTCCGATGAGACTTTGCGGGGCGGAAGCGGAAGCGGCTCCGCTAGCTGCTCCAAGCGCCCCTTGTGGTAGTCCCGGAGCGCGGGCAGTACTTTGTCCAGCAGGGGTGAGAATAGGCCCAGGATGCGCCTCTGCGGCTGCTTGTCCTGGCGCTGTTCCGGCAGCTTGTTGTCCACCCATAAGGTTGCCCATTTGAGGCGCAAAATGCGTCAGTGCGCCAGACACACCACCTTGCAATCCGTAACCCAACGCTTCCTGTCCGGTGACATCTCCGCCGGCGGCAGCTTGCCCCACAGTGCCCCCGAGCGCGCTTCCTGCCGCGCCCATGCCCGCCGTGGCCGCTAAACTGGTTCCCGCGGTGAACGGCGCGGCCAGGGCACCACCGAGTCCGCCCAGCGTGGAACCGATCTGGCCCCACATGCCGGCCTCTTCTTCTTCGCGACGGCGTTCCTCTTCTTCGGCCCTTAATTGAGCCGCCGTGCCGCGTTGCAGTTGGGTGCCCAATCGCCCCACGGGCGACTCCGGGCCGCCCAATCCGGCGGCAATCATCCCAAGCACGTTGGCGTTCTCTATCGTCGTAGCCATTGTTCTATCCTTATGTCAGCATATCCCACAGTTTGGAGTACAAACCAAGGCCAGCGGATATACCGCCTGCACCTTCCATTAAACGGTCGAACGTGCGGTCCGCTTCTTGCGCGGGCGTTCCTTGCGCGGCGCCCATGCCTTGGTTAGCGTATTTCCATAGGTCCAGATTCCACATCCGGTCTTTCCGGTCGAGCTGGATGTTGTGGTCAATTTCGTCGTTGCGAATCGTGATTCTTTGCTTGTTCGACTCGTGTTGCGCCTGGAATACCGACCCGTAGATCTGGCCTTTGGCCGCGAGAAACGCCGCGTGCTGTCGGATCATGCCTTGCACAATCGTATTCGCCGCCTGTAGTTTGGCTTGTTGCTGTTGGACGTTGAGTTCCTTGATACGCTCTTCATGGGACATTTGCCGGTCGTATCCGCGCAAGATGCTTTCTCGTGATTGAATGTGGCTGTTCCACTTCTGGCTGTCGTTGTGTTGGCCCACATTCACTTTCAGTTGCTCGTGGCGTGTCTTGGCTTCCACTTCGAGTTCCCGGTCGCGTTGGTGCGCGTTCGCGATGATGCTTGCGATTTGATTGTCGATTTGCGCTTGCAGCTCCATTTCTCGAACTCTATTCTGGTTTTGGAGCCGCACACGTTCTTGGCGGAGTTGCTGGTCGAAATCTGATACTTGGTCTTCCGCCGCGAGGTGCGCTATCGCCATCTGCTGGTCGAACGTGGTCGTCATCACGCCTCGTATATCGAACAATCCGCTCGCAATACTGGTCAGGTTTTTTGCGAGATCCCGGCGTTGCCGGTTCTTGTAGGCCGCAATCGCGTCGTCTACTTCTGTCGTTACACTTGGAGCAGACACGGTTGGCCCTGACGGCGTCTCTATCGGGTCTACGCTTACCAGTGTGGGATCATTCACCTTGCCCGCGTCTTGTTCCGCTTCATCCGGGTTGTAACTGGAGCCAGCCACCGCTGACTTAACGTCGCTCAAAGCGCTACTGAATCCGATGGCGTTGGCTGTTTCTACCATGTCCAGCACAGCTTTCCAGTCTGTGTTGTTAGCAGGGTTGCCGTTCGTTACCGCATACTGAAATCCATAATCAACCAGGTCCTTCAAATTGAGGTCGTTCAGGATTTCTTTGTACTGGTCCGTCAACGCCTGGATCTCGTCCAACTCGGTCGTAGGATCGTAGGCGGTATGCGCTTGTCCGTTATCGACATCAAAAAACGGGGATAAACGGCGCTCTGTGCTTCGATTCCAATAGTCATCCCGTGGGGTTAAGTGACGGGCATGATCAACAATCTGGTGGAAGATACTTAGTTTGCTGTCAGCGACTGTATCGTAAAGCGTATCCCCTACTTCCGCATCCCGACTACCAAACAGCATGAGCTGGTGCGAGTTTTCGATGTGGGGGGGATACCGAAGATGGTTGTCTTCGTCCAGACCTACTTTGCCCATCAGTCGTCCATCACCCATCAGATATCCCTCCGCATTTGGATCACGTCCCACTGGAACCCAAGCGATTCCGACAGGCGCTTGGTGTGTTCATGGTACACACACGTGGTGATAGCCACACACCCAGCCTCGCGCGCCTGTTTCGCGGCATATTCCGCCACGGTTCGCCATGCTTTGTCTGTCATGGTGATATTGGGGAGTTTCCATAACGCGGCCAAAACCATGACGGGCCGGCCTTTATCGTCTTTTTGAAACCGGGTTACAGCAAACCCCAGCATGTGCATCTGAAGCTGTTCATCCTCGTCCGCAGTCTCCACGTCTTCCAGGATGTTCCAAAGCTGGTAGTCTCCCGACTGGATACGCCCGATAGTTTCCAACACCTGCTTCTCTGGCATGGACGCCAACGCCTCGCGCAACGCGCGTTGGTAAAAGTCTTGGTGTTGAGCAACCCAAACGGCGTTGCCTTTGATTACCGACACGCTGTCAACGACGTTATTCTTCGTCTGGGTTTCTATTGGATTCGACGACGCCTTTAGTTCCTCGCCGGTGCCGGAGGTCTTCAGCGTTGAATCGGACTTCGATTCGTTCATATCCGTCTCCCTCACTCGCCGCAGGAACAAGCCCGCGCACGCTGAGTTGTAGGTCTGTGGCGCTCAAGCGGGGGTACGCCACGGTTTCTGGTCCAGCAGGCGTCCACTCTGTAGCATGGCCGTCTCCATGGACTTTCGCGCGAACCATGGACGCGCCCCGAGAACTGATTTGTACCGTGCTCACGTGTTTGTCCGCTCGCTCCAGCATATCAAATGTGTTTGTGCGAATCTCGATAGGAATTTGAAGCCGCGCCGGAGCGTGCCGAACTCCGTACAATGTGCCGGCGTCCCGGTAAAATGATGTGGGCATCCGCTGCATAGGCCCGCCAAGGCCGGCTCGGCTAAGCACGTGACATTGATCCCCGTCGCTGATCCAAAAGTGCCGGAGCCGGGTGTCGAGATTGATCACCGTTGTGGACACGTCGTAGTCCTGGAAAATTCGGCGATACCCCAACCGTTGCGATTGCAGGTCGGGGGAAATTAGCCACAGTTCCCGGTCACTCGACAAGAACACATGCGCACGGTCATCTCCAGCCACACAGCCGCGTCCTGCGACGCCAATGTCTTTACCCAGGCCAACTATCGGGCGGACCCCCATCGCGCCGCCATGGGGCGACAGAGCGCTCACACCGTCCTCTCCGTATACGACGGCCACATCAGCCAACGCTTTCACAACGTGTACCGGGCCACGCCACGGCATAGGGGCGAACCCGGACTCGCCTCGGAGCCACAATTCAAAATAAGCGTCAATACCGGCGAACGGAGCCTCGAACAAGCTGGTCAAATCGCCACCGCCGATGGACGACCACCAAACCCAGTTTTCGTCCACCTGTTCCGCGCCCGATACAAGCATTTGAACACAATCTTCCCCGGCTCTCTTGTATTGCCGAAGCGTATTGTGCCAAGAATCCAAGCTGCCGGGCTTGAATCCCCCGAATATAGCTCTACCATTCTTCAGGTTGCAGCCGCTCCGAATCTTTACCATATGCTGCAATCGAGGGGACGGGAGATGGGCCGCATTGACAATTTCGCATTCGCCGTTGAACGCCATCCACGTTCCCCAAAAATCCATGAAATGCCATGGGCCGCCCGCCACAATTTCGTCGGATTGCTGGGGATAGTAGAAGTTCACCAAGTTCACCGGCTGAAAAGCTGTTCCGTCATGGGCCTGCAACGTGTCTTGCCCAAAAAGTAAAGTTTGGTCCCGTCCGCGGAACACCTGGGGAAACGGCCACTGTACCACGTCGGCGACGGGTGTGATGGGCGGCGGCGTGGCGCATCCCCATTCAGACGGGACCAAATTCAAACACGATTCCAGAAAAGGAGCGTTTCTCGGATTACGCTCGTCCGGCGGCAACCCGTTCGTCAACGCTTCTCGAACCGTGATGTTGTTCTCTCGCATGTCATCCTCTCACGAAGAAGTCTTCGGGCGGACCCGCCACTTCCTCGTCCGTCAAGTTGAACGACAGGTCCATTAAATCCCGCAGCAACGGTTCCTCGAAGTCGGCTGTCCCTGACCGGTTTCGGTGCAGGTCGATTTCCATCTGGCGCCGGGCGGCCCGGACGAGCAGGGTGGGCGCGGCCACTGTCCAGAAATTCTCGTCGGTATCGTATTCCAGTTCCTTGGAATAGAATGCCGCCTTAATGGCGACCGTATACTGTTTGTCCGCTGGCGGGAACAGCATGATCCCGCGCCAAGAATAGTGCGCTCCAAACCGGATCCAGTCCAGATATTCGTGCCCGTCCGATTCCATTTCGGCTTTCGTTTTCTGACTCTGCTGCGGAGCCAAGCCTATCGGAATGGGAGCCCAATAAATGGGCCGGCCCCGGGAAAGAAGCTCGGCCTCTTGTGGATATTCCAGCCGTAACGGGAGCGGGTCTACGCGGCGCGGATAGTGCAGGGTGTCATCGTCGTACACAAAGACTTCTTTGATGAATCGCGCATTCTGAAACGATATGAAGGTTTCGCCAGCGGCCAGTTGTTCATAAAGCCAGGCGTCCTGTTTATGGTATTCAAACTTGTTGTCAAGCCAGTCCTGCCCAGCTTTAATCAGCCGGTTGGCTCCTTTGTCCGTGTAATCCCCCAATTCGGGGTCAACGGCCAGCTCGTATTTGCCGCTGTCGTCAATGAGCTGTTTGCGAATACCGTACAAGTTTTTCGGGTAAAGTGTGTCGAACGGCACCCGGACTTCGCCGGAATAGTAGAAGACGTCCGTATCAAGTTCGAGCGTCGCTTCCCATTCGTATCGAGCGCCAGGCACACCAGTAAATGAGATCTGGTACTCCCCATCCCCAAGGTAGGTCAGGTTGCCGCCCGCTTCCACAACCACTTCTTCCGTGTCCGCCCGGACAACCCCGTAGCTTCCCGTGGGGTCGCCGTATTTGGCGCTGTCCGCTTCCACGGGCGTGCCTTGCGGCGCAAAAATGAGTCTGGTTGTGGTTTGCGCGGTGACTTGGACCGTGCCCTGATAGTAAGGAAACGTAACAAGAAGAGCCATGGTGTTCCGCCTTTTGGTAATGGGCGCGCCCCCGCGAACAGGGACGCGCCCAAAAGCTGAGGATTAGGTGCTCGGGTTGTCTTCGCCGATGCCTTTCAGCCACGCGCATGCGTCTAGATTGTTCCACATCAGGGACATTTCGGCGAGCCACCCGGCCTTGAAGCCGTCAATCCAGGTATGACCGTTCTCGGCCAGATATCCCATGGACTGAGCTTGCTCTTTTGTGACCCTGCGCAGGTCGCGGCCCATCAGCGGCACAATCTTGAACAGCTCGGGTTCAAACACAAGCGCCTGCCGACGAAGCACGCTGTCGTGACTGAACAGCGGGTGTTCGTAGAAGTGAAGCCTTGTACCAACTCCACGAAGCGTGGTGACGTTGATACCCCATTCTTCGTTGTAGTTGGGTTCGAGCGTCACGTCACTCATCTCGTAACACAGATCGTTGATAGCGCGCAACGCCTTGTCGCCCGTCCACACAAACTTGTCTTTGTGGGAAAAGAGCGCCGTGCGCTGCATAACGTCTTGAAACCAATCCCAACCGCCGTTCACCCATGTGGTGTCGTTGTAGTCGGTGCTGGTCTTGTAGTTGAAAATCAGGTCGGAATCATGGTTCTTGATTGCCTGATAGATTCCGCCCATGGTCGAGCGACGCCGGCCATTCTGGCTGCCGCGCGTTTTGCGGCCAAACAAGATGGCGCGTTCCATGTACATCCGCATTTTGTCATGGGCCTGACGCTCTTTGCGGTTCATGAGCGTAACGTCAACCTCCTCGGCGCCCGTCTCGGCAAGCTCGGAGTTGGACATCTCCATCGCGGCCATCAAGATCTGCATGTAATTGTCTCGCCACACAGGCTCTTCATGCGTCGCATCGGGAAGCCCGCTCATTTCGGCCATGGCGATGGAGGCTTGACGCCACGTGATGTTATCTTGGTCCAGCACATCGTCATCGTCTTCCATCAAACGGCACACGGCGTAACTGGAATCGTCCGTCGCAACGTTCACGTGGCCCACGTCCAGCATGACCTGCTTCTTGTCATCGCCATCCTCAATGATGAGGAGTTGTTCGCCCTCAATGATCCCTTCAGCGTCCTTTCGCGAAAGGGCCACGTACACGGTGTCGCCTTCCACGGCGGATCCGCCGGTGTACTCAGACCCAAGCCCAGCGTCCGTGTAGACGTCTTTCACGTCGCCGAGCATGGGGTTGTAGCGTTGTTCAGGCCACGAAAAGTACCACCGGTTTTCCGGTTTGTCGTTGCCAATTTGCATCAGGAGTTTCGTTGTTGGGGAGTCGTCCGCGGGCAACTGGTAAAAGATGTCCCGGCGTTTTGCTTCCCGCTTCATGAAATCGTCGCGCGAAGTGGTGAGTACCGGACCTCGAACGGCGGTGCCTTTGTCAATGCCAGCCATTAGTTATCTCCTTACAGGTCAAGCTCGTCGCCTGCGTTGTTTTCGGTTTCCGGCTTGACGTGTTCCGGCGTCTCGCCTTTCTGTTCAGGTTCGTTTTGCGCTTCGCCGACATGCGGGATCGAGAGGAAAATAACCCCCGCCACACCCTGTAGCGCTGGTCCGTCCGGGAACGCAAACTGAAGCTGTTCCCCAGGCGGCAATACGGTAGGGGATTTCAGATTCGCAACACCTTGGCCGGCGGTCCAGCCGGTGTTGCTGTGCCATTTCCCTTTAACCGTCTGGTTGACCACTACAAAAGCGTCGTTCACGTAGTAGTCTCTGTCCGGAGTTTCGTTGGACAGGATGCATACAGTACCTTGTTCTGAATCGAACTCCACGGTATGCGCCTGGATGGCTTCGGCTGAGGTTTGGCCGGTCTGCGAGATCATCTTTTCCAGATCGTGGCCACGCACCGTCAAACCTTTCGGGAAATCGGGGGCGCCTCCGCCTTTGTCAAGAACGATACCGTTCAGTCCCAGCGTGCGCCTGGTCAGTGTAGGCATTCAAGTGATCTCCTTAGTCGCTAGTCGAAATTTCCTTGGAGACTTCGACCCAGATTTCGCCGGCCACATTCTCGATTGCGATGTAGTCGTCGGCAGCGTGAAGGATCTCGCTGATCTGCGTGGTCAAGGCGTCGTCCTGGGTTTTCACGGTCACGTCTTCGTCGCCGGTGTCCGGATCGATCATCTTGACGAAGAACACCAGCCCTTTACAGTCGCCAACCGGCGGCAGCTCAATTTCGTAGGCGTCGCCGCCTTCGTCACCCTTGGGCTTTTCCACGAGAACATACGTGTCTTCCCGCTGAAGTTTCACGTTATCGCCGTGATCCAATTTGTAGACGATTGCGACGCTGTTGTCCATCCACGCGCGGTGCATCGCGTGTCGGTCTGCTGTAGTTTTGGTCATGGTACTTCTCCTTTATCGGCCTTGAATCAAGCGGTCATAAGCCGAAATGGTGGGGTCTTCAGGTTCTTTCGGCGCCGGAGCCCGCGCGGGTTGCCGAGCTTCCGTACCAATGTCTTTCGGTTTTGCCGGGCCGCGGTTGTCCACGCGCCGTCCCTTGGCAATGGCGCCCGACTTTTCGATGGCCGTCTGCATGGTTTCTTCGACTTTCGGCCAAAACTTGTGGGGCGGCGCATTGGGGTTTTGTTCGCGCGTATACTTCACCGCCTTCTCGAACGAGTCCAGATAGCCGTTCCATTCAGGATGGTTGTCAAACAGCCGGTGCATCCGGTATGTGTTCTCGTTCGACCACGTTTGCACCTGCGCAACCAGCGGAAGCAACTGCTTCATCACGGTCTGGGCGGTGTGGAGCGCCACGTTGTCCCCGTACCGTTTCATGGTCTTCGCCATCTCTTGGGGGTCCGACAACATCGCTTCGTGGTCTTCGCTGTTAATCGTGAACTCAGGAGCTTCCGGCAGAGTGAATTGCTGGATTCCTTGTTCGAGTTGCGCGTTCGTGCTTTCTTTCACCTCCTCTTCCGCCGCCTCTTTTGCAGTCTTGGACTCGTCCTGCTTTTGCGGCTGTTCCTTGGTTTCGTCCTGCGACTCTTGCCCTTGAAATAGTTGGTCAAGAGCCGTGCTTACCGTGTCGTCCGTTAGTTCCTCGGACTCCGTTTCCGCTTCAGGCTCTTCTTCGCCGGTTTCTTCCTCTTGGGGCTCCGGCTCTTCCGGCTCTTCCGTCGTTGCGGGCGGTGTGTCCGGGCCAACGTCGCCAGGCCTGGTCTCAGATTCTGGTTCACTTACCGTCTCCGAGTCCGCTTCTTCCGTGGTTGGGGCTTGGACAAGCTCTTCGATTGACGCCGTGGAAGCGTTCACGAGATCTCGTACAAGCTCATCTTGCGACAACGGCCGCTGTGGTGCTTCGGTTTCTGCCATGGTACTGCCTCCTTAGTAGCCGAGAATATCTCTCAGCGCCTTCTCTTGAATTCTACTGGTGTTTATGTCTTCTTCGCGCTGTTCCTGCGCCTTGTCGTGTTCAATCTCGCTTATAATGGCCCCTGGTTCTCCGAGCATCCATTTCAAACCTTTGATCACCCCCCGTGCGACATGCACCTCCCGGTCCGGGGTTGCGTTATCCATTTCGTCAATCCGGTTGTATGCGCTGTTGATGCTGGCCGCGATACGTTGCCGCAACGCCAGCCAAACCGGGTGGTACATAAATTCCGTGACGTCTTCCGGCCCGAAATCCTTGTAATACTCGTATCCGCCGGCCGCCGCAGCAGCCAGCACATGAATATCAGCCTCCGAACCCTTCTGCGTTACCAGGTCCGATAGGGACAATGTTTCCTGCTTGCTGTTGTTGTTGGATTTGTTCATCACCCATCACCTGTGGTTGCACGTTCTGTCCGCCGCCCTGTTTCACAAACTCGTGAACGTCCTCGAAACCCGCTTTGCGCGCCCAGGCCAAGAACAGACCAGACGCGGACAATGTACCCATCAATTCCGCTTGGGCGTCCTCGCTTGCCATGACCGTCTTCAACACTTCCGTCATCGTTTCCAAGGAATCGGGAACCGCTTGGGCCACGTTCAACGGTTCTACCTCGAAACTAGCTTCCAAATCGTCGGGCGATACTGTGACATCATTTTCATTGTCGCCCATGTTTAGTTCTCTGCGCAACCATTGCTCGTATCTGCCTAGTACACTCACCTCAATATGTTGTGACATGAACTGGAGCGTATTGTATCCCATCTGATACCCAAGGGGAACCATGGATTGTTCGCCTATCACGGCGGCGATTCGTTGCGTTCGAGATGTGGCCCCGGCTTGCGCCACATTAATGCCGCGCGCGGTGGGCCGTTCAGGCATATCGCTCATATCGCCCTGCATTACTTCCGTCGTGCCCAGCACGCGGTTCATAAACTGGAAGAACCCGTCTGCTTGAAGCATATGGTTCTCGGTCGTGTTCTGCACGGCGAGCTGTTGAATATAGTTTTGGATGTTCTCTTGCCCGTAGGCCGTCCGCTTGGTGCGAATGATTTTGCCGGGGCCGGGCCGCATCACGTCCTGCATATTGATGAAATGCGGGTTGACCACCAGCATGTCGTTCTGCAACTTTCTTTGGTTCGCTACCATCGTGCGAATAAACCAGTCCGCGGTTTGTTGGGCCGGATACCCCACGGCAAGATGGCTGATGGGAAGCGTGTCGTGCCCGGTGGTGTTCGGGCCACAGATCACGCCGGGCCACATGCCATGGTCCAGGTCCACGGGTTCCGCTTGCGTCACGATCTCATCACCCGCCACGGTGAACATCCATTTCACGGGATATTCTTGGTCGCCAAGGCCCCATTCCGCAGGGATAAGATCGATGAACATATGCACCTCGTCCACCGCATTCTCGAAGTGCCGAATATCGGAGCTTCCGTGGTACATTTCCGTGTCGTATACCGCATTCCGTCCGCTGGCATCGGTGTAGAACTTGCTTTTCGCCAGTTTTTTGTCCGCGTACATGCGAACGTATTTCCCGTTGAATCGCCGGGATTCCGGGTCCGCCTCTTCTCGAAGCAAATCCATCACGTTTGTTCGCCGCAGATATCCCCAGAACTCGCTCCGTTGGAAATCGTTCAAGGACGTGTTAGGGTCCGGGAGCAGCTTGTACGGGTCAATGTTGCGCAACTCGGACCCTTCAAACAAGGTCTGCTCTTCGAGATAGCGCACCACGTCCCCCACATCAATCTTGCGCTGAAGGTCGGCCGGCAACAGTTCCTTAATGACTTCGTTGACCTCGGCTTCCATGGGGCGTCTGGCCTTGTGTTTGCGCCACACAGGCGCAACAGCCCCTATTCCGTACGAGAAGGCGTCTCGCCACATTGCTTGCAATCTGAGCGATTCTTGGAACCACTGCGACTGCTTATGAACAATGCGCTCCATCAGCGCAGCCCGAATCTTGGCGCCACGCTGGCCCCGGCCACGGTACCGGTGAATCACATCTTGACACCACACCCCGTGCAGATAGGTCAGCCACATATCGAGTGAAGCGAACTGCATTGGAATGACAGGGTTGATTGGTTTCCTGGGGTCTTGCTGATGTTCCAAGGCCTCCGCTTCGTCTGAAGGAAGAAACGCGGTCAGCGTGTGATCGATCTTGCGCCAACTTTCGTGAGCGTCCGCAGTCAGCGTGTGGCTTTGTTGGGCGCGGTGGTCGATCACCTCTTGGACGATGAACTTGTGCAACTCGCTTTTCGGGTGCAGATTCATCTCGTTACCGCTCGCGTCCAACGGATAGTTGTAGTCAAACTCGGTTTCTTCAACCGCCTTGTTCAGCTCATCCCGCTGCCGTTCAACGGTGTCCTTGTTCCAAGTGCTCATATCATCATCCATTCACCGGTTTCGAGCATACGGTCGATCTCGGGGTCGTAGTCATTGTCTTGATAAGGGTTGAAATCTTCGTCCTCGTCGTTATCCTTCTCCACTTGCGGAATCATGTACCGGCCCATTTCTTCGAGAGCCTGGGGAACGTAGCCCGCACAATCCAAGGCGTCCCACCGGGCCGGTTTCGGGTAAGACAATTCCTGTTGCTCCAGCGCGGAGCCTTCCAAACTGTATTCGTGGTAGATGTAACCCATTTGATAATAAGGGATAATTTGGGCCGCCCTGGCCCGTTTCACCGCGTCTTTTCCCGTTCCGTAATCGCCATATCGAGTGGGCTGATGCGCACTCAACCAATAGAAGTTGGGTTTAGCCGACAGTGTTTCGCTGGCCCGGTTCTTCCAGTGGTGTTTCAAACTCTCTGAACCGCCCGTGTGCTCCACAAAAATGTCCGGGGTGTTGTAGTAGACGGATAACCGCAACACCTCGTCCGTGAACTCGTGCGGCATCATGCGCTCGTTCAATAAATGCCGAAGGTACACAATCCCGGCGCGGCAGTCTGCTGCACAAAATAGGGCCGCAGACGGGTCTGACTGCGGTGTGGCCGATTTTGACGGGTCCACGATGATGAACCGGTCCACGTTCGGGTTCAGACTCAGTTGCACGTCGGCTTCGGAATAGTATTTGAACCCGTCCCGCGTCCATTGCGCCTGTTCCGGGGGGACGGGCTTGCACATTTTCTCGCGGGCGTAGGTGTCCAGCCGGTTCTGCCGTTTGGCGTTCGCGGCCTCCTCCCGAACCTGGGAATTGCTCACCAGCTCCGGCACAAGAGAGAAGTATCGGTTCTTACCGTCATCGCACAGCCGGCGTTCGCATTGAGGAAGCACAACGCCGTGCCAACTCGGGTCTTCCACCAAATGGGCGATGAGCGCGTCCTCATGCTTCAGCGTGTCGGCATAGAATACGCGCCATGGGGGAAAGTCCCCTGGTTTCACGTTCCACCGTCCCGTACTCGCCACGGGCTGTTTCTGTGTATCAATCACTTCCATCAACGAACCGAAAAACCATCTGGACAAGGTTTGCCGGTTCTCCTCCGACAGCACAAGCTGGTCATCTTCAAGGTCGTCACAAAAAATCATGTTGGGACGCTGCTTCTTGCCCAGGAGATGCACGTTCGTTCCGCGAACCTGCTGTTCCGCGCCGCGCGGGTTGATGAATCCAAACGGTTGCCCGTCCTTCGCCGGGTCACTTACGTACCACGCCGTGCGGGAGAATTGGGTTTCCACGCCGTTGTACGTTTGACCTTTGAAGTTGCCAAACATATACCGGATACGCTCGTTGCCCAACAGTTCCCGTTTCACGTTTTCCGTTTCCGCCGTGGCGGCGTCATTGGTTTTGCTTACGTATAATGCGTAAATAAGCTCCCGATAACAAATGGATTTCACCAGCTTGGCCGTCATGGCTGCGGACTTGCCGAAGCCGCGCCAGGCCAACTGCACAATTTTGGGCAGCGTGTCGTTGTCCAGGATGCCCCATTGTTTGTCGTACTGCCACGTGTTGGGCCGGTCAAACGTCTCTGCTAGGAAGCATTTGGCGAAGAATCTGGTATCGTGCCGGCCACGAAGCGAGATCCCGATAAGACGCTCGTCATGATCGGGTTTAGGGCGTTCTCTTGGAGCCAAGTTCTCGATACACTCGTCCAGGAAGTCGCGCGCATCCTCCGGTGTTGAGTAGAGGGCCACGTATTCGCTGACGTTTATACCTTCAGCCTTGGCTCTATCCTCCAAGGAGTCTGATAGGAAACCCATTCGTCTGTCTCGCTTTTCGTCGCTGTCAGTTGCACAAAATACCAGCCTGCAACCCGGTCGTCGGCATGGTATTCAAGGTCAATCCGCCCGGCGGCGGCGTCCGTCACGTAAAAGGTGCCTTTGATGGCCCGGACCACCCCGGTCTTCTGGTTGATCATCACGCCGGATATGGTGCGATCCGTCAGGTCGCGCGGTTCGTCCTCGGGCGCCCGGAGCCATTCGATTTCGATAGGATCCGTGTCGCCCTCGACCACGCGGGGAAACTCGGTTACGCAGTCATGTCCAAGCATCAGTAGTAGACCTTAATCGACCCCGCTGGGAACCGGGCCAAGTCGCCGGGTTGCACCGTTCTGGACGTGCTCAATGCGCCGAAGTCCAGAAGATTGCCGCCGGTAGCCGCGTCCAGGATGGCGAAATGGGAAGCGGCAGCCCAGTCGGTCGAGCCGGTATTCGACCCGAACTCCGACACAAGGGCGTTTTCTTTTACCATATCGCCGCCGTCGAGTACGGCGGCGTCCCAATTGGTGTCGTTGTTTGTAACCTCGAACCGGCTGTACCCGGACTCGTCCAGCTCGGGGATGGTTGTCCCATCCTGATCGGACGATGGTGACGAAGAGCACAGAGCAATATATACCGTTGCCGGCGTGCTGAGCGTGGGCGTGTTGCTCCCGTACGTGCTGTTGAGAAGGCGTTGGGTTAGGTAATCGGATGCTGTCATGGGATTGGATCCTTTTTTAACTAGGGAATTTATAGTCAGGGTTAATTATGCCTGTCTGTACAACGTAATGGTTGTATAGCCTCCCATAGGTCGGAATGTTGTTGTGGTCATTGTCGTACGCACACCAAGCACCAGAAGTGGCGTTGTCCCAGGTTGCGCCGTCTTGAATTTCTGGTATCGTTGTTCCGTCAGCAAATTTCGTTTCACGTAATGCCTCTGTCAACCACGCTTGGTTGCCCACTTTCACTGCATCGTAAATTGTTCCATCTATGCCTACATAATCCGATTGAAAGATCGTGCCATCGGGGTTGTCACTAAAATCTTCACGAAACAATCGAATACTGTACCCCCGAGGCTCTGGGGAACCGTCATAACCTACTGAATCAGGGTTGTTGCGATGCACAGATATTCTTCTAGGGTTGCCATTTGAATCTGTTGATGTCGTCCAGAAAACGCTGAAATATGTTTTGTCTATAAAATCACCAGGATCATAATACGGTCTCCGACGCCCACCAGGTCGAAGATCAATTCCTGTTTCCCCAAATCGTTCGTGGTCTTTAAGCTCTCCACTTGACCATAAACTGCTTGATCCAGCTATCGCGGCCACCCAACCATCTCCGAGATAATCCGCAAGCTCAATTAAAACTACAGATGCATCAGGAACACGCCACCCCAATGACAAGTTTCCTTCCGCCAGCCGCACACGCTCTCCGTCCCCGTCCATGACGAGCACCCGTTGCAGATCCGCCTCACCGCTTCGCACACGCTCCGCTGTGGCCGGTTCGCTTGGGGTGGAGAGCATCACAGGGTCGCCGTCCGCTTGCGTCGTGGCAACGGCCTGACGGCTTCTGTGGGCGGCTCCGGACAAGGTAAGCGTGCCCTTCTGCAGGCGCGGCCCCCAGTCCCGCACGGTCATGCGGTAGTCCGATACCAGTGTGACGCGGGGATCGGGCGAGTAAACCTTCAGCCGGGGGGCGCCGCTGTACACCCGAACGAAATGGCGCGTCTCCAGTGAGCCTTCCGCTTGCCTTACCCGTTGGGCGGTCCCGTAGACATAACCGGGTTTCTCAAGGGAAGCGTCCATGGCTTGGCGGACCCGTTGTGCATCACCTTCGAGCGCGCGATACACAACCAGGTCCGCCTCGGCCAGGGCCGTGAGAACGCCAAGGCGTTCTTGAAGGAAAACCCGGACCTGTTCGAGGAAGTGCATGCGAAGGTGATGGAAGCCCGCGGCATCAGCGCCGCGGCGGTCGAGGAAGAGCCGCTGCCGGCCGATGGGGATGAGCAGGCGTGACCATGGCGCAGGGAACCCCGCGCTGCGGCATGCGCGGCAACGGCCGCCTGCACCGTG
>Ga0207421_10004851_pt1 | contig 15314 bp, 14 predicted proteins | sample SodLakKL_010_SED_4_FD_187542 | JGI IMG/M metagenome (GOLD analysis project Ga0207421, IMG submission 187542) | Alkaline sediment microbial communities from Lake Tanatar, Kulunda Steppe, Russia - 8KL_010_SED (SPAdes) (version 2) | ecosystem: Environmental > Aquatic > Non-marine Saline and...
CGGCGGCCAGCCGGTCGGCCTCGAGGGTTTCGGCCGCGTCCGCCAGCGCCTCCTCGGGAAGTGTGGCCTCTCCGCCCATGTGGAGTCCGAGATGGCGGTCGGGGATCTCGAGGTCCGACTTCGGCGGGATCCGGCCGAAGTACTCGAGGTCGTCGGGGAGGGCGTCGCGAATCCCCTGTTCGTGGCGACCGCCGTGGGCGCGCTGGGCGACGATGCCGGCGACCTCGATCTCGCGGCCGATCTCCTCGGCGTAGGCTTTGAACCCGAGCGCGGTCGCCGCCACACTCTCCATGCCGGCGTTCGCGTCGACGACGAGGACGGCCGGCAGATCGAGGGCCTCGGCGACCATCGCCGTACTCGAGCCGTCGCCGTCGTACATGCCCATCACGCCCTCGACGACGCACACGTCGCCCTCGCCACGGGCGTAGTTGCGTCGGACCCCCTCCTCTCCACAGAGCCACAGATCGAGGGTTCTAGATGGGCGGCCGGCGATCGCCTCGTGGTGGCTCGGATCGATGAAGTCCGGGCCGGCTTTCGCGGGCTGGACGGAGTAACCCGCGTCCTCGAGTGCCTGTATGATCGCGAGCGTGCCGACTGTCTTGCCGACGCCCGAACTGACGCCGCCGAGGACGAACCCGTTCATCACTGTATTTGTTCTCGTGCAAGTTGACTTGAACCCGTCGATGGGGGCATCGGCCGAACGGGGTCGAAAGACCTCGGCGACAGGTCCGTTCGGTGTCAGTCCCGGTCGACGGTGACCGACTCGAGGACGACGTCCGATTTGGGTTTGTCGTTGGCGTCGGTGTCGACCGAGCCGATCCTCTCGACGACGTCCATACCGTCTACCACTTCACCGAAGACGGCGTGGCGGCCGTCTAGGTGTGGCTGGGCGTCGAGTGTGATGAAAAACTGCGAGCCGTTGGTGTTCGGCCCGGAGTTCGCCATGCTCAACACGCCCGGGCCGTCGTGGGTCAGGTCGTCGTGGAACTCGTCGTCGAACTGGTAGCCGGGGCCGCCCCGTCCGGTTCCGGTCGGGTCGCCGGTCTGGATCATGAAGCCGTCGATGATCCGGTGAAAGAGCACGTCGTCGTAAAGCGGCTGGTCGGTGACGCGGTCGCCCGTCTCCGGGTCGGTCCACTCGCGGTCGCCCGTCGCCAGGCCGATGAAGTTCCCGACCGTCCGCGGTGCGCGTTCCTCGAAGAGTTCGACCTCGATGTCACCCTCGCTCGTGTGTACGGTTGCAGTTGGGTTTCCCATACCTCGAGGGTGGACGGGCCGGGTGAAAACACTGGCGGACGCTGGCGACGGGGGCCTTCCCTCACGTACATATTCCCCGCTGTGGAAGCCACCCGTATGAACCCCGGGACCTACCGCAGGGAGGACGTAACACTCGCCACCTTGCCCTCCGGCCTCGAGGTGTCGACGACGGTCCACACCTACGAAGGGCCGACGGAGGGGCCGACGCTGTACGTCGGGGCCGCCCAGCACGGCCGGGAGGTAAACGGCACCGAAACGCTTCGCCGGTTTCACGAACGCCTCGACCTCGAGGGCCTCTCCGGTACCGTCGTCGCCGTCCCCGTCGCGAACCCACTCACGTTCGATCGCGTCTCCTACACGACCCCCGAGGAACTCGACGGGGTCGACCCGAACATGAACCGGGTCTGGCCCGGCGACGCCTCGGGGGGTCTCCACCAGCGGATGGCCGCGACCCTTTGGGAGCACGTCGAGGGGGTCGACGCCGTCGTCGACCTCCACACGGGCAGCCCGGAGATGTACCCACACGTGGTCTACCCCCGCGGCGACGAGGAGTCACGGGCACTCGCCGAAGCGTTCGGGACCGATCTCTTACTCGCCGAAGCGAGCGACGACGACGCCTCCACGGAGTGGCACCGCCGGAACTTCGACGGCAAACTCCGCGTCGCCGCGGTCAGGGAGGGGATCCCCGCGATCACGCCGGAACTCGCTCACAACAAACGGATCCTCGAGGGCGTCGTCGACGAGAGCGTCGAGGGCCTCCTCGCGGTCTGTACACACCTCGGAATGCTCGAGGGGACATTCGAGAAGTGGGACGGCACCGTCGCCCACAACCACCTCGGAGGGGTGAAAGCCCGGGAGTCGGGGCTGTTCCGGACGAACCCCACACTCGAACTCGGTCAGTACGTCCCCGAGGGGACGGATCTGGGCACGCTCTATCACCCGGCGACCTACGAACCCCTCCAGACGGCGACGACCGACCACGAGGGACTCCTCTATACCCTCACCCGGGAGGCGACGGTGGTCGCGGGCGACAAGCTCGCGAGCGTGGCCGTCCTCGAAAGCCACGGGGATTCCTGATCGACGACAGCCACGCGAGTCCGTTCCGGTCGGCGGGGAACGTGCCGGTTACGCCGGGCTCCCCCACGTGTTGCTAAGAATAAAACACTATTTAACATCGTATTTGTGTAGATATAATTCACCCTAGGATACACTTATGTGGTTATTCAGCAAAGTCGGGACTGCAATGTCGATGCACGCAGTCGTCCTCGAGGAATTCCAGGAACCGCTCACTGTACAGGAGGTCGAACGCCCGGATCCCGAGCCACACGGTGTCGTCGCGAAGGTCGAAGGCTGTGGTGTCTGTCGGAGTGACTGGCACTGCTGGCAGGGGGACTGGGACTGGTTTGGCTACCGGCCCGATCCGCCCCACGTTCTCGGTCACGAACCGACGGGGACCATCGTCGACGTCGGCGACGAGGTCGAAACCGTCGAGGAAGGTCAGGAGATCGCCATCCCGTTTAACTTCGCCTGTGGGAAGTGCGACCTCTGTCGGAACGGCCGGGAGAACATCTGTGAGAACCACGTCGGTCTCGGCTTCATGAACGAAGCGCCGGGTGCGTTCGCCGAGGAGGTCCACATCCCCAACGCCGACGTCAACGCCGTCCCGCTTCCGGAGAGTATCGACGCCGAGACCGCCGCCGGCTGTGGCTGTCGGTTCATGACGTCATATCACGGTATGGCCCACCGGGGAGACGTCGGCAACGGTGAATACGTCGTCATCCACGGCTGTGGCGGGATCGGACTCTCGGCGGTTCACATCGCCAACGCGCTCGGAGCGAACGTCATCGGGGTCGACCTGATGGACGAAAAACTCGAGCGTGCGGAGGAACTCGGTGCCGTCGCGACGGTCAACGCGAGAGACGTCGACGACCCCGCAAAGGAAGTCCGCGACATCACGAACGGCGGCGCTGACGTGTCCGCCGACGCGCTGGGTATCGCGACCACCTGCAAAAACGCCGTCAACTCCCTGAGGAAGGGGGGTCGCCACGTCCAGATGGGACTCACGACGTCCGAAGAGGAGGGACAGATCTCGCTTCCGACCGACGATATGGTCGCCAAGGAGATCGAGTTCTACGGCTCACTCGGCTTGCAGCCCTCCCGGTACTCCGAGATGCTCAGCATGATCGAATCCGGAAAGCTCGATCCGACCGCGCTGGTCGAAAAGACGGTCGACATTCACCAGGTCCCCGAAGAACTCGACGCGATGACCGACTACAATACCGTGGGGATCCCCGTCTGTAACGACTTCAGCGGGTAAACGGCGAACACACGCCGACGGCCGGGGACACGGAACGGTCCCGTACTGATGGCCGCCGCGTTACTCGAAGTCGGGATCGCGTTTCTCGAGGAACGCTTCCATCCCTTCACGCTGGTCGTGAGTGCCGAAAAGGCCACTCCACAGGCGGCGTTCGAACGCCAGCCCGGCCGATTCCGGACTCTCGTGGGCCTGGTTGAGCGCCTCCTTGGCGGCACTCATCGCGAAACGCGGCTTGGCGGAGATCTCCTCGGCGATCCCGGCGACGGTGTCCTCGAGGTCGTCCCCGGGAACGACCTCCTCGACGAGTCCGACCTCGGCGGCCTCGTCGGCGCCGAGACGCTCGCCGAGGAAGATCATTCTGCGTGCGGTCGCGTCGCCGACGATCCGGGGCAGACGCTGGGTGCCACCCCAGCCGGGGATGATCCCGAGATCGATCTCGGTCTGGCCGAAGACGGCGTTCTCGCTTGCAACCCGGAGGTCGGACGCGAGGGCGAGTTCACAGCCGCCACCGAACGCGTAGCCGTTTACCGCCGCGATGACCGGGGCCTCGTGGTTCTGGATGGCGTCGAACACCCGGTGGCCGATCACGGTGTACTCCTGGGCCTCGTCGGTGTCCATTTCCTGCATCGCGGCGATGTCCGCACCCGCGACGAAGGCGTCCTCACCGGCACCCGTGAGAACCACCGCCCGCGCCTCGTCGTCCCGGGTCCGTGCAACCGCCTCCTCGAGGGCCAACAGCGTCTCACGGTTCAACGCGTTCAGACTGTCGGGGCGGTCGACGGTGACGGTTGCGACGTCGTCGGTCCACTCGAGGGCGACTGTGTCCCATGACATACGGCCACCAATGGCGACCGATGGCTTAACGCTTCGGCAATCGGTCCGGCCCGTCGGGAGTCACCGGTCGTCGGACAGTCGTGGGTACGATTGGGCACCCCCACTCGAGTTCCGTGCGACGAGCGTCGCCACCGCCGCGGTCCCGTCGTTGACCGTCCGCACTTTCTCCTCGTAGTGAAGGACCGTCAGGTCCAGACACGCCCGCAGGAGGTCGTTCGACCGGTAGCGGTAGCGGTCGCTCGAGGGGCCGATCTCGACGCCCCCGTCCGCACGGAGGTGGTGTTCGTAGACGAGCACGCCGCCGGGTGCGAGCGCCTCCTTGAGGTCGGGGAGGACCTCGAGTGCGGCGAAGAAACTCACCGTGATCACGTCGTAGGCCTCGGCCTCGAGATCGGCCTCGGCGAGGTCGGCGCGGACCCACTCGACTGCCCCCCCGAGGTCGCGTTCGTCGGCTCGGGAGCGGGCGATCTCGAGGGCACGATCGGAGACGTCGACGGCATCGACGTCGTAGCCGCGTTCGGCGAGAAAGAGGGCGTTCCGGCCGGTTCCGGTGGCGACGTCTAACGCCCGACCGTCCGGGCAGTGGTCGACGTAGGCCTCGAGTTCGGGGATCGGCTCTTCGGGGAGTTCGAACTCCTCGTCGGTGCTGTACTTCTCGTTCCAGCGGTCGCGATCGTCGGTCACGGTCGGGATGACGGGTGGCGGCGTCTTTGTCCTTCGGGACCGGGGTGGGGTTATAAGACATATGGTAACGGTTAGGTAAGACGATGAGTATGAAAGCGTTCGTCATGGAGGAGATCGGCGAGACGGGAATCGTAGAGAAAGAGCGGCCACAGCCGGGTCCGATGGACGCGGTCATCGAGCCCACAGTGGGGCTGATCTGTACCTCCGACTGTCACACGGTCCACGGGGCGATCGGCGAGCGGGACAACCTCACGCTCGGCCACGAGGCCGTCGGGGTCGTCGAGGAGGTCGGCGAGGCGGTGGAGGATTTCGAGCCCGGTGACCGGGTCGCCGTCGGTGCAATCACGCCAGACTGGAACTCCGCGGCCGCCCAGGACGGCCATCCCTCACAGTCCGGCGGCGCGTTAGGTGGGTGGAAGTTCGCCAACGTCAAAGACGGCGTGTTCGCCGAGTACGCCCACGTCAACGACGCCGACGGCAACCTCGCACACATCCCCGACGGCGTGAGCGACCACGAGGCGGCCTACACCGCGGACATGCTGAGTACGGGCTTTGCGGCGGCCGAAAACGCCGAGATCCCGATGGGGGGGACGGTCGCCGTCTTCGCCCAGGGGCCCGTCGGGCTGATGGCGACCAAAGGCGCGGCCCTCCAGGGGGCCGGCGAGATCATCGCCGTCGAGGCCGTCGAGGCCCGACAGGAACTCGCCCGTGAGTACGGGGCGGACCACGTCGTCGACTTCTCGGAGGGAGATCCGGTCGAGGGGATTATGGACCTGACTGACGGTGAAGGCGTCGACGCCGCCATCGAGGCGCTCGGGGCCGACGGGACTCTCCAGGACTGTATCAAAGTCACCAAACCCGGCGGCATCGTCTCGAACGTCGGCTACCACGGCGACGGCGAGTTCCGCCGGATCCCCCGCGAGGAGTGGGGCGTCGGCATGGCCGAGATCGACATCATCACCGACCTCTGTCCGGGCGGCCGCCTGCGCATCGAGCGACTTCTGAGACTTCTGGAGAACGGCCGGGTCGACCCGACGAAGATGACGACCCACGAGTTCGACTTCGCGGAGATCGAGGAGGCCTTCGAGATGATGCACGAGAAAGACGACGGGATCATCAAGCCGCTGATCCGGTTCGACTGATACTGGCAGGCAAGCTGCCAGTATTTGTCGATAGGGTGGGCCGTGTTCGGGCCGCTCTCACCGGACAGTGTCCGGTTCCTCGCGGCCCTCCGGTCACGTTGGCTGGCAGCGTCTAGTTGACGTACCTTTCTAACGACGACCTCGACCAGCGCCACGTCGCCCGCCCGCGGCCGGCGACAATCCTTTTGTCGGCTTCGAACGATTCGCCACTATGGACGAAGACGCCCTCGTCTCCCTGCGCCGGGAGCTCCATCGCAAACCCGAACCCGCCTGGCGGGAGTTTTATACCACCGCGCGGATCGTCGAGGAACTCGAGCGCTTCGACCTCGAGGCCCTCCACGTCGGGCCCGAGGCGCTCGCTGGCGAGCACCGCATGGGAGTCCCCGACGGGGCGGAACTGGCCGAGTGGTACGACCAGGCGACGGAGTCGGGAGCCGACTCCGAAATCCTCGAGACCCTCGAGGGTGGCTACACGGGCGCGGTCGCCGTCCTCGAGTGTGGCGAGGGGCCGACCGTCGGCCTCCGTGTCGACATCGACGGCCTCCCGATCGAAGAGTCGGAGGGGAAAGCGCACGTCCCGGCCGCGGAAGGGTTTCGCTCCGAACACGAGGGTGCGATGCACGCCTGTGGCCACGACGCCCACGCGACGGTCGGAATCGGCGTCCTCGAGGCGATCGCCGAAAGCGACTTCTCGGGGACACTCAAGCTCTTCTTCCAGCCCGCCGAGGAGGTCATCGGCGGCGGGAAGGCGATGGCCGAACGCGGCCACCTCGAGGACGTCGAGTACCTCCTCGCGGTCCACGTCGGTCTCGATCACCCCACCGGCGAGATCGTCGCCGGCATCGACGGCTTCCTGGCGGTGAGCCACCTCGAGGCGACGTTCACCGGCGAGTCCGCCCACGCGGGTGCCAGTCCGGAGGAGGGACGAAACGCGATCCAGGCGCTCTCGACGGCCGTCGACAACCTCTATGGCATCGCCCGCCACTCCGATGGGGCGACCCGGGTCAACGTGGGCGTGATCGAGGGGGGCACCGCAGCAAACATCGTCGCCGAGCAGGCCCGCCTGGTGGCCGAGGTTCGGGGCGAAACCACGGAGCTCATGGAGTACATGCGCGGGCGGGCGGAGACAGTCCTCGAGTCCGCCGCGGGGATACACGACTGTGAGTTGACCGTCGAGGTCGGCGCGCAGGCACCGAGTGCGGAGAGCGACCCCGAACTCGCCTCGATCGTCGGGGGCGTGGCGAGAGGCGTCGACGGCGTCGAGGGGGTCCTCGAGAGGGACGACCTCGGCGGGAGCGAGGACGCGACCTTCCTCATGCGGGAGGTCCAGAAAAACGGCGGACTGGCCTGTTACGTCGGCGTCGGTACCGACCACCCCGGCGGCCACCACACTCCGACGTTCGACGTCGACGAGGCGACGCTCGCCCACGGGGTCGCGGTCCTCGCCGGAACGATCGAACGGCTCGCCGACCGACCGGTTTAGGATGGGGCTCAGTCGACTCGGCCTCCGGACGGGAACGGTGATCGCGACGCTCACGTTCGCGATCGTCACGGCCGCGTTGCTCCTCGCCGAGTACGTGCTGTTCGTTGGCCTCATCCTCGCTGTCCTCTCGGTGGTGCTCTCGTATTTCCTCGAGTGGGGGAGCCTGCTTCTCACGAGCGCCGTCCTCGCCGTCTTCCCCGTCTGTTATCACGTCTACCGGCTTCTCGGCTCCGAGGTCTCCGGCGAACCCGCGATCGTCCGTGCCTTCCAGAGGACTCTCGCCGGGGTCAGTCGACGGCCCGGTACGGCCCTCCACGATCGGGTCGACCGCCTCGCGGACCGAAGCGGCGTTCCGACGCCGCGGCTGGTCGTCCTCGAGACGGGGACGCCGATCACGGCGACCGTCGGTTACCGCCCGTCCAGTTCCGTCCTGTTCGTCTCGGACGGCGTCACCGGGAGCTTAGACGACCGGGAACTCGAGGCCGTCCTCGCCCACGAGCTCGCCCACCTTCGCTACCGCGACGGGGCGGTGATGACCGCCCTGACGGCCACGTGGGCGAACGCGCGGGTCCACCACGAACGCGAGTCCGCGCTCTCGTTGCTCACGAGTATCCCGGGGGCTGTGGGTCGGCTCTGTTCGTCCGTCCTCGCGCGCAGTCGCGAGTACGCCGCCGACGACCACGCCGTCTCAGTCACCGACGATCCGGCGGCACTCGCGAACGCCCTGGAGACGCTCCGGGCGGAGTTAGAGCGGACGCCGGCCGGGACCCTCCGGACGAACCCCGTCCTCGCGGCGTTCTCGATCCTCCCGCCGCCGGCACACGACCGCCTCGAGCGGTTCGATCCGGCCTGGTACGACCTCGCTGCGTGGGTCCTCGGGACCCACCCGCCGACCGACCGGCGAATCGAGCGACTCCGGGCGCTCGCCGCCCGGCCACCCCGGATCACGGGGTCGACTGATCGAGACGAGGAGGACTCCCGGCCGGAAGAACGGGGTGGGCTCCCGGTGAGCTACGAGTCCGAAGACCGGTAGCCGTCGAAAAGGGTAAAGCCGCGACACCCGACCGTCGACCCATGAGTACGCTTGACGAGACGGACCTAGAAATCCTGCGGCTCCTCGTCGAGGACGCGAGACGACCGTACAGCTCGATCGCAGCGGAGGTCGACCGCTCGCCACCGACGGTCTCCGATCGCATCGATCGCCTCGAGGAACTGGGCGTCATCCAGCGGTTTACCCTCGACCTCGATCGCTCGACGTTCACCGATGGGATCGAACTCCTCCTCGACCTCGAGCTCTCGGCGACCGCCGCGGGCGTCTCGGCCACCCTCGCCGACGCCGCCTGGGTCGAACACGTCATCACCACCGCCGACGGGCGCGTGCTGGCGGTTGCGACCGCCCGTCCGGACCGGATCCGGGGGCTGCTCGCCGAGACGGTCGACACCGACGTCGTCGACTCCTACCGCGTCCACCCCATCGAGGGACGGGCCTGGTCGCCCCACGTCGGCGAGGCCGAACTCGACCTCGAGTGTGCCGAGTGTGGGAACACCGTCTCCGGCGAGGACTTCACCGCCGAACTCGAGGGCGAACGCTATCACTTCTGTTGTCCGGTCTGTCGTTCGCGATTCGAGGAGCGATACGCCGAACTGTCCGAATCAGCCTGACACCGACGGTCCTGAGTCCCCACCCCGGGAACGCACCCGGACGGTCGTGACTCGGGACCGCAAAACCGGGCCGTTCGGCGGGCTAGATCTCGCCGTCGTCCTCGAGGTCGTCTATGTACTCGTGGGCCTCCTCCAGGATCTCGCGTGGCCCGTCCTGGGTGACGGTGTTTACCGCCTGTTCGTAATCGCGCCACTGGAGATCCCTGTGTTCTTTCGACAGCTCCGCGCTCGCCTCGTAGGACTTGGCGATAAAGAGGTGGACGGTCTTGTGGATCGTCGTCCCGTTCGCCTCGAAGACGTAGCTGTAATCCTTCCGGAACCCGTCGAGGAGCCGGAAGTCGTCGATACCTGCCTCTTCTTTCACTTCGCGGATAGCCGTCTGCTGTAGTTCTTCCTCACCCTCGACACCGCCCTTCGGAAACTCCCAGTCGCCCGGGCGGCTCTTGAGTAGAAGATACTCGCGCCGGCCCCGCGTATCGCGAAAGAGGATCGCGCCTGCGCTCGTAGCTTCGACTGCCATTACCTTAGGTAGCGTATGAATCGTTAAGAGAATATCGGAGTCCCCGCCGTTCGGCGGATCACAGTAGGCTTTTACGCCCGGGGCGTGGACGGGCGTACAGCAACCATGACCTTCGTCACCCGCCTTACCCTCCAGAGCGGCGACAGGGCCGCACTCGAGGGGATCGTCGAGGACATCAGATCCACCGCGGAAAAAAAGGGCGCGCCGCTCAAGGGCCCACACTCGCGCCCACCGGAGAACCTTTCGGCCCCCCAGCCCAAACGGCTCCACGCCGACGACGAACGGGCCTACACCTCGTGGGAATATACGGTCTTTACACGCGAACTCGAGATCCACGGCCACGACAACCTCGCACGGAACATTGCCTCCCAGAACTTCCCCGATTCGGTCCACATCGAGGCCGAGGTCAAGCAGATCCACAGCACCGGGTGATACCCCCCGAGCTCACGAAAACGTCTACTGGACGGGAGTTCTGTCCCGGATCGGTAACTCCGGCTCTCACATACTGAGCTGTGACGGCGTTCCCCGGTCGTGACACGAGGTCAACGAAAACACAGCACACGAGCAAAGCGAGTGAGACCGCGTTCGGGTGGTTCGATCCCCGGCCGGCACACCGTCACTCCGGACTGGGTGTATTCAGAGATATAAGGTGACACGGGGGATATTGACACAACGCTTTTTTACACAATGGTACTCGATCTCACACGTGGAGAACGCGTGTCCGAACCGGGTTGGATCCCGGAACGGCAGGGCCATCACGCATCGAACGCCGGTGGCGTAACTCCGCCGGCGAGCGTACTCGAGGTGACGCGAGGAGACACACCCCGGCAGTCGACGTGAGTACTGGATCAGGTATGTCCGAACAACCAGCTACCCATCGATCACAGAACCGCGCGAAAACTACCGCCTCACACAGCGGGAGAGAGCCGATACGTCGCAGCGTCGAAGTGGAGTACTGGGTCATCGACGAGAACGGGCGGCTAACAGAACCGGGCGACCTCGTCGATGCGTCCCCGGGAGTCGAACGGGAGTTCGTCGCCCCCCTGCTCGAGGTCAAGACGACGCCGTGTGAGACGTCGGCGGCGCTCCGGGAGGAACTGCTCACGCGTCTCGAACGGGTTCGACGACGGGCCGAGCAAGAGGGCAAGGGTCTCGTCCCGCTTGGCACACCGGTGTACCAGGGGCTCATCGAAGATCTGCCGAGCGAACGAACGCGCATTCAAGACCGGATCCTCGGTGCGGACTTCGAGTACGTCCGTCACTGTGCCGGCACCCACATTCACGTCGAACAACAGCCCGGCCGCGAGATCGACCAGTTGAACGCCCTGATCGCGATCGATCCCGCGCTGGCGCTGGTCAACTCCTCGCCGTACTTCGAGGGGTCGTATCTGACGACCGGCGCACGATCACAGCTCTACCGCTGGATGGCCTACGACTCCCTGCCGAACCAGGGTCGGCTGTGGCCGTACCTCGAGGACGTAGAGGAGTGGGAGAGCCGCCTCGAGCGTCGGTACGGCGAGTTCGTGACCGAAGGGGAGATCGCCGAAGTCGATCGGGAGGCGACCGAGGCGTGTTTCGAGCCCGAAAGCGCGGTCTGGACGCCCGTCCAACTGCGCGAGGAGTTTTCGACCGTCGAGTGGCGCTCGCCCGATACCGCCCTCCCGAGCCAGGTCCTCCGACTGGCCGAGGACCTCGTCGGGCTCGTCGACCACCTCCGCGACGCCGAGATGCGTATCGAGGGCGAAACCGGCCGGGTGGGTGACGGCGAGATCGTCCTCCCGGAGTTCGACGCCGTCGAAGCGTACGTCGAAGACGCGATCCGGGATGGGCTGTCTTCGGCTGCGGTCCGATCGTACCTCGAGCGGATGGGCTTTGACGTCTCGGCGTACGAGCCACTCTCCCACGAGTTCGAAGCCGGCGAAGAGCTCACGGCCGCCGAAACGCGACAACTGCGCCTCGAGTACGCCGAGCGTCTCGAGACGGACCTCTCCAGGGCGCGTTCGATGACCGCCGACTGATCGACAACGAGAAAATAATGACGATAGGTCACTGTATTTCACCGTTCGGTGGGTGTTGGTAGTCGATGCAGCAGCCGACTCTCGCGTTGTTGAACGCGGCCCACGAGGCCAGGGACACCCGGCGGAACTTCCGTCGGGAACTCGACGCCGACCTCGAGGCGTTTCACTGCCCCTCCGGGGAGTTCCCCGAGGGGTTTCGCTACGATGGCTTCGTCGTGACCGGCTCGCGGGCGTCGGTCTACTGGGACCGCGAGTGGATCGGCCGGTTGAAGGCCTGGGTCGGTGACGCGGTCGAGGCCGGCCTGCCCGGGCTGGGCGTCTGTTTCGGCCATCAGCTCCTCGCGGACGTGATGGGCGGTCGCGTCGAGGGGATGGGTGAGTACGAGATCGGCTACCGAACCGTCGAACAGGACGGGGAAAATCGCCTCCTCGAGGGAATCGACGAGCGGATGACCGTCTTCACCACCCACTCGGATCACGTCCTCGAGGCGCCACCCGGTGCGACGGTGTTCGCGAGAAACGATTACGGGATCCACGGGTTCCGGAGCGGGCACGTGTTCGCCGTGCAGTTTCACCCGGAGTACGACATGGGGACCGCCGAAACGGTCACGAAGGGCAAAGACGGGGAGCTCCCGCCAGGGCGGATCGACGCGGTCCTCGAGGGGATCCACGCCCAAAACTACGAGGCGGCCTGTGAGGCCAAACAGCTGTTCGATAACTTCCTGGCGTACGTACGGGACGTTCGGGTAGAGCGGGTCGGCGCGGATTGAGCGTCCCCGTACTGTCCGTCGAAAACCCCGGCGGGTTTCGCTCCACCAGTGGCTCCCGGTTTTTCGATTTAGTCGAAAAACTCCGCCAGCAGTTCCGCCTGAGCCTTTCGGAGATGCTGGTGCATCGTCGGCGGCGAGACGTCCATCGCCTCGGCGATCTCCTCGCCGGTACTCCCCCGTGGCCAGTCGAAGTAGCCCCCGTAGTAGGCGAGTCGAAGCGCCGTGAGCTGTCGATCTGTGAGTCGGTCTACGATCCGATCGCGGCGTTCCTCGGCGGTCTGGACCGGCCGATCGACCTCCCGGTGGGCGACCAGCGACACGTCGTCGTAAACCGTCCCCAAGGCGTCGACGACCCCGCGAACGTCAGCGTCACGGGGAACCTCGACCAGGATCGTCGCGGTCCCGTCGTCGACCGTGATCTCGCGGACGGTCGCCCCGCGTTTTTTCAGCTCCCGGACCCCGGAATCGGCAAGGCGCAACTCGACGGTACACCGGTCGCCGCCGTCGTGGATCAGCCGACACTCCTCGACCGAGTCGTGGGTGTTCCCCTCCTCGAGGACCGTCTCGCCGGCGAGTCCGTCGACGGTTACGTACTGATAGGACCGTCCGGCTGCCGTATCGCCAGCCCACTCGAGGTGACAGGTACAGTCGTGACGCACCGTGAGGGCGAACGTGAACGTCTCCCCTTTCTCGACGTGGATCTCGAGTTCGATGACGGAGTCGGCAAAGAGGAGTCGGCGGTTCATCACGGCGTTGATCGCGAAGCCGACCGTCTCGCCGAGCAGTTCGAACGCCTCCTCCTCGCGGGCGGTGAACGCGTCATCCCGTCCGGAGTAGACGACGAGGACGCCGTAGACGGTCCCGCCGTGTTCGATCGGGACGGCGATCGCGGACTCGATCCCGTCCTCGTCCGCGGCGTTACGGTGTCGGCTTGCGATCCGTGGGTCCTCCGGCAGCCGGTTGCTCGTTCTCGGCTCGCCCGTCTCGAGGGTCTCGATGACCGGCCGTTCGGGCTCGACGTCGGGATCCCGAACCGCCTCGAGAAACGTCGTCGCGTCGCCGGCACCCGTCCGGTAGACGACGTCGTCACGTCCGTCGGGTTCGCCGATCCAGGCACCACAGTACAGCTCCGACTCGACGAGTTGCTCACAGACCTCCCGTTCGATCTCCCCTCTGGTCGGCGCTTCCACGAGCGTCCGGATCACGCCGTGGACGACCCGGTTTATTCCATCGACGGTCTCGAGTTGATCACGGCGCTCCCGGAGCTCTCGCTCACGCCGGGCCCGCTCGGTGATGTCCCTGGCGAGTAAGACGACTGCGCGTCGGCCGTCGATCCGTTCGTCGATCGGTGTCACCCGTGTCTCGTACTGGCGGACCCCGTCTTCCCCGCTGTACCGGTACTCGATCGTTCGGACCGAACCGGTTTCGAGGGCCGCGTCGATACACGCGAGTAACTCGTCGGTCGTTTCCCCGGAAAACACCGACGAGAGGTGTTCACCGATCAGATCCTCGGCCGTTAGCGTGTAGAGATCGGTCGCCTCCGACCGGATCCTCGCCTCGAGGTAGTAGCCGTCCTCGTCGATGAGAAACGCCTCGTCGGGGAGCGTGGCCGCGAGCAGTTCCTGAAACCTGGCGTCGGCCTCCACCGTCATCCCCCCGTCGGTGACCGTCGCGGCGAGACGCTCCGTGAGCGCTTCGTCGCTCGTATGGGGGACGTAGTCGGCCGCACCGCCCCGAAGCGCGGCCCTCGCGAGGCGCTCGCTTCCTTCCGTCGGCGTGACGACGACCGGTGGGCCGTCCCCGTCGACACGTGTGAGCGTCTCGTGGACGTCGTCGGGGCTGTCGGCCTCGAGAACGACACAATCGGCTTCCTCGAGGCCCTCGAGGGTCGAAACCCGGACGCGATCGACCACGAACCGATCGTCGTCCGCGAGCACGTGCTGGCTCTCACTGGCCCCACCGTCTGCGGCGAGGAGGACTGACGCGGGCCGATCACCGACTGGTCGGCCGTCGCTGTCCTCCCCGGAGCCTCGATTACCGTTCGCTCTCTCCATTCGTCTCGACCGACGACGCTACGGGTCAAAGAACTGATGATCTATGTCCGGGACAGCGGGACTCCCGGGAGTAGTACACCTGCCGGTCGGTTCCGGGAGGGGGCCGGGCTGGCGGTCGGCCTCCGAGCGGTGCTTCTCTCACCCACCGCATTCGCTAGACTTTTCTTCGACCGGTCGATCCGTTCGAACAGTGAAATGGCGGTGTGAGTGGTGTGGAAAGCCACACGAGGAGGACGATCCGCCCTGTGACAGCTGTGGCCACGGCAAATTCGAGAAGGCGATCGTTCCCGAACCCGACTACGAGACCGTCGACACCGGGACCACGTACGTCTGGACGTGCCCCAACTGCGGCCGCGAGCACGTAAAGAATAATCCGCCGTGTTCCCGGTGTGGCGAACCCGAACTCGAGAAAGCCGAACAGAGCTACGAGGACGTCGAACGGGACCTCGAGACCCCGAGCTGGTTCGAGGCCGCCAGACCCTACCTGCCCGCGTTCGCCCTCATCGCGCTCGTCGCCGTCCTCTTTGGAACCGGGATCGTCTCCCCGTCGATCGTCCCCGGGATCGGCTCCCC
>Ga0207421_10004853_pt1 | contig 15307 bp, 13 predicted proteins | sample SodLakKL_010_SED_4_FD_187542 | JGI IMG/M metagenome (GOLD analysis project Ga0207421, IMG submission 187542) | Alkaline sediment microbial communities from Lake Tanatar, Kulunda Steppe, Russia - 8KL_010_SED (SPAdes) (version 2) | ecosystem: Environmental > Aquatic > Non-marine Saline and...
GATTGACCACAGAGTTTTCCATCCTGTCGGAGACATGATCAGCCAACAGAAAATCCCGGCTGCCCCCGGTTCGACCGGGCGGCCGGGATCTTTTCTATTACAGGCTCTTTAACCATCGAAAAATGCTTAATCGTTTTTTAAGTTGTTTTTTAAATTGATTCCTGATAAATTAATATCCGCCGGCAAGATCACCGCAGGCAGATCCGGTACATATGCGAGCTGACATCGGTGTCCAGCTCCTATTCACCTCCTACTATTCTGCCAAAAATGAGGCTACAAACCCACTTTCGTATCTCCGGGCAAAAATATGTGTATATATAAAGGAATACCTTCATGCCATCCCCGCATTTTGAAGGGAAAACCACTGTACAGCCCCTTTTATATTCCAGTTTTTCCCGTGACCGGCAGTTAATTTATTCCCTCTCTGCTGCCTTCCGCCGGGCTATTCCTCCACCCGCAGCAGATACAGGCCCCGGGCAAAGCCGCCCCGTTCCTTCCTCTTCTCCCTTCTCAGCTCCTTCAGCTCTTCCCGGCTGATATCGTGCCAGTCCAGAAGAGCCTCGATCACCTCCAGAATATCGGCCAGCTCCTCCACATCTTTCTCCTCCCGATATCCATCGACCTCTTCTGTTAGCTTATCCTTGAGGGCGGCCAGATAGTCCCGGCCCTCGACGGTGGTGGTCTCGTAATCCTTGCCGGCATTTTCGATGATCTCCGGTACAATTATATGTCTTCTTTACTATATCCTTCATGATACCTAATATAATAGCAGTATAGATTGAAACTCTAAATAATGATTTAAAATTAGTTAGAACAAAACATCTCTTTTATTCCAATTTGCCCGGCTTGATTGCCAAGATATGCAATTTCTAATTTTGTTTGTTTCTTATTTATTTTATTATCATAAAGTTGTGTAGAAATTGAATTGATTAGTTTATCTCCTGCTCTGGATATTCCCCCTCCTAAAACTATTATTTCAGGATCAAAAATATGGATTAAATTTTTTATTCCTATTGCAAGATAATAACCTGTTCTGTTTATTGTTTTCTCAGCAGCTTTACTTTTGGGGGAATCATTATAAATGTCTTTTACACTCAAATCACTGATTTTTTCATAATCATAAAATTTCTTTGCAGTTTTCAATATGCCTTTTTTGCCTACATAGCATTCCCAACATCCTTTATAACCACAGGTGCATTTTCTTCCTTTCTCTTTAATTTTCATATGACCAATTTCTCCACCTTTCCAGGTATTCCCCCTTACTAATTTTTCATTTATTACCAATCCTCCCCCTACACCAGTTCCAAGAGTTATCAAACACATACTGTGAACATTTTCTCCTTGATGTTCTGTTTTATATTTATATTCTCCCCAACAAGCAGCATTCCCATCATTGTCAACAATTACTGGAATATCAAATTTTTCTTGTAAATAATCTCGTATATTAAATCCGGTTAATCCTTTTATATTATCTGTGGCATAAATTATTTTGCCTTCTTTATGATCAACCCTTCCAGCAGTTGCTACTCCAATACCAGAAATATTATACTCTTTTTTTAAGTTATTGATATAATATTTAATAATATTTTCAAGTTGAATCTTAAGTTCATTATATCTTGGAATGGTAGAAACCATTTTTTTGTCAATAAATTCTCCGTACGTATTTAGTGGAACTAGTGCTCCCTTTAGATTAGTTCCTCCGATATCTATAGTTAAAATTACTTTTTGCTTCATGAATAATTCCTCCAGTGACCTAAAAAATTTCCATTTTACTGGTAAATAAAGCTCATTTTCTCCTCTTTATTAAGAAACTTAACTGAATATCCAAAAGTATTTTTAGCCGGAAAAATAAATTTATACTGATAATATATTATGCTTTTTGCATTGCTTCAACAAACCAAGAAGTAATAATTTGGGGCCTTGTTATTGCAGTGCCAACCACCACGGAATATGCTCCCATATCAAGTGCTTTTTGAGCTTCTTCAGGAGATCTTACTCCCCCTTCTAAAACAATCGGGGTATTTAATTTATCCAGCATATTTTTTAGTAAATTAAAATCGGGCGGATTATAATTTTGAGTATATTTTGTGTATCCAACCAAAGTAGTAGCTATTAAATCCACTCCTAATTCGTCAGCTTCTTTTGCCTCCTTAAAAGTTGATACATCGGCCATCACAGGCAGGTTGGTATTCTCTCTTATATAATTTATGATTTCTTTTAATTTGATATTTTGAGGTCTTGATTGAATTGTAGAATCCAGAGCAATTATATCAGCTCCTGCATTATATACCTTATTTACTTCTTTTATAGTTGGAGTTATAAAAACTTCTGACTCATATTCATAATTTTTCTCAATTCCTATTACGGGAAGTGAAACTTCACTCTTAATTGATTTTATATCTTCAGTTCCTTCAGCCCGTATACCTTTTGCCCCACCTTCTTCTGCGGCTTTCGCCATAGCTGCCATAATATCAGATCCAAACATAGGTTCCTTTTTTGAAGCCTGACATGACACTATCAACCCATCATTAATGTCTTTTAATACCACTTTTTCCCACTCCTTTAAGCTATTAAAAATGCGAACAAACCCTCACTTACATAAAACAAACTGCTCCTGCTTAAGGAAACTGGTCTTCACGAATAACATCATAAATTCCCACACTATAAGGGTTTATCTCATTTATATGTTCTAATGAATATTTAATTTCTCAATTCACGAATAGTCTTTATCATAATTAGATAGTTTTCAACAGGAATATAATCAGGTATTGAATTCCCAGTACCTACCGCCACTCCTTCATATTTTTGTGCTAATTTCATTATATCTTTAACATAATCTATGATTTCTTCTTTGTCCTTGTCATAAAGAAATTTTGTATCAACTCCACCAAAGTTTCCTATTCTGTCTCCATATCTATTAATCCACTCTGAGAAAGGAGCTATTGTATCTTCATTAGAATGTTTTGCATTAATATTAGCATTTTCTATCAATAAATCCATAACATTAAATATATTACCACATGAATGCAACAAAAAAGGTTTGCCATAATCATGAACTAATTCAATGATTCTTGAATATACAGGAATTATATGTTTTTTTATGTCTTCGGGAGGAAGCAAAGTAGAAGTCTTAAAACCTAAATCGTCTCCGAACCTAAATAAAGCATAACAACCTTCATAATGTTCCAGAAATTTACCCCATATTTTATACATTACCTGACCCATTTTAGCAAATAAATCAGCATATAATTTAGGATTTTCACCTCTAATATAACATAACTGCTCAAACCCGACTAAATCCTGTACACATTCAAATACGCCATTTCCTGGGCCTCCTACTGCTTTCATACCTGCAGGCATTTCTTCAGCCAAATACTGAAAAAAGTACTTATATTTTAGAAAAAATTGTTCTTCAATTTTTGGCCAGGGGTAATTTTTAAAGTCTTCTCTGGTTTTTATTATAGCATCTTTATTTTTATATAATGCACCACTTCCAGGCATTACATCAGTAATTAGCCTCTCAAAGCTTACTGTATCATATCCCATGTTTTTATAGAATTTTGTGTAATTTTTAATATATTGTCTTTTCTCGGATTTATCTCCCTTTTGCAAACCAGCAAATTTAGTATCCATTATTTCTTCCATAATCTCTTCAGCTATTATATGTTCATAAATGGGTATTTGGGGTGGTTTTTCATTAAACGCAGCACTAACTATATTTTTATAATTAGGACAATAATCACTATTAAACATCATATTTACACCTCTTAAAAATAATGCCCGAAAATAAACATATTGATTTTAAAAAATATAATTATAAATTCATTCCACTCTTTCTTGAGTATATCTGTAATGCTCATCCAGTAATCTTTTAGCTTCATCAGCATTTTCATCTTTAATGGCCTTTAATATTTTATTATGTCTTTTGTATCCAGATGATAGATTTTTATCTGTCAATTCTTCGAAGTCCTCGGATCTTTCTAATAAATTCCAAAAAGTATTCAAAAGGTCAGTCAAAAGTTTATTGTCAACAGTGGAAAATAGAATTTTATGAAATTCTTTATCAGCTATTACAAAAGGTCTAACATTATTATTAAATGAAGCCTGTTTCATCTGTTTCACCTTTTCTGTTAAAAGTTTGACTTCCTTATCACTAATATTATCTACTGCTTTTCGAATATAACTTAACTCTAAATTAATTCTTATATCTAAAACTTCTTTCAAGTCTTTTCTTTCAAATTTAACCGTGTAAGTTAAATTATCTAAAATAAAATCATAATTAAAATTTCTAACGAACATTCCATTTCCCGCTTTTATTTCCAATATACCTAAAACTTCCAACGCTTTTGTAGCTTCTCTTATCGAAGTTCTCCCAACTCCCAACATTTCTGACAGCTCTTTTTCACTCGGAAGTTTATCACCCGGTTCCAAACCTTCGCTTATTATATAGTTTTTCAAAGACTCTATAACTAACTTATAACGTTTTTTAGAATTAATTTTATCCAAAGTCATTTAAAGACCCTGCCTTTCTATTTGAGTTCTTTAACTCAAGAGATCTCTTTTATTTTTCTCACTTCTCCTATAACTGTCATGAAGTTTTCATATTTAGTTCCTACTCCGACAGAATGACTGCTGCCTAATATAAAACCGCCGTGATTTTGGGCGATTTTGTGCGAGGTTTTTATGTCTTTTTTGATTTTTTCTGCATCTCCTGATACCAAATCTTCATAATTATAACCTCCCCACATACATATTAGATTTCCGTATGATTCAACTAATTCCTCTATATTCATCCCAGCAGATGCTTGAATTGATTGATAACCATCATAACCTGCTTCTACAAAATAATCCATTAGCTTCCAGTTATTACCGCATGCGTGTTTGATAATAGGCAGGTCAAAATTGTCTTTTACATGTTTTACTCGAATTTTAATATATGGTAAAACAAATTCTTCGAAAGTTTCAGGGGAAATGAAAGGGCCGCTATTATAAGAAAAATCCTGTCCCCACATTATTGCATCCAGACCTTCTCTAATATAATGATCATCTTCTTTTTTACCAATTTCAACTTCACGCTCAGCAACTCTTTTAATCAATTTTGGTTTTTCAATATATTTAATTAATCCTTTCTCCATACCTCCTAACAAAACCATTCCAACCTCTCTACCGGCAGGACCAATAATGAATTTCTTTTCACCTAATTTACTAATTACATAATCTATAACTTCAAAACACGATTCATCTGGCTCCTGAAAGTTTTTAACATAGTCTTCTGCTTGATTCTTATTTCTTTGTACGGGATCTTTTACCAATGTTATATCTTTTGTTTTATTCGAATACTTATATATCCTTCCCCTATGATCCTCCCAGGTTTTTTCATCCAATTTTCTGGGATTTTTTGGTTCATAATTTTTGGAAGGAACTAATCCAGCTGCTTCTGCAGCCAAATTTACAATATCGATACAATTAAATTTGCTGTATAATTCAACAGTGTCTTCTTTCCAGCTCTCAACCACTTCTCTTCTCCTCCCTGACCATAAAGCCAATTTACTTTTTGCTTTAGCTCTTAAATAAGTTTTTCTCCCTAAAAGTTTCTCTATGACATCAAAATCAATGGCATATTCACCATAAGGCACTACAGCTGGCCTTTCAAGATTTAATGCATCTTTGACTATTTCTTTACTCTTCAAATTTCTCCCTCCGGTTAATCAAAACTTTTTTACCATACTTATATCCAGTTTCATATAAAGCTTTTATATTACTCAAAGGCACATCAGTCTGAAGTACATGAGAAGGAGCCAATATAAAACCTCCTCCCTCCCCTAAAATATCGATAATATTAGTAACATTATTTTTAACCTCATCTTCGGTAAGTGTAGGAAGAACATACTGAGTATCTATTCCGCCATGAAAACAAATCCGATCACCATATTTTTTCTTTAACATTTTTGGTTTCATATTCTTAGCTTTAACCTGTATTGGGTCAAGAATATCTATGCCTATTTCAATTAGTTTTTCTATGTAGAGATCAATACTTCCACAGGAATGAAACATTACTTTAACATCATGTGAATGTGCCATATCAATCAATTTATCCAAGCGGGGAACGATCATTTCTTCAAACATTTCTAAACTCATCAGAGGTCTATCCTGCATACCGAGATCATCAGCAATACGAAAAATATCTATTTTATCGCCTGCTTGAGAAAACAATCTATCAAAGTATTGCAAATAAAAATCAGTAAATTTATCCAATAAATAATTAGCCATTTCCTTATTTGCCACCATATCTGTTAATAAATTTTCAAACCCGCGCAAAAAAGTTGGATGCTGAAAAACGCTGGCTCCAGAAGCCATAATAGCAAAATCATCCCAAAAATCCAGTTCATCATTAATAGATGAAAAATCAAACCAGTCAATTTCTGGCCATCTATGACCTTTATAATCTTCAACGCTTTTGGCATCTTCAAAAATAAAATCTACATATATATCTTCCGGCCCGGTAGCAGTTTCCATCGTCTTTTTTTTCATGCCCCAAAAATTTTTCTTAATGTTATCACTTAGTTCTACCTCTTTAGGTACTGGTCCTTCATATTCAGGTTCAACAACCCCTCTTATATCTATTATGTCGATTTTGAAGAGATCTAAAACCTCCTTGTAGGAATTGACTTCTAGTTTTTCATATAATTTACCCAGTGTGCCTTTATTAGCAGAAAAGTCCATGGGGATTCTATCAGGTTTTTTAAGATTTATAGCAGCTTTAACCCTTTCTTTGGAATTCACAGATCACACCTCCAGCTTCAAATCGAATATGAGTATTCAAGAAAAACAATGTTCACTTATTATTTCTTTACCACTGGTAATATTTTCTGCCTGACAGGCTAAAGTCATGCCGGAGTCTATATCACTTTCAATAACATTTTTCAAAAATGAATACTCCTGATTATAACCCCAGTTTACTATCGCCATATCAAGTTTTCTTTTTACGTTTAATACTTCTTCTGTGTCCTGCATTTCCGGGTTCCCAAAGTGTATTGCTAACAAATGATCTGTATCAATAATATCATAAACCCATTCATTAAGTTTCCCACAACTATGCCAGGAACCCGAAAATGTTTTAAATAATTTCTTATTGTATCTCCAGGAGAATTCTCGATACATTTCAGGAGATAATGTTGTTACTGCTGTATCATCTTTAATAATAATATTTCCTGGATATATTCCCCCGTGAACATACATCATATTATTTTTTGCTTTATCATTAATAAAATCATCTATATATTCACGAAATCTCTCATAAGTCTTAGTAATTAAAGTTAATAGTTCATGAAGCAATTTGGGGTTTTCATAAACCATATAAAATATATCTGTACCGATCATTAAATGAGCAATATCAAATGGCCCCTGTAAATCTGGTTGGCTAATCTTTATAGCATCTGAACATTTAGGATATTTAGTAAGTTTTTCTAGATAAAATTGGTGTGATTCAATAACCTTTTTTCCAAGTCCATTTTTCAGGCGAGGTATGCCTTTAGACACAATTTCCTTAATCTCCTTGCGATTACTTAAATGTTCGACCCATGGCATATTATCATTTACTGTTTTATGATTTAGTCCAAACAAAGAAGGAATTATACCGATACCATGATTGCTTCTTATATGAAAAGGAAAATGATCTTTGATTTTAACGCTGCTATAGATACTGCCGCCACAAGTCTTTAAAAGTTCATTATACATCATTTTAGAAGGGTCATTAAAAGCCTCCTGGTAGGGAAAAAACAAATTTTCATCTATCTCAGGTATTATAGTTAAGGGTGAAGTTGTAACTTTATTTTTACTCAAACTTTTTATATGCTTATTTTCCACATCCTCAAGATGGTCAGGATCAATATTTCTCTCGATAAATTTCAATAAACTCTCCAGATTATACTTTTTAAAATCAGACATTACATTTTTGCCTCCAAATTCAATTAAAAATTTCACCACCTAATAATATAAACCTCAAAAATTGATTTTAAATTATTTGCAGTTTGGTTTCAGCGATTTTTTCTAAATATAATTTTTCTCTGTCTGTCAAAGGCTTAAAGGGAGAAAGAGAATTTTGGCAATCTATTCCTATAAGTTTAAGGATATATTTAATCCCCTGATAAACTCCAATTTCACTTAATACTTCAATTACATCATTTGCCTCACTCTGCAGCTTTTGAGCTGAAGAAAGCTCTTTAGCCTCGTAAGCTTTCTTTATTTTGATAAATTTCTCTGCCATAAAATTATAGGTGCTCCCGATCCCTCCGTCAGCTCCCATAGACAAACCCGCCAGAAACATTTCATCATACCCATTAAATACTGTTAAATTTTTATGTTGAGTTTTCATTCTTTCAAGTTGATATAAATTATGAGAAGTATGTTTAACACCTACTACTTTTTCATGATTAAGAAGTTCTTTAATTCCTGGCTGATTAATACTTATATCTGAAATATCCGGATAATTATAAATTACCATCGGAAGGTTAACCGAATTAATTATCTCCAGATAATAATTCTTAACCTCCTCTAAACTAAAATCATAATAAAAAGGTGGGACTGAAGATATAGCATCAACACCTTCATATTCTTCAGCATGTTTTGCCAGTTGAATTGCCATATCTGTTCCAATACACCCCACATGAAAAATTATGTTTTTATTGATATCTTCAACCCCCTCCAACACAATTTTTAGTATTCTCTTTCTTTTTTCTAAAGGTAAAAGGAACGCCTCAGAAGAGCTCCCTCCAACATAAAACCCATCTACTCCTTTTTTTAAATTGAACTTTACTAAATTTCTTAAAGCAGTTTTATCAAGTCTTTTATTTTCCCTGAATGGTGTGACTAAAGCAGGCATAATCCCCTTCAAATCAACTTTCATGGAATCCCCCCAATAATTATTGATATAGATGACAGGCCACTTTATGTTTCTTCTTATCATCAATTTCCCTTAAACCTGGAAACGTCTCAGTACAAATTGATTTTTTGCTTTCACAACGAGGATGAAAATAGCATCCATCTGGAGGATTGGCAGGATCCCCTACTTGTCCTTTTATTAAAACTCTTTCTCTTTTCTTTCCTAATCTAGGTACCGCAGCCAGCAGTTTTTTAGTATATGGGTGGAGCGGATCTTCCAGAAGTTCATTTGTTTCTGCTATTTCAACTATCTTACCCAAATACATAACTGCAATCGCATCGCTCATATATTCAACCACTGCAATATCATGACCGATAAAAATATAGCTGAGATTGTACTCCCTTTGCAGCCTTTTCATTAATTCTAATACCTGGGCTTGAATGGAAACATCCAGTGCAGACACCGGTTCATCACATACAATTAAGTCGGGCTCAAGGCTTAGAGCTCTAGCTATTCCTATTCTTTGTTTTTGGCCACCGCTCATTTCATTTGGATAACGCTCCATATATTCCGGATTCATACCCACAGAATCAAGCAGTTCAATCACCTTTTCTTTCCGTTCTCCTTTATCAAATGTGCTGAAGATTTTCATCGGTTCTTCCAATAAGCTTTTCACACTCATTTTAGGATTTAAGGATGAATGTGGATCCTGCAAAATCATTTGTATTTCCCGGCGAATTTCATGAGTTTGATTAGGGTCTAATTTAGTTATATTTAACTTCTCTCTATTATCCGAGTAGTATACTATTTCTCCTCCGGTTGTTTCATATAACTTTAATATACACTTTCCAGTTGTAGTTTTTCCACAACCACTTTCGCCTACAATTCCTAAAGTCTTTCCACGTGGCACATCAAAGCTTATACCATCAACAGCTTTAACATATCCCACAGTCCTTTTTAAAATACCTTTTTGTATAGGAAAGTATTTCTTCAAATTTCTAACCTTGAGAATTAAATCATTTTCCATTATTGCCTACCTCCTGAGAATACAGCCAGCAGGTTACTTTATGTCCATTTTCCTTTTCAATCGAAGGAGGTGGTTGCTTGCAAATTTGCATTGCTTTGGGACATCTAGATTCAAAAACACATCCAGGTATTACTTCATCTTCGCTGGGAATTTCGCCTTCAATTATTTCTAATTTATCCTGTTTTCGGCCCAATTCAGGTATGGATTTCAAAAGAAGCTCGGTATATGGATGTAATGGGTTGTCAAATATTACTTCGACATTACCATATTCCATAATTTCACCCAGATACATCACAATTATCTCATCAACAAGCTCTGAAACTACAGCCAAATCATGGCTTATATATAGGATTGAAGATTCATGCTTCTCTTTTATTCTTTCGAGCAAGAATAATATCTTATCCTGAACTGTAACATCTAAAGCAGTAGTGGGTTCATCACATATCAACAATTGAGGATTTGCACCTAAAGCCATAGCTATCATGGCTCTCTGATTCATGCCTCCACTCAATTGAAATGGATAATCATGAACCCTTTCTTCAGGTTTCGGTAAATTCACACTATTCAAAAGTTCAATGATTTCTCTATTAATTTCAGCCTTCTTCTTTTTACTGTGAAATTTAAAAACTTCACCAATTTGCATACCAATATCGTAAACTGGATTTAAAGAACTCATTGGTTGCTGAAAAACCATTGAGATTTCATTTCCTCTAATATTTTGTATCTTTTTACCCTTAGGGTCGAGCTTTAATATATCCACTATTTCTCCATCCGAAAGTTTAAATAAAACTTCTCCTTTTTCTACTTTCCCCCCTCTACCTGGAAGCAAATTCATCAATGAGCGCACTGTGACAGTTTTCCCACTTCCACTTTCCCCTACAATACCTAAAGACAAATTCTTTTTTACTCGAAAAGAAATTCCTCTCACTGCTTTAATTATTTTCCCTGCTTGACGAAAATTCACTTCCAGGTCATTTACTTTCATGATCAAATTATCAGGCCAAGAGGAGTTATAATCATTTTGGGGCAAATTTTACACCTCCAATCTCTAACCTTTAACAATAACAATATTTATCATATTCCCGAATACGGATCCACAGCATCTCTCAAGCCATCTCCAAGAAAGTTTATGGCTATAACAGTCAGAGATATCAATGCTCCAGGGGGAATCCATAACCAGTATCTTGTTCTCAGAACTTCTAACTGTCTTGCAGACGATAGCATATTACCCCAGGATGGTATTGGGGGTCTAACTCCCAGACCTAAAAAACTCAATCCCGCTTCGGCTAATATTAAAAGTGCAACCTGTAATGTGGCACTAACTACAAGAGGAGGTAATGCGTTAGGCAAAATATGCTTGAACATAATTGAAAGATTTGAAGCACCAATAATTCTGGCAGATTCAACATATTCTTCTTCTCTAATCGAAACAAATTCCCCCCTGGCCAATCTAAAAGCACCTACCCAGTTAAACAATCCCAGGAATATAATTAGCTCAAAGATTCCACCTCTCACAAAAGACATTAGAGCTATAACAAGAATTATTGGTGGAAAACACATCTGTATTTCCTGCATTTTCAACAATACACTATCTATTTTCCCACCAAAAAACCCCGCGATAGCTCCAAAAAATACTCCCACAAATATCGATAAAAAAGTTCCGGAAACACCTACTAATAAAGAAATCCTCCCAGCATAACTCACCCTTGTAAATACATCTCTTCCTAATCGATCTGTTCCTAACCAGTGCTCCTGACTGGGGCTTTGATATGAGGCCCGCAAATTTATCTCATCAATAGTATATGGAGTCAAATTGGGCCCAATTAAAGATATGAATAGAATCAAAACTAATATTAACAACCCTATTTTGGCAAGAGTATGTTTTTCAATTGTTTGCCAAAAACGGCTGACAAACTTTTTTTGTGACTTTTCTTTTTGAGATGATTCCATTAAAGCCTCCCTCCTTCAAATACAGATATCTTATATCTAATCATACCTTACCCTGGGATCAAGTATAGCTGTAAATATATCGATCAATAAACTAATTAATAAAACTGCAATACTTATCACAAGTAATACTCCTAATACAACAGGATAATCTCTGTTTTCAACTGCTGAAACCATTAATCTTCCCATGCCCGGCCAGGAAAAAACTTCCTCAACAAAAACAGCCCCAGAAAATAATCTAATCATTCTAAACATTAATATTATCATTACAGGTATTGCTGCATTTCGAAAAGCATGAACAACATAAACATACCAGGGAGAACCTCCTTTGCTGAAAGCTGTATCTACGTAATCTTTATTAATTACTTCTATAACACTTGATCTAGTATAACGCATCAATGCAGCAATGAGGGGTAGTCCGAGGGAAAGGGCGGGGAGAATAGTTGGGAGTAGCCTTCCTTCTCCAATTACAATTCGTCCTCCAATAGGAAACAAATTCAGTTGAACAGATAAAAAATATATCCCAATCAACCCCAAAAAAAACTCAGGTATAGAAATCCAAACAAGTCCTAACACAGTAAATATATTATCAAATATTGTATAACGTTTAAGGCCACTTATTACCCCCAGAACAATCCCGAATAGAGTGGAAATTAAAAGAGCTGAACCTACAAGTTGTATAGTAGCCGGAAGCCTTCTTCTAATAATTTGAGCTACTGGCCTTCCAGATGTATAACTGTATCCAAGTTCTCCTCTTATAACCTCCTGGAACCAACTCCAATATCTAACATGAATTGGAGCATCTAGGCCTAGCCTTGCCCTAAGAACTTCAATATCAGCTGGAGATGCATCTGGAGAAATCATGGCCGAAGCTGGATCACCGGGAGCTAAATTTAGAAGAAAAAATGCTATAACACTAATCAATATCAAAGTGGGAATCATGATTAATAGCCTTCTAATAATATATTTAAACATGTTAAACCCCCATCAATCTCTGCTTTTTTCACACATTTTTTTTAACAGTACTAAAATATTCTATAAAGTTTTAAAATATAAATAAATAGCGGGTTGTCTCCCATTTTATTTATCAAAGAGGAAACAACCCACTAATGTTCCTACTTTTATTGAAATAATAATTATATATACTAATGGGTTATTTAAATTAAAACCTTGTTAATTAGGATATAAAGAGGTGCTTTATTTTAATTAAATTCCCATTCATGTAACCTTAAATCCACAGGATACCAGAAACCAGGTATCGGTTCTATGGGAACTTCCAGATCTTGATTGGCGATGTTTGCCATATCAGGAGACCATAAACCAATTGGAGCCAGGTGTTCATCCATTATGGCCTGCGCTTCATAAGAGTACTCTTGTCTTTGTTCAGGTTCTGTTGCGGTGATCAGGCCTTCTAGAGCTTCATCCAGTTCATCTGTTCCCCACCAGAGATAATTCATTTCAGCATCCTGTTTATAAGTGGTCATCCAGCCTGGATCAGAGTATGCTCTTGCAGCATACATTATTGCTTCACCTTTGAAATCATCAATTAGATCTCCCCAAACCATTTCTGTTGCGGTAGCCGCATCAACATACCTTACTTCAACATCTACTCCTATTTCCCCCCACATATGCTGAATAGCAGTCATCATGTCTTCAGTGTGTTCATCTCCATAATACTCTAATAATTCCAGAGTCTCTCCTTCATAAACTGATTCCTCAACTAGTTCTTCAGCTCTTTCAGGATCATATTCTCGCACCTGCAGTTCATCATTATGCCAGAAACCCGGGCTTAATACACCATCATGTGCTTCTGCAAACCCATCATAAAAAACTTCAATAATTTCTTCTCTATCTATTCCTTTAAGAAGTGCTTCCCTAAATTTAATGTCATTAAATGGAGGTTCACTAATGTTCAGCCTGAAATACTGGGATCTCAAAGGACTGGTGAACTCTATATTATAATATGGAGCAGCTTCTTCAGCTTCATGAATAACATCAAGTGTAAATGTTGCATAATAATCTGCAATTTCATCAGCTACTGCCAGAGAAGGGTCAATCTCCTGCAATAAAGCTTCATCTATTTTAGGTTCTCCCCTGAAATAATCTTCAAAAGCTTCGAAGCGATAATATTCTCCTTCTTCTATCTCTACCAATTTAAAAGGACCAGTACCTATTGGGTTCTCAAAATAATCTTCTCTATCCAGTGCAGTAGGATCTAAATTTTCTATTTCATGTGCTGGCATTACAGTGGTAATTCCCAGGCCCAGTAAAAATAAACCATTTGGCTCCGTATGTGTAAATTTGACATTATAATCATCGACTATTTCAATGCCTTCAATATGGTCAGCATCTCCAGCGTAATATGCATCATAACCTTCTAATGTTTCAAATGGATCAGACCACTCAACATAAGGACCTGGACCTAAATCTGGATGGGATTGCAATTCTATAGTTGCTTTTACGTCTTCTGCTGTAAATTCCTCGCCATCATGAAATTTAACATCTTCTCTTAATTCAACTGTCCACTCCAGTTCATCCTCACTGGATTCCCAGTTTGTAGCAAGTCTAGGATGCTCGGGAATTAATTCTTCGTTATTTCCAATTATAGTATCATAAATAAACAACCACTCAGCACTGGCATTACCTACATTAACAAAAGGAGGTGCATATATGGACATGACTGTGCTTTCAGCAAGCGGACCAGGCATATTAAGGGTAGTGCTTTCAGCATTGACTGATGTTCCAAGACTAGCCCCAACAAAAAAAGCCAGTATTAATAAAGATAGCGCTACCTTTTTAAACATAATATTCCTCCTCATAAAATTTTACTCTCAGCAGTTTATAGTGCCTTTAAATATAATTAAATTCCCCCCTTTCCCTTGCAGCCGAATTTATTGATAAAAATATTTAATTAAGGCAAATGCCTAAATTTTCAATATTAAATTAATTATATGATATAAATAACATTTATGTTAGTTATTATATGATTACATATGTGATGATCACTTATATCATATCCTAAAATTATTATAACAATTATTACTTTTTTAGTCAAATAAAATGTCACATTAATAAATAATAGTTCTTTGCAAGGTTAAATGCACTTGTTTTTGGTGGTATTATTAATGATTTTACTTTTTTAAGGTTGCTCTCTTTTATCAGCTAAAAATATTTTAAAGTAAAACAATGGAATTATAAATCTAATTGCACACTTCCAGTCTCGCAGTATAATATAAGGCCTGACAACGAGAGCCCTGTGGATGGTATTCGGCTGCTTTATAGCCGGCGGCTTTATGGTAGGCTTCGAAGCAGCCCTGGGCGGTTTACCCGGCGATCTGCTGCAGGGAGCGGGAAGCGTGGCCATCGCGGTCCCCCTGGCCTATCTGCTGGGCAGATTGACCACAGAGTTTTCCATCCTGTCGGAGACATGATCAGCCAACAGAAAATCCCGG
>Ga0207421_10004855_pt1 | contig 15306 bp, 8 predicted proteins | sample SodLakKL_010_SED_4_FD_187542 | JGI IMG/M metagenome (GOLD analysis project Ga0207421, IMG submission 187542) | Alkaline sediment microbial communities from Lake Tanatar, Kulunda Steppe, Russia - 8KL_010_SED (SPAdes) (version 2) | ecosystem: Environmental > Aquatic > Non-marine Saline and...
GCACATCGCGCTGAGCTTACACGTTGCTTCGTTGAGCGTTGCTGCAATGTTGGTTCCTGCAAGGTGCATTGCTGCGTTGATTGTAACTGTGTTGAACGTAGCTGCAATGAACGTAGCTGCAATGAACGTAGCTGCAATGAAGTAATATGTTTGATGAAGGTAGATATCATGCTGATAGATTGGCTAGTAAGGTCTATCGGAACTACAAGTAATGAATGGAGAATGGAACGTTGTGTACAGATGCTGCTGCTGTTTGATCGTTTTGGCTGACGGAGCGCCCGCTTACCAGGAAACATAGTCGTTGCCTGTTGCAAGCGGAGCCGCATCAGTCTCGGTATCCAGGACATAGACCATCGTACTGTATGCATTTCTCCGGATATCGTTTGACGGGTGTTCCAGCGAAAGGTCGCGAAGCAGGTCTGCCAACAACGGGGAAGGAGTGCTTTCGTACGTCGCCAGTTTGAGATCGATTTCTGCGATGATCGATTCAAGGACTTCAGCACGTCGCTCGCCGCGGGTCTCGTCATAGAGTTTTGCGGTCAGAACACCCAATGAATCGGAGGATAGTTCTGCATCTTCGATGTTTTGTACCCAAACTGTCGCTTCGAGGTCACTTCCGGAGCGGAATACCGGGCTTTCGTTATAGATTAAAAATACTGCTCCGATAATTAAAGGTATCAGGGCAGCAAAGATAATTGTCGGGGTGTTATTGAATGGATTTCTCATAGCTTTATTTTCTCTTTTTAGATGTGGGTTTAAGATCTTATGAATTATAAGGTGTTTCATTGTTTGTGTTATTTCGTTGTGTTGTGTTTGGTTTAGATGAGGATTTTAAAAGTGTCCTCATTTGTGTTACTGTCAAGATAACTAATTTTGATATAAAAACGTTCTCTGAGTGCCATATAATATAATTTTGCGATATTAACGGCATGATCTGAAAGGGCTTTTTCAGAGATTAAATCGAGGGTGTAAGATCAGGAAAAAAGGTAACAATTATTTCTGATAGCGCTTTTCTGTCGACTAAAATTTGGTAAAAACGCTTTTAGAAAATCTTTTTGAAATTTTTTATTGGAAGCACAGTTGGAAGGGCTTTTAATTTAACAAAAAAATGGATATTACCATTATGGTAATATGATACGGGTCATTTACAGTGGTATTACCACGAATAGTTGGTTCCCGGATTGCGTCCGAATGGTGGCCGGTCGGAGAAATGGATTGCCACTATTTACTGGAATCTTACCTGTCCAATCCCCTATTTTGTTGCTTGAAAAAGAAACACATCAGAGCCCGCACGCGTTAGTATTACGAGAAACAGTAATTATTGAAATAACAGAGGAGAAGGAATGACACAGGCCAATTTCACCGTACCCGTCCCTAAAAACGAACCCTATCACTCATATGCCCCCGGCACACCGGAACGAGAGGGGCTGAAAGCGGCTCTGAAACGGTTGCAATCCCAGGAAGTGGATATCCCGTTGGTGATCGGCGGAAAGGATATCCGAACGGATAACACCACCCCGGTTGTCATGCCGCACAATCATGGGCACAAACTTGGAACACTTCATCAAGCCGGGAAAAAAGAGGTAGAGATGGCGATTGAAGCGGCGCTGGATGCCCGTTCCCAGTGGGCAGCCACCCCGTGGGAGGAGCGTGTGGCTGTATTCCTGAAAGCAGCCGACTTGCTGACCGGTTCATGGCGATACACCATCAACGCAGCCACGATGCTTGGCCAGTCCAAAACACCGCAGCAGGCAGAGATCGAAGCGGTTGGGGAACTTGCTGACTTTTTCCGGTTTAATGCATACTACCTGACCGGTGTCATGTCCGACCAACCCCATTCCCCTGATGGTATGTGGAACAAGGTGGAGTATCGTCCGCTGGAAGGATTTCTGTTTGCTGTCACACCATTCAACTTTACCGCCATTGGGGTGAATCTGCCGACATCCATGGCGATGTGTGGAAACGTGGTGTTGTGGAAACCGGCGACCAGTTCCATCTTCTCCAATTATTATATGATGCGCCTGCTGCAGGAAGCAGGACTTCCCGACGGTGTAATCAACTTCCTGCCAGGCTCTGGTCCTGTTGTCAGTGAGCCGGTATTGAAAAACCCGCATTTTGCCGGTTTCCAGTTCACCGGTTCGGAAGGGACATTCAATCATCTCTGGAAACAGACATCGGAAAACCTGGATACCTATAATTCCTATCCTCGCATTGTTGGTGAAACCGGTGGGAAGGACTTTATTTTTGTGCATAACTCCGCCAATGTGGATGATGTGACCGTCGCGGCCATCCGGGGAGCATATGAATATCAGGGACAGAAATGTTCGGCAGCCTCCCGAATGTACATCCCGGAGTCGTTCTGGCCCGAATTCCGCAAATCATTTCTTGCCGAAGTGGCCAATATTAAAGTCGGAGACGTGCAGGATTTCTCCACATTCATGGGGGCGGTTATTGACAAGAAAGCGTTTGACAGCATCAGTGAATACATTGATTATGCCCATGAATCGGACGAAGCCGAAATTATAGCCGGCGGAACGTATGATGATTCTACCGGTTATTTCATTGAGCCGACGGTTATACTGACTACCAATCCCAAGTTCAAAACCATGGAGGAGGAGATTTTTGGTCCGGTTCTCACTATTTATGTCTATAAAGATGATGCATTCGAAGAGACGCTTAAACTGTGCAACGAAACATCACCGTATGCACTGACCGGTGCCATTTTTGCCAAAAACCGTTATGTCATCAAGCAGATGTCCGATGCTTTGCGGGATGCGGCCGGTAACTTCTACATCAATGACAAGCCGACCGCCGCGGTTGTCAACCAGCAGCCATTCGGAGGTGCCCGCAAGTCAGGCACCAATGACAAGGCCGGCAGCAAGCAGAATATGCTCCGGTGGCTCTCTGCCAGATCGATCAAGGAGACCAATGATCCGCCAAGAAGCTGGAGGTATCCCTATATGGATTAATTCCTGTTATGGAAATGACTTACAGCTCTTATTCCATAACCCGGATCTAATGGGCAGCTGTGCAGCAACGACGGTCCATACCCAACTTTTCCGGTTACAGTTCGTATAAATTATGGATTTGGTTATTTCACAGGCCCGAACGTTATTCCTCGGGCCTTTTCTTTATCTGTCAGCCAGATAAACGTCGCATACAATCGATAAGATGTAATGACACGAACAATCGAGTAACAGATAAACCGGACCATCATCATCAGATAACCGTCTAAATAAACATTGGAATACTCTTTTGAAAACGAATATTTCGCGCGTAACTCTTTGGTTGTCCGTCGCAATTTTGTCGGCATGTGGAGGAAATAACCAACAGGGCCCGGGTGGTCCTGGTGGATGGGGATCTCCCAATGGAGATCCGACCAGTGTTGAAACCACAGCAATCACCACATCATCCATCTCAGATCTTGTGCGCTCTTATGGCACCATCCGTGCCCAGGATGTGGTGTCCATCATCCCGCAGGTAAGTAACCGTGTGATACGTATCAATGCAGATTTGGGGGATACGGTCCGGCAAGGCGATGTTTTGGCGAAAATTTATGATGTTCCGTTTCGTGATGCCCTTGAACAGGTCCAGGCGCAGCTTCGGCAGAGCCGGTCGGCCTATGTACGTGACAGCACCACGTTTGAGCGTCAGCAGCAGCTTTACGAGCGCGGTGCCAGCAGCGCCAGCGAATTTGATGAGGCTCGTTCGGCCTATGAAAGCAGCCGGGCACAGTATGAGTCGGCCCGGGCGGCACTTACGCAAAGCCGGGAAGATCTGGAAAATACCGAAATCCGATCTCCGGTGAATGGTGTGGTGCTGGAGCGTATGATCGCCGAAGGGGATCTGGCCCGTACCGGGGAACCGGCCTATGAAGTCGCCAATCTGGTCGGTTATGAAACCAGACTTTTTCTTCCGATGCAGGATTGGGAGGAGCTTACCATCGGGCTGCCTGTCGAGATGAGGCTCTCCAATCGTGACGGAGTTGCCGCTGAAGGGGTGATATCGCGCATCAGCCCGCAGCTCAACCCGAACAGCGGACTCGGCGAAGTGGTGGTCAGCCTGACCGATGTCAGCAATTTTATCCGGCAGGGCGCCCTGGTGGAAGCCCGCATCACCACCCTCACCCGGGATAATACAATCGTGATACCGCGATCAGCCATGCTGGAACAAATTGACACCTACATCGAACCCGAAACCAACACCGTTGAAATCCGGCGCACATACAACGCTTTTGTGTCGGTCGGTGATACCGTTGCACAACAGCGCGAACTGGAACTTGGATTGGAGCAAGGCGAGCGCGTCGAAGTGCTCTCCGGACTGCAAGAGGGCGAAACATTGATCGTGACCGGGCAACGGAACCTCAGCGATGGCGAACCGATCCGGATTGTCGGACAGGATCGCCCCGGCAGAGAACAGGATCTTGAGAACGGCCAGGCAGAACGACCCGGCGGATCCGGCCAGGGTCAGGGTCAGGGCCGTGGAAGCGGACGCAGTGACCGGTAATCTATGATGAATTTATCCCAACTTGCAGTAAACCGGCCGGTCACCATCTTGATGGCCAGCCTCATTCTGATTGGATTCGGGATTTTCGGCCTGATGAATCTGCGGCTAAACCTCTATCCGGATGTTTCTTTTCCGACCGTGACGGTATACACCACCTACGAAGGGGTGGCTCCGGAAGATATCGAGACCCTCATCACCCGTCCCATCGAAGAGAGCGTCGGCAGTGTCTCCGGCATTCAGCGCGTACGGTCACAATCCAGTCAGGGGGCATCGGTTGTACGCCTCAATTTTGACTGGGGGACCAATCTCTTCCACGCCGAAACCGAAGTGCGCAAGCAGCTTGACATGATCCGCCGGACCCTCCCGCAGGATGCCGAGCAACCGGTTGTTTTCTCGTACGATCCCAACGACGAGCCGGTTGTGGTCCTGACCCTCACCAGTGATAGCCGGAGTCCGCGCGAACTGCGCACCATCGCAACCCAGCAAATTGAGCAACGGATCGAGCGGATCAGCGGCGTCGCATCGGCCGCCACCGCCGGCGGTTACGACCGGCAGATCAACATCCGCATCCGCAACTCCGATATGCGCGCCTACAATCTTGATATATCGGACATTTCCGGCACACTCAGCAGTGAAAATATCCAGGTACCGGCAGGACAGCTCGAAGAGGGCGAAACCACCTACTCGCTGCGCACCGTCGGCGACTTCCGCAATATTGATCAGATCCGCCAGACCATTGTCGGAACCAATGACGGGAACCCAATCTATCTGAAGGATGTCGCCCGCGTCGAAGACGGCATCGCGCAACCCATCGGGAACGTGCGTGTGCAGGGCAACGACGGGGTCATCATCAATATCTATCGCCAGAGCGACAGCAATGTGGTCATGGCCGCCGGGGGGGTGATGGGCTCTCTGGAGGATCTGAGAACAATCCTTCCGTCCGGGGTGCGCCTGGATGTGCTCACCAATCAGGCCGACTTTATAGAGATGTCCATCCGGAACCTTATCCTGACCGGTTTCCAGGCAATTTTTCTGGTGATGCTGATGCTGCTCCTTTTCCTGCGCAGCGGACGATCATCGCTTATCGTGGCCGTCTCGATTCCGGTTTCCATCGTTGCGACATTCAGCATCATGCATTGGGCTGATGTGAGCATGAATATCATCTCCCTCTCCGGCCTCACACTGGCGGTGGGATTGGTGGTCGACAACGCTGTGGTGGTTCTTGAAAATATTTTCCGGTTCCGCGAGGACGGCGAGGATGGCGGCAACGCCGCGGTGAAAGGGGCCCGGGAGGTCTCCGGACCGGTGGTGATGTCGACCCTTACCACACTGGTGGTCTTTCTGCCGGTCCTGTTTGTGCCCGGCATAGCCGGACTGTTGTTCCGGGACCTGGCGCTGACCGTATCGTTTGCATTGATTGTCTCGGTTCTGGTGGCATTAACCCTGATTCCGGTGATGGCATCCCGCTTTTTCGGGTGGGAGCAGCGACACAAGGATGAGCAGGCCGGGGAGGCAACGGGCCGTAAGACAGCATTGACTCCGTTGCAACGGCTGCTTGCCTGGCGGAAACGCTCAGTCGCCACCCGTATCATCAGTATTCCGGTATTTCTGGTATTCCTTCCGCTGTATCCGATCTATTTGGCGCTTGCAGCACTGTTTCACGCGATCGGTTCGTTTTTTGCCGGCAATGTAGCCCCAACGCTCGGAAGGATGTTCGATCGGTTGGAAAACAGGTATCGCCGTATGATCGATTCCGTCCTTCCCCGAAGCGGACTTATTGTACTTATCGCATTTGTGTTGCTCCTGGCTTCTTTGCCGATATTTTATCAGCTGGGCGGTGAATTTTTTCCTGAAGTGGATGAGAATAACATCGTGCTGGAGATACAGCGCGAGCCGGGGATCAACCTGTTTGAACTGGAGCGCACCATTCGCCAGGTGGAGGATGTGATCGCCCGCGAGGTTCCGGAAACCCGGCTGGTAGTGTCGGATTATGGCGACAAGATTGGTATCGAAGGGGCCGACAATCCGGGAGGCAATCAGGGGGTGGTCCGGGTTGAGCTGGTTCCGGTACAGGATCGTGCCCGCGGTCAGCAGGAGATCACCGCATCGTTGCTGGAAGCACTTACGGAGGTACCGGCCGCCAATATTCGCGAGCTGCGGGAAGATCCGCTCAGTCCGGATGGCGAAACCGGTCTTATCGTTCATATTTACGGATTCGACCCCGAAATTCGGGAGGATCTGGCATTTGCCGCCATGCATCAGATGCGCAATATTGATGGTATTGCCGGGTTGTTCAGTTCGGCCGACCAGGGGCGTCCGGAATTGCGCATCAATATGGATCGCGAACGGATCGCACGCGTTGGCATGAACACCGCACAGGTGACCAGCGCCGTAAGCAATGCGGTACGCGGAGATATTGCAACGACATTTGTTGATCAGGGTATTGAATTTGAAGTATTGGTGCAGCTCGATCCATTCGACCGGGCACATTCCGGGCTTGTGGAAGAGATCCAGTTGCGGACCCCGGCCGGTGACTGGATGCCGCTCAAGAACCTGGCCCAAATCGAGCGGGTGACCGGTCCCTCGAGTATCCACCGCATCAACCAGGAACGGATGGTCGAAATCAACGCCGATCTTGGCGGAATCGACCTGCGTTCGGCCACCGAACGGACCCGCGCGGCTCTCAATACAATGGATTGGCCGGAAGGGTACCGGTATGAGGTCGGTGGTGCGGCGGAGGATCAGCAGGATTCGTTTTTCTTCCTGATGATCGCTTTCATCATCGCGGGAGTGCTGACCTATATGGTGATGGCTTCGCAGTTTGAAAGTCTGCTTGAACCGCTCATCATCATTGTAACCATACCCCTGGCGCTGACCGGGGTACTGCTGATGCTCTGGGCGACCGGTACGCCGGTGAGCGTAACGGCCATGGTCGGACTGGTTTTGCTGACCGGGATTGTGGTAAACAACGGGATTGTGATGATCGATTACATTAAAATCTTGCAGGCGCGCGGACAGGAACGGCATCAGGCGATCGTCAACGGGGCGACCCGCAGGCTCCGCCCGATTCTGATGACCGCCCTCACCACCATTCTTGCAATGATTCCGCTTGCACTGCAGCTGGGTGCCGGTTCAGAGACCTGGAGTCCGATGGCCCGCACCGTTATCGGTGGCCTGGCCATGTCCACCTTGCTGATGCTTTTCGCTGTTCCCTGTATGTATTTTCTGGTGAATCGCCTGGCCGAAAAAGCCGGATTCACGGATATGCGCAAAGAAGATCCGCTGACGGAGGCAACATGAAAAAAATCACCATAACAGAGCGAATTCTGAAGCGGCCGGTAACGGTCTTTATGATGTCGTTACTGGTGGTGGGGTTTGGCCTGTTTTCACTGGCGAACCTGAAAATAACACTGATGCCGCAATTCAACATCCCGGTGCTTGCAGTTTCGCTGGGCTATTCCAATGTCGCCCCGGAAGACATGTCCCGCCTGGTGGTTGAACCGGTTGAAGGCGCTATCATGGGTGTAGAGGGGATTGATGAACTGGAGTCGAATGTCCGCCGTGGCGGGGCCTTTCTCATATTACGCCTGAAGCCCGGTACCCATATCGAATCAACCGAAATGAAACTGCGGGAAGCGATGGACCGGATTCGTCCGCAACTTCCCACCGACGCGCGCGAGCCGGTCATCTTCCAGTTTGATCCGGAAAGTGCACCCATCATGCAGTTGAGTGTCGAGTCGTCGGTGCTCGGCCTCGATGAACTGCGTCAGATGTCGGTTGATATGATCGAGCCGCGATTTGAACGGCTGCACGGCGTGGCATCTGCTGAGACCCAGGGAGGTCTGCAGCGAAGTTTTTATGTGGGGCTGGAGCCGGCGGACATGAGCCGTCACCGTGTGGTTCCGTCGGATGTGGTTTCGGCGATTCAGAACAATAATGTCAACCAGCCCATCGGCAGCCTGACCACCGACCGCATCACTTACAGTCTACGGGCTGATGCCATGTATCGTTCGCTCTACGAAATAGAGCAAACGGTCATACGTATTGATGATGACGGCGTACCGATTCGCGTCTCCGATGTGGCCCGTGTCGACAACACCTATGCCGATATCAATTCGATCGAAGAGGTGAACGGGAAAAACAGTGTCACCGTCCAGATCCAGAAGCAGTCCGACGCCAATACTCTCGATGTTGCGCACCGGGTAATTGACGAAATGCAGGGTTTGGGGCAGATTCTGCCCTCCAGTGTCACCATGCAGATTCTCAGCAACGAGGGTGATTTCATTGAGGCCTCCATCAACAACCTGGCACAGTCGGCGCTCATTGCACTCACGGTTGTGATTTTCATTCTCTTGCTCTTTATGGGCGGATGGCGGATCGCTTTTGTAGTGGCCATGAGTATTCCGGTTTCTATTACCGCCACCTTTGCCGCGATGTATGTCGCCGGGATTACACTCAATATTATATCGATCACCGGCCTGGCGCTGGCAATCGGTCTGCTGGTCGACAACTCGATTGTTGTTACCGAAAGTATCGCCAACCGGCTTGCCGAAGGGCAGGAGCGGTTCAAAGCGGCACTGGACGGCACGAATGAGGTCGCCGGCGCACTGCTTGGCTCTACGCTTACCACCCTGGCCGTCTTTGTTCCGATCCTTTATGTCAGCGGGATCACCGGAACCATCACCCGGGATTTGGCATTGACGATCTCTATTGCCATCACCAGCTCTTTTCTGGCTTCCATTATCCTGATCCCCGTACTGGCATCGCTGATCATGAAACGCGAACAATTCGATAAAAAAAGAGGGATGTTCCGTCTCATTTATCTGGTCGAGAAAAATTACGGAAAAATCCTGTTCTGGATACTGCGCCGTAAATATGTGGTGGCCCTTTTTGTGATTGCAGTCATCGGCGGATCGCTATTCCTCTTCCGGACCATACCCGGCGAATTTTTCCCGGAAAGTGATACCGGTGAGTTTGATATGCGGGTGGATTTTCCTGTGGGGACGCAACTTACCACTACCGCCGAACGTCTGCGCGACTATACCGACGAGCTGCTTGCCATGCCGGAAATCCGGACTGTGATTACCAGTATCGGGCGGCAGCGATGGTCGACACAAAGTAATCTCGGTGAGATGAAAGTGTTGCTGGTGGACCAGCGGGATCGGCGAAAATCGACGGATGATGTGATTGCGGAGGTAACCGAACGGTTTGATGAGCCCGATGTGGAACTTGATATCTCGGTGGCAGGTTCGGGACCGGGTGGTATGCGCGGCGGCAGATGGGGGCCATCCGGCCTGCAGGTGACCCTGTACGGCACAGATATGGATATGCTCCGGGAGATCTCCTTCCGGATAGAGGACCGCCTCAAGATGGAGCCGGAAGTGATGTCGGTCTCCAATCCGCGCTCACGTCCGGGCCCGGAGTTCGAGTTCCATCCCGACCGGGAACGGATTGCCCGGCTGGGTGTACCCACCATGCAGGTGGCCAATGCTTTCGGAACCCAGGCCCGTGGAAGCCGCGCGGGCTATTACCGGGAGGAGGGACGCGAAATCCCCATTGAAGTCCGGAATATCCGCGAACGTTTTGAGAACCGGGACGATATGTTTTCCCTTGAACTGCTGCAGCTGGATGATTCGCGTGTGCCGATTACCGCACTGGGCAGCTTTGAACTGCGTGAGAGCATGCAGCGGTTGTCGCGCCGTGATCGGGAACTGGTACTGGACATGAATATCAATATCAGGGGGGATCACAACGAATTTCGAAGTGTGGTTGATGACATTATCGCCCATGAGATCGTATTGCCCGACGGGTACCGCTACGATTACAGCGGACGAGCCGGGTTCCAGGACGACAGTTCCCGCGAAATGGGGATCGCGTTTATCTTCGCGCTGTTGCTGACCTATATGGTGATGGCCTCGCTTTTTGAAAATTTCCGGGATCCGTTCATCATCATGTTCACCGTTCCACTCGCGTTTTTCGGATCGCTGGTATTTCTATTCATCACCGGTACGCCGCTCAGCGTACCCGCCTATATCGGTATCGTTATTCTGGTCGGAATTGTTGTGAACAACGGTATCGTACTGGTGGATTATATTCATCAGAAAACCGGTAAAGGGTTGAAACGCAACGGAAAGGATTTGGCTGCAGTAACCGACCGTGCTTATCTGGTCGCTTTCCTGCAGGCGTGTAAACGGCGGATGCGTCCGATTCTGCTGACGGCCATGACCACCATCTTTTCCATGATCCCGCTGGCGCTGGAATTGGGAGTTGGCGCAGAAACCTGGAGCCCGCTTGCCAAATCTGTCATTGGCGGACTGGCATTTGCGACAATCCTTACACTTTTTGTAGTGCCGGCCATTGTGATTGGCATATCCCGGGAGCGCCGGGAATTTCTAAAGAAGGGATTTGAATTTTCCACCCCGGGATTGCGTGAATCTCCTGACCATCGCCCGTAAATCATATTCCGGATCCCAGTTCCAGTCTGTCCGTGCGTTTTGGTCATCGATACTGTCCGGCCAGCTTTTTGCGATTTGTTCGCGCTCATCCGGAGCATAGCTGATCTCAAAACCGGCGTCGTATTCGCGGATAACCGATGCGAGTTCTTCCGGAGTAAAACTCATGGCTGTTACATTGTAGGATGTACGTGTGATAACCTGTTCCGGTTTTGCTGCCATGAGGTCGATCACCGCTTTAACGGCATCATCCATAAACATCATCGGCAGGCGGGTATTGCGATCGACGGGACTTTCAAACCGGCTTCCTTCGGCTGCCGCATGCAGCATTTCCACTGCATAATCGGTGGTTCCGCCACCGGGGGCTGATTTCCATCCAATCAGGCCCGGATACCGCAGGCTGCGCACATCCACACCAAACCGGCGATGGTAATAGGCGCACCATTGTTCGCCGGCCATTTTGCTGATGCCATATACGGTTACCGGATTGAGCGGGGCGTTTTGAGGCGTCTGTTCCGGCGGCGCGTCGGGTCCGAATACGGCTATGGAGCTTGGCCAGAAAATTCGTTCGATTTGACGATTACGCGCCAGCTCCAGAACATTCAGCAATCCGTCAATATTGAGTCTCCAGGTCGCCTCAATCTGCTTTTCGCCATTCGCCGAAAGGATGGCTGCAAGATGATAGATGGTTCCGATCCGGTGGCGCTGGACGACATCGGTGAGCTGGGCGCTATCGAGGACATCCATGAGTTCAAACGGGCCGTCGTGCATTCCGGTGGGCGGACCGGATGCAGCGTGGTCCATGCTCCCGGGTTTTCCGGAGACTCCGGATCGGTCGTTTGTTGCAGCAATGTTCCGGATATCCGTGGCAATAACGTTTTCTGATCCGTGCTGGTGCCGCAACACCGTTGTAAGCTCCACGCCCAACTGTCCCGCTGCTCCGGTTACAAGTATCTTGTTGTCTGATTCGGCCATAATGATATATAAACTGTTTTTGCCGGGATTTCCCTGTCAGCCCCTGGCCATTATACAACCCCGAGTCGTTTGCCGATATCGCGGAATGCCCGGACGGCCTGTTCCAGATGTTTCTGTTCATGAACAGCGGAAAGCTGGACGCGGATTCGTGCTTCGCCTTTCGGCACCACCGGATAGTAAAAACCAATCACATAAATTCCCAGGTCCAATAGTTCCGCGGCAAATTTCTGCGCCACATTGGCATCGTACAGCATTACCGGTACAATCGGGTGTTCGCCCTCTGTGATCGTAAAACCGGCTGCGGTCATCTCTGATCGGAACCATTTTGTGTTGTCGCGTAGCCGGTCGCGCAGCTCGCCGGACTCTTCCAGCAGGTCGATCGCCTCAATGGAGGCGCCTGCGATGGCCGGAGCTACGGTGTTGGAGAAGAGGTAGGGACGTGACCGTTGCCTCAGCAGGTCGATAATTTCGCTGTGTGCTGCTGTGAATCCACCCGATGCACCACCCAGCGCTTTCCCGAAGGTTCCGGTGATGATATCCACGCGGTCCATCACATCGCGGTACTCGTGTACTCCGCGGCCGTCTGGACCGACAAAACCGGTAGCGTGGCACTCATCCGACATCACCAGAGCGTCGTACCGGTCGGCAAGATCGCAGATGTTATCAAGTTGTGCGATGGTTCCATCCATCGAAAATACGCCATCGGTGGCGATAATCCGGTGTCGGGCGTCGGTGCTCTCTTTGAGTTTCGCCTCGAGATCGTCCATATCGTTATGCCGATACACCAGGCGACGCGATTTTGTGAGGCGCACCCCGTCAATAATGGAGGCGTGGTTCAGCCGGTCGGAGATGATGGCATCATCGGGTCCGAAGAGCGGCTCGAATAATCCACCGTTGGCATCGAAAGCCGCGGCATAGAGGATGGCATCTTCCATACCCAGGAACCCGGCGATTTTTTGTTCCAGTTCCCGGTGAATGTCCTGTGTGCCGCAGATAAACCGGACCGAGGAGAGGCCATACCCGCGCCGGTCGATCGCCCGTTTGGCGGCCTCGATGATCCGCGGGTGCGATGAGAGTCCCAGGTAGTTGTTGGCGCAAAAGTTAATTACTTCCCTGCCGTCGCCGGTGGTAATTACCGCCCCCTGAGGAGATGTCAGAATGCGTTCGGTTTTGTAAAGTCCATCCGCCCGGATGGAGGAGAGTTCATTCTGGAGATCGTTCTTCAGGGAGCCGTACATAGGCAGTGTTCACTCCTTTAGCGTTTGCAGTGTGTGTGAATTGGTTACCAGATCCGGATACGATCCTCGTCACTTCGGTGCATTTCGTCACCGGGCTGCACATCAAAGGCTTCGTAAAATTCGGGCATATTTGAGAGGATTCCAAGTACCCGGTACTTTCCGGGGGAGTGGGGGCCGGTGATCAGCTGCTGACGCAGGGCTTCGTCACGGAATGTGATACGCCAGATTTGTCCCCATCCCATAAAAAATCGCTGGTCGCCAGTGAATCCGTCGATGACCGGCGGTTCTTCGCCTTCAAGGGAGTTGTGGTACGCCCGGTAGGCGACGTTCAGTCCCCCGAGATCGGCGATATTTTCGCCCAGGGCAAGTTCCCCGTTGATGAACATATCTCCGATCGGATTGTAGGCGCTGTACTGATCGATCATTTTTTGTGCCAGTTCCTGGAACTGTACTTCGTCGGTTTCGGTCCACCAGTCGCGCAGGTTGCCTTCGCCGTCGGAACGACGACCCTGATCGTCAAATCCGTGGGAGATCTCATGACCGATGACCGCGCCGATTCCGCCATAGTTGACGGCATCCTCGGCCTCAACATTAAAAAACGGCGGTTGCAAAATGCCGGCGGGGAAGACAATTTCATTGAGGGCGACATTGTAGTAGGCGTTTACCGTCTGCGGGGTCATTCCCCACTCTTCCCGGTCGACCTCTTCGCCCAACCGCCCGATGTTGCGTTCGTACTCGCAAACCGACGATCGGCGCTGATTTCCGATAAGGTCATCCGGCCGGATGGAAAGACATTCGTAATCGCGCCAGACATCGGGATAGCCGATTTTGGTATTGAAGGTGGAGAGCTTGGCGAGGGCTTCCTCTTTGGTCTCGTCGGTCATCCAGGTCAGCTCTTTGATGGATTCCTCAAAAGCGATGATCAGGTTATCGATCAATTCATCCATCCGGTCACTGGCTTCCTGTGGAAAATGGCGGTCGACATATTTCTGGCCAACCATGAATCCGAGCACACTTTCGGTGGCCGAGAGGGCGCGCATTTCCCGACGGCGCTGTTCGGGCTGCCCGCGGAGCACACGTCCGTAGAAATTGAAATGGGCTTCATCGAATTCGCTGCTCAGACTTGAAGCGGATCGCCGCAGCAGATGAAATCGCAGATAGGTTTTCCAGTCATCCAGTGCAATCTCATTCCACATGCCGGCAAACCCCTCCAGATAGCTGGGCTGACGTACGACAATCTCTTCAATATCATCCAGTTGGGCGTGGTCAAGAAAAAGCAGCCAGTCGAATTCCGAGGCCTTTTCTTGCAGCTCATCGATCGTAAATTTGTTATACGTAGCCTGACGATCGCGGTTTTCTACACGGGTCCAGTGGATGTCGGCGATCCGGGTTTCGAGGTTCAGGATTCGTTGCGCAGCCTGGTCGCCATCCGCCCAACCCGCGGCATTCCACAATTCGGAGATATATTCAAGGTAGCGATCGCGGATCTGTTCACTCTGCGCATCATCGTTCAGGTAGTAGTCACGATCGGGAAGGCCGAGTCCGGATTGCGTGGCCGAAGTAATATACTGATCGGATTGCATCAGATCCTGCCCGACATAAACGGAAACCGGTGATCCGAACCGGAATTGCTGATAGTGGCCCCAGAACGCGGCAAGCCCCTGGTGTGATGAGAGCGTGTCGATATTCTCCAGGTCAGCGGCCAGCGGCCGGAGTCCGGCCTCTTCAATCCGTACCGTATCCATGAAGGAGCTGAACATATCGCCGATTTTTTGCTGGTCGGATCCCTCTTCAGCATCCTTTCCGGCGATTTCGCGTACTAATTCGAGGGTGTGTTCCTCCGCCTGTTCGCGGAGTTCGTCGAAACTTCCCCAGCGTGACCGGTCGGAGGGAATTTCCGTCTCTTCCAGCCAGGTGCCATTCACATACCGGTAAAAATTATCCTGTGGACGGACATCCGTGTCCATATTTTCCAGGGCGATGCCGGACTGCATGGTATCGGCATCATAAGGCGTCGTTTCATCTGAAATTGGTTCTGCTGTTTCCGGGCTGCAGGCGAAGGTAATTATAATAATTGCAATAGATGCAACAAATAACGAGGGTTTAAACATCAGTCATTGAATTGGTGTGGGTTT
>Ga0207421_10004856_pt1 | contig 15302 bp, 13 predicted proteins | sample SodLakKL_010_SED_4_FD_187542 | JGI IMG/M metagenome (GOLD analysis project Ga0207421, IMG submission 187542) | Alkaline sediment microbial communities from Lake Tanatar, Kulunda Steppe, Russia - 8KL_010_SED (SPAdes) (version 2) | ecosystem: Environmental > Aquatic > Non-marine Saline and...
GTATATTTAAAAGCTCGCCCCTGTTATTATACATCATTAGGTCCAGTAATATCAGGGGATTGCACAAAAAGCTAGACCCTAAACTTTAAGAGCTCTGAAATTAATTCAACTCCATTATTATTATCGATGTTTCAGTTGTTTCTTTAATAAATTTATTTAAAAGCTGTTTTAGAATATTTATCTAATTTCCAATCTGGCACTTGGCATTCAGGGCAGGGTTTAACCATTCTTTTATTTCTTAACCAGCGAGCTGCTCGACTGTTTTTGGAATCTTTTACCTTTAAAACTTTATCACAATGCAGTTCAAGCTTTATATAATTCCCTTTTTTTTCAAGAGTTTTAATACCATGTAATAATCCGCTTCTAGAAGGCCAGAGTTTTATCCGTTTTAGAAGATTATATAGCTTTTCTCTTTTGCGAAAAACGTATTTAGTTTTATTTTTCTTTTTTGCTCTTCGATTAGCAGACATTTTATCCCCCCTGATTGGTTATAATAAAATATAAATATAACTAACAAAATTTGCTGATTAAAAAATAATAGAAATTCAAAACAGAAAAATTGGAGGAGAGTCCGGGAGTTACACCCGGCTACATGGGGTTAGAGCCCATGTGATCTTTCCGATCAACCCTCCTCATGTAAATTCTTGAAAAAATAATTTAATTAATCAACAATTTCAAAAAACCTTAAAATATCAAAAGGTATAGCAAATTGATATCAAAGATATATTACTAATTTTACCCTCTGGTAAAAGATTATTTTTAACGGTTATGATAATAAACGCCTCTATCAAATAAAAGATCTTCACTTTTGTCTAACTGAACCATTGTTTTATACTTGTCTTTTTTGCCTAGAGCAATAACAAGTGAATTCAAAAATATTATAACGGGAACAAAAGAATAAGTTCCTCCTGTCTCAATTTTAATTGATAAATTGGATCTGTCAAACAGGGGAGAGCTAAAAGAATCGGAGATTGCAATAGTATAAGCTCCAGTTTCTTTGGCATATTCTATAATTTCAACTGATTTGTCAGTATAAGGCGGATAACTAATAGAAAAATATACATCTTTTTCAGAAATGGTTTTTAATCTATCATATATATTTCCATAGCAAAGATTTAATAACGTAACATTGTCCATAAACTGTTTTAATATAAAAGAAAAGTAGTATGATAAGGTAAAGGAAGATCTTAGGGCGAAAATATAAATATGATCAGCCTTTTCTAACATCTCTATAGTTTGCAAAAATTTGTCATAGAGATTTTTATTGTATAAATTATTTAAAGCAGCTATATTGTCTTTAATTGAGTCATATAAAACATTTTTCTTTTTGTCATTGGCTTCTATAGAATCCTTTAATTCTTCCAGAGGAACGAATTCTTTTTTTATATGATTTTGGAGATTATTCTTTAAGTCAGTAAAACCTTCATATCCCAGCTCCCGGGCAAAACGGTAAATACTTGCCTCACTAACATTCAGTTCATCACTCAATTTTTCTAAAGTGCTGAAGGCAAATCCCCTATAATCATATAGAAGGTTATTGGCTACTTTTTTGTGAGTCTTTGAAAATTCATCATATTTTCTCCTTACTTCTTCAAATATCAAATTAATCAGCTCCCTTATCCAGCTTAGCTTTTGAACTATACTTAAAAGGATACTTGGCTTAAAATATTATTTAATTGATTTTCGACAATCATTTTGTTACTAATATAATATCATCTCAAATATTTCTATCAATTTTTTGATATTATACTAATTGGTTTAGGTTTAATTAATTAAAGATGCTTAAAAACTTTGTAGCCTTAAAACAAAAGCCAGAGCAAATTTATCACCGCAGAAAGAATGATTACCGAGCTGACAGTAATTGGAAGTCCGGCTTTAACCATTTCAGAGGTTTTATAGTATCCATAACTATAGGAGATAGCATTTGGTGGTGTATTGGCAGGGAGTAAAAAAGCCAGACAGGCTCCCAGGCCGGCTACCATAGCGAAAATAATTACATTCATATTAAAGCGGCCAGCTAAGGTTATGGCAATCGGCACAAATGTGCTGGAAGTAGCAGTCAAACTGGAAAAAAATGTTATACTAAAGGCGGAAACCAGTCCAATTGTTGTTAATATGATATATATGCTAGTTCCTTCTAGGGCTGTTGACATATAAGCTGCCAAAATTTCTACGACTCCTGCTTTTTCCATACCAGAACCAAGGGCCAGCCCTCCTCCAATTAAGATAAAAATCCCCCAGTCGATATTATTTTTGGTTTCTTGCCAGTTTACCACACCTATTGACGGTGCAAGGAATAAAAGAATTATTAAAACTGATGCAATATAGAGCCATCCTGAGACCAAAGGTAAAAAAGAATCTGAAGTCCACAAAAATACTGCCAGAGCAAAAAGAAAAAATATGTGTTTTTGGCTGGAGGTAAGTTTGCCCATTTCCTGTAATTCTTTTCTTACTTTTTTCACTCCACCCTCAATTTTTTTGATCTCTATGGGATAAATTACATAACATAAAAGTAACCACATGATTGGAATGATAAAAATGATTACCGGAACTGCCCTTAACATCCAATCTAGAAAACTAATTTGAATACCAGCTAAATCATCCAAGAAGGCAACAGTAATTGAACTGGCAGGAGTTCCTGCAGGAGTCCCCATTCCTCCAACGTTTGCAGCATATGCTATGCTTAACATCATAGCTTTTCCTAAATTACTTTTTCCTTTTTCTATATCCTCCATATTAATAATTCCTAAAGATATTGGTATCATAATAGCTGTAGCAGCTGTATTAGAAATCCACATTGATAAAAAGGCAGTTGCAATCATTATTCCAAAAATTAATCTAGTTGTCTTTTCTCCCATAAAAGAAATAATTCTTAAACTGACTCTACGATCTAAATTGTGTTTTGAGAAAGCTGTAGCAATTACATACCCCGCAAAAATTAGAGTATTAACAGGAGTAGCAATATGAGATAACCCTTCACCAATTTCCTGAATTCCAAATAGCGCCTGCAATACGATTATAACTAAAGCGGTTAAATAAATAGGAATGCATTCTGTTACCCAGAAAACAGCTCCAATTACTGCAATTGCAAGCATTATTTTAGCTTCATGAGAAAAAACTTCAGGGAAAGGTAATAATGTTATGAGAAAAGCTATAAAAAATGTTACAAGTATTATTGACAATTTTTTTTGACTTTTTGAGAGCTGCATTTTAAATTCCACCCTATGATTTGATAACTTCACTTATATAGAAAACCGCAGGTTGAAACTATCAAGTCAAGGTAAGCTTATTGTGTTTGTAGTAAATATTATAACTCCACAAAAATATCTTGCAATCTTCTGGGTTCTATATTCCAGGTTAGCCCGGAGTTTGGAAGTTTCTCTTTTCTGAAGAAATTCGGCAATCTGTTTTGAAACTTTCCAATTCCAGCTTTTTTATTAAATTCTAGCTCTGTAGCTATAGTCTTCCGACCAAAATTTAACATATCTTGAGGGGAGAAGTTTTTATCATATAACGCAGTCATGAGTTTAGCCGTTTTTTTGGCAGTGATATAGCTAGTCCCAATAAATAAACAAATACCAAGAGCATCGCACATAGCCGACATTATTTGCATTTCTCGGGATAATACGATTTTCCCTTCTGCTTTCTGAGGTTCAATATTTCTTTTACCTTCTTCGGTAAAACCTTCTCTTCCAGGTAGACAGTTGCCAGCAGTATGGTCAGCCCCCATAGGTGAAGTAGCATAGGTAACCCCAGTGCCTTTTAAAGCTCTAGGATCATAAGCAGAAATTCCTTGTCCTTTTACTTCTGGAACTCTATCCACCCCTAGAACTTTGCCAGTGGTTTTAACTCCTTGAGTTAAAAGCTTTCCCATTAAAGTTGCTTTTTGAACTTCTTCCAAAGTATCTCTTAAAGCCTTTTCATCGCCAAAAGAAAGATAATCATTTTCCATGGCAACAGCCAGAGCGCCACCAAAATCCATGGTATCTATTCCAAAACCATCACAGAAACGATCTATTTCAGCAATTAGATCTAGATTATCTATACCAAGATTGCTGCCGAGCAAAGTGATGGTTTCAAACTCAAGAGAGGCCGTTAAAAATTCCCCTCCTTCATCATGGAAAATATTTGAACATCTAATTACACAACCTGGCATACAGGAATGTGTAGCTTTGCCATTTCTTTTTTCTTGAATTTCAGCTAGCCTTTCACCACTTAAATTTTTTGCACCAGAAAATGTGCCCTGACTAAAATTTTTGGTAGCAAGACCTCCTACCTCATTCATAGCATTAACCAAAATAGCAGTTCCATATTTAGTTAATGACTTTTTATTTTTGACAAGTTCCTGGGCCCATTCTTTACTCATAGCCTGAAACTCCGCTTTGTTTTTATAATTAATTTTGCTTGTATTACTATCATCAACCACAACCGCTTTAAGACCTTTACTACCCATTACTGCTCCTAATCCACCTCGAGCTGCCTGGCGGGAAGGAAATCCATCCCGATCAGTTACAGCACATGTTGCAATAGGTAACTTTCTCTCTCCTCCTGGGCCTATTAACATAAAACCATTCTCTTTTCCAAATTTTTTTTGTAATATTTTGCAGGATTGATAATTATCAACACCAATAATATTTTCAATTTTATCTGTGCTTATTAATCGGACCTTTTCCTCCGCTATCTTCAAAATGTACCATCTATTTTCTTCTGCCTTTCCTTCAATTATTACTGCCTTATAACCAAGTCGGGATAACTTATTTGCCAGAACACCGCCAGCATTTGATTCTTTGATTCCTTTGGTTAAGGGGCTTTTGCTTCCTATTGAAAGTCTCCCGGCAGAAGGAGCTGAAGTGCCCCCTAAAGAACCGGGGGCAATTATTAGTTTATTCTTCTCAGAAAAAGGAGGAACTTCAGGAGGAACTTCTTCAGCAATCAAAGTAGATGTTAGCAATCTTCCCCCTATAAATTTATATTTTTTAGGGCAAGCTTTATTTGATATTTTCTGTTTACTCATGTTAATCCGTAGAAAATTATTCATGTTAACCTCCTGATTTAATAATTATCAAATGACCATTTATCCTCTTAACCAGCAAGTTTATCCAGTATAATTATTTTATAGTTTTGCCAGAGAGCTATCCATGGCTTCAACTGCTTTGTCCATTTGTTCTTTGGAGATTGTAAGAGGTGGAGCAAATCGTACCACACTCCCATGAGCTCCTGCTTTTCCAGCTATCACACCTTCTTCTTTTAAATGCTCCATAAGGTTAACGGCTTCCTGTGAGCCTGGCTCTCTATTGCTGCCATTTTTCTTTATAATTTCAATAGCTATCATTAGCCCCTTGCCTCTAATTTCACCAACGCAGTCATGATTTTCCCCGATGGTTTTTAATTTTTGCAGGCCATATTCTCCTACCTCTTCTGCATTTTCCCAAAGTTTTTGCTGCTGCAGATAATCAATATTAGCTATAGTTGCAGCAGATGATACAGGGTTTCCTCCAAAAGTGCTTATAGAAGGGGCAGTAAAAGAATCTGCTATTTTAGGCTTAGCAATATAAGCCCCCATAGGGAAACCATTAGCAATACCTTTAGCCATACAAATTATATCTGGCTCAACATTCCAGTGTTCAATACCAAACATTTTGCCTGTCCGGCCGAAACCAGTTTGAACTTCATCTATGATTAATAGAGCTTCATGTTTTTGTGCAATTTTTTGGATTCTCTCAAAGTATCCTGGAGGAGGTATGACATATCCTCCAACCCCCTGAATTGTCTCAATTAATATTCCTGCTACTCTTCCACCACAGGCATGTTTAATAGTATCTTCTAGGGCCACAGTACAAGCGAGATCACAGGACGGATACTCCTTATCTAAAGGACAACGATAACAATATGGATTAACAGCATAATGTATACCAAGAGGATCAGGATGAATAAATCTCCAGGAACCCACCCCAGTCACGGCATTGGCAGTAGTAGTTCGACCATGGTAGCCGTGCCGCAGTGACACAATATTTTCCTTTTGAGTATAGGTCCTGGCTAAATTAATCGCTCCATCTACAGCTTCACTTCCTGTATTAACTATAAATGATTTTTGCAAATTTCCTGGTGTTATTTCTGCAAGCTTTTCTCCTAGATCAACCATAGCTTCTGTTAAAAAACAGGTAGAAACATGTTGTATTCTTTCTAACTGTTCAGCCACCTTTTCAGTAATCTCAGGATTACAGTGTCCGGCATTGGTAACCAAAATACCACTAAAGCAGTCCAGGTATTGATTGCCTTCAGCATCAAACATATATTCCATATTCACATCTTCAACTAAAATAGGCTCTTCATAATACTGATGAAGCAGAGACGGCATAAAATATTTATTAGCTTTTTCAAGATATTTCTTAGTCTTATTATTCATCGATAAACCCCCTAAGAAATTTATAATAGTTGATTTATTATTAAGCTTTTAACTTCTTTATATAAGTTTTTAATTCTTTATCTAGATTTTCATCAATCAAAGAAGTTGGTCTGTTAACCAAGATTGATTTATATTTTCTATTAGCTTTAATTACAATATCTTCTCCGCCCTCTTTTTCCCAATCGTCATAGGAATCCCAACAAGAGATAGAAGGCCGCCATCTATCTCTAAAGTTTTCAAAGGTGTTAGGATGGGTTAAATATTTTCCGCTGTGACCGACTTCTTTAATGACTCTGACATCTTCATCAATAGTTGAAGCATCAACTCCCTGTAAAATTCTTTTCATTCTATCCAGTAACTCCAAATCTATAATTAGCTTTTCATAAGATGTAGTCATTATGGAATCCAGGACTCCAAGACTCTCACTTACAATATCTGCCCCAGCGGCCAGAAGCAAAAAAATGTTTTGCATAGTTTCATATCCGGCTTGGCAGTCTACCAACTTTGAATCTGTTAGTGATGACATGGCCTTGGTGGGCAAATTATATAAATCATTGCCAAGCTGAAGGCATGCTACATCAATTAAGGTGCCTTCGGGACTGCCAGTAATATAACTTGCATCAGACATATCTGCGGCTGTAGATGCAGGCATATATATTACAACACTTCCAGGATTTATTAGTTGAACTAATACCAGGCCAGCAAGAATCTCAGCATTTTGTTGAATAGCTGTCCCAATTAAACTAACAGGACCAGTAGCGCCTGCTAAAGCACATGGTATAATGCTGACTGGTTGGCTGCGCTTTGCATAAGAAAGAATAGTTTCTAAGGGGACAGTGTCAAACCTCAAGGGACTTAAAGGACATACTCCAGCAATTATAACATTATTTTCTTTGAAAAAATTACTGCTTTTATCTATAGCCATCTTTACCATTTTAAACATTTGGTCCTGTTCTTTTTTTCCTCGCACCATGCCTACTAAAGGTTTATCAGTGTGTTTTAATAAGCTGTACATTATATCTAAATGTCTCACTTCTTCCGGAATATCATTGGGCTCTACAGGCATAGAACCAATTAAATCTACCATATCACTGGCCTGACAAATCTGATATATATTAACCAAATCATCCAGGGTACCTTCACGCCTTCCTTCATTTCTATCTTGAACGAAAACTGGACCCACATTAGGTTGAATAGCAACTGAGTCTTCTTCTTTCCCTATTGAAATTGAATTATCTTCATTTCTAGCCCATAATTTAAAATCAGCAGGTGCAGATTCCAAACTTTTTTCTACCATTTTTTTGGGGATATAAACTGTTTCACCCTCTACTTTTGCTCCATTTTTTTTGAAAATATCCAAAACTTCTTCTGAGTTATATATAACCCCGGTTTCTTCTAAAATTTGAACTGAAGCTTCGTGAACCTTCTGTGCCTCTTCTTCAGTTAAAACTCTAAATTGAGAAGCTTTAGCCATTATAAACCCTCCTTTAACCCCCTCCCTATAGTTAACGGGAGGGGGTGAAGTTTTTTTAGGCATTTAATTCTTTTTTCGCTTTTTTAATGATAGAGGAGAGCTCATCTTTTACATCAGATGATAGAGGTTTAGGATTATAGTTATTTAAAATCTCCTGGGCTTTTTCTGAAGCCACTTCAGTTAGTGTCTTTTTGCCGTCATTTTCCCAATCTTGTCTCATTCTCCTATCTAATAGTTTAGGTTGAGATTGAGTTTTTTTCATGTGCTTAACTGTATGCTCCTGCATCAGAAAATTACCAGTTGGTCCTACTTCATTTATAACCTCAACTCCCAAGCTTTCATCATCAGTATTTATTCCTTCTAATACTTTTCTGGTCATTCTGGCTATCTCATCGTCAATGACAAATTGTTCAAAACTGAAAGTATTTCCTAGCTCAAGCATGCCTGCTCCATAAATCATATTGGCACCTGCCAATGATGTTAATAAAGCGGACATACTTTTTTCATGGGCAGCCTGGGCATCAGCAACTTTGCTATCTGCCTAACCACCAGCAACCCAACTTGGCAGGAGATAATAACGTGATAAAGCAGCTACAGCTGCGTTAATCATTCCTAACTCCGGTGCTCCTACAGAGGCTGTTGTTTTCTTTAAATCCATTATAGTGGTGGAACTTCCATAAATTACTGGAACTCCTTTGTTAACCAGCTGAGTAAGGACCAAGCCTGCAAGGACCTCGGCATTATGAGTTACCAGTGTGCCGCCTAAAGTTACAGGTGAAGAGGCGCCGCCCATGGCCATTGATAGAATATTTACAGGAACACCCTTTCTAGAGGCTGTTATAATGGCTTCGCAGCCTCCTTCAGTTATTTGCAACGGGCTGGTAGGACAAACTACAATCGAAACCAATGGTCTTTCTCTTAATTTATCCATTCCACCAGCCACTGCAGAAGCCATTTCTAGTAAATATTCTGTTATTTTTTTATTTAAACCTCCCAGAAGAATAGGCTTGGTAACATTATTAAGACAGGCATCTAATTCATGAAGTGAATGAATTTTTCTTGGAACATTGTTGGCCGAAAGAGGCCGTAGACAGACATCTATATCTTCTAGGGCATCACACATTAAAGCACTATTGGCACAGTCCTCTTTAGTGGAGTCTCTATATTCTCCTGTAAAGGGGTCAATAACTTTAATTCCTTCCCCAAAGGTGGTGAAATATACTCTTTTCCCCTCAGCAACTATATCATTTTCGGGGTCTCTTCCAGCCAATAATATTTTACTGGGGGCTGTATTTATAGCATCTTCTACTATATAGGGAGGTATTTTTACTATTTTTTCGCCTCTATCCACTATAGCTCCAGCATCCTCAAATATGTCAAGTGCTTCATCAGCAACAAATTTGACACCAGTTTTTTCTAGGACTTCTAAAGTAGCATAGTGAATATCTCTAAGCTCTTCCTCAGAAAACATTTTCAATCCGAAGCCCTGCATTGAACTGCTTCCAGCTTTAGTTTGTCTATTCAAGTCAATCCCTCCCATCTTCTTTAATTTATTCTTCTTTTCTTGAGTTGCTTTGAGCATCCTCCGCAGTTACTAAACTATCTTTATAGGAACCAAGAACAGGGTCATAGTCTTCTTTTAACCAGCGCACCATTGATATCATAAACAGGATTAATACAATGACTACCGGCAGTCCAAGTAGCACTGAAGAAAGCCGAACGGGATCCAGTCCACCTACCATCATTAAGCTGATAGAGAGCAGGCCTAGCACAATAGACCAAAAAAACCTATTCCATCTATGGGGTTGTTCGTGAGCGTAAATTTTCTTGTAGGTCATAGAAGCTAGAGTGTAGGCTGAAGAGTCCAGGGTAGTGGCTGAGAACACCAGTGCTACAACAATAAATAGCAGCATCACAATGGTGCTTAATGGTAGAGTTCCTAATACTGCTGGAACAACTGCTTCCTCACTTACTTCGGCCAAAACTTGTGTCAGATCAGCTATACCAGCCATCTGGATATCCATGGTGTAACTGCCTAGAGTGGCGAAAAAGACCCAACAACCGAGGACACCAAAAGCTCCAGCCTGAAAAATCAATTCTCTCATAGTTCTGCCTTTGGAAATGCGGGCGATAAAAACTCCCATATATATAGAATATGCTGCCCACCAGGCCCAGTAAAAAACTGTCCAGGCTTGAGGAAAACCACCTTCAACAACTGGATCAGTCCAGAGGCTCATTCTAATGAAGTTGCCCAATTGCAAACCTATAGTATTAGCAGTATTAGATAAAATAAAGAGAGGAGCACTGATAAATACTATGAACAGGAAGACAAACACTAAATAAAGATTTATATCTGCTAATCTTCTAATACCCTTATATAATCCCAGATAAGCACTTAAAGTAAATAGTGCAATCCAGAATACCAGCACACCTATTTGAAGAGGCAAACCATATGGAATACCGGTAGCTTCACTTAAAGTATTTGCTATCATCGGAACAGCTACTCCCAAAGTAGTTCCTGTTCCGCCAATAAAAGCCAACATGACTATGGCATCAATTATTCTTCCCAGAAAACCATCTGCATATTCTCCTATAGCGCCCCGGCATATTACGCTAGCTTGTAACACTGGTTGTCTTTTAACATAGTAAGAATAAGCGACAACTACTCCAGGCAGTAAATAAAAAGCCCAGGCACTGATACCCCAGTGAAACATGCCATAAACCGTTGCCCATTCAGCAGCGGCGGCCGTTTCAGCTTCTACACCAAAGGGAGGCCAGGTAAAATAATGTACTGTTTCAACCATGGCCCAATACATTAGTGAAGCACCAACACCCGCTGTGAAAAGCATCGCAATCCAACTAAATTTAGAAAATTCGGGATCTTCATCTTTGCGACCCAATTTAATTCTGCCATAACGACTTAGACCAAGCCAGATCAAAAATATCAACATGACCAGGACCAGTATTTGAAAGAGCCAATCAAATCCATGGGTAAGATCTTCAAAAAGAGCACTAATGAGGGCTTCACTACCCTCAGGATCCCTGATAACTAAGAGTGACAGAACTAGGACAATTACCGCTACTCCACCAAAAATTAACCTGTCAAGAGGTCTACCACTATCTTTTTGTTCTTCTTTCAAAAATAATCACCCCTCGTATAATATGGTTGAAAGCGATACTCTCCCATAGACATTTTTAGAGAAAACTGCTACAGCTATCATATCAATCTTTTAGCAGGTGTAAAAAACCTATTTTTACAGGAAATGGATTAGATGAGGGTAAAAGAATTGCTGGTAAAGCTTACATTTACTATTATTTTTCTCTGCTAAAATCTATTTTTTTGCCAGTTCAAATATTTTATCAACTGCTTCATTAGCATTTTCTGCGTAGGCATCAGCACCGATTTTATTAACCCAGCGTTCAGTAACGGGAGCTCCTCCAACTATAGTCTTAAATTTTTCCCGCAAACCTTTTTCCTTAAGATAATTTTCCAGCTTTTCAGTCTCTTTCATAGTGGTTGTTAATAGGGTGCTTGTTCCAATAATGTCAGCATCATTTTCTTCGGCTTCGGAAACAAATTTTTCTACCGGTACATCAGTGCCAAGGTCAATAACTTCTATGCCATTAGCTTCCAGCAGCGAGGCTACGATACCCTTGCCGATATCATGTAAATCTCCTTCAACACTTCCTAAAACAACTCTAATAGTTCCCTCCTTAGCACCAGATTCAACTCCTAGAGCTTCATTAACAATTGTGGTAGCAGCTTTCATAGCATTTGCACAGCTCATTAGCTGAGGAAGAAATAATTCTCCTCTATCAAATAACCTTCCTGCTTCAGCTATTCCTGGTGTAAAACCTTTTTCAATTATTTTCAAAGGATCCAGATTCTTGTCCAGCGATTTTTGAGCTAGTTTTTCTGCTCTGGCTGTATCTCCTTCCAGAACAGCATTGGCTGCTTCTTTAAAAAGTTCTTCGCTCATTTTATCCCTCCCAGTCCGATTACTCTTCAATAAGTTCTAAAACTAGGTCTTTAGCTGAAGCAGCATCAGGCGCCCAGCCGTCTGCACCTATTTCATCGGCAAATTCTTTGGTTACCGGAGCTCCACCTACAATTACTTTAACTTCATCTCTCAACCCTTCTTCTTGAAGCACTTCGAGAACATCCTTCATTTCTAGCATAGTTGTAGTTAGTAGCGCGCTCATACCCAGCACATCTGGTTCAATCTCTTTCAAGCATTTTACAAATTCTTGAGCTTCCACATCAGTTCCAAGGTCAGTTACTTTTAGCCCCCCACTTTCAAGCAGCATTCCTACTAAATTTTTGCCAATATCATGTAAATCGCCTGCTACAGTACCAAGAACAACCGAGCCAGCTTCTTCTCTTCTGTCTTCCACCAGAAGAGGCTGAACAATGTTCATGCCTGCTTTCATGGCCTTGGCAGACATCAACACCTCTGGTACAAACATATCTCCAGCTTTAAACCTTTTCCCGACAACATCCATTCCATTAATTAGGCCTTCATCAATGATTCTATTGTGATCTACACCTTCGTCTACCGCCTTTTGAGTTAATTCCTCTACCTTCCCTTGATTTCCCTTAATAACATTATTACTTAGCTCCTCAAAATTCACCATTACCCCCCCCTTATAAGTTGGCTTTGTTTTTAAATTTTTCTACAGAATTAATTTCTATATCCAGTAATTTTGCAATATTGAATTTTGCTTCTATTCCCATAGCTTTGCCAGTGTCTGGTTGAATCTTACCCAGATTTAACTCCTCTCTGACTTCTCCCATTACTACAGGGTCAGTCAATTCCGAAATCTTAACGTCGAGTTTATCAGCAACATATTTCTTAGCCTCGTCAATTCTCATGTTTCGGGACATAAGCAGGCGCGCTACCAGGTCTCCAGCAGTGCGGACTCCACCCATTCCCGAAGCAATTGAATGACTTATTACCATTCCTCTGGCATCTCCACTCCCTACCTACAATCCATCCATTTTCCCTATCTCAGTCATGGCCACAGAAGCTCTACTTACAGAGTCAATGGGAGGAGTAGCTACCATTGGAACTCCGCCAACTCCCATTCCGACGTTAGCAAAAACTGGAATGTCTGCTGCTTCAGAACAGGCTTTCATATAAGTTACAGCCCGTCCAATATTTTTAGGAATTGATTCGGAAGTATTAATATTAGCTACGGCACCAAAAATATCTACCCCAGCCTTTTCCGCTAATTTAACCTGTTCATGCGGGTACAAACCGGCAAGATTAACTCCCTCATATTCTAATTCTCCATGAAATCCCAGGATATGCTCTCCAGCCATTCCAAGCTGGATACAAACATCAGGATGTTTTTCCTTTATTTTTTCTATTGCTTTAAAAGCCGCATAAACATCAGGTTCACCCGAGGACCCTGTAGTGTCAAAATTAATTCCGTCCGCTCCAGATTGATACATTTTACTGCTGACATAAACCATATCCTGAATTGCTTGCTCTATCATGCCCTCAAATGCAGCCCGGGCTTCTTCTATTTTTCCTTTAGGCATTAATTCAGCGGGATTCTCAAACTGACCATCAGGCTTGCTATATAAAGACAAGTTGGGCATGGCACCATAAAAGACTGGCAAAACTGTAGATAAAAGAGCTTTTTCCAGCTCTACCTGTTCTTCACTGACAATAGGTTTAACAGGTTTGAAGCTGTAATCCACATGGGCATGTTCTGCTGTATCCATACAGAAAACTCTTTCAAAAATCTCTATGTCAGTGATTTTGCCAATAGAGACCGGGGATCTTCTTACTTTTAAATGTCCGGCATCTACTGTTAAAACCACTTCGTTGCCCTGAGTAGTTCCAACAAATCTGTTGGGTAGAGAATAAATCTCAGTAAGTCGATTTACTTCGTCTTCTGTGAGAGGATCTACTTTGGCACGATCTGCAGCATCTTCAACTCCTTCAAAAATATCATTCCTGATTTCTTTTTCTCCCATTTCAATAGCTCTACCATCACCCATTCTTGTTTTTACCATAAGACACCACCTTTAAAATTATTTTGAATTAGTAGATCAAAATTATTTATCAAAATTTAAATTAAAAATGAACTTCTTATTATTCATATTACTGAAAACCTTGAAAAGTCACACTATTCGGTCAAAAAAAATCTATTTAAAAGTTAAAAACTTATATTGTAAATTAACAGAAAAAATCTTACTTTATGTTTTTATTTATGGATCTTCAACACGCTATATATTTTAGGAAAAATATTTTGGAAATTTTTTTGGACAAACATTCACATCAGTTGGACTCTTCATTGAGAATATTATCATAAATAAAATATTTTTTCAAGTAAAATAATAATATAAAATATATTTTTCATATGTAGGCACAATTAAAAATAGACAGATAAAAACATTAAGCAAAAGTAATTACCTAAACAAAAAGTTGGGTATTGTAATGACTTTAATTAATATTTTAACTTTACTGCCATATTTTTTATTTAAGTTTTGATATTGATTCTTCCCCCGAAGTTTTCAGTCAACAAAGTAAGATTTTTGATGGAACCTTATATACAAAGGAAAAATTCTAACACCTTGCTAAAAATAGCAGGTTTTTTAATCCTGCCTTGGAGAAAATTGCCTTAACACTTAAATACAACAAAACACATGTTATGCAGATCTTTTTTAGCAAGTATCGCTGGAATGAGAATAAGATTCACAGCCTTTACCAAAATAGGCTGGCTGGTTTGCTTTTGATGTTTTCTTCAGTAGGCATAAAGATTTTCTTGAAACCGTTGGCGATCTTTCCATAAGCTTGACGTATGAGCAATGCTTTCAAGAGAGCAAGAGCGCGATCTGGGCATTGCTGACTATTAGCTTATAGCTTAGAACCTGGCCCCACTGGCACCGGCATATGAGTTATGTGTTCCTGTCCAAGCTTTTCCTGTAAGAAGTCAGCCTTAAGTTTAACAAAACCAAGAAACCAATTCTGACCCTGTCATTAACAAAAATACTGGTTACCGCTGTTATAGATTCCTATAAAAATACCCATAATCTTAAAAAAATGAAATGCTATTTACGAAGAAACCCTAAAAAGCTATATTAATGGGGATAATTTGGTTTGTTTTTAAAATGGCAATGTTAATGATATTTGGTTAAAAATAAGTGGCAAATATCATAGAGCATAAGAACCGAATATCCTAAGCTCAATCTACAATATGGGAATTTTTAAGCATAAAACATTCTTATGAGAAATATGAGCGTTATTAATGTTAAAATTGCAACAGGTAAATATAAAATCATATCAGGATGACTAAAACCATTAATCCCCACTCTCCCTCACCTGCACCCTGCCATTTTTCACAACTAAACCATGTTCAATTCCCTCCTGGCTTAAACTGAGGATGGCATCTTTACCACCGGGCATATCC
>Ga0207421_10004857_pt1 | contig 15301 bp, 18 predicted proteins | sample SodLakKL_010_SED_4_FD_187542 | JGI IMG/M metagenome (GOLD analysis project Ga0207421, IMG submission 187542) | Alkaline sediment microbial communities from Lake Tanatar, Kulunda Steppe, Russia - 8KL_010_SED (SPAdes) (version 2) | ecosystem: Environmental > Aquatic > Non-marine Saline and...
CCCGTCAGGGCCAAGCCTTGCTTGGGCTGGGTCCGCAGGCCGTGCTGATGAAAGGAGGGCATGCGGGGGGCGTCGATTGTGTCGATCTGCTGATCACCGAAAGGGGGATTACCCACCTGACCGCACCGCGCCTTATCACGGGCAATACCCATGGCACGGGCTGCACGTTGTCAGCCGCGATTGCCGCGGGGATGGCGCAGGGCATGTCGCTTGAACAAGCCGTCACCCGCGCACACCGCTATCTGCAAGGTGCGATTGCGGCGGCGGACGGGCTAGGCGTCGGGTCTGGTCACGGGCCGGTGCATCATTTTCACAAGGCATGGATCAATGACTGACGTCACCATCATTGGCGCAGGGGTTGCGGGGCTTTGTGCCGCCTTCACGCTTTGCAAGGTGGGAATGAAGGTGCGTCTGATCGACCGCAACGGTGCGCCGGGGCCGCATGGGTGTTCATGGTGGGCAGGCGGTATGCTTGCCCCGTTTTGCGAAGGGGCGGTGGCCGAACCTGCCGTTGTGGCACATGGCCAAACCGCTGTGCCTTTCTGGGCCGGGGTGACGGATGTAACCTACCGCGGATCGCTTGTGATAGCATTGCAGCGGGATCGGGGCGAACTTGACCGCTTTGCCCGCCGCACGGCGGGCCATTGCAAGGTGGATGACATTGCTGCGTTGGAGCCAGACCTTGCCCAACACAAAAATGCACTGTTTTTCGAAGACGAGGCGCATCTGGACCCGCGCAATGCGCTGTCTGATCTGGTCGCTGCACTTGCTGGACGCGGCGTTCACATCGAACAGGCGGAGGTAAGCCCCGACAATCTTGATGGTCCGGTGATCGATACACGCGGCATGGCGGCAAACCTGTCGGGCCTGCGCGGTGTGAGGGGCGAAATGGTGGTCTTGCGCGCGCCGGACATCACGTTGTCGCGCCCTGTGCGCCTGCTGCATCCGCGTCACCCGCTTTATATTGTGCCGCGCGCTGGTGGTGTTTTCATGCTGGGTGCGACCCAACTGGAAAGCAGTGAAAGGCGCGGCATTTCTGCCCGTGCCGTGCTTGAACTGCTTAGCGCGGCCTACGCGCTTGATCCGCGCTTTGCAGAGGCAGAGCTGCTGGAAACCGGTGCCGACTTGCGCCCGGCCTATCCCGACAATCTGCCGCGTGTGACCGTCCGTGGTCGTGTGCTGCATCTGAACGGGTTGTTCCGACACGGCTATCTGTTGGCACCCGCACTGGCAGCGCAGGCGGCAGATTATCTGACCAAAGGCATCAAGGGGGATCTGGTCCATGAAGATTGAACTGAATGGCGAAGCCCGCGACGTGACAGGGCCCACGCTGGCCGATGCGCTGACAGAGCTTGGCTGGGGCGTGGCACGCGTTGCGACAGCAGTGAACGGCAATTTTGTGCCAAAGACCGTGCGGGCACAGACCCCGTTGAAAGACGGGGACCGGCTGGAAGTGCTGGCACCCATGCAAGGGGGTTAAGGCAGATGCGCGATTTTTATGGCATCACACTCGATATCCCGCTGATGCTGGGGACGGCGCAATACCCGTCACCTGCGGTGATGGAATCGGCGTTTCGGCAATCCGGGGCGTCGGTCGCGACAGTTTCGCTGCGGCGCGAGGGCGGGCAGGGGCAGGGCTTTTGGGATATCATCCGCGGGCTTGGGGTGCATATCCTGCCCAACACGGCCGGCTGCTACAGCGCGCGCGAAGCGATCACGACAGCACATATGGCGCGCGAATTGTTCGACACGAACTGGATCAAGCTGGAGGTCATCGGTCATGCCGATACCTTGCAGCCCGACCCGTTCGGTCTGCTTGAAGCGACCGAGGCGCTGGCCGCTGACGGGTTCGACGTGTTCCCCTACACGACCGAAGATCAGGTTCTGGCGGCCCGTCTGCTGGATGCGGGTGCCAAGGTGCTGATGCCATGGGGCGCGCCCATTGGGTCAGGGCTGGGGCTGAACAACCGCTACGGGTTGAAAACCCTGCGCGCGGCTTTTCCCGATGTGCCGATGGTCATTGATGCAGGGTTGGGCCTGCCCAGCCATGCCGCGGATGCGCTTGAAATGGGCTTTGACGCGGTGCTTTTGAACACCGCCGTCGCGCAGGCCGGTGATCCGGTGGCGATGGCGCGAGGCTTCGCGCTGGCGGTGCAGGCAGGCGCGCTGGCGCGTCAGGCTGACCCGATGGCACCGCGCGACATGGCTGTCCCCTCTACCCCTGTTGTTGGAAAGGCTTGGCTATGAATCTGCCCCGTTTCTACCCAATTTTCGATAATGTCGCATGGCTGGAACGTATGCTGCCCTTGGGCGTAAAACTGGTACAGCTCCGCATCAAGGACCGCCCGCCAGCGGCGCTGCGCGCGGATATCCGCGCCGGCCTTGCGCTTGCGCAGGCGCATGGTGCGACGTTGGTGATCAACGATCACTGGCAAATCGCCATCGAGGAAGGCGCGCAATGGCTGCATCTGGGTCAGGAAGATCTCGACACCGCCGATCTGCCCGCCATCCGCCGCGCGGGTCTAAAGCTGGGATTGTCCACGCATGACCACGCAGAACTTGACCGCGCGATGGCGCTGTCGCCGGATTATATCGCGCTTGGGCCGGTCTATCCGACGATCCTGAAGAAAATGAAATGGCACCAGCAGGGCCTTGACCGCGTCAGCGAATGGAAAAAGCTGGTAGGGCACATTCCGCTTTGCGCCATCGGGGGGATGACCGTGGAACGCGCTGAAGGGGCGTTTCATGCTGGCGCTGATGTCGTTGCTGCGGTCACCGACATCACGCTGCACTCTGCGCCAGAGGCACGCGTGCGCGACTGGCTGACGGTTTGCGCATGAACCGCTATGCCCGCCAAATGATATTGCCCCAGATCGGGGATGCCGGACAGTCGCGGCTGACGCGTGCGCATGTGTTGGTGGTGGGTGCGGGCGGCTTGGGTGTGCCGGTGTTGCAATATCTGGCCGGTGCGGGGGTCGGGCAGATCACGCTGGTTGATGATGATATCGTGGCAGAACATAACCTGCACCGCCAACCGCTGTACCGCATGGACCAGATCGGCCAGCCCAAGGCGCAGGCCGCGCGTGATGTGCTGGCCGCGCTGAACCCGGCAGTCACAGTCACACCCGTCGTGCAGATGCTGGACCCGGCCAATGCGACCGCGCTGGTCGGGGCGGCTGATCTGGTCCTGGATTGCGCGGATACATTTGCGGCCAGCCTGACACTTTCCGATGCCTGTCATGATGCGGGCAAGCCACTGATCACGGCGTCTGCACTTGCGATGTCTGGCTATGTCATAGGCTGCTGCGGCGACGCACCTTCGCTGCGCGCGATCTTTCCTGACCTGCCAGAGCGTGGGGCGACCTGCGCCACGGCCGGCGTGATGGGACCAGTCGTCGGGGCGGTGGGCGCAATACAGGGACAGATGGCGCTGTCTGTGTTGCTTGGCCTTGAGCCGTCGCCGTTGGGTCAGCTGATCAGCATCGACGCCGCATCGTGGCGCATGGGTGGCTTTCGCTTCGACTGCGCACCCGAGCCCGATCAGCCGCTGCCCTTTATCGCACGCAGCCAGATCCGCACCAATGATCTGCTGATCGACCTGCGGGCAGAAGCGGCACCGTTCAGCCCCGCTGCCGGTCATGTCCTGCCCCAAGACATTGCGACGCTGCACATCCCCGACGGTCGCCGCGTCGTGCTGGCCTGCACCACAGGGCTGCGCGCGCACAACGCGGGACAAGTTCTGCAATCCCGTTGGTCGGGCGAGATCGCCTTGCTTGCCCTTAATTCCTGAAAGGATCCTTATGAAAACCTTCATCGCAACACTGATCTTTGCCGCGACACTGGCCTTGCCCGCCGCAGCACAGGACCGCATCACCCTGATGCTGGACTGGTTCGTAAACCCCGACCATGCCCCGGTCGTTCTGGCGCAGGAACTGGGGTATTTTGAACAGGCCGGGCTAGAGGTCGAGATTGTCACCCCGTCTGACCCCAATGATCCCCCGCGTATGGTGGCTGCGGGGCGTGTCGATCTTGCGATCAGCTATCAGCCGCAACTGCACCTGAGCCGCCACAACGACCTGCCGCTGCGCCGCGTTGGCACATTGATTTCCACGCCGCTGACATGTCTGGTCGTGCTGGCAGATGGTCCGATCCAAAGCATGACAGACTTGCGCGGGGCCAAGGTCGGCTTTGCTGTCGCGGGTGTGCAAGAAGTGATGCTGGATGCGATGCTGGCGCATCATGACATGGCACCGGATGATGTCGAACAGATCAATATAGGTTGGTCAATCTCGCCTGCGCTGATGTCTGGGCAAGTCGATGGGGTGATCGGTGCGTTTCGGAATTTCGAGCTTAACCAACTGACGCTGGAAGGCATGACCGGGCGCTGTTTCTATCCTGAATCCGAAGGTGTCCCGTCCTATGACGAACTGATCTATATCGCCAATCCCGACCGTATGAATGCGGGCGTTGTTGCACGTTTTCTGGACGCGACCGAACGCGCGACAGGCTATATCCTGAACAACCCTGATACCGCATGGGACATGTTCGCCGCCACTGCCACCGAATTGCAGACCGACCTTAACACCCTTGCCTGGGCTGACACCTGGCCGCGCTTTGCCACCCGCCCCGCTGCAATGGACGCCGGACGCTATGCCCGTTTCGAGGCGTTTCTGGTCGAACGTGGTGCGACAGCAGGCGGGCTTTCAGTCGCTGATCTGGCGATAGACGTTACCGCCGAGGCCGCACAGTGACGGCGCCCGACTATGGCAAGGCGTTCGCCCTTTGGCGAGATCAAGCGCCAGAGTGGGCGGATTACACCCAGCACGCATTTGTCGAAGGCCTGCGCACCGGCACCTTGCCGCGCGCGGATTTCCTGCACTACCTGCGTCAGGATTACATCTTTCTGATCCATTTCACCCGGGCATGGGCCTTGGCCGCTACCAAAGGTGCGACTTTGGCTGAAATACAGGCGGCGGCTGCCACCGTGCAGGCATTGGCCCATCACGAAATGCCGTTGCACGTGCAAATCTGCGCCGATGCAGGGATCGACAAGACGACGCTGGAAACAACCGAGGAAGCGCCAGCAAACCTTGCCTATACGCGGTATGTGCTGGAGTCTGGCTATTCAGGCGATTTTCTGGACTTGATGGCAGCGCTTGCGCCTTGTGTGTTGGGCTATGGAGAGATCGGCGCAAGGCTTAAAGGTAGCGGAGGGCCGTATGCTGACTGGATCGCCACCTATGCAGGTCAGGATTATCAGAAACTTTGCTACGATGTTGGCGTGCTGATCGACAATGCGCTGGTTTATCGGTTGGGGCAGGACTGGCCCAGCCTGCCGCGCGCGCGGCATCTGTCGCAGCGTTTTGCTATGGCAACCCGGCTAGAGGTCGGTTTCTGGCAAATGGGCTTGAATGGCGCATGACCGCCCTGAGCATGACAGGCGATTTGTGGATTGGTGACACGCCCCTGATCCGCAATCTTGCGCTGGACATGCCTGCCGGGCGCTGGTGCTGCCTGCTGGGTGTTTCAGGGGTAGGCAAATCCACCATCGCACGGCTGATCGCGGGCTTGCCGGGGCCGCAGCGGCTGGACGGTGCATTGTCCACCGATGACGGGCAGCCGCTGGCCCAACGTGTCGCGCTGATGGCGCAGGGCGGGCAGCTTTTGCCTTGGGCAAATCTGGTGCAGAATGTCACCATCGGTGCCCGCTTGCGGGGTGAAAAACCCGATACCGCCCGCGCTCTTGCGCTGTTGGAACAGGTGGGGCTGGCAGGGCTGGAACATCGTCTGCCTGCTGCTCTGTCAGGTGGGCAGGGGCAGCGGGTCGCGCTTGCGCGCGTCTTGATTGAAAAGGCACCGATTGTGGTGCTGGATGAACCCTTTTCGGCGCTTGACACACTGACCCGGCTGGCAATGCAGGATCTGGCCGCGCGTCTGCTGAAGGGACGCACCGTTGTCCTGATCACCCACGACCCGCTAGAGGCTGTCCGCCTGTCAGATCGCGCATGGCTGCTGGGGCCGCAGGGGGCACAGGATATTGCACTGCCCCAAAGCACCACCCCACGCGATTTTCGCACGCCAGAGGTTCTGGCCGCACAAGCCGCGCTGCTGTCGCGGTTACATCAGGATATGGCATGCGCTGGCTGAATTATGCACCTATCCGCGCGCTGATTGCGCTTGGCTTTGCGCTGGCGCTTTGGCAGCTGGTGGTCTGGGTCAGCGGTGTGCCTCGTTTCATCCTGCCCGGTCCGCTGCGGGTGGGGGCTGCTCTTTGGGACAATGCCGCCCTTTTGTGGGAACATGCACGCTTTACGGCAGTCAATCTGCTGGCTGGACTGGCGGCAGGGATTGCGCTGGGCGTTGTTACGGCGTTGAACCTTGCGCTGTCACCCGGCGCGCGGCTGATGCTGCGCCCTGTGCTGATCTTTGCGCAGGCCGTGCCTGTCTTCGCGCTTGCGCCGATCCTGACGCTTTGGCTGGGGTATGGGGCGGCGTCAAAGATCGTGGTCGTCATGCTGGTGATCTATTTTCCGGTCACATCTGCCTTCTTTGACGGGTTGATGCGCCTTCCAGCACCGCTGGCCGATCTTGCACTGATGATGCGCGCTACACCTTTGCGGCGTCTGTTCCTGCTACAGGTGCCACATGCCTTGCCTGCGCTTTTGTCGGGTCTGCGTCTGGCTGTTGTTTATGCGCCTTTTGCTGTCATCATTGGCGAATGGGTGGGTTCGTCAAGGGGGCTGGGGTATCTGATGCTGATGGCGAACGGACGCGGACAAACCGATCTGATGTTTGCTGCCTTGTTCTGTCTGGCAGGGATGAGCCTTTTGTTGTTCGGCGCGCTGGAAAAGCTGGGCGGCATCAGATCGTGACCTGCGATGCTGCATGGCGCCCGCGCAGACACCCATAAGCGTTGAACGGGTATACCAATCTAGCTTTGGCGCGGTCGGGCTATTTTTACCTGTCCGTCACCAACTCTGTCTGCACATCTACCAATGCACCAATCTGCCGGATCACTTGCCCCGCAATCCCCGCCCCGGCCACGCAAGCCTGTTCCAGATTGCCGTTTCCAAGATAGCTCGCCAGAAATCCTGCGTTGAAGCTGTCACCTGCAGCGGTTGTGTCCACCACATCCGCGACGCGTGTCGGTGCAACGTTGAAGGACTGATCAGTCGCTGCGACAAGCATCTGATCCGGTCCGTTCTTGACCACGATTATATCAACACCGGCATTGCGATAGCGGTTTGCCGTGGCTTCTGGCGTAGGATCATTGAACCAGCCTGCCTCATCCTCGAACGATGGCAGCACGATATCCGTCAGGCTGGCCGCCTGCATAACCGCGTTGGTCATAGTCTTTGTATCAGGCCACAGCCGGGGGCGCAGATTGGGGTCAAACACCACCTTGCCACCGTTGCTGCGGAAATCATGCAGGACATCCAGCAGCCTTGCTCTGTCAGGGTCGGGAAGAATGGCCAGCGTGATCCCAGAAAGATAGGCGACATCGGCACCCTGCAAGGCCGTGCGCAAAGCGGTGTCGCTTTCAAGCATCCGGCGCGCGGCACTTTGCCCGCGCCAATAGCTGAAACTGCGTTCGCCATTGGTCAGGCTTATCATATAAAGACCGACAGTACTGTCATCGCGCCGGTCGATATATTTGGTGACCAGGCCCGCCGCATCAATGAATGCGAGCAGCTTGCCTGACATCGCATCACGTCCGACCGCGGTGAAATATGCGATCTGGTTCGCTTTCGGCATCAGTTTGCGCAGATACCACGCCGTGTTCAGCGTATCACCGGCAAAGCCTGCGCGATACATATCCGGCCCGCCGGCAGGGGCGAGTTCAACCATCGCTTCGCCGATGGCGACAATCTTGGTCATGCGTCGGTCTCGCTTTCGAACCAAGCGTGTTTCTCTGACCGTAGAAGTGCGATCAGATCACTGATCCGCGACAGATGCAGCCGCATTGCATCGGCCGCACCCGCAGCGTCGCGCTGGACCAGATGATCAAAGATATCGCGGTGGTCCTTGATGACCTGCGGTGAAGCAAAGCTAAGTGACAACATCCGCACGCGGTCCATATGTGCCTTGTTGTCGTTGATCAGATCCCACGCGAAACCAACATCGGACCGCTGGCAGATTTCGTGGTGGAACTGGTCGTCAAGCTGGTGAAACAGGCGCTTGTCCTTCGCGGTATGTGCAGCCTCTTGTGCGGTCAGCAAGTCGGCTAAGGCTTTGTGATCGGCATCCGTCAGGCGTTCTGCGGCAAGCCGGACGTTTTCAACCTCTAGCGCGGTGCGGATGTAGCGGGCGCGCAGCACGGCTGCCTCCGATATCAGGCTGACTGTGGTGGAACGCTGCGGGCGGATCACCAGGAAGCCCAGTTTCGACAAACGGTAGAACGCATCGCGCACGGGTTGGCGTGACACTTCCATCTGGCTGGCCACGTCGACCTCGGACAGCTTGGCGCCGGGTGGCAGTTCCAGCGACAGGATGCCAGCCTGCAAAGTCTCGAATACCTGATCTGCGATCGAAGGCCGTTCCGGCGGGGTCAAAGCCCGCAACGCGATTGAGGCTGCCATGTGCAAGGGTCTCCGGTTCTGGTGTTGTGCCCAGTTTAACGCGAAACAACGCGCGTTGACAAGGTTGATCAACTAGAATATTAGGTTATCCGAAGCGGCGGGGAGGCTGCTGAAATTCATGGGGGGCATTCATGCTGCTAGATCCAGACCGCCTTTTCCCGCTTGAGGGGGCCGCACGTGGATTGGCGCGCGCCCTTTACGATCAGGTGCGTGATCTGCCGATCATCAGCCCGCATGGCCATACCGACCCGCGCTGGTTTGCCGAAAACAACGCCTTTGCCGATGCCGCGCAATTGTTCGTCACGCCGGATCACTACGTTTTCCGCATGCTGTTTTCACAAGGTATCAACCTGGATGCTTTGGGCGTGCCGCGGGCTGACGGCAGTACAGCGCAGCAAGACGGGCGGGCGATCTGGCGTTTGTTTGCCGAGAACTTTCATCTGCTTCGCGGGACACCGTCGTGGTTGTGGCTGACCCATGCGTTCGCGGATGTCTTTGATATCCACGAAAGGCTTACCGCGCAGAATGCCGATGCGATCTATGACCGGATCAACGACAAGCTTGCACAGCCCGCGTTCCGGCCCAGAGCCTTGTTTGAACGGTTCAATATCGAGGTTCTGGCCACGACTGAAAGCGCGCTTGACGATTTGCGGTGGCATAAGGTGATCGGTGACAGCGACTGGAAGGGGCGGGTTATTACCGCCTATCGTCCAGATGCTGTAGTTGATCCTGAATTTGACGGCTTTGTCGCGAACTTGCGCCACTTGGGTGAATTGACAGGCGAAGACACCATGACATGGGCCGGATATCTGGCCGCCCACCGCGCGCGGCGTGCATATTTCATCGGGTTTGGGGCCACATCATCCGATCACGGCCACCCGACTGCGCGCACTGAGAATATGTCGGCGCAAGATGCGGCCGCATTGTTCGATATCGTCAAGACGGGCCGCGCCACGCCGGAACAGGCCGATGCCTTTCGCGGCCAGATGCTGACTGAAATGGCCCGGATGAGCGTGGATGACGGCCTTGTCCTGCAGATCCACGCCGGTGCATGGCGCAACCATTCAGCGCCCATGTTCGCACAATTTGGGCGCGACAAAGGCTTCGATATCCCGACGCGCACTGATTTCGTGCGCAATCTCAAACCTTTGCTAGACGCCTATGGCACCGACCCGCGACTGTCGGTGATCGTGTTCATGCTGGATGAAACCACTTTGTCGCGTGAACTGGCGCCACTGGCGGGGGTCTATCCTGCGCTGAAGCTAGGCCCGCCGTGGTGGTTTTTCGACAGTCCCGAAGGGATGCGGCGCTTTCGTGAACTGACGACCGAAACGGCAGGGTTCTACAACACGGTCGGTTTCAACGACGACACCCGCGCATTTTGTTCGATCCCAGCCCGCCATGATGTCGCGCGGCGTGTGGATTGCGCGTTTCTTGCCACGCTCTGCGCCAGCGGGCGCATGGCCGAGGATGAAGCATTCGAGGTTGCACATGACCTCGCATACCGGCTTGCAAAGCAGGCTTACCGGCTCTGACAGGGCCACCAACGGGAGGAGAAACCAATGAAAATGACGAAAACACTGACGGCGGCATTACTGGCCAGCGCGGCCTTTGTCGGGCAGGCGATGGCTTGCGAAATCACCTTGCGGTCATCCGATACGCATCCGGACGGCTATCCCACAGTTGAGGCTGTGAAATATATGGGCGAACTGCTGCAGGAACGGTCCGACGGGCGGATCTGTATCGAGGTGTTCCATTCCGCCCAGTTGGGCGAGGAGCGCGATACGATTGAACAGACCCGCTTTGGCGTGATCGACATGAACCGTGTCAGCATGGGCCCATTTAACAACTTGGTCGAGGAAACCAAGGTTGTGTCGCTGCCGTTCATCTTCCGGTCTGTCGATCACATGCACCGTGTCATGGACGGCCCCATCGGTGACGAAATCCTTGCCGGATTTGAACCCCACGATCTGGTCGGTCTGGCCTATTTCGATGGCGGGTCGCGCAGCTTTTACAACAGCCAGCGCCCGATCCAGTCGATCGAAGATATGGCCGGTCTGAAAATCCGTGTGATGCAATCGGACATCTTTGTGGACATGATGACCGCGATGGGTGCCAGTGCTACGCCGCTGCCATATGGCGAGGTGTATTCGTCAATCCAGACCGGCGTGATTGACGGTGCCGAAAACAACTGGCCTTCGTTTGAATCGTCGGGCCATTACGAGGTCGCCGGTTACTACACGCTGAACGAACACCTGATCGTGCCCGAAGTGCTGGTCATGTCCAAGCAAAGCTGGGATGGACTGTCTGCTGACGATCAGGAACTGGTCCGTCAGGCCGCCAAGGATTCTGTCCCTGTGATGCGCGAAATGTGGGCCGAGCGTGAACGTGAATCCGAAGATCAGGTACGCGCTGCCGGCGTTGAAATCATCACAGATATCGACAAGACGCCATTTATCGAAGCGATGGTGCCTGTCTACGAAAAGCACGTGACCACCGACACTCTGCGTGATCTGGTCCTGCGGATTCAGGCTACCGAATAAGCGCAAGCTGGCGGTTAATGCACCCATGATCCGGCACAGACGCGCATATGTTTGTGCCGGACATATCAGAATTATCTGAAACCTCCGCAGACAGGGTTTGCTGACGATGAATGACAATGACATCGCATTGCGGGGGGCCGCGTCATGCAGCACTGGCTGAACGTCATTGCCGTTGGGCTGGGCGTGGTTGCGCGTGCAGCGCTATGGGTTGCGGGCATTTCGCTAGTTGCAATGACGGGGTTGATCGCGGCACAGGTTTTCGCCCGTTATATTGTTGGAACACCGCTGACATGGACAGAACCCACCTCGATACTACTGATGGGCTGGTTCATTCTGCTGGGTGCGGCTGTCGGGACGCGTGAAGGCTATCACTTAAGCTTTGACGTCCTGCTGATGGTCCTGCCACAGCGGATCGTGCTGATCTTGCATTCGGTGTCCGATGTTGTTGTCGCAGGCTTTGGCGCAGGCATGGCGTGGTTCGGGTTTGAACTGCTGACCCGCACATGGACAGCGACGATGCCAACGCTTGGTCTGCCCGGCGGGGTGGCGTTCGTCCCGCTGACGTTAAGCGGTGTGCTGATTGTGATTTTTTCCGCCGAAAGGCTGGCGCGACGCGCTGCCGGCATGAAAACCGCGCGTTTCGGTGACGAAGCGATAGAGGAATAGACGATGGAACTATACGTCCTGTTCGGAACCTTCGTGTTTCTTTTGTTGATCGGCACGCCAGTCGCCTTTTGCCTCGGCGTGTCATCATTCGCCACCGTAGTGTACATGGGCCTGCCGCCGCTGGTGGTGTTTCAGCGGCTCAATTCCGGCATATCCGTCTTTGCGCTGATGGCGATCCCGTTCTTTATCTATGCAGGCGATCTGATGGTGCGCGGCGATATTGCGCGCAGGCTTGTGGCACTGGCGGGCGCGCTGATCGGGCATATGCGTGGCGGGCTGGGGCAGGTGAATATCGTGGCCTCTGTCATGTTCGGCGGCGTGTCGGGGTCGGCGGCGGCTGATGCGTCAGCCGTTGGTGGCCTGATGGTGCCGCAGATGAAAGAACGCGGATATGGCGCTGACTACGCCGTCAATATCACGGTGGTGTCGTCCATTATCGCGCTGATGCTGCCGCCGTCGCATAACCTGATTATCTATTCCATCTCTGCCGGGGGGCGGCTGTCGATTGCGGACCTTTTCACCGCAGGGATCATCCCCGGGCTGCTGCTGGCGCTATCGCTGATGGTGGCGGCATGGTTCGTGGCGCGCAAACGTGGCTACCCGACCGAGCCTTTCCCCGGATTGCGGATGGTCGGCGTCCTGTTCGTCTCGGCGCTGCCGGGGCTGATACTTGTGGCGATCATCTTTGGCGGGGTCCGGTCGGGGGTGTTTACCGCCTCAGAGAGTTCCAACATTGCAGTGGTTTATGCGTTGTTCATCACGGTCTTCGTCTACCGGTCCCTGCCATGGAGCGAATTTGTCGCCGCAACCATGGGTGCCGTGCGCACAACCGCGATGGTGTTGCTGGTCATCGGCTGTGCTGCGTCCTTTGCGTGGTTGCTGGCCTATCTGCGGGTACCGGCAGCGATCGTCGATTTCATGCAAGGCGTGTCGAACAACCCGATCCTGATCCTGCTGATGATTAATGTGGCCCTGCTGATCCTTGGCACTTTCATGGATATGTCGCCGCTGATCGTGATTACCACGCCAATCTTTTTGCCCGTCGCCCAAGCGTTCGGCGTCGATCCGGTGCATTTCGGGATCATCCTGATCCTTAACCTTGGTATCGGGCTTTGTACCCCACCAGTTGGTGCGGTGCTGTTTGTTGGCTGTGCTGTCGGGCGCATTTCGATCTGGGAAGCCGTGCGCAGCATCTGGCCGTTCTACTTCGCAGCGATCATCACCCTGATGCTTGTCACTTACATTCCTGCGCTGTCGCTTTGGCTGCCTGCACTGTTCCGGTGAGGGAAGAAGCATGACCTATCCTATCATCCCAACCGGTGAAGGTGTGACCCGTCAGGTGCTGTCTGACGCGCCCGAACTGATGGTCGTTGCCTTCCGCTTTGATCGCACCGGTGCCAGCGGTGCGCTGCATCACCACCTGCATGTGCAATCGACCTATGTCGCGACAGGGCGGTTCCGGTTCACCATCGACGATGACACTTTTGAGGTCGGCGCAGGTGACAGTTTCATCATTCCCTCCGGTGCCGTTCATGGCTGCGTTTGCCTGAGCCCCGGCCAACTCATCGACACATTCACCCCGCGTCGTGACGATTTTCTATAAAAGGACTACCCCAATGCTGACCGTTCAAACCCGTCACGCCATTCATCCTGACCACGCCAAGGGCATGGATACAGCCACCTTGCGCCAACATTTCCTGACGCCGGATATGTTCGCCGAGGGCGAAATCCGGTTGGTCTATACCCATTACGACCGTTTCGTGATGGGCGCTGCCGTGCCTGCCGGTGCCAGCCTGACGCTGGATCATGTCGATGAGACCCGCACACCCTGTTTCATGGACCGGCGCGAAATGGGCATCGTCAATATCGGTGACACCGGCACAGTCTCCGCCCATGGCGAAAGCTACGCAATGAATAACGGCGATGTGTTATATCTGGGCATGGGGTCGGGGCCAGTCACCTTTGCCGGCCAAGGGCGGTTTTACATCACATCCGCCCCCGCGCACCGGACTTGCCCCAGCCGCCTCATCACCGTGGGTGATGCGGTAGAGGTTAATCTGGGTGCGACCGAGACATCGAACAAACGCACGATCCGTCAGTTCATTCACCCGCTGGTGATGGAAAGCTGCCAGTTGGTGCTGGGGTATACGACCCTGCTGGACGGGTCTGTCTGGAACACGATGCCTGCCCATGTCCACGACCGCCGGATGGAGGCGTATCTGTATTTTGGCATGACACCCGAAGCCCGCGTGCTGCATCTGATGGGCGAACCCACCGAGACGCGGCACCTGTTTATCGCCAATGAACAAGGTGCCCTGTCGCCGCCATGGTCAATCCATTCGGGCGCGGGCATCGGGGCCTATACGTTCATCTGGGCGATGGCGGGCGACAATGTCGATTACAAAGACATGGACATGCTGCCCGCAGAGGCATTGTTGTGAACGGCGCGTTTTCCCTGACAGGCCGCCGCGCGCTGGTCACGGGTGCCAATACTGGCATCGGGCAGGCGATTGCCGTCGGTCTGGCGCAGGCCGGTGCCGAGGTGGTTTGCGCGGGCAGGCGCAGTTGCGATGAAACCGTCGCTATGGTCACAGCGGCGGGCGGCAAAGCGTCGTCAGTGCTGGTCGATTTTGCCGATCCGATGGCAGGGCAGGGCCTGTTCGTAGATCAGGGCTATGACATCCTGATCAACAACGCAGGCATGATCCGCCGCGCCGATGCTGTCGATTTTTCCGAAGAAGACTGGGACGCGGTGATGGACGTCAACCTCAAGGCGCTGTTCTTCACTACGCAAGCCTTTGCCCGCGATCTGATCGCGCGGCAGGCGGCGGGCAGGGTGGTCAACATCGCATCGCTGTTGTCGTTTCAAGGTGGCATCCGCGTGCCGTCCTACACTGCGTCGAAACACGGGGTGGCGGGGCTGACGAAACTGTTGGCGAACGAATGGGCAGCCAAGGGTATCAACGTGAACGCCGTCGCCCCTGGCTATATCGAGACTAACAACACCACCGACCTGCGGGCCGATGCCGACCGCAACAAGGCGATCCTTGACCGCATCCCCGCCGGACGCTGGGGCAAGGCTGAAGATATCGCAGGCGCTGCCGTCTACCTTTGCACCCCCGCATCGGCCTATGTCCACGGTGCCATTCTGAATGTTGATGGAGGCTGGCTTGCAAGGTAACCGCGTGACTCGCAGCAACGGCCAGCGCCCCGGTGTGGGCATCGTCCACCTTGGGCTGGGTGCGTTTTACCGCGCCTTTGGCGCGATCTATGTGGCTGAGGCGATGCAGGCATCGGGTGGGGACTGGGGCATCATCGGCGTGTCATTGCAAAGCCCCACCACACGCGACGCGCTGGCCCCGCAGGATTGGGCTTACACGTCAGTCACGCTTGGGCCCGATGGCGAGGAATGCCGCGTGGTCGAGGTGCTGGAAAATGTGCTGGTCGCCCCCGAAGATCCCGCCGCAGTGCTGCGCGCTATGGCTGATCCTGCAGTGAAGATCGTGTCGCTGA
>Ga0207421_10004858_pt1 | contig 15301 bp, 10 predicted proteins | sample SodLakKL_010_SED_4_FD_187542 | JGI IMG/M metagenome (GOLD analysis project Ga0207421, IMG submission 187542) | Alkaline sediment microbial communities from Lake Tanatar, Kulunda Steppe, Russia - 8KL_010_SED (SPAdes) (version 2) | ecosystem: Environmental > Aquatic > Non-marine Saline and...
AGTTCGAGCTGGTCCGCCATCTCAGTGACCACGAGCAGGCACGGCTGGTCCCCCGCGTCGACGAGCGCACCTTCGCAGCCGGCGAGATCATCATCGAGCAGGGGGCGGACGCTGACGCTCTGTATCTCCTCGGCTCCGGTGTCGCCGAGGTCGAGTTCGCCGACCCGCTCGATGGCAGCGTGGAGCGGATCGCCGATCTGTACCCAGGGGTGGTCATCGGTGAGCTCGGACTGCTCGGACAGAGCCGACGATCAGCGACCGTGCGTGCGACGACCGATGTGGTGTGCTTCGAGCTGACCCGACCGGAGTTGATGCGCCTGCGCAGCTCCGACCATCTGCTCTACACCCGCATCATCGAACACCTGCTGGTCAGCACCGCCGAGCGGCTGCGGCGAGCGAACCGCGAGGCGTCACTGCTGCGGGACTGATCCGCGATACCTGCTCGAACGCACCGACCTGCAACCGAGAGATGGTGGCGGGGCGAGCCCTGTTCTCGACGAGGTCGGGCACCTGCCGCCGCACTCGTGGTGCTCGCGCGCGGATGCGCCGGGCACGGTGGCCGGGTGGACGGGGTGGCGCCTCGACGTTCTCGTCGGCGTCACAGAGGTCGACGTCCGCGTCGATGTCGAGGGCGACCTTGATCTGCGCGGCTTCTTCGGGTTCCCCGACGGGTTGCGACCCGGCTACGACGACGTGCGTATCTTACGTTGACCGGTCCGGCCTCGACGGTGTAGCCCGCGCACCAACGCACCAACGCACCAACGCCGCAGCGACGCTGCAGCACGGAGCTGGGGGAGCGTCAGCCGTGGTCGCGGCGCGCTTGCCGCTCCTCCTGCTCACGGTCGAGCAGCCGGTACTCTTCTCCTCGCTGAGACGCGGCCTGCCAAGGCCAGTGCCCCTCGGTCTCGACCTCGATCGCCCAGCTGAGGAAGGTGCGGACCAGGACCAACAGGCCCAGGGCGCCGATGTTGGCCAGGGTCAGTTCGAGCACGACGGTCAGGATGATGTCGGCGGCGATGAGTACCTCCAGCCCGAGCAGGAGCACGCGTCCCAGCCCGAGTCGGGTCGCGACGAATACGCTCTCCCAGGGGCGGCGCTGCAGTCGGTGCACACCCGCGCGCCCCAGCACCCAGACGACACCGACCGCGAGGATCGCGACCGCGACCACCTCGATCACGATGACGGTCGCCTCGATGATCCCGTGATAGGTCACCAGCGCTCCTCTCTCTGCTCCGTGGCTTGTGACCGCCGGCGGGCGGGCCAGCGGGTCCCCCCGAGGTGGGACGACCTCGCCGAGCGCAGAACTCGAGATCGCACCGATCATCGCGATCGCACCGGCGTACGCGATGCGACACTAGCCAGGTGTGGGATGGTTGCCCCTGAGTACACCACGGGACACGCCCCGTGGTCCGGGTGAGCCGGCGACCACGACCGTGTCCATCGCTGCTCGGTTGTCAGTTCCCGTGGTCGGTTCCGGTTGGTCGTGCAGGTTCAGGGGTGGTGTGTTCGAGTTCCCTGCCGCGACGGTGAGTGGGTCCCCCCGGGTGGCGGTCACCCCGAACTGCGCGATCCCGACCGCAGCCGCGAGCGCCGCCGGGATCGCGCAGGATCCCGCCACCCGACCAACGCCAGCGACCACGTGTCGGTGTCCGCGTCACCCATCGCGGGTCTGGGTGTTTCCGATGCGTTGGCAGGTGCCAGTCTCGCCACCGTCCAGAGGGCGCATCAGCCCAGTGCCTCACGCAGCTGCGTCAGCGTCGGGGAACCCTGCGGGCCGTCTGGCGTGTCGTATACCCGACAGGCCAACCCGGTCGGCTCGTCGCCGGTCGCGAACGGATCGACCCCGTCGACCAATACCGTCGGCGAGCCCGCGAACCCCACCCGGGCCGCCTCCTCCGGGGTGTCGACCTTGCGGTGGTCGAGCGTGAACCCGCGCTCGGCCTGTAGCTCGGTCAGCCGCTCGTCAGCCTGCTGCCAGTTCGGACAGCCATCGAAGTACAGCAACGTCACGTCAACCATCATCGGGCTCCTTGCTCGAGGTCGTAGCGTGACGCTACGCCTTCCATCACACTGAAAGGTCAAGCCCGAACCGCACGGCACAGCCCTGAGCGCAGCAGCCCACATGCTGATCGGCCGCCTCGCCGACGCCAGGTGACCTACCACGACCCTGCGGCTCTACGAGCACGAAGGTCTGCTGGCCGAAGCCGCCCACACCCCGGCCGGCTACCGCGACCACCCCTCGGACTGCGACGACACCGGCATCTGCGCCGCCATCCCCACCCCAGCGGACCCCCGGGTAGCCGAACGGTCACCACGGTTCCCCCGCACCGAGATCACACGCGCGTGCTCCGGCGGGGATGTGGCCAGGCGGACGGGGTGCGACCTCGACGTTGGTGGATTTTGAACGTACGCTCCAAGTTCGCGTAGGGTGGTGGTCGACGATCGCCACCACGACCACATCACCACGACCAGGAGACCGCCATGTCCGGTGAAGCGTTCTACATCGACGGGGTGCGTCTGCCGATCGGCCGGGCACGCGACGATGGGTACTACGCGGGCACCCGGGCCGACGACCTGGCGGTGCGCTCCGTGCGGGCGCTGTTGGACCGGCAGCCGAACGTGCCGAAGGACCGCATCGACGACGTCGCCTGGGCCGCGACCGCCCAGGTCGGCGATCAGGGCCTGACGCTCGGCCGATCGATCGCGATCCTGGCCGGGCTCGGCAAGTCGGTGCCCGGCTACGCCATCGACCGGATGTGTGCCGGTGCACTGACCGCGATCGTCAACGCGGGCAACGCCATCAAGGTCGGGGCGCAGGACCTGGTCCTGGCCGGTGGTGTGGAGCACATGGGCCACCACGCGATGGCCGCCGAGGTCGATCCCAACCCGCGGTTCCTGTCCGACAAGCTGGTCGATCCGTCCGCGCTCGTGATGGGCAACACCGCCGAGAACCTGCACGACCACCACCCGGACGTGAGCCGGGAGCGGTGCGACGAGTTCGCCCTGCTGTCCCAGGAACGCACCGCCAAGGCCCAGGCCGACGGCATCTTCGCCACGCACGTCGTCCCCGCGACCGTCCGTGACAACGACGGCGCGTGGCGGGTCGTGGACGTCGACGAGCACCCGCGGCCCGGCACGACCATGGAGTCCCTGGCCGGGCTGGACTCGCCGTTCCGTCCGGGTGGCTACGTCACCGCCGGGAACGCCGCGGGCCTCAACGACGGCGCCGGTGGTGTGCTGCTGGCCTCCGCCACAGCCGTCGAGGAACACGGGCTCACACCGACGATGAAGCTGGTCGACTACGCCTTCGTCGGCGTGGAGCCGGAGACGATGGGCTACGGCCCGGTCCCGGCCACCGACAAGCTGCTCGACCGCAACGATCTCTCGATCGGCGACATCGACGTCATCGAGATGAACGAGGCGTTCGCCGTGCAGTGCGTCGCATTCCTCGATCACTTCGGGCTGGACGTGGACAGCGAACACGTCAACCCGTATGGCGGTGCGATCGCGCTGGGGCACCCGTTGGCCTTCTCCGGTGCCCGCCTGGCCATGCAGCTGTCGACCTACTTCGATCGCCACCCGGACGCGCAGCGCGGGATCACCACGATGTGCATCGGTCTCGGGATGGGCGCCGCGGTCCTCTGGGAACGCGCCTGACGCTCGCCGCCGCCCGTGACACCTCCCGTCCGACCTCTCGCAGGAGCCTTACCGTGAGCCACACCGAGTTCAAGCTGACCACCGCCGAGCGTCCGGTCGGGCGCATCGCGATCCTCACGATGGACAACGGTGAGGACCACAACCAGCCCAACACCTTCGGCGAGGAGGCACTGGCCTCCCTCAACGCCGCGCTCGACGAGGTCGAAGCCGCCGACGACCTCAAGGGCCTGATGCTCACCGGCAAGCCGTTCATCTTCGCCGTCGGTGCGGACCTCAAGCAGTTCCAGGGCATGGACACCGAGGAAGCACGTGAGGGCGGTCGCCGCGGCCACGAGGCCTTCGCGCGCCTCCAGGCGCTGCCGATCCCGACCCTGGCGGCGATCAACGGCGCGTGCATGGGCGGCGGGCTCGAGATCGCGCTGCACTGCGACTACCGGACACTGTCGACCGGCGCGCAGGTCGCGGCGTTCCCCGAGGTGTTCCTGTCGATCTTCCCGGCCTGGGGCGGCACCCAGCTGGCACCACGGATCGTCGGCGCGAAGAACGCGATCGAGACGATCGTCAGCAACTCCCTGAACAACAACAAGGTCATGTCACCGAAGGAGGCGTTCGAACGCGGGTTCGCGGACCGCTTCATCGACTCCGCGACCTTCCTGGACGACTCGGTCGCGCTGTTGGAGCGTCTGATCAGCGGTGAGGAGACGATCGACCGCGACGTCGATGCCACCGAGGGGCTCGACGAGGCACTGGCCAACGCCCGTGGCATGGCCGATGGCAAGACCAAGGGCGCGACGCGGGCGCCGTACGTCGCGCTGGAGCTCATCGAGTTCGCCGCACGCGGGGGCGACCTGGACGAGGGCCGGAAGAAGGAGCAGGACGCTCTCGCCGAGCTGCTCCCGGCCCGCCAGGCTCAGGCCTCGGTCTACAGCTTCAACCTGACCCAGCAGCGGGTGAAGAAGCAGCCGTGGAAGCCGGATGCGCAGCCGAAGAAGATCCGTAAGGCCGCGATCATCGGCTCCGGGCTGATGGGATCGCAACTCGGGGTGCTGCACCTGCAGCGACTCGAGGTACCGCTCGTGATGAAGGACATCGACGAGGACGTGCTCATCAAGGCCCGGGAACACATCGAGGGTGAACTCGACAAGCGTGTCGCGAAGGGCCGTCTGCACGAGGGCAAGGCACGGTTCCTCAAGGGCCTGGTCACCTACACGACCTCGTACGACGACGTCGCCGGTGCCGACTGGGTCCTGGAAGCCGTGCTGGAACGCATGGACCTCAAGCAGGCGATCTTCGCCGACCTCGAGGAGGTCCTGGACGACGACGCGATCCTGGCGACCAACACCTCGTCACTGTCGATCGCGGAGATGGTCGCCAAGCTCGAGCACCCCGAGCGGGTCGTCGGGTTCCACTTCTTCAACCCGGTGGCGGTCATGCCGCTGGTCGAGGTGATCAAGCCCGATGGGGTCTCCGACGCGGCGATGGCCACGGCGTTCGAGGTCGCCAAGAAGCTCAGGAAGTCCGCGGTGCAGTGCGGGGACGCACCGGCGTTCATCGTCAACCGGGTGATGCTGCGCTTCAACAGCGCCGCCACCGAAGCGCTTCGCTTCGGCACCGACTTCAAGACGATCGACCGGGCCATCGAGAAGTTGGGTCTGCCGATGGGTCCGTTCATCCTGTTCGGCCTGGTCGGGATGCAGGTGGCCTACCACACGGCCGAGACGCTGGCCCACGCCTTCCCGGACCGCTACCACGTCGACGAGAACTTCACCCTTATGGGCGAGAGCGGCCTCCCCGGCGTCTACGACTGGTCCGCCGGCGGAGAGGTCTACCCGGAGATCCGTGACGGTCTGACGATCGAGGAGGACGCTCCGTGGTCCGAGGAGAAGATCCAGCGGGCCGCGCTCGAAGCGGTCGCCGACGAGGCGCGCCGCATGCTCGACGAGGGTGTCGTGGCCGACGCCCGCGACATCGACACGGCCATGCTGCTCGGTGCCGGCTACCCGTTCTTCAACGGTGGCATCTGCATGTACCTCGACCAGACCGGGATCTCGGACGAACTGTTCGGCCGCCCGTTCGTGACCGCGGAGGACGGCGCGACCGCCTGAGGGTCGGGACGCTCAGGCGGCCTGGTGGTCGTCAGCGATGACCACCTGGCCGCCACCGGCATGCTTCGCGGCGTACATGGCCGCGTCGGTGGTGCCGAGGTCGAGCTGATCAGGCCGGAGTTCACCGATGCCCGCGGAAGCGCCCAACACGGCATCCTGTGCGGGCAGTGGCAGCGAACCGTCGCGGCGCGTCATCGCCCGCAGCGTGCCCGAACGTGTCGTTGACGGACTTGAAGTCGTCGAAGTCGAAGGCTATCGCGGCGATGCGCGGTGCCCGTGGTCCGATCCGTTGGAGGAAGTGGTCCAGGAACCGGCGGTTGTGGGCCCCCGTCAGATGGTCGGTGTTGGCGAGGTATTCCGCCTTCTGCAGGGATGGCGTGTCCTCGAGGTAGCGCTGCCATTCGCTCAGGAGTTGGTCGCGCAGCAGCTGTTCGGGGATCGCGGCGCCCCGGTCGGCGGCGACGTCCGCGGCCGTGAGCAGTGGAGCGGCGAGTTCGATGTCGAGCAGTTCGTCGGCGAGGCCCACGATCCGCTGCACCTCGGCGGCGACCCAGGCCGGCGTGGTGGACAGGCTCGGACGGAACAGGCGCCCCCGCTCGAGCGACGGTGCGGCGATCACCTGGTCGAGGTCACGTGCGACCAGCCCGGCGCACCCGGCGGGCGAGACCGCCAGCACGGTCCAGTCGTCCGCCAGTTCGTGCTCATCAGGCAGGTGCAGGACGTGGATCCCATCGGGCACGGTCGTGGTTCCGGTGAATCCAACGACCACCGGTGCGTGCTCCGCGAGCTTCGCATACCGCTCGGCTTCGAAGGCGAAGTAGGTTGCGTCCTCGAACAGCGCGATGATCGTCAGGGGCGCGCCGATCCGCCTGGTGCGCTCCGCGAGCGCCTCGATCGGACGGCTCACGGCCAGCAGCGACCGCTTGGTCGAGCTGTGGCGGCCGTCGCCTCGACGTCGGTCCGACGTCGTGGACAGGGTTGTCACCGTGATCATCGATCACACCACCCGTGACGGGGATATGGGTGCCAGGATCACCCCGGTGGCCCGTCACCACGCTATCGACGCAGATCGCCCGGACCTGAAGCGCCCGGGACGGACCGTGCGCGTGGATTAGTCTCGGACGCCTGGACGACGCCGCCAGCCCTCAGCCCGGATCGGAACCCCGTGTCTGCCCTTCCCAACGCCTCATATTCGGTGACCCTGCGCCTGCACCTCGACCCGGAGGACTCACGCGCCGTGGGCCGCGTCACGACCGCGATCGGCGAGGCCGCCGGCGCCGTGGTGGCGATGGATTTCGTCGACACAGCCGGCGAGGTTGTCGTGGTCGACGTGACTGCCAACGCGGGCGATGCGGACCATGCGGAACGCATCCAGGCCGCGGTCGAGGCGCTCCACGGCGTGCACGTCCACCGCGCCAGCGACCGCACCTTCCTCCTGCACCTCAAGGGCAAGCTCGAGGTGCGATCCACGGTGCCGCTGAAGACCCGAGATGATCTCTCGATGGCCTACACCCCCGGTGTCGCACGGGTCTGTCGTGCCATCGTGAAGGATCCGGAAGATGCGCGACGTCTGACCATCAAGGGCAACACCGTCGCGATCGTGACCGACGGCTCCGCGGTGCTGGGGCTCGGTGATATCGGCCCGGAAGCCTCCATGCCCGTGATGGAGGGCAAGGCGGTGCTGTTCAAGCGCTTCGCCGATATCGACGCCTGGCCGGTCTGTCTGGATGCGACCGATGCGGACCAGATCGTGGAGATCGTCAAGGCCATCGCCCCGGTCTACGGCGGCATCAACCTCGAGGACATCGCCGCGCCCAAGTGCTTCGAGATCGAGGAGCGCCTCAAGGAGGCGTTGGACATCCCGGTGTTCCACGACGATCAGCACGGCACCGCGATCGTCGTCCTCGCCGCGCTGCACAACGCGTTGCGACTGGTCGGCAAGGAACTCGGGGACCTCACGGTGGCGATGTCGGGGGCCGGCGCTGCCGGCGTGGCGATCATCAAGCTGCTCCTCCAGGAGGGCGTCGGTGACGTGATCGTCGCCGATCGCAACGGCATCCTGGATGCGCAGGCGCGTGAACTCAACGGGTCGAAGGCCTGGTTGGCCGACAACACCAACCGTGGCGGGACGCGCGGCAGCCTGCGGGACGCCGTTCGCGACGCGGACGTGTTCATCGGCGTCTCGGGCCCCAACGTCCTGGACCCGGCGGACATCGCCACGATGGCTGCAGACGCGATCGTGTTCGCCCTGGCCAACCCCGATCCGGAGGTCGACCCGGTCGGTGCGGGGGAGCACGCCGCGGTGGTGGCCACCGGACGTAGCGACTACCCGAACCAGATCAACAACGTGCTGGCGTTCCCGGGCGTGTTCCGCGGCGCGCTCGATGCCCGCGCCCGGTTCATCACCGAGGCGATGAAGGTCGCTGCGGCCCGGGCCCTGGCCGACGTCATCGGACCGGATGAGCTGCGCGCCTCCTACATCATCCCGAGCCCGTTCGACGAACGGGTCGCACCGGCCGTTGCGGCAGCCGTCCGGGATGAGGCCAAGCGCTCCACCTGATCCCGGGTCAGCGCGACCCGACGTCGACGTAGTCGCGTGCACCGTGTCCGACGAACAGCTGGCGGGGTCGCACGATGGCCTGCTCGTCATCGAGCAGGTTCTCCTGCCAGTGGGCGAGCCAGCCGGGGATGCGGCCCATCGCGAACAGGACCGGGAACATCGAGGTCGGGAAGCCCATCGCCTGGTAGATGATCCCGGAGTAGAAGTCGACGTTCGGGTAGAGCTTGCGTTCGACGAAGTAGTCGTCATCCAGCGCGATCTTCTCCAGCTCGACCGCGATGTCCAGCAGCGGGTTCTTGCCCGTGACCTCGAAGACGTCGTGAGCCAGACCCTGGATGACCTTCGCCCGGGGGTCGTAGTTCTTGTAGACGCGGTGGCCGAAGCCCATCAGCCGGAAGTTGCCTTCCTTGGCCAGCTTGACGTACTCCGGTACCTGATCGACCGAGCCGATCTCCTCGAGCATGCGCAGCACGGCCTCGTTGGCGCCGCCGTGTTTGGGTCCGTACAGCGCAGCTGACGCCCCGGCCGCCGCGGAGTACGGGTCGGCGTCGGAGGAGCCGATCGCGCGCATCGTGGTCGTCGAACAGTTCTGCTCGTGATCCGCGTGCAGGATCAGCAGCGTGTCCAAGGCCTTCTCGAGGATGGGGTCCGGCTCGTACTTCAACTCCGTGGTCTTCCACATCATGCTCAGGAAGTTCCCGGGGAACGACAGGTCGTTGTCGGGGTAGGCGTATCGCATCCCGATCGAGTGCCGGTAGGCGAACGCGGCCAGGGTCGGGAACTTGGCGATCAACCGGATGTTCTGGATGTTGCGGTTGGCGGCGTCGTTGATCTCCTTGGCTTCCGGATAGAAGGTCGACAGGCCACCGACCGTCGAAACCAGCATCCCCATCGGGTGCGCATCGTGGTGGAAACCGTCGATGAAGGTCTTGATGTTCTCGTGGACGAAGGTGTGGTGGGTGATGTGGTGCACCCACTCATCCGATTGCTGCTGGGTCGGCAGTTCGCCGTGGATCAGCAGGTAGGCGACCTCGAGGAAGGTCGACTTCTCGGCCAACTGCTCGATGGGGTAGCCGCGGTAGCGCAGGATCCCCTTGTCGCCGTCGATGTAGGTGATCTCGCTGCGCACGTTCGCGGTGTTCTTGAACGCCGGGTCATAGGCGAGCAGGCCGAAATCGTCCTCCGAGGTCTTGATCTGACGCAGGTCCATCGCCTGGATGGCGCCGTCCTGGACCGGGATCTCGTAGGTTTCGCCGGTACGGTTGTCGGTGATCGTCAGTGAGTCCGTGGCCGCGCTCATCGGGCATCTCCTGGTTGTTCGATCCGGTTCGTCCCCACGCTAGCGGCGCCGGTCCGCTGCCGCGTAGTTGGGAGCCCACCACCGTCCACGACCGATGGCGTCATCAGGCCGCCCGGCGGTCAGTCGATGTCGGCCATCGTGGCGGCGTCGGCGATCCGGCCGAGCAGCTCGGTCAGGATCGCCGCTTCCTCGTCGTCGAGGAGTTCGGCGAAGTGCTCCCGGACCCCCCGCAGGTGGGTCGGTGCCGCCTTGCGCAGCATCGCGAGACCCTCGGGCGTCAGTTCGGCGAACGTGCCCCGTCGGTCGGAGGGGCAAGCGCTGCGGTGCACCAGGTCATGGCGTTCCATCCGGTCGATCAGCCGGGTGAGGCCGCTCTTGGACAACAGGACCCGCTCGGCGAGTTCCTGCATCCGGAGGCGGTGGCCGTCCGCCTCGGAGAGCTGGACGAGCACGTCGTACCAGGTCAGGGCGATGCCCTCGGCCTCCTTGAGTTCCCGGGCGAGCAGGTCCGTGGTCCTGGCATGGGCTTCGAGGAAGCTGCGCCACGCGGTCAGCTGGGCCTGCGGAACACTGGAGATCTGGCGTGGTCGGTCGGCGTCGCGGGCGGTGCCCGGGGAGGAAGTTGTCATGCGAACAGTATAGGTGGCCGGGCCACCCACTGGCGCGGCCACTAACTGGCCGGCCTCGCGGTGAGCGGGTCGTGAAGGCCGGTCAGGCGCCCGGTGGCTGGCAGGTCGGGCAGCGGTAGACGACCCGTGCCTGGACACCGAGGTGGTCCCGCTCGATCGGCGTCGAACACCGGCGGCAGGGCTCGCTACGGCGGGCGTAGACCCACAGGCTCCCGGGTTCCTGCCCGCTCACCGTCGTGCGTTCGCCCCCGGTCAGGTTGTCCTGCAGCAGTTCGGTCGCGGTGGTGAGCAGACCTCTGCGTGTGTGCTGATCGACGTCCCGGAGGGCCGTGGCCGGATCGAGTCCGTGGAGGAAGGCGACCTCGCTGCGGTAGACGTTGCCCACCCCGCACGCGACACGCTGATCGAGCAGGACCTCACCGATGGTGCACTCCGGCGGACAGAAGCGATCCATCCGGGCGGTCGCCGCATCGATATCGGCGTCCGGATCGCAGAGATCCGGACCGAGCAGGCGCAGCTGCGGGTGCCGCGCGATGTCGCGGTCGGTGAGCACCTCGACGATGGGGGAGGCGAAGCACACGGCCACGACGTCGGGAACGCCGAGGATGACCCGGGCGGCTCGTGGCGACTTCCGCCACCGCTCCCGCGGTCGGTACAGGTGCCACGAGCCGGTCATCCTCTGGTGGGTGTGGATCGTCAGGCCATCCGAGGTGGCGACCAACAGGTGTTTGCCGCGAGCCTCGACCCGGTCGATGGTCGCCCCCACGCCGGGCCACGGGGCAGGGAGTCGGGGCAGATCCACGCGTGTCAGCGCGCGGCCGGTGAGCGAGCGCCGAAGGGCGGCCGCCGTGCGATGGATCGTGTCTCCCTCGGGCATGCGCCGCAGGGTAGAACCGGCGGAGGGCCCGACGGTCGCGTGGCGATCGAGCAGCCCCGACGATCAGGAACGACGATCGGGCCGCCCGTGTGGGCGGCCCGATCGGTGCTGCGAGATCTGTACGGGTGGTGCCTACAGGTCGTAGGGACGCAGGGTGCTGCGGCCGTTCTCCTTGGCACGCTTGGCAGCGTCCGCCAGGATCGCTGCGATCTTCGCGTTCAGCGCGTCGGGCAGCGCCGAGTCGGTGCGCAGGCCCTGGGCCTTCACGGCTTCCTTGACCTTGCTCTGTACGACGAGTGATTCCGCCATGGTGTTGTCTCCTTGAGTGGAACGGACGGGAACGGACGTCTTCCGTCCAGATGCACCCTAGGGGGCCTTGCGACACAGATGCGAGCATCCTGGACCGTTCCATCGGCCGGGCTGCGCGCGCCACGCACAGCAGGAGACGTGACGTCGAGCGTTTCATCAGCCACGCAACGTGAGGCCGCGGTGTCCGGCGGTGAAGCCCGCCGCCACCAATGCGGTGGCGATGGGCGTGTCGTGGACCGCGACACCGTCGACCTTGAGGATCTCGAGCTTGCGCATCCGACCCTCGGTGACCAGGCCCTGGAGCGCGCCGATCCAGGTGCCCACCGGCGCGTCGTGCGTGAAGGTGGTCAGGCTCCGGCCACCTCGTTCGAGGTAGACGGCAGGCGCCCCGTCGACGAGCACGACGCTGGCACCGGCCGCCCGTGCCGGACGTCCGGCGTTGGCCGGCCAGGGCAGGGCGGCGCCGTAGGGCTGCGCGGGATCGGTGGCCGCCAACCGGACCACGACGGGCTCGCGGTCGTCGGTGTCGCGTCCGCCGCGGAGCCGGTCGATCGCGCCCGCAGCCGCGAACTGGGCCGCTCCGAGCCCCGCAACGGCGTATCCGCGACGGACCTGCCCGGACTCCTCCAGGGCCTTGAGGACCGGGTAGACGGCGCTGTAGCCCCCGCGCACGCCTTCAGCTCGCATCGCCTCGCGTGTGAGCACCCCGTGCCGTTCGAGCAGCTGGTGGGCCAGGGCGTGGGCGCGTTCGGTGTCCGTCGGGACCGGTTCCAGCAGGGTGTCGGTCAGCGACCAGCGCCCCTGGGCGGACGGCGGGCCGAAGCGGCTGAGGCGGCCCGGGCGGGGCCGGCGACCGGCGCCGCTCCCGGCTCGCCGGCGCCCGGTGATGAGCGCCCGTACCGGCGCGTAGGTGTCATTGGTGACCTCGCGGGCCCACACCAGGTCCCACAGGGCGGCCAGCACCGTGTCCTGGTCCGCGACACCGGTGGCGGCCTGCAGGTCGGGCCAGAACGACGCGCCGCGGGCGGCCAGGTGCTCGCGCAGCGCCGCGTGGATCTCGCCGTCGGGCGGGTCGCCGGCAGGGTGCGGGGCCAGCAGGCCGACCTGGTCGCGGAAGCACAGCACGACCCGGCCGTCCGACGCACCGAGCGGTTCGACGCCCAACCACACGACCTCGCCGGCGGCGATGAGCTGATCGAGATCGGCCGGCCGGTAGCCGTCCAGCCGTGCCGGCAGCACGTCCTGCTCCAGGACCGACGCGGGGAGCGGTGCGCCCTGCAGCTGGCCGATCGACTCCACGAGCGCATCCAGGCCACGTCGTCGCTGCGCGCCCGTCGCGGCACGGACCTGCTGCCACATCGGCAGGAACCGGCCTAGTGCCGCGGCGTCGACCGGTTCGACCTCGGAGCGCAGCACGGCCAGCGACCGGCGCTTGAGCCGGCGCAGCACCTCGGTGTCGACCCATTCGCGGGTGGTGCCGTCGGGTCGGAACTCGCCCTCCAGCACCCGGTCCTGCCGGGCGAGCCAGCCGAGGGTCGCGGCGACGCGCTCGCGGGGAACCCCGAGCCGCGCGGCGCAGGCGGCGACCGTGAAGGGGCCGTGGGTGCGGGCGTACCGGGCGACCAGGTCACCGAGCGGATCATCGACCGGTTCGGTGAACGCCTGCGGGAGACCCGGGGGCAGCGCCACACCGATCGCGTCGCGCAGCCGGGCGGCGTCCTCCGCCGCGGCGATCCGGTCCTCGTCGGCGACGCGGATCTCGATGGCCCGGCGTTCGTCGATGAGCGTGGTGATCCACGCGGACGGGTCGGCCGTGCTCCGGTCCGCGAGCTCCGCGCGGGTGAGGTCGCCCAGCCGCCGCAGCACGTCGTGGAGTTCATCGGCATCGCGGGCCCGCCGGTCGGGTGCTGCCTCGACGTTGTTGGGGTGCGTGGCGTCGTCGTCGGGTGAGGGGTGTGGTGCGAGCAGCTGCAGGTCGCGTTCGAGCTCGGCCAGGACGTCGGCGTCCAGCAGGTCGCGCAGTTCGTCGCCGCCGAGCAGTTCGCGCAGCAGGTCCCGGTCGAGCGACAGCGCGGCGGCGCGGCGTTCGGCCAGCGGCGCGTCGTACTCGTACATGTACTGCCCGACCCAGCCGAACAGCAGGGACTGCGCGAAGGGCGAGGCGGACGCGGTCTCGACCGGGACGAGGCGCACCTTGCGGGAGCGCAGGTCGGTCAGCAGCGTGCGCAGCGCCGGGAGGTCGAAGACGTCCTGGAGGCACTCGCGGGTCGCCTCGAGCAGGATCGGGAAGGTGGGGTGGCGCGAGGCGACCTGCAGGAGGTTGGCGGCGCGTTGGCGCTGCTGCCACAGCGCGGTGCGCTTGCCGGGCATGCGGCGGGGCAGCAGCAGCGCGCGGCCGGCGGCCTCGCGGAAGACGGTGGTGAACAGGGCGGTGCCGGCGAGCTGCTCGACGACCAGGGCTTCGACCTCGTCGGGGTCGATGATGAGTTCCTGCAGCAGCGAGATGTCGGACGGGCCGGGGCCGGCCCAGCTGCTGGCGTCGTGACCGGCGCCGCGGGTGGCCGCAGCGGCGCCGTTCCAGCCGAGGTCGCCCTCCGCCTCCTGCAGGCGCAGCACGATCCCGTCGTCGGTCCACATGATCTCCGGATCGAACCCGGCGGTCTGCAGGCGGCGTTCGATCGCCATCGCCCAGGGGGCGTTGACCTGCGCGCCGAACGGGGTGAGCAGGCACACGCGCCAGTCGCCGAGTTCATCGCGGAACCGCTCGACGATGATGGTGCGGTCGTCGGGGAGGGCGCCCGCGATCTCGTGCTGTTCCTCGAGGTAGGTGACGAGGTTGTCCGCCGCCCAGGCATCGAGGTCGTGGTCGGCGGACAGCCGTGCGAGTTCGGTGTCGCGATCCTCGGTGGCGTGGGCCAGGACCTCGCGGTGGAAGGCGCCGATCGCCCGACCGAGCTCAAAGGGGCGGCCGGGTCCATCGCCGTGCCAGAACGGCAGCTTGCCGGGCTCGCCGGGGGCGGGGGTGACGACCACGCGTTCGTGGGTGATGTCCTCGATGCGCCAGGTCGACGCGCCGAGCACGAACGTCTCGCCCGGGCGGGACTCGTGGACCATCTCCTCGTCCAGTTCGCCGACCCGTGCGCCGTCGGGTAGGAACACCCCGAACAACCCGCGGTCGGGGATCGTGCCGGCGTTGGTGACCGCCAGGCGCTGCGCCCCGGCGCGGCCCCGGATCGTGCCCTGCACCCGGTCCCACACGATCCGAGGTCGCAGCTCGCTGAACTCGTCCGACGGGTAACGGCCGGACAGCAGGTCGAGCACGGCGTACAGCACCTCGTCGGTCAGCTCCGTGAACGGGGCTGCGCGCCGGACGAGCGCCGCCAGCGCGTCCACCTCCCACTCGTCCATCGCGGCCATGGCCACCACGATCTGCGCCAGGACATCCAGCGGGTTGCGGGGGTAGCGGGTCGCCTCGATGTCGCCGTCGTGCATGCGGCGCGTGACCACGGCGGTCTCCACGAGGTCGCCGCGGTACTTCGGGATCAGCACCCCGCGGGATGGTTGGCCGACCTGGTGGCCGGACCGCCCGATGCGCTGCAGGCCGCGGCTGACGGCGCCGGGGGAGGCGACCTGGACGACCAGGTCGACCGCACCCATGTCGATGCCCAGTTCCAGCGACGAGGTGGCGACCAGACCCCGGAGCTTGCCGGACTTGAGCTCGTCCTCGATCTGCAGCCGGCGTTCGCGCGACAGCGAGCCGTGATGGGCTTTGACCAGTTCAGCGGGGGGCTGGTCCGGCGGGTCGGCCAGGGCGAGGTCGAGCTCCTCCTCGGACAGCCCCTGCTGGCGCAGCTCGGCCTCCCG
>Ga0207421_10004859_pt1 | contig 15299 bp, 7 predicted proteins | sample SodLakKL_010_SED_4_FD_187542 | JGI IMG/M metagenome (GOLD analysis project Ga0207421, IMG submission 187542) | Alkaline sediment microbial communities from Lake Tanatar, Kulunda Steppe, Russia - 8KL_010_SED (SPAdes) (version 2) | ecosystem: Environmental > Aquatic > Non-marine Saline and...
CGGTGCCAATTTCCTTTCCGTTTGAGAGGTCAACTATCAGTGCTCTGACTGAATTTGTACCGTAATCCAAGCCGATTGAGTAATACATATACATTCCCTTTAATAAACATACTTTCAAAAAAATTGAAGTTGGTTTTGATTGTTCAACAAGACAAAAGCTCCTGGCGAGCCCTTATGTGTACCGCTCTGTCAGTCATTATCTGAAGAAATTCTTGAGGCAGTTTTATAAGTTAACGAAACTGTCTGCCTGACAATCTATTTCTTAGAAGTACAGATTTTTAAGCCTTGTTTTATAAATACCTTTTCTTATCCTGATTCAAGAAAAACATAATGCCGTTAGCCCTTGGGGCCCATGTTTTTGAATAGATACAGACCTTCTTTACCGGGTGCCAGTACATCTTTGAATCCATTTCCGGTAATATCATCAACCCAAAAATAAATACCCACACCGCTATGTTCTTCAGCAGGGCCATAATCCAGTGTTACCCTCTTAAAGGTTCCATTTTCAATCTTGAAATAATACACACCCACCGGATCAAAGGCCCCTGGGTCCGCTCCGCCGTGGGCAAGATACCGTTTCCCGGTAACCAGTTCCAAATTGCCATCACCGGTAATATCAACCATCATCATATCATGATACTGCGAACGGTTGGTATCGATATCATGGCGAATCCAGGCTCGTTCGCCTTGTTCATCAACCGACTGCTCCCACCAGTGGAGCCCATAATCATGCGCCTGACCGACAATCAAATCCGCCTTGCCGTTGCCATTTACATCATGAACGATAATGGGTACGCTGGCTGAGCCGAGGTTGAACTCGGCATGGAATATCCAATCCTGCTCAAACGGACGTTCAGGTGCTTCAAACCATCCATTAGCCATTACAATGTCGCCTCGACCATTGCCGTTTATATCTCCAAAGCCAACACCGTGACCACTTGGATCTTCAGAGATGACATATCTGTTGAATTCTCCAGTACCTTTGCCATTTTCATCACGAACCAATTGGAAAACAAGCTGTTTGTTACCCGGAAGATTGGGGACGATTTCCTTATAACCATCCCCATTAATATCCCAAAATCGCGTTGTTTCAATGGCCCCGGTCTCGGATATATCGTGCAGTGGCCACTCAACCGATTGCCCTTTTGGATTTTCACGCCAACGAAGCGTATGGCCAAAAAATCCGCCGGTTATGACATCAAGGTAGCCGTTGCCGTTGACATCCATCGGAAAATTGGAAAAATCATCATAGTAATCGCCTACCTGCTCGATATCACCGACTTTGTGCTTGCGCTCAAAATCCGGGCCTTCATACCAGAACTCACCTGAATAAATATCCATAATTCCGTTGTTATTGATATCAAACGCCGAGGCAGATTCAAATGTACCCGTGCCTATGCGCATCCGCTCAAAATGCATGCTTCCTTCGATATCAACAACCGGACCAGGGAAAAATGGTTCAAAAACCAGCGGTAGATCTTCGTCTTCTATGTGAATTGAGGTTTTTAGGTCGGGTATAGCCGATCCGTCCTGTTCAGTCATTTTTACAGAAAAAGCCCAGCCAGCGGTATCTTGTGTCACCTTAATCATCACCAGATTCCAGCCCTTATCCAACTCTGCATCGAATACGTTTTGAGCTGGCATCCAGCCGCGCGAAGCATGCTCTTTACCGTAAAGCGTCTCATTGATCCAAAACTTAAATCCATCATCGCTGCCCACCTCTACACGAATACTGCGCTGCTGATCTGACCAGACTTTCTTTCGACAATAGGCAACACTATGGTTTTCCGGGAAATAATGGTGCAAATCAACCATGTAAAAATGCTCCGGCGATGTTCCAGCCGATATTTGTGTCCAGGGAATAACCTCGCCATGCTGTGATTCAGGCGGGAAACGCTTGTCAAAAAGTTCACGCAGGTCGTTGCTTTCCACGGTATAAGGCGCCGAAACCTCCCAGTCGGTTAGATAACTACGGTTCTCTTCATAGATTTCCAGTACTTCTTGTGCACTGTCCAAAACAGATTCATTTTTAGAAGTTTCCAGAATAGCCTCCATTGCATCAGCCGTCTGATGTGGATATTCTACGACTGTGGTTTCGGCAATGCTGACAGCAGCAACTTCGGCCTCACGCCCTAAATCCTGATCGCCGACAAATTCAACCGCCATCTGAAGTGCCGGTAAAGCAGGAATATCAGCCAAAGCGCTCATGACTTGTCGCTTTTCCGTTACGCGCGGTGCCATATCCATCGCTTTATGGAGATGTTGCACTTTTTCTTCCGCGCTCAAAAACTCAGCTATCCTTACCTGGCGGATAAAACCCCGCAACGCTATGATCTTACGACTAGTCTCTTCAGTCGTTTGAGCAACTTCATAAAGCAGATCAAGAGGTGATGCATCCGGCCAATTGGCCAAACCGCGCAAGGCCGTCATTTGTGCCTCCGGATCGTCCCCATGCAGGGCAGTTTTAAGCAGTTCATATCCTGCCGGATCACCTAACTCTGCTAAAGTCTCCAATGTATGCCTTAGTTTATCAACATCATCAAGTGCATAGCGTTTGGCAATCAGGGAGTCCGTGGCCACATCACGCATGTCAGTACGATGTGCAACAGACACCAAGGCTCTTTGGCCAAGGCCCATTTCACGCATCTCTAAACCTGTGTAAAGTTCAACAATTTTGTAAATATGTTCGGGCTGTCCAAGTTGTCCAATGGCGCGCCAGGCCTCCTGTCGAACACGCCGGTCAGTGTCATTAACAGCATCAAATAAAAGCGGTAACGACATCGCGAGATTCTTACCAACAAAGGCGCGAATCACTTCAACCCGCTTGGCCGAATCATCGGTCTGGTATTCCGCTTTAAATTTTTGCACTGGGTCTTCTAAATCCAATTCATACAATAATTGTCGAGCCGCCCTCTGCTCTTGACCAGTTGAACCGGCTGCGTGATGAATCAGCAATGATGGCACAGCATCATCATCCATAACCACAAGCCCCTGCAACGCTGCCAAACGAGCTGTGAGGGATGGACTTTCCAACTGGTCAACGATAGCCTCAAACGCCATCGCATCGCCCCGAATCGCCAGAGCGGACACAAACGCAACCTTTTCGGTTCCCGAAAGATCAGGTAACCGCTGCACTAACATCTCCGTGACCGGTTGGCCTTCAATGTCTGTGGAGAGTCTGGCCGCCATTCGCAGCATATAGGGGCACTGCTCATTTACGGCGTTATCCAGCGCCGCCAGTGATCTATCCGGATAATTGTAAACGATGTTTCGTAATGCCGCAGCTCTAACATTGGGCGGGTTTCGGTCTTCCAGGAGCGTGTCGAACATTGCTTCGGCATCGCCGCCAGCTTGCTGGTACGCCTCAGCGCATAAGAGATAGGCTTCGGCCAGTGCTGTGTTTACTTCGGCTTCAGCTTCACGATTCATTGCGTCTTCAATCGAAGCTGCTGCCTGTGGTGTGCCAATTTGTCCAAGCGCCCAAGCCGCGGCAACAGCCGTTTTAACGTCGGAAGAAGATAAGAAGCCCTCAATATCCGCAACGGCTTTGTCCGCACTTGTGCGTCCCAGCGAATGAATCAGGCCAATACGGAGATGGCCGTCCGTTTCATCCAGCGCGTCCATCATTGCCTGCTGAGCGGATTCTGTTCGAATACCCTCTAAAGCATATCGTGCCATTTGACCCAACTTCTCATCAGTCAGAAATGCAGCAATGGCTGGGACTTGTTGATCTGTACCAATACGCTCCATTTGGCGGAGCACAAAGTCCTTACACCAACTTGTGGCCTCTTCGCTGTCAAGCAGCTCTGCCAGTCGGTGGGTAATTACCTCACGGGCGGACGGGTCGGCGACAGATTCATTAATCAACTTCTCTGCTTGTATAAAGGGTACTCGACTTTTATCGAATTCCATTGCCTTTAAATCTGGAATCAACTCATTGATTGCCGTCTCAACAGCCGCTATCGGACTTGTGAAAAACATCAAGGATAAAATTAAGATTAATATACTATATTTCATTTTTTTACTCCAAACCAAATGGTTTATCATTAAATTTGTTATCACTGTCATAACCGCCAGGGGCTTCGCATAGAACGTGACAGCAGCCGGTCTGCCTCGGCGTTGTTGACAAAGCGTTCAAGGTCAGGGTCCCACTGCGCTTTCTTCTGTCCCAGGCGCATCATTATATTACAGATATGGGCAATACTCAGGGAGCGATGTGCTATTCGGTATGGGGCAACCGTTTCACCACGCGTACGAATACACTCAAGAAAATTATCAAGATGACCTCCGCTGACCCACATTTCAAGCATTCGTTCTTCTTCCAGGGCTTCACTCAGCAGGTGGTCTGGTTCGACATTGAGCTGCTCCCGCGTGATGTGGACCTTACCGTGCTCGCCTTCAAAAGTCACACCCCAGGGACACTTGCTGTGATCCGTCGACAGGTGCATCACCGTTCCATCGTCATAGGTACACTGAAAGTCATAAGTTAGTGCGGTGTCATAAATACCATCATTGGGAAAGGTACCGCTGCCTTCAAAGGAGACTGGGCCAGTGTCATCTTTTTTGATACCCCATTGCGCTGCATCAATGTGGTGGGCCCCCCAGTCACACAATGAGCCTCCGGAGTAGTCAAATATCATCCTGAAGGCTCCATGTGTTCGTGCTGGATGATAGGGTACTTTAGGTGCCTGACCGAGCCAAAAATCAAAATCGAAGTGGTCGGGAACCGGTTCCGGCTCTACAACCGGCCCTTCCGGTGAGCCGGGAATTCCGACCTTGACTCGACTGACTTTGCCGATCGCGCCGGAATGAACCAGCCTAACGCCCCGCGTAAAGCTGTTGAGAGAACGCTGAAGCGTGCCGGTCTGAACAACAGCACCATATCTTCGAGCGGTATCAACCATGACTTTCCCTTCTTCAATGGTTAATCCGAGCGGCTTCTCAGTATATACATCTTTGCCGCTTCGAATCGCCCATAACGAGGGAATAGCATGCCAGTGGTCCGGTGTGGACACCACTACAAAGTCAATATCCTGCCGGTCAATGATCTTTCGAAAATCTTTATATGCGGCACAGTCCTTATTACCATATCGCCCATCAATAGCCTCTTTGGCTTGGTCGAGTAAAATTTGATCAACATCACAAACCGCTACAACCTGAACTTCATCATAGCTTGCAAAGGCATTCATGTTCTGTGCGCCCATACCGCCAACACCAATACAGGCGCAGGTCAGGCGATTCGATGGCGAAGGGCGATGCGCATTTCCCAAAGCGCTTGATGGGATGATATAAGGCATAGCTACCGCCGCCAAGGATTTACCTAGAAATTTTCGTCTAGTGATATTACTCATTATAAAAAACCTTTCTCTATTCTACTATTACTATTCTGTTGGCTTTTCAATCAATTCACCAAACCGATGTCCAATCGCCAAGGCCGGATCTAGCGGTGCATCAACGCCCTTGCAATCTGGAGGAATTGAAATCAAATCTTTCGGTGCAACAGCTTTGCCTTCAAAGGCTGGCAGCCATTTACGCTCGGCTTCAAGCATCTCGCTGCACATCTGGCGAATCTCGCTGAGCGTCAATACCGCACCGGCCAGGGGATCCATCGCAACGGCGTGAACAATTTTCTCCGGATCGCTTTCTATAGCAGCCTCGGCAACCAGAATCTGGCTGTTTACATTGCTCATGCAGGCGGCAGCACACTGTGAGGGCAGATCGCCAATTTTAGATGGGTGCAAACCGTTGTCGTCGGCAAACGTAGGAACTTCGACACAGCAGCCGTTCGGCAGATTTGTGATATATCCATCATTACGTACATTGCCCATAAAGCGGAATGGTGTTCCCGTAGTAACCGCTTCCATAATATATGAACAATACTCAACACTCCTTCTGTCGATGTGAGTAGACTCAAACTCCAGTGGATCATGCTCAGCATACTTTTCTGCTATCGTCTTACACCAGTTATAATAAGCACCGCTTTCACCACCAAAACTAGGCTCATCACAGTAGGTATCGAGGGCTTTTTGATTTTTGCGGAACCAAGGCAGGTATTCGCTTAAATGTCCGGTGCTTTCGGTCATAAAATACCCAAAATGCCTCATGACTTCACCACGAACTTTTTCGTTTTTATAATACTCTGCTTTTTCAAAAAGTTCTTTGAACTTGGGATACAAATCACGGCCATGGTGCTCTAACTTAAGAAACCAATCCATATGGTTTATACCGCCGCAAAGATAAGATATTTCTTCTTTGGGCACCCCACAGTAGCCAGCAATTAAATCCAGTGTAGTTTGTACACCATGACACAATCCAGTAAAACTGACTGTTGATTCCTTGCCCAAGGCAAGACAATTAGCAGCCATTGGGTTTGCGTACTGAAGCATAATAGATCCAGGCTTAGCCAATTCTTCCATATCAGCGGCAATTTCAAGCAAGACCGGAATTGTTCGCAATCCTCTGAATGCACCACCAGGGCCAAGCGAATCGCCGATGCACTGGTCAACTCCATATTTGAGAGGAATCTTATAATCGTGTTCAAAAGCTTCAACACCTCCAACTTGAATCATAATGACGACAAAATCAGCATCTTTTATAGCTTCTCTTCTGTCGAGTGTCGCTCTGATTTTTGCCTTTAAGTCGTTGTCCTTAACCATTCTTTTGGCGAATTGCTCCATACTTCGCAATTTCGGCTCAGCTAAATCCATCAAAACAATTTCAGAATCCATTAGTGATGGTGTCGCAAGTATGTCATTGAGCAACGTCTTACAGAACACTACACTACCGGCACCTATCATAGCAATTTTTTTACTCATAGCTTTTACTCCTAAATAATCGTTTTCAAAATTTTCAATCATATCTACATTAACATCAAAACATTTGAATGCTTTATTACACTATACAACCTATCCATTTGCGACCTCAATTAGTTGCGGGCTTTCAAGCAAACCATAATCTTTGATCCTGTACTCTTCCTGCCATAAAGGGTTCGACGCTCTGTATGAGTCAGGACCAACCCATTGAGGATATTCTGTCGAAATATGCAACGGGCCAAATGCGTTACGCAATGACCCCAAAAGTCGTATCTGGAATAGATTTTCACCATCCTTTAGTGCTTCAGTAACATCAACACAATGATCGCCATAGAAGACAATAGGCATCGGGCAACCATTGACCGTTACTTCTATCGCTGTTGCCGCATATCTTCCAAATGAAAGCAAGTAGCGATTTTTGCTTTTTTTATGAAGCGTTTCTTTTGCTGTGTATGTAACATGTCCCGCATAAAAAGGTAGCCCCTGGGACGACCATGTACCAAGGTCGATACATTTCGACTCTTTTGTAATTACAAAAGTCCCTTGCTTTTGCGAAACCCCAAAAAGGCCAAGAATATAAACAATTTCCAGATCTGTAAAACGATCGAACTGTCCTTCTATAACCAATTGATTTTGCGACTGCCTAAAAGTTTCTTTGGGTATGGTGATTTTTTTTATAGCGGGATCAACCCACCAAGAGTCAACTTTTGAGTTATCAATTAATGTGTCATTTAACCTTAACGACCATCGATCAGGTTGTTCAATCGCGAGGCATACATCATTCCTAAATTCATCATTTATTTCAAATTTATAAGTCAATTTTATACTTGCCGTTCGCCCAAGAGATTCATCGCGACTTGCCCAGGGTTGCACCATTGTATTTCCTCTTTGAGGCAAGCCTAATTCATTTCTTAACCATTCATCAACTTGAATTATCTCCATGTTGCTTGCCGATAAATTCTTTCCTTTATCAGTTACTGCTGAGATATCGGCGGTATCCATTAAAAAAACATTTACATCGCTTAGTTGGCTTTCATTCGGATCGATATCTATTTTTTTAGTTGCCACGGTTTTGCTTGCCTTGCAATATCTTGGCAAATCATCTCTCTGACTTACAAGCCGCAACAACGCTGAACCGGTAGAAGGCATATTAAGATTCAAAACTGTTTGCCCGCCTATCGCATCAGCAGGATAATCATAAATACTACCTGTAAAAGGATCCCACCACTGAACTTGTTGGATATCATTCTCTTCTGTCTGAAAGGTTACTGTAATGTTTGACTTTGACTGTGTTCTATTTGTATTTACCAGAAATAGTATATAACCTAAATTATCCCTGCGCAACTGATAAATGATATCTGAATCCTCAACTCCCTGATCATTAACAATGCTCACTCTGGTAACGTTGTCTTTTAATGCTCTTAAAATTTCAGTTTTTTCCTGGGCAATTATTTCAACGGGACCCAAAATTTTCTTTATATCAGCACATTGACCTTCTATTGTACGCGGAACCTCTTCGATAAAAACTACACGCCCACCCGCATCGATAAACTTTTTTAAAGCCTCAAGAACATTTGATCGGATTGTAAGCATCTTTGGAACAACAATCGCGGAGTATCGCATTCTCCCAACTCTAAATACCGGCCCGTCTGGCATTATCTCAACTCTGGCCGACATATTTTCAATAAGCTGCTCATCTAAAAAATCAAAATCTAGATGCTGTCCAATTAATATATTCGTTAAATCATCAATGGACTTATCGACATCACCGATTGAATTGCTCGATCCACTGCTCTGATTCTCTTTTGAGTTAAAAGTATCACTGTTCAGCAAAAGAGTTGCACTTTCGAGAGGATGAAGCACCGCAAGGCTGCAAATTGGTTCACCTTCGGTTAAGAGTACATTTAGGCGTGCAAAATAATCCTCAATAACACGATATTCCCTCCACCATGGAGTATGGAAATGAATAGATGCCGGATAATCTCTTTTGGCTTCTCCTGCTAGCGTATAGTGTGATAAATGCGGGCATCGCAATGTAATTCCAAGTGCCGCTTGCCAATCACCAATATATTTGTACGTCTCAAAAGTCGTCTCCCAACCTGTACAGCCATAAAGCTCTGACAAAACCCATTTTCGACCATTCTGACGGGCAACAGAGACACATTGTTTAGCAGTTAAATAATGTTTCCAGTACTGAGTCAGATTATCAATACCGGGGGCATGCATATGTTCATAAAACTGCATACAAGAACCAACCACCGAAGCATTGGATGAGACCGGTTCTTCCAGAAGTACATGCCCTGTAAAAAGAAGATCATTCTTCTGGCACCACTGGCTAATCTGCTTAGAAAAAGCCTCAACAAACATCTTTGTCTTGCAGCGATGGTAATGGTAACGAGCTTTGCTGAAAGATCCGTCGGAATTGTCAAAGACCAACTCAGGCAGATGCTCGGTTATGTCGTAGCCGAACATATCTGAAAAAGACCTGGGCAGTGTTTGTGTCCAGGGAAGTGACATGCCAAACTCCCATAAATCTCTAAAAACTGCGCCATGCATCGGTTCGTCAGTAAAAATTCCCGGAATAGTCTTACCAAAATGTGATCCCATTGCCTCTTTGTATTTCTCGTGGGTTTTACGAATAAACTCGGAAACGGCTTCACGATTCAAAGTGTCCAGATAACCACCACCATTAAACCAAGACATAGCTTTCATTGGCTCAACAGTGAAAATGAGAACTTTTTCACTATCAGCCACTTTGGCTTTTTGCAAATCATAAATGCGACGGTAAGAAAGAATACGCCCTTCACTGAATTTTACTGAAAATACATATTCCGTGTCATTGCACGACCTTGGCATATTCTGCTTATCAGTTATAACCAGCTTTAACTGCTTCATTCGATATTTAGTATCTTTGGTGATTATCCCTCCTGCCGCTCCAGAGGGCCAGCGATCTTCATCATAAAGCCAGGCTTCCATTCCTCTTGAAGCCGCTTCATCCACACAATCACCAATTAACTCAAACCATATTGGGCTGAGATATTCAGTTAACAAACCAACCCGCGAATGCATAAAAAACCCGCCAAACCCCATCTCGTTGAAAACGCTTATCTGTCGACGGAGTTCTTTGTCCTCTAAATCGCCGTTGAGCGACCAGAATGGCTTACTGCGGTATCTGTTGTCCGGTTCTCTAAACTGTTTCCACATTGATAACATCTTTATAGGTAGTTGCCTTAGACTCATTTGAAACCACTTCTATTCCAGGGGGAACCTGTATATCGGTAACCACCTTGCTCCCTTTATTTTCATGTTGAACCTTAATATCACCAAGGCAAGTGGGAAATACACCTTCCACCCATTTTAGACGGCCGAGTTTTGGCCTGACCTCGACTTTTTTAAAGCCCACTTCTAATGGTTTAATGCCCAATATATGTTCACTTAGCCAAGCTGTCGGCCCTGAGGCCCAACCGTGGCACAGGCTTTGACGGAGACCTTTATAGCAATATTCGCCAAAGTCAGCATGAATATCCTTTTTCTCGGGCGGCGTTATCTCATCAATACGAGCTGCATTCTCTGTCCAGTCTATATTGAATTCTTCCCAGAAGGTTGTTGCACCCAAATCAAGCATACCGCCCCAATATCGGTTAATAATATCAAGGGCCTTATCGATAGCACCTGCTCGAGCCATAGCTTGCAGCACATAGTAGCCATAAAAAGTTGACATGTTACGGCACCCGTCAATCTGCAGCAGTCTTTGAGTCATTTCTCTGGCGTCTGCGATACCCGCAAGAACCATCAAAGCACCGGCTTGCTTGCTGCCATTTGGATCCGGAATATAGTCACGCATCAACTTTACATAAGCGGTACATTTGCCGGCCATATCAGCATCGCCTAGAAGTTCACATAGTTCAGCAGACCTATCTAAAGCCATCAACAACAAACTGTGAAGTCCGGCATGGATTGCAATTTTATTGCTGCTCGATGGCCAATCTAAAAAACGATGCCCTGTTAATGTTTCTCCTCCATCCTTACCAACACACTGAAAAAGTATTTCCAGCAGGGACAGAAGGTAATCTTTTTGCTGCATGAGATAGTTTAAGTCTGCACTATATTGAAACCAGCAGTGGTGAGCTAAAATCCACCACAAAGAATAGGAACTGATACCATTCATCCATTCAGGAAGCTCAGTGGTATCGCGCATCAGGTCAAGACTTTCGGGTACTACTTTGTTAAAGCCAAAGACAGAATTAATCGTCATAATTTCAGGATGAATATCACCAACCCATACTAATCTATCTCTCTTTATCCCATCCCAAAGGTACTCCTGCATGTTAAGATGGACCGTATAGGCACCAGTACTCCATACAGAGTTCAAACGCTCATCATTACAACTAAAACTGCCTCTGTATGGAATATCCCGGAAAACAAATAGTGCCTGCACACCCGCTAAACACAGAAAAGTGTCACTATCAAGAATATCTATTCGGACAAATCGAAAACCACTTTGGCTTGTCTGGAAACTACCCATCCAGGGCACTTTGACCATCTGATCTCGAATAGCATGATCATTTGTGGCGTTGCCCTTGCCGCCGAGTTCGCTCATCGCTTCGCTAACCGATTCCCCCAGCCTTATCCGAATTCGAACAGGTTTATTATCAGTAGTATCTGTTACCCTCAATTGAACACTGCCGTGCAGTTCTCGACCAAAGTCCAGAAGGATCGAAGCAATATCCCCATGATTTTGCATTCTGCATACGTTGGAATTACTGAATACAATATGCCCATTGTCAGTTTGCAACAGCAATTCCGGATTATAAACATTGCCACTTTGCCAAACCAAACGAGTTGGAGCTATATATTCAATTTTATGCTCATTACTCATTTTTTTCTGCTTTCTCCGCTGAATTTGATATAACTTTCAATGACCAGTTGTCGGGTACTATAACCCTAAGTTTTTCGGTTTGGCCCTCGCGTACATTGATCAATATCTGTTCATCTTTAACAGTGATGTCAAGAAGTTTCCCGTGCCAGCGAATTGAAGTAACCGTTAGCGCTGGCCAATCTGACGGCAAGCTTGGTTGTATTTCTATTGCATCCAACCTTGGATTCAGCCCCATAAAGCCATAAATCATCACTTGTGGAACCATTATATTTTCCAAAAACTCCGAATCAAGCCCGAGACCGCCAGCAGTTCCGCCGCCCTGAAGCGTACCTTTCTCGGTTTTAGCATAATACTCTCTGTAACCGCCTTTTTCCTGCACCTCATCGAACCACTCAATAATCTCCTGAAGTCTATTCCATGCGTTTTCCGGGCCGAAAAGTTCAAGCCGATTCATTATGTCATAATAGGACCACGCAAGCACACCACCGCCGTCCTGAACCTGATCGCCCCATTCAAACACCAATGGCTCCCACGAATACTTACAATAGTTGACATTTCGTTTCGTTGACATACGAGGCGCAAAACGCCAATAATAAATATCGTCGCCTTTAGATGTATCTGTGTCAATTATGCGATCGCCATCTATCCATTCATAAACCTTTTTTGCTTGCTCATTCGACGCAAGTCCGTAATAGATGGTTTCCAGGTTATGATACACCCATCCGTAATCATAGATTTTGCCATCTCTATCAACCCCTACCACGAAACGTTCAGTTTCCGGATTCCAGAAAATGCTTTTCGCCTGCTCTTTTATCTTTTCGGCCAAACCACGTAGATAAGCGGGGTCGAGTCTCATCGGGCCGCCGGGAATATTCCATTGCGGATGAGCAGCAACCTGCTCTTCAAGTGCAGCCATTCGTTTAAGGCAGTCATATAAAAACAGTGTTGCTGCTGCGTCCTTGCCGCCGTGCGGAATAAGGTCGAAGTAACCTCCACCCATACCCTTTCCATAATAAACAACACGATTGCCTTCTTCGTCAAATCCTCTGCCAGGCCTGCCGTCATGGCCAACCCAGGGCGAGTTTATGCATTTGTACGATTCAACCTGAAACTCATCAATAGCATACCGAAGTGCTTTTCGCCACCGGTTCATCTGAGTTCTCAGGAAATTCAAATCACCTGTCCAGCGAAGATAGTCTGTGCTGCCTTGAATCCAGACCAAATTGTTAACTCGGTGCCGGCTGTCAACGCTTGTAAAAGTTCGGGCAATCGTTATGTTCGCTCCTTCTGCACCAAGTATATTCAGCCGAATCTGAGTTAACGTATCCTGCACATCCAGCATTGGATACAACGGTACTGCTGTATGGAGGGTGCCTGACTGTTGCTTTACTGAAAAATAACTTCTTTGTTTTTGAGTGTATTCAGGATTTTTTTCGGTTATCCAGTCCAGATAAAAGACTGCATCTTCAGGCACATTTTCCAGTTGCCAGTGCAATGTTATAAATGGCGTAATGATTCCTTTGGCCTCGAATTCAGGAGATGTCAGCACTGCCCTGTCACTGGCCAATTCAATATGTAATCCATTTGCCTGGGTTCTATGGTCTATTCCATCGAAAATCCAATCGCCTATGTCTTCAGTTTGCTCAGTGTCTAAACCCAAACCTTCATAAGGATTGCGCTCTGCAAAATGCCAGCCTGTCCCTTCAGACTGTGTCCATAACGGAAAAGGCCACCCCTCCGGATGTGCCAAGCCAATATGCTGCATACTTGAGACATAACCGTCCGGTGTCATCCTGCGGTTGGACAGCAGCTTTCTTATGCCCCGACGGAATTCATGGAACCGTGGATCCTCTCCGGTATCCGCCCAAGCCAGGGACTTCATCAGATAGACATCATTGTATGTTGGGCCAGGATAAAACAGATAATGATGGTAAAACATTTGTCTAACCGTATTGACTTCGCTTTCCATGCCTGGAACCTCAAATTGCGGAAAGCCGTCAGGAATGCTATGAATATCTCGCGGCCTTATTTCTTCTACGACTTCCGGCCCGGCAAAAACAGTAATTGCTAAGAAAAAAATTGTGCAACCGATACCTAACGATAATGCCTTTTGCAGTCTCACTTTTTTATCTCCTATGAATAACTAATATTTACATTCTTTTATTGAGGAAATCATTGCTTCCACATTTTCTCTTGGTGTTTTTATATCCAAATCATGACTGGAAAAAATCAAACCTCCATCAGGTTTTCCCAGCAGTTCAAATTGCTGGACAATGTGAGCATGTACCTGTGCAGGACTGCCTTGCGGGATAATAAAACTGTTATCCATGGCGCCATAAACGGCCATTTTGCCAAAATATTTTTCGGCATACTCCTTTGTATCATTGACACTGGGCTGAAGCGGATTAATCGCGTCCACTCCAAGCCTAAAGAATAAGTCCATCAGATCGTCTGTGATTTTTCCACAACAATGAAACATTGTCGGAATCCCAAAGCTATCAGCAACCTCTTTCATCCTGCGAGCATAGTCAAAGCTATGCTCCCAAATCATCTGCGGAGACATTGAAAGTCCCTGCGAAGTAGCAACATCTTCCATCAGGTACAAAGCAGTAATACCCATCTGGCAGGCCTTTTCTACGGCCCGAACCTGAATATCCGTAATACGTCGGCCCAGTTGCTTGAACGGCTCCTCGTATTCATACAGATCCATATAAACATTTTCATAGCCGCGCATCTGCCCGGCAATGATACCCCACGCTGTCGGCATGTCCAGAATTACAGCCTTATCAGGGAACTCACGTAAATCCTGCTCAATCAATGCATAGACTTCCGGCAGACTGGGGTCGGGCAAAACGATGTCCTCGGCATCAGACCAATTTTTAAAAAGCGGCTCTTCCAACCACTCCGTGCCGGTATGTTCAACCATCTTACCGCTTGGAAAATCGAGCCGTGCGAATGTCTCAATCACATCAGCGCCATAATGTTTTACACGCCAATGCCGATGCCCGATTTCTTTTTCATACTTGTCCATAAGCCGCCGATCCATCCAGAAATTAAATGGAACACGGTCCGGCTTTTGGTGTCGTAGGGCCATTAAAAAACGTGTCTTGGAATCCATTCTATCGACAAAGCTCCTTTAAACATCTTATATACTGATAGTTCTCGTACTCAATTATCCTTGGAATGCTGTGATCCAAACTTGGCACCCATTCGAAACTCTTGCGATCCTTGATCAGAAAAGTACCACAGTATCCCGATGATAACGCCGTTCTAAATCTTTCACGCTCCGTCATATTAAGGAATACCCACAATTTCAACATCATCAATTCGGATGCTTCGATTTGAAGACAAATCCATATTCAACTTTAAACGAAAGCTGTTGTTAAAGAACTGAGCGTCGCTGCCTTCGTTTTTGATCACATCGCTATAATACATCCAGACGCCCTGCCAGTGACTTTCCGAATCGGCAAGCTGGCCAACGGTTATGTCATCGCTGCCGTTATGGTAACGGACATTTAGCTCGTTGCCGCTGGCTGTATCCAATTTATAACGGAACGAAATACGAGCCGCCGAATAGCCGCTAAGGTCAACAGTAGGACTGTCCAGAT
>Ga0207421_10004860_pt1 | contig 15296 bp, 16 predicted proteins | sample SodLakKL_010_SED_4_FD_187542 | JGI IMG/M metagenome (GOLD analysis project Ga0207421, IMG submission 187542) | Alkaline sediment microbial communities from Lake Tanatar, Kulunda Steppe, Russia - 8KL_010_SED (SPAdes) (version 2) | ecosystem: Environmental > Aquatic > Non-marine Saline and...
CCTGGATATGGTGGGCCCGGAAGAAACATACCAGGTAGTTCCTTCCGGAGGAAGGTTGCTTTTAAGTTTAATGATGATTGTTGGCCGCCTGGAAATATTTACGGTATTAATATTCTTTACATCGCTGATACGTAGATATTAATATTTACTGTAAGGCAATTATGTTTTAAAAAGTAACTAATCAAGCCAGGTAAAGGTAAGTTAAGAGGCATTGCATTGTGTTTAGCGGGGGCGGTTCGAGCGTCACCTTTAGCTGTGCGTAAGGCCGAAGGGAAGACGATGGAACCATCCCCCTGGCGCAGCAGTGGATGCCTGAGTAGTTACTTAAACAAATGGTAAAAGGGGTGCGGCTGTTTGCAGAAACCTGTAGATGCATTTAACCAGGTTGCCTCGGGCACGTTTTTACCAGTCTACCTGTTAACCGGCCCGGAGCTGTATTTAAAAGAAGAGTTTCTGCGAAAGCTCTGCCTGCATTACCGGGGTAGCGGGGAGGACACTAAAGAAGTGCGCCGGTTTGAAGGCAGGGATGAAGACACGCTGGAGGAAGCAATAGAGGAATTAAAGCGCCGTGAACTATTTACTTCGGGAAATAAAATCGCCATATTCAGGAACCCCCCCCTGCTGGAAGCTCCCTCAGCCCGGGGAAGTAAAAGTACAGGAGGTGCCGGGAGCCGGGGAGAAAAGAAAAAATCAGAAGATGAAGCCCGGAGGAAAGAGGAAGAACAACTTTTAAGCACTTACTGGGAAAAAGAAATTTCCCGGGAAATTCCCGGGGGCATCCTGGTTTTGTGGGTGGAAAATTGTGACCGCCGGAAAAAACCGTTTAAAATGCTGGATAGCTACGGGGCCGCGGTAGATTGTTCTTCCCTTAAAGGGGAAGAACTAAAAAAATGGGTTAAGAGCCGGGCAAAAAAGATGGGCAAAAATATATTACCCGCTGCGGTGGAAAAACTTATCCTTGCCACGGAAGGCGATATGCTTCGTATAACCCGTGAGCTGGAAAAGGTGGATTTGTATTTAAAAGAAGAAGAAAAAGAAATTACTCCGGAGCTGGTAGAGAAACTGGTGCCGGCTGATCCCCGGGGAAACATATTTTCACTGGTGGACGGACTGGGAGAAGGAGACCTGGACAAGGCTTACCGTCAGTTGAAAGCGCTTTATATGCTGGGGGAGCCACCGGTTAAAATCCTTCATATGATAGTGCGCCATTTCCGGTTGCTTTTGTCTACGGTTTCCCTGCAGCAGCAGGGTTATTCCAGCCGGGAGCTTCATTCCGTGTTGCAAGTCCATCCTTTTGTTTCTCGCAAGCTCAGCCATCAGTCGGGACGGTTTACCGTAGCAGGCTTGAGGGATATTTACAGGCTGCTGCAACAAACAGACCTAGAAATTAAAAGCGGCAGGGTGGACCCGCACCGGGGAATAGAACTTTTGATGGGAAAGCTTGCACAGGTTGAAAACAAGTAACTATTCGGGTTTTGACCGGACAGGAAGCAATAAAGAGAGGTAAAAACCGGCCGGGGTAGATCCGATAAAAAAGGTGGTTTGGTTAAATGAACCTGGGTTTGATAGGCTGCGGATACATTGGCAGGGCCATTGCCGGGGCGGTTAAAGAGGGTAAAATAAAAGGGAAACTTCAGGTAATTACTGCTTTAAATGTTTCCTCCGTGCAGGAAATTGCCCGGGAGCACGGGTGCAGTTATGTTACCAGCGTGGAAGAATTCTGGGATTATCCCATGGACCTGGTGGTAGAAGCTGCTTCGCAGGAAGCGGTAAAGCAGTACCTCCCGGATGCTTTAAACAGGGGTATTGATGCCATGGTCATGAGCATTGGTGCTTTTGCTGACAGTTCTTTTTCAGAACGGGTAACCAGGCTGGCCCGGGAAAAGGGTTGCAGCATCCACTTGCCCTCCGGTGCTATAGGGGGACTGGATCTTTTAGCTGCCGCCAGGCAGGGAAGCCTGGAGCGGGTGATGCTTACCACCAGGAAACCACCCTCCAGTTTAAAACAGCCGGGTGACAGCCAGGAGGAACAGGATAACCTGCAGGAACCGCGTATAGTATTTGAGGGCAGCGCCAGGAAAGCCGTGGAGTTATATCCAAAAAATGTTAATGTGGCTGCGGCTCTTTCCCTCGCGGGACTGGGAGTTTCGGAGACCCGGGTAAAAATTATAGCGGACCCTGGCGTGGAACGCAATATACACCAGGTTGAAGCGGAAGGAGATTTTGGAAGTTTTAAACTGATAGTAGAAAACCTGCCTTCCCCCGATAATCCCAAGACCAGTCACCTGGCATCTTTAAGCGGAATTGCTCTTCTGGCACGTTTGTGTGAAAATATAAAAGTAGGTAATTGAATAATCCCGATCCCTGGCAGCACAGCAGGGTGTCCCGGTTGGGGTTTTATCTCCTTGTAGATTATACTGCCTGTAACAAAATAATTTAAAATCCCTTCACTCGCGTTTGGAGGAAGGGATTTTTACTATTTTTATATAGTAATTTAGTGGAGGTAAATGGGCATAAAACTTTTTGTTTAGTGCCTTAATATTGGCTGAAGGCTGCTTCTTTGGTTTAACTTGCCTTATTTTGCTGCAACTGGTTGAACTTCCGCATGAGCTGAGATTTTAGCCGGGCCGCTTTGTTTTTATGAATAACACCTTTGGAAGCTGCCCTGTCGATCATGTGTACGGCTTTACGTAGCTTGTCTGAAGCCTGGCTAATATCACCGCTGTTCAGGCTTTCTTCAAAATTTCTTACGGCTGATTTTACCCTGTTCTTGATAGCCTTGTTGCGGAGAGTTCTCTTGGCGATCTGCCGCGTTCTCTTGCGGGCTGTTGGGGTATTGGCCATTTATTTTTACACCTCCTCCCACCATAATCATTTCTTTAGCCTTAGAAATTCTACCATTAACAAATTATGATTTCAAGGGAAACGGAGTATTTTTTCATTGCACAGGAAAAAAATAACAGAAGCTTAAGTAAGCATAAATGGGCTGCATGTGGTTAAGATAAAAACGTCACATAAAATGTATTCAGGGAGGTTCAGCGATGCTGGTAGGTTTACTTATTAGATTTGTAGTATCGGCAATAGTGTTAATGCTGATCAGCTTCATCCTGCCCGGGTTTGCAACGCTGGGTATTGGTACTGCTCTACTTGCTGCGATAGTTATTGCCCTGCTGGGTTATGCTGTGGAAAGCCTGTTTGGAAAAGAGGTATCTCCCCAGAGCAGAGGGCTGGTGGGTTTTATAACTTCGGCAGTAGTTATTTACCTGGCCCAGTTTATAGTGCCCGGCATGCAGGTGGGTATACTTGGTGCAATTCTCGCGGCAATTGTAATTGGAGTAGTGGATATTTTTGTCCCTACTGAACTGAGGTAAAACTAAAGCATGCTCTTTCCAGGCAAAATCCAGGAAGCACCAGGTAAAGAGATGCTCAGGCCCGGTATAACGTGCTCGTTAATAAACGAGCACGTTATACTTAAAGTAGTTTCTCAGGCTGTACTTAAAGTGTTTTTTCAGGCTGAAAGTTAAGTAAATAAAAGGTCAAACCATTAATTTATAAAGGAGAGATAAATTTGTCTTGTACAGAAAAGCACCGCGACGGTTACATTCCCGACCTGGGGATAAGAACGGACCTGGCTGTGGAAGCAAGAGAAGAAGTGGAGAAACACAGGCAGGGAGAAATACCCGGCCTGGAAACGGATACGGAACAGGACGATGGTATAACCATCAACCGGGTTCATATTAAAAACAGGGAAGCTTCTATGCAACTGGGCAAACCTCCCGGGAAATACGTTACCCTGGAGGCGCCGGAATTAAAGGATAAAAACGTAAGAGTAGAGGATAGGTTAAGCGTTTGGCTAAGCCGGGAAGTAGAGCAGGTTGCCGAGTTAAAAGACCGTGAAGATGTTTCAGTAATGGTGGTAGGCCTGGGTAACTGGAACGTAACCCCGGATTCCCTGGGCCCAAAAGTTGTAGAAGACCTGCTGGTAACCCGCCATGTTTTTGAATTAAAACAGGAAAAAGGCATGTTTTCAAACGGTTTTCGCTCTGTTAGTGCTTTCTCGCCCGGGGTTATGGGGCTTACCGGAATTGAAACAGGAGAAATTATACAGAGCATTGCCGCCCGGGTTAAACCGGACCTGGTTATTGCCGTAGATGCTCTTGCCGCCCACCGGCTGGAACGCATGCATACCACGGTACAAATTACTAACACCGGAGTAATTCCTGGCTCCGGAGTTCAAAATCGCCGGCTGGGTATTACTGAAGAGACGATTGGAGTTCCCGTAATAGCCGTTGGGGTCCCCACGGTGGTAGAAGCATCAACTATTGTAGGCGGCGCCATGGAAGCAATAGTTAGAAGTTACCAGGAGGAAAAAGGTGAAAGCGCTCCCCTGGGGGTATTGGGTAACTTCAACTGGAATGAAAAACAGGAACTGATAAGGGAGGTGCTTGTTCCGTTTAACGAGGATAGGCTTATGGTAACCCCCAAAGAGATTGACGATTTTGCGGATAACATTTCCCAGGTAATAGCGGGGGGGCTTAATACAGCGTTGCATCCCAAGATGAGCGAAAATGGGGGTGGCAAATACCTGCAGTGAAGATGCCCGGCTTGATGCACCAGAGGGTAGTGCTTGGACACCAGGGGGTGGCACTCATATTGAGACCGAAAAAATCTTCCTCTTCCTTGAAGGTAGCACCTGCATTGTTGTGTGACATCTTCCTCCCCATGGGAGCCAAAATCTTCCTCCCCCCTGGTGGGGGAGGAATTAAAGGTGGGGGGCTTTTTCTCATCTCTAACTTCCTACCTCTTACCTCTCAAAAAGGTAACCCCCCCATCTTAATCTTCCCAGACGGTGGGGGGAAGAAAGAAGCCCGCGGCAGGGAAGTATAAAATAACCCAAAGATTGTAGCTTTACTTCTGGTGTCAAGCAGCACCCACATTGGTACGAAACATCTTCCTCCCCCCTGGTGGGGGAGGAATTAAAGGTGGGGGGGTCTTTTTCTCGTCTCTAACTTCCCACCTCTCACCTCTCAAATGGGATAGCTTCATTTTCATTCCTTCTTCAACAACTCAATTACGCCGCTGGTCATCTTGATGTTGTATTGTCTTTCACCATTTCCGTATCTATTAAACTCATCAACCTCAAAATCTGTTTTAAAAACACCTGATGTTTTGTTTATTCCTGCGATGAATCCATCATTGTCAGGGATAGCAACGGTACACTTGCCGGAGGTAATATTTACAGCCAGCTTTGCAGGAGCAATATCCGTTTCAATATTAAGTAATCCACTGGTCATTTCTGCGTTTATATCATTAACTGAGCCGGAAATAACACCTTTTCCCGAGCTCATGTCAATATTAATAATATCTGCAATTAAACCGCTTAAGTTCATCCGTCCGCTTGTCATTTTAGTATCTACTGTTTTTGCTTGAATATCTTTCATTTCAAGTTTACCGCTTGACATTTTCGTTTTTATCTCCTTATATTCTTTCTCGGGAATTCCTATTTCGTTTACTATTCTCCTCCCAAAATTAAAAATAAAGAAACTTATTTGTGAATCACCCTGTTCTAAAACCAGGGTACCATCTCTTTTGCTGATTTGAAGTAATTCTGTTTCACTAATATCATAGTTTGCTTTTTCTGAAACAATAATATCATCGCTGTCTGTTGGGTATATATATACTGATTCGCTGCTGCCTTTCAAATTAAGACTATCTATTTCATCAGCTGAAAACTCCTGCTCCCGCACCAATTCAACATCTCCACCGACTTGGGGCAGGTTAATTGAAAACAGTCTGCTCCCGGCAAAACCATCAGTAATAGCTATGGTTATAAAAAGCCCTATGAAAAAGACGCTTACCAGAGACCATACGATTATTTTGAAGATAGCGGTACTTTTCATATTTCTTCCTCCTTTAACTCCAAGATGGCTTTTACAACCTGGTTTATGGCAGCAGCTATGATAAAGATTAACCAGGAGTATGACCATATTCCGAACCAGAAACTGGCGACAAGATAAATGGCAACAACCGAAGTCCAAAATGCTGAAGATATCGCATTTCTAACTGATTGTTTTTTTGACTTGCGGGATTTCCATTCTTTGAACTCTTCTACAAGGGTTTCATCCGCCTTTATATATCTGGGTTTTGATGCCCCCCTGTATACCAGTAAACCGGTTGCAGCTGCTATAAATATAAACATTAACACAATTCCTATGTCGCCGCTAAATCCCAATACTGCATCGGCAAGAATTACTGGTACTACACTCAGTATATATAACGCAACTGCAGCGGCAACAAGCAGGGCACTTTTTTTACGTTCCGTCGAATCATCAATACTGACTCTGCCGTTTTCAGCGCTCCCCTCTATCTGTGAAATAAGGTCATCTATGTCGCCTATTCCGGAAATAACCAAGTTATAAGCTTCTTCCTCACTCTTACCGTCGGCAAGTAAATCGTTATACTTTTCAATTAGATCCGCGGTAAGTTCATCCTTCAAATCCAGCACCTTTTTGGTTTGCGGTGCATCCTCAAACAGCTTATTCACATAATCTTTCATTTTATTAATCATTAACAGCACCTCCGTATGAAATAAGTTTATCAATCAAAATCTTTGCCTTCTCCCAGTCTTCTTTGTTTTGTTCATACATAGCGAGTCCCATTTTAGTTATTGAGTAATAACGCCTTCTGGCACCCGTTGCTTCGTCACCCCAGTAAGATGTAATAAGATTGGCTTTTTCCAGCCGCCTAAAGGCGGTATAAAGTGTAGCTTCCTTGAGTTCGTACTGATTATTCGTCTTCTCCTGTATAGACTTATTTATCTCATAACCATAACTGTCTTTCTCCGCCAAGTGACGTAGGATAATAGTATCCGTATGCCCTCTAATTATATCTGATGCTATTGACATAAAAACCACCCCCTCCTCATCGTCTTAGTTATATTATAGCAAGATATACTTCGCCTGGCAAGGTATTTGTTAAAAAAAAATTGTCTATCAGGCATTTTTTCGTTTTGTTGACGCAGAACCCCATTCTTAACACCGGAGGTAAGAATAAAAGTCTGAGACATAATGGAAGTAGATGGCAGGGGTGTGTCGGCGAAGGCGACATTAGAGGGAGTGGAAGCCTCGATCTGCGAAGCCGACAGCCCCATATTAGAAGTTAGAAGTAGGAAGTTAGAGGTTGGAAGTAGTAGATGTAGTTCTTTAAAGTCTATTTAGTATCTTGCTTATTAAAGGGTAAATATATCCGGAAAATGCTGCCTTTTTCTTCCCAGCTTTCCACCTCAATTTCGCCGTGGTGTAGTTCTACCAGCTGTTTGGTTATGGCCAGGCCGAGACCGGTTCCTTTTTGAGTACGGCGCCTGGATTTGTCTACTTTATGGAATCTATCCCAGATATACGGCAAATCTTTTTCGGGAATTCCGGGCCCGTTATCTATTACTTCTATAATAACGTGTTCATGGTTGTGGTAGAGATTAATTATAATTTCTCCTCCTGCCCGGCTATGTTCAACAGCGTTTTCCAGGAGGTTGGTAATTATCTGGTGTAGCCTGTTTTGATCTGCATTAATCAAGGGCGGGTTGTTTTCGATATTGCTTTGTAATTCAATATCTTTTTCGCTGCACAGGGGCCGGATGCTTTCCAGGCTTAGCATGGCTACAGTTTCAGGTGAAATTGTTTCGTAGTGCAGGCTCATTTCGCCGCTTTCCAGTTTGGAAAGGTCCATGAGGTCATCTACCAGCCGGCTCAAGTGTTCCGAGTTTTCCAAAATAATTCTAAGGTACTTCTCTTTTTCTTTTTCTTCGATAAGGCCATCCAGCATTATTTCCGTGTATCCTTGCATGGAAGAAAGGGGGGCCCTGAGTTCGTGGGACACGTTGGCTACCAGGTTGCGGCGAAGCTCTTCTAATTTTTTCTGTTCTTCTATTGTTATTTCTACTTGCTGGGCCGAGTAATTAAAGGTGTGGGCCAGGTCTTCTATCTCGTCGCCGGAGTTTAAATCTATTTTTTTCTGATAGTCCCCCGAGGCCAGGTTTAAAGCAGCGTTTCTTATAACCTGAAGGGGGCGGGTGATTTTTTTGGAAAGGGTAAAAGCTGTTAAACCGGCTGCCGTAGCACCTATTAGGCCGGAATAAAAGATTAGCCTGCTGATATAGTTCAAGGTGGCTTCAATTTCTCCCAGGGGTGCACTTAAAGTAACCATGCCGTGGGGGGTGGGGTGCGCCGATTCTTCATCGTCTAAAATAGGGATGGCTACCAGCAGACGCTGCCTGTAAGGGCCGTATATTTTCTTGGTTAACTGGTTGCCTTGCAGTACGTCGTTAATTTCGCTTTCTTCCAAACCTACGCCCCCGGCTGTACGTTGCATCTGAGGATTTTCATGTTTTTCTTCTTCGGGGGATACCACAATTACTGCGTCGCCATCATGGTCCAGGACCCTTATTTTGACTTCCAGCCATTCGGAAAGTTCCCGGGCGGTGCTTTTTACTTCGTCTCTGTCACCTTGCTTAAGTTCTTCTTCAAGTTTGTCGGCTACATCCATCGCCTGCTCACGGATTTCCACTTCGTTGGTTCCGTAAAAATAGTTCTCGATAAAATGAGTTAATAAAAACCCCATGATTAAAAGGGTGAGGAATACAATTACAAAGTGGGACAGTATTAATTTACCGAACAGGCTCCGGGGGCGGTATCTGAACCTGTTTATCATTTTTCAATCACCTCGAATTTGTATCCAACACCGCGCACGGTTTGAATATAAGAATAGGTTTTATCTGCGTGGTTTATTTTGTTGCGAAGGCGCTTAATGTGCTCGTCTACGGTACGGGTGCTGTCTACGGGAAGATCGTAACCCCATATTTTCTGCAGGATTTCTTTTCGGGTGAAAGCTTTACTTTGCTGTTGTATGAGCAGCAATAAAAGCTCAAACTCCTTGGGGGTAAGCGGCAGTTCCTTGTGGTTAACATGTATCTTGTAGCTTTCCGGTTCTATCTTCAAGTTGCCTTTTTGATATACCCTTTTTGTGGGCTGGTAAGTTTCGGAACGCCTTAATATTGCTTTGACTCTGGCGGTAAGCTCGCGGGGGCTGAAGGGTTTGGTGAGGTAGTCGTCGGCACCCAGTTCCAGCCCCAGGATGCGGTCTACCTCTTCTGTTTTGGCTGTCAGCATAATTATAGGAATACTGCTTTTGGGGCTGTTTCTGATCTCTTTGCAGATTTCCAGCCCGTCTTTTTCGGGCAGCATAATATCCAGTATCAAGAGATGAAAGTCTTCGTTGAGCAGTTTTTCCAGCCCTTTTTCCCCCTCCATAACGCTTTCTACCTGAAAATCCTGGGCTTCCAGGGCTATACGCGCAATGTTGCAAATATTTTCATCATCGTCAATGATTAAAATTTTTGGGTTCAAACCTTATCTCCCCCGCTTTTCAAGTTACATATAATTATACCAAAAAACAAGCCGGACATGAAAAGAAAAAATCATGCCCGGCAAAGAGTGATTATCCGGCTGCAATAAACGTTAATTAACTTTACTTAAAAGTCTTCTTCTTTTGGAAAGTCCGTGTCGTCGTCGCCATTTACATCTTCCATGTCGTCACAGCCCATTAATCCTGTTGCTCCTACAAGCATAAGGATTGCAAAAAGTGTGGCCAGTGCTCTTTTCATTTACAGGCAACCTCCTTTTAAATCTTTATATCAAGCTTTATCTTCTCAAGCTTGATAAAACGATAAAACTACGAAAACATATTTCTTAATAATAGCGGTAAAAACCTTTTAGTTATGGCATTCTTTACTAAAGTTTTATAAAGTTTACGGTTAATTTACAATATTTAAATTTGTCCCCGGGTTACTGTGCGGCAAGTAAGCACTTGCGTATTTAACTTAAATTTGCCAGGAACTTTGTATTGCGGTTTTGGTATTGTTTTAAAGTTAATAAAGTGTTAATTTAGTATTAAAAGAAAAGGAGTATTACCGTGCCGAAAAAAAACAGCAGGTCTTCCCCCCCGAAAAAAAGAATAGCGGAATTAAAACTTAATGAAGAACGGTGCAAAGACTGCGGTATATGTGTTGCTTTTTGCCCTGCGAAAGTACTGGGCCAAAAAGAAACCGGGGAAGTTTATATAAAGGACGAAGAGAAATGCACTTTATGCGGCAACTGCGAAATATACTGCCCCGATTTTGCCATTACCGTAAAAGAAGCAGGTGGAAACGATGAAATATAGAAAGCCCCAATTGCTGCAAGGAAATGAAGCGTGTGTGGAAGGTGCCCTGGATGCAGGTGTAAGGTTTTTTGCCGGATATCCCATAACCCCGTCCACGGAGATCGCCGAAGGAATGGCCCGCAAACTGCCCCGGGTAGGCGGGGTCTTTATTCAGATGGAAGACGAAATAGCCGGGATGGCGGCAGTTATTGGTGCCGCCGTGGGAGGTAAGAAATCCCTTACCGCCACCAGTGGCCCCGGTTTTTCTTTAAAACAGGAGAATATTGGTTACGCAGCCATTGCAGAAATCCCTTGTGTAATTGTAAATGTGCAGAGATTCGGTCCGAGCACCGGTATCCCTACTGCACCGGCCCAGGGGGAGGTCATGCAGGCGCGGTGGGGCACCCACGGGGATCGTCCCATAATAGCTTTAAGCCCTTCTTCAGTTTATGAAACCTATTACTTGACCACGGCGGCGGTCAACTTCAGCCAAAAATTCAGGACCCCCGTAATCCTGCTTCTCGATGAAGTTGTCGGTCACATGAGGGAGAAAGTATCCCTGCCGGCATCGGGAAGGCTAATGGTAGAAAAACAAAATTACTCCGATATAAAAGAATACAAGCCTTTCGATGAACGAAAACTGCCGCCACTTGTTCCTTTCGGGGAAGGAGTATATTACCACATTACCGGTCTGGTACACGACGAACACGGTTTCCCCACTCGCCACCCGGAAGTGGTGGTGCGTTTTATGGAGCGGCTGCACCGGAAGATTAACCACCACCGCAAGGAAATAATCATGACTGATTACACGGGGCACGTAGAGCCAAAGGTATGCATAATAACTTACGGCTGTACGGTAAGATCGGCACGGGCCGCCTTGCAAAAAGCTTATTTGCAGAAGCGTTGGCCGGTAAGCCTGTTAAACCTGCAGACGCTCTGGCCTTTTCCTGCAGAAGAAGTGAAGCGGCTGGCGGACAGGTGCGATTACCTGCTGGTACCGGAGATGAACATGGGGCAAATAGTGGGTGAAGTGGAAAAGTATGCTCACGGAAAAGCGGAAGTATTGGGGATAAACCGTTACGACGGCGACATGATTACTCCCGGACAAATATTCCAGCATATAGAAGGGTGTTTTTCATGAAATCTTTAAGAGAAGAATTCTTAAGAACAAACAAGTTGCCCCACATATGGTGTCCCGGCTGTGGCAACGGAATAGTAACTGCTGCCCTGGTTCGGGCTATAGGCAAGGTGGGGTTTGAGCAAAAAGATGTGGCCGTGGTTTCTGGGATAGGTTGCTCTTCACGTGCTGCGGGCTACCTGAATTTTAACACACTGCACACCACGCATGGCCGGGCCCTGGCGTTTGCAACCGGGCTCAAACTGGCCCAGCCCGGGTTGAAAGTGTTTGTAGTGATGGGAGACGGCGATGCTACGGCTATCGGCGGAAACCACTTTATTCATGCTGCACGTCGCAATATTGATTTAAACGCCATTATTATAAACAACCATATCTATGGGATGACGGGAGGGCAGCATTCTCCCCTTACCCCGGAAGGAAAAAAAGCTACTACTGCGCCGGAAGGCACACTGGAGAGAGAATTTAATATCCTGGAACTTGCGGTGTCCGCCGGGGCCACTTACGGAGCCCGGGGGACTGCCGCACAGCCGCGCCTGTTGGAAAAGTTAATTGTAGGCGCCTCGCAGAACGAAGGGTTTTCTGTAGTAGAAGCCATGTCCACCTGCCCTGTATCTTACGGGCGCCGAAACAGGCTGGGCAGTGCGGTGGATATGCTGAAAGACATTAAACAAAGATCCGTGTCTGTGGAAAAACTTGAGACAAAAGCGGAAACGACCCGCCCCCGGCGGGATATAGCGGAAGAAGGAGCAGAAGAAGAGGGTGAAACCCATGATAAACAGGAAGAAGTAATTCCGGTAGGTGTTATCTTTTCCAGGCCGGCACCGGAATTTGTGGAACGCTACTACCGCGGCCTCAATAAAGAAAAAGAAGGAAAAGAAGGAAAAGAAGAAAAAGAAGGGCAGGTAGAATCGTAGAAGCGAGGCATAATGAATTATAACGGCAATGCATATTTATGCAAAAGCGGAAAAAACGGGAGGTTATCTGCATGGTTTATCGCCAGGAAATTATGCTGACCGGAGCGGGAGGGCAGGGCCTTATCCTGGCTTCCATAATACTGGCTGATGCTGCTGTCCAGGATGACAAAAACGTGGTACAGACCCAGTCGTACGGCCCCGAAGCCAGGGGAGGAGAAAGCATGGCGGGGGTGATCCTGGACATTGACCCCATTTACTACCCCCGGATAACCAGCCCCACGGTTCTTTTATCCATGAATCAGCAGTCTTTTAACAAGTATATTAAAAGGGCGGGGGAAAATTGCCTGGTGATAGTAGATTCCACTTTTGTGGAAGATGTGGGAAACCAGCCAGCGTATTCTTACCCCATAACCGCCCGGACCCGCCTGGAGTTGGAAAAGGAAATCGTAGCCAACATAGTAGCTTTAAGCATAGTTAACACCATGGCCGATCTGGTTTCACGCCAAGCCCTGCAGGAAAGCGTGCTGAAATATACCCCTGAGGGCAGCTCCGATTTAAACCTCCAGGCCCTGGAACTTGGCCGGCAGCTCACCCACTCATATGACTGACACTATAGTGCAAAACAAAACTCCTCATCTTTTCTGAACTATTTTTGTAACTACTCCACCAGGGGGGAGGAAAATATTATGGATCCAAAGTTTGTGTTTCCAATTACTTTGTTACTTATGTTAAAATATTTGTGTTAAAGTGGATATTACATTATGGGTACTACATTTTTCTGTGTATGAAAATATTTAACTTCTTAGTATTTTAAATATATAGATTTTGCGGAAATGTATATAAAGTCCCTGTGCACCAGTGTACAAGAAAAACGGAGGTGAGGTCATGGCCAAGAAATCTTCCCGTAAAGGCAAAAAGAAAAAAAAGGCGGGGGGAAGTTTACAACCTGAAGAACCGGTCAGAGGTTCAATTAGTATTGCCGGAATTAATATTAATTTAAATGCTGATAATATTGCCGTTTTTATAATACTTGCTGTTATATCCCTGATAGTAGTGTTTGGTCCTTTCCAACGCGGGCTTTTTTTTGACAAGGAACTGCTGGTGGTGCATATTGTAACTTTTGCTTTGTTTACTCACTGGTGGGTGACCAGGCTGTGGAGACGGGACGGCACCCTTTTAAAAACCCCCCTGGATTATGCAGTGGCAGCCTTGCTGCTGTTTTACTGCCTATCTTTTTTTGTAGCAGCAAACCAGAGAGATGCACTGGGGGAGATACTAAAGCATTGCAATTACCTGGCGATTTACCTTATGGTAGTGGATATTTGTCGGCGTTCGGATTTACTTGCCTCCATGTTTAATAAAAAGAAAGCAAGTGAGAAAACGTACGGGTTTAAACAGGCGGAGAACACTGCCGGGGAAGGTGGCCCGCCCGCCGTAACTCCAGCAGATGTGATTTTGCACGTGTTAATGTTTTCCGGCCTGGCGGTAGCCATTGGCGGTATGGGTGCCGCGGTAGAAACCTGGGAGATAGACGGGGCTTATGTGCGGGAACGCCTGCACACATCACTGCAGTATCCCAACACTGCTGCAGCATACCTTATGGCCTCCTACCTGCTTGCGTTGGCTCTTTCTCTGAGGGTAACCAGGTGGGGATACCGGCTGCTTTACCTTCCAGCTGCTACCCTGATCTCCACTGCTTTCCTGCTTACCGAATCCCGGGGTGGACTGGTCCTGTTATTCCCCCTGGCTTTTCTGCTGCTATTGGTATCCCTTAGTGGAGACCGCCTGCGCCTTTTTCTTTATGGCCTGGTTACCTTTGGAATATCTTGTGTAGTTTTTCTGTTTACAGCGCCTCTTTTGAGAGATGCTGCAGCAGCGCCTACCTGGGGCTGGCTGGCCCTGGCAGTGCTTTTATCCCTGGCTGGTGGATTAATTGCCGAAAAAATAATATTGCTGGAAAGGCGGCCCAAGGTGGTCATGGGTTCTGCCGTGGCCGGTTTGCTGGTCCTGGCTCTGGGTTCGTATGCTTACCTCTCGCTGAGTGGCCCTGTGGAAATTGCAAAGGGGCAGGAAGGCGAAGAGGCCAGGCTGGAACAGGCTGTAGACGGGGTTCCTGCGGGAGAAAACACCCTGTCACTTGAATTCAAAGCCTTGCCGGAAGAGGAGGAAAATAGTGGAGAATCGGGAGAACAGGCGGGAGATGCAGGCTGGAGAATAGATATTTGGACTATTGATGAGGATTACAGCCAGGAAAGGGTATTCCGGGAATCGGGCAGTGCTGTTGCGGAATGGGAAAAGAAAGAGTTTCCACTGGAGTTGCAGGAAGAGGATAGCAAGTTAAGGGTAAGGTTTTCTGCAGACAGCCCGGGCACTTTAGTTAAAGCCAGGGATATAGTCATTACCGGTGAAGATGGAGAAGTAATAGAAGACATTTCTTTTACTTTAAATCGCATGCTTCCCCAGCAAGTGTTTGACCGGGTGTTCCTGGCCACGGAAATGCTTCACGAAAGGTTTATTCACTACGAAGATGCCCTGTCCATGATAAAAGATTACCCCGTTTTAGGAGCCGGCGGCGGCGGGTTTGACGCCCTGTACTACACTTACCACCAGGGTGATCTGCATACTACGGAAGTCCACAGCCACTTCCTTCAGGTGTGGGTAGAGACTGGCACCCTGGGGTTCCTGGCGTTTGTTGGTATCTGGGTTGCGGCAGTATGGGCGTTTGTCAGGGGAAGATTTTCAAAGCAGCGGATATCGCCGGATAAAAGACGGGTGATAACGTGTGCGTTTGTTCCGGCACTGTCCCTGGGAGTGCACAGCGTGGTTGATTTTAACCTTTCCCTGGCAGCGGTTACCATCTTTTTATTTGTCTTACTTGGGGTTATACGTGGCCTGGACCACGGCGAAGGTTACCCCACCTCCTCCTGGCTTGATGCTCTTAACCGCAGGCAAACTTACTGGATACCGGGAGTAGTGGGGATTGTTTTGGGAATTTTGCTTACGGTATATTCTATATTCCTTTGGGTGGGGGATATGCACCACCAGAGAGT